>ENA-OQKJ01000167-OQKJ01000167.1-human-gut-metagenome-genome-assembly--contig:-NODE-167-length-16432-cov-3.046918_pt1 | contig 16432 bp, 17 predicted proteins | sample MGYA00242647_ERZ504795 | MGnify/ENA primary metagenome ERZ504795 (study PRJEB26092, sample SAMD00036398) | human gut metagenome | host: Homo sapiens | study: EMG produced TPA metagenomics assembly of...
GATTGTCCAGGAAATGTACGCCCGCGGCTTCGATTTCCGTGCCGGTGGACCTCTATAAGGCACAGGCGCACCGCTTCCAGGTCTACGATGACAAACATCTGATGCCGGCGCTCGACTCGATCGAGGGTCTGGGCGACAAGGCGGCCGACGCCGTTGTCCTTGCGGCACGAAACGGAAAATTCCTCTCGAAAGATGATTTCCGCGACCGCACCAAGGTCAGCAAGACGATTATCGACTTTATGGCGGACCTCGGTGTCTTCGGAGATCTGCCCGAAAGCAACCAGTTTTCGCTGTTCGACTATTAAAAGGAGCGTCCCCTTTCCGTTGCAATCCCGTGCGTCTTGGGGTATAATCAGACGTTGTGGAAAAGAACGAAAACGATTTAGATAAAATAAGGTGAAAAACATTGAGAAGAAGATTGGAACAACTGCTGAACGGCAGATTTGAATATGAGGTTCCCCATCTGCTGCTGTCCGAGACGGAGGTGGCCCTGACGCTGGACGAGGGGCAGAATTTCCGCGGAGAGCTGAATATCGGAGCGGAAGACGGGAGAAGAGTAAAAGGATTGTGACCACAGATCATCAGAGAATCGTTCTGGCGAAAAATCAGTTCCAGGGAACGGCGAGTACGATTGAGTACGGCGTGGATACCAGCGGATTAAAAGCAGGCGATGAAATCTGTGGAAACATCACCGTCAGCAGCAATCTGGAGGAACGCTGCGTGCGGGTACACGTCTCGATTGCAGGAAAGACAATGAACATTTCCGGACAGGAGATTCATTCCCTGGCAGATTTTGTGCATCTGGCAAGCCATGATTTCGGCGCAGCGTACCGCTTCTTTGTAAAAAAAGAGTTTGCACGTCTTCTTCAGAAAGAGGCACCGGAGCAGATGGCACTTTATCAGGGACTGTCCCACAAGCCGGTGACATTTCAGCATCTGGAGGAATTTCTGGTTGCCCTCGGTCAGAAAGAGCCGGTGATGCTTTCGGCGGAACAGCCGGAGAAAACTGTGCTTACCGTGGACCAGCCGCGCAAGGAAACACTGTATCTGTATAAAAATACCTGGGGCTACGTCCGCATTGAAATCGAGGTGCAGGGAGACTTTCTGGAAGTGGAAAAGAAAGTCGTCACTTCAGAAGATTTCATCGGAAGCGTCTACGGTGTGGAATACATTATCCATCAGGAGAAAATCGGAAACGGCCGCCATTACGGCAGAATTACGGTGCGTCAGGGAAAACAGGAGCTTCGCTTTGAACTGGAAGTGACAAACAGCGAAAAACATGTGACCAGCAGGAAAAATACGGAGCGCGACCGTCAGATAACTGCCATCGCGCGCGGCTATCTCGATCTGGCAGTCCATAAACGCGACTACCGTACCTGGTATCAGGACACCTGGGAGGCCATCGAGCAGTTCGAAAAAGCCGGCGGAGACATGGCGTGGGTGACGCTGGGAAAAGCATGGCTGTACGAGAGCCATGAGGAAACCGGAAAAGCAAGAGAAACGCTTTCTTACGTAAAAGAGCATCAGGAACTGCTGGACACCGCGGAGAAAAAAGGAGCGTATCTGTATCTGGCATGGAAGCTGAAAATGGAAGTGGGCCATACCGAGCTGGTATCACGCCTTGGAACACTGATGCGGCAGGAGAGTGCAAGCTATTTTCTGTTAAAGCTTGCCATTGATGCCGACGATTCCTGGCAGCAGTCGCTGACCCGTCAGCTCTACGCGATGGAACTTTGCTATGAGTGCGGGTGCAAGAGCCCGCTTCTGTATCTGGATGCGGCACAGCTCTATCTCCGCCAGGAGGGACAGCTCCGCCGGATTTCGCCGTTCACCGTTCAGGTGCTGAAATTTGCGCAGAAAGAAGGCATTTTAAGCGGGGAACTGTTAAAACGGGCCGCTTATCTTACAGAGACGATGAAAACGTTCGATGAGAATGTCTATCAGATTCTGACTGCGGGCTATGAGCGTTTTCCATCCGATGAAGTGCTCGAAGCCATCTGCAAACTGGTGATGAAGGGCCGCCCGGTGCGGAAGGAATATTTCCCGTGGTATGCAAAAGCCGTGGAGCGGAACATCCGCATCACGCGCCTGTACGAGTACTATATCGAAACGATGGATGCGTCGTTCGACGAGGTCCTTCCGCAGGTCATCCGGATGTATTTCTCCTACAGCAACACACTGGCAGGCCAGAAGAAAGCGCTGATCTACGCCAACGTGATTAAAAACCGCGAAAAAGACCGCCATACATTCCAGAGCTACCGCCCGGCGATGGAGGTTTTCACGGCAAGACAGATCCAGAAAGGCCGCATGAACCGCGAATACGCCGCACTGTACCGGACTTTTCTGAAAAAACCGGAAGATCCCGACAGCGCAAAAGCGATCGCAAATGTGCTGTTTACCCATCATGTAACGTGTGAAAATCCGAAAATCACGCGTGTGATCGTCTGCCATCCGGCGATGGCAGGCGAAACGTCCTATCCGATGACGGAACGGGGTGCTTATATCCGTCTGTACGGCAAAAAAGCGCGGATTCTTCTCGAAGATGAGCAGCGCAGAAGATATGCGGTGACAGAAACCTGCCGCGTAGAGCCATTATTTACGGATGAAGAGCTTGCCTGTGCCTGCGGCGGTTTTGCCATTGAAAATCCGGGTCTGCTGCTGCACCTGTGCGGGGAGCAGGAAGAGGAGATGCAGCTTACCGCAGAAAATCTTGCCTGGTATCAGCAGGCAGCGCGCACGAGCGCATTTTCCAGTGCTTACCGGAAAACAGTGCGTCAGAAACTGCTGGAATACTATCTTGCCCATCCGGATGAGCGTGAGACTGAGGCGGCTGTTGCAGAGCTGGAGGACAGCGCTTACGCAAAGGTGGACCGTATTTCTACGATTGAGCTTCTGGTACGCTACGGCTGTTACAGCCGCGCCTTTGCCCTGACGGATCGGTACGGCTACGAAAAGATCCCGGTGTCGTGTCTCTTCCGTCTGGCGCATGCGATGATTCTGGAAAAAGAGTTTACAGAGGACGAGGAGCTTCTCTATCTGGCATCCTACGTGGTAAAACAGGGCATTTACGATGAAATTGTATTGTGCTATCTGAGAGATTATTTCACCGGTTCTATTGAGGATATGTGCAGTTTATGGGATAAAATCCGCGGCTTCCAGATGGAGAGCGACAAGCTGGAGGAGCGCATTCTGACCTGGTCCGTCTTTGTGCGCAGCCACCCGAAGTGGGAGCAGGAAATGCTGGAGAGCTACATCCGCCAGAGCGGAAAAGAGCATGTCATTCTGGCATACCTGACGTATCTTGCGATCGGCTATTTTATGGACGGAAAACCGCTTTCGGATCAGATGTTTGACTACTTGGACCGCGCCTGGAAACAGGGCTGGGAGCTGGACGAGATCTGCCGTTTTGCGATGCTGAAACATCTTTCCACGAAGCCGCAGCTTTCTGAGGAGGAAGAAAAAGAGGCGCATACCCTGCTTCTGGCGTTTACGAAACAGGGACTCCGCTTTGCCTTCTACAAGGATCTGCCGGAGCACCTGACCGAAGGCTTCCAGATCGGCGACCGCATGTTCATCGAGGAGCGCCAGAGAGCGGAGGCAAAGGTGACGATTCATTACCGGACAAACGCCGAAGAAACATGGAAGAGCGAACCGATGCGCAATATGTATCAGGGCATTTTTGTGAAAGAGTTTCTGCTGTTCTACGGCGAGAAAATGGAGTATTACCTGACCTTTACGAACCGTCAGGGCGAGGGAAAAACAGAGGTGAAAACCGTCTCCATGACCGGCGAACCAAAAGCAGGAAAGACGCGGTACCAGCTTCTGAATCAGATGAAAGCAGCGCGCGCGGCAGGAGATTCGGAAAAAGCAGAAGAAGCATTCCAAAAGTATCTGCAGCAGGAGGCTCTGGTTCGGAACTGTTTTGCACTTGTGGATGAAAAGAAGCAGCAGGAGGATACGACATGGAACAGAAAAATTTAATTTTAGGATTTGATTTTGGAGAGAAATATTCCCAGTTCTGCTGCTATGACAGGGGAACCCATACGGCCGTCTCCATCCCGGTAAAAGAAGGAGAAGAGGCGGTGGAATTTCCGACCGCCATTGCCAAAAACGGAATGAGGAAACGTGGAAAACAGGACCGGATGCAGAAAAATCTGCTCACGCGGAAAACGGCATCTGGCTGGACAATCTGTACGAGATCTGCATGGGATCCCGCATCTGCCAGATCGAAAACCGGGATTACACGCCGGGAGAAGTCCTTGGCACGTTCCTTCGCGAAGCACTGAAGATGATCGGCATCGAGCGCCCGGACCAGCAGATCCAGGCGATGATGATCACCACGGGCCATCTGACCCGTCCATTTGTGGAAAATGTGCGTGAAGCATACAAGATAATCGGACTTCCGCGCGGCAGAGCCTACCTGCAGGAGCATGACGAGAGCTTTTACTGCCATGTGCTGAACCAGAAGCCGGAGCTCTGGAGCCGTAAAGTCGGTCTGTTTTTCCTGAAAGATGAGGAAGCATCGTTTTCTGAACTTTCCATCAGCCGTAAAACGAAGCCGGCAACTGTGAACGTAAAACGGGGGCCAAAAGCCGCACTTTCGATCGAGCCGATGGAGCGCGACCGCGATTTCTGCCATCTGATGGGAGAAGCGATGGGGAATGAAATTTATTCCAGCGTATTTCTGGTGAGCGAGGAGTTCGACCTTGCCTGGGCCGACAACTCTCTGCGTCAGTTAAAGAAAAACCAGAGAAGAATCTTTGGCGGAACGAACCTGTTTGCACAGGGCGCCTGCTTTTCCGCGCGCGAAAAAGTGGAGGAGCGCCGCTTAAAGGGCTATCTCTTCCTCGGAAATGACCTCGTGCGCTACAACATCGGCATGGAGATGACGATCAATGGTTCTCCGGCATACTATGCGCTGATTGCAGCCGGTGTGAACTGGTATGAAGCAGAAAAAGAATGTGAGCTGATCCTCGACGGAACGGAGGAGCTGGAATTTGTTGTGAGCTCCATGGAAAGCGGAAAACGAAACCGCTATACCATGAAGCTGGACGGGCTGCCCAAACGGCCGCCGAAGACAACACGGATCCGTCTGCGTCTGGAGTATGATTCTCCGGTTACGTGTCAGATCACCGCAGAGGATTTGGGTTTTGGCGATATGTTCCCGGCAAGCCACAAAACCTGGCACGAGACGATGGGGGAGGTGTAAACGATGAGCGGTTATATTTTATGTCAGGTCAAACGGGCGAAAAATCCGTATTATATTTCCAACATCAGCACAAATATTTATTCCATCGAGGAACTGTGCTATTACCTGTACCACAACATCTATCTGCTGGACGAGACCATCATTAACGAGCAGCTGCTGGTGTGGATGAAAGAAGAACTCCACTTAAGAAGACTGTACCAGCGTCTCTACGTCCTTCTGGAGGAGAAAAAGAACATCGGTGAGTTTATCCTGCCGATCTTCAAGGAGATCAATTATCTTTCCCACGATCAGTTCCGTGAGATGAATGAGCGCCTGAAACGGTTCGAGGAGCAGCCGGAGATTGTGCGGAAAAAAATCAAGGGAGATTACCTTGTCGACCACGAAAAATATATCAATGCGATCCAGGTTTACCAGGAAACGCTGAAAGATACCGAGGAAAACGAAACCAACATGGGAAGCCAGTTCACCGGAAGTATTTACAACAACATGGGCTGTGCCTACGCAAGTCTGTTCCAGATGAATGAAGCACTTACGTGCTTTCAGAAAGCAAATGAAGAGCTGCACACGAAAGCATCGTTAAAGAGCTGGCTGTTTGCGGTCTACATGAGCAAAGGACAGGATGCCTATGAGCAGATGTGCACCGAACGGAAAGTGGATGCCGAGACGAAACGGGAGATGGACCGCCAGATCACCGAGGCAATGCAGGTCGACGCTCCCGCGCGATCTGGACGAAGCTCTTGCGGCGTGGACACCGGGAATAATCATAAAAATACCGGACTTTGAACAAAAAGAGCAAAAAAATTACTTGACAGCAAAAAAGAATGGGACTATAATACGGCCCATAAGAAAAAATAAATACTTTGAAACCGATGAAGTGGAGATAACGTTGGAAGCGCACTCACAGAGAGCCCGGGAAGGTGGAAGCCGGACAGAAAGCGGATCAGCAAATGGACCACGGAGGGTACAGGGAAAAGCGGGAAACCGTCTGAGTATTCTGTAACGTGCAGGCATACGTTAGTTGCCAGGAATATGATCGTATTCTGCAGAGCGTGTGAGCAATCGCAAAACAAGGTGGCACCACGAGTATAAAAATATACCCGCCCTTGGCAAAGAACAAAGTGATTCTTTGCCGGGGGCGGTTTTTTGTATATCAGAAATTGGTTCTGAGGACCAGTGTTGATGACAGCCTTTGCAGACACAAGGAGAGGAGATAACAAGATGAAACAGATGACGTTAGAAGAAATTTCAAAAGCAGCCGCATCGGGAGCTTTTCGGAAAATCCCGGTAAGCAGAGAAATTTATTCGGATATCCGTACACCAGTAGAAACACTGAAAGTCCTGCAGGGCGTCAGCAGCCACTGCTACATGCTCGAAAGCGTGGAGGATAAAAAACAGTGGGGAAGATACACCTTCCTCGGCTACGATCCGTCGCTGGAACTCACCTGTGTCAACGGAAACCTGACAATCACCGCCGATGCGGCAGAGATGAAAAAAGTAGAAGATATTCCAGAAAGCTGCAAAGAACAGCTTCCGACCGGACAGATCCGGCTGACCGCAAAGACAGCCCATCCGGGAGCCGTCATCAAAACCCTGATTGAGAAAAATAAAAGTCCGAAGATCGCGACACTGCCGACCTTCACCGGCGGCCTCGTCGGATACTTCTCTTACGATTACATCAAGTACAGCGAGCCGACCTTAAAGCTGGACGCAGAAGATCAGGAACATTTCAAAGATGTCGACCTGATGCTGTTCGATAAGGTCATCGCCTATGATAATTACCGTCAGAAAATCGTACTGATGATTAATATCGAAACCGAAAATCTCGAAGAAAATTACGTAAAAGCCGTACAGGAACTCGAAAAAATGGAAGAGCTGATCCGCTTTGGAAAACCGGCCGAGACGAAAGCCGGCCACCTGAAATCCGAGTTCCGCCCGCTCTTCGATGAGAAAGCGTACTGTGAGAAAGTCGAGCAGGTCAAACATTATATCCACGAGGGAGACCTCTTCCAGCTCGTTCTCTCCAACCGGCTCGAAGCTGATTTTGAGGGAAGCCTCCTCGATACGTACCGCGTCCTCCGCACGACGAACCCGTCGCCGTACATGTTCTACTTCTCGAGTGATGATGTCGAGATCGCCGGTGCATCCCCGGAAACTCTCGTAAAAGTCGAGGACGGAGAGGTCCGGACCTTCCCGCTTGCCGGAACGCGGTCGAGAGGAAAGAGCTATGAAGAAGATCAGCGGCTGGAAAAAGAACTCTTCGCCGATGAAAAAGAGCGTGCCGAGCACAACATGCTGGTTGATCTGGGAAGAAACGATCTCGGAAAGATCTGTGATTTCGGAACTGTGGAAGTAGAAAAATACATGTCAATCGAGCGTTACTCCCACGTCATGCACATCGGTTCCACTGTAAAAGGACAGCTTCGGAAAGACAAGACCGCAGTAGATGCCATCGATTCCGTTCTCCCGGCCGGAACCCTCTCCGGTGCACCAAAGCTCCGTGCCTGCCAGATCATCAACGAGCTGGAAAACAACAAGCGCGGCATTTACGGCGGTGCGATCGGCTATCTGGATTTCACCGGAAATATGGACACCTGCATCGCGATCCGGCTTGCGTTTAAGAAAAACGGAAAAGTGTTCGTCCGCTCCGGCGCCGGCATTGTAGCCGACAGCGTACCGGAAAAAGAGCATCAGGAATGCATCAACAAAGCAAAGGCCGTGATGGTCGCACTTGCAGAGGCAGAAGGAGGAAGCAACTTATGATACTGCTGGTAGATAATTATGACAGTTTTTCCTATAACCTGTATCAGCTCGCCGGTTCGATCAATCCGGACATGAAGGTCATCCGGAACGACGAGATGACGATCAACGAAATCCGCGCACTGGCACCGGCATCCATCATTTTATCTCCCGGACCGGGCCGTCCGGAGCAGGCAGGCCGATGCATGGAGATTGTAGAAAAATTAGGCGGCGAGATCCCGATCCTCGGTGTCTGCCTCGGCCATCAGGCAATCTGTGCCGCGTACGGCGCGACCGTCACCTATGCGAAACAGCTGATGCACGGCAAACAGTCCGAGACAACGCTGGATCTCACCTCGGAATTATTTCAGGGGCTGCCGGAAACCGTTCCGGTTGCAAGATACCATTCCCTCGCAGCTGATGAAGCGACACTGCCGGAAACCTTAAAGGTAACGGCAAGAACCGCAGACGGCGAGGTCATGGCAGTCGAGGACAGTGAGAAAAAGATCTACGGAGTCCAGTTCCATCCGGAATCCATTCTGACCCCGCAGGGCAGACAGATGGTAGAAAACTTCTTAAAAATTACAAGATAGATCACAGGACAGCAAAGAAAGAGAGAAACAGAATATGATTCGGGAAGCGATTGTAAAACTGGTAAATAAAGAGAACTTAACCTACGAGATGGCAGAGGGCGCCATGGATGAAATCATGGGAGGAAAAGCCGATCCGATCCAGATCAGCGCATTTTTAACTGCCATGATGATGAAAGGCGAGACAATCGAAGAGATCACCGCATGTGCCAACGGCATGAGAAAGCACGGTGTTCACATGGAACATGACAAGGATGTTCTGGAAATCGTCGGAACCGGCGGAGATAAATCCAATTCCTTCAACATCTCCACAACAGCATCCCTTGTGATCTCTGCAGGCGGCGTCGCAGTTGCAAAACACGGAAACCGCGCCGCATCGAGCAAATCCGGCGCAGCCGACTGTTTCGAAGCGCTCGGCGTCAAAATCGACCTGGAGCCGGAGAAAAACAAAGAAGTTCTGGAAAAACTTGGAATCTGTTTCCTGTTCGCACAGAAATACCACATGTCCATGAAATACGTGGCACCGGTCCGCAAGATGCTCGGCATCCGGACCATTTTCAACATCCTCGGACCGCTGACCAACCCGGCAGCAGCCACGATGCAGGTGATGGGTGTCTACGAGGAAGCACTTGTCCGCCCGATGGCAGAAGTTCTCTCCAATCTTGGTGTCAAACGCGGCATGGTTGTCTACGGCCAGGACTGTCTCGATGAAATTTCCTTAAGCGCACCGACAAGCGTCTGCGAGATCAAGGACGGAACGTTTGAGGAATACGTTATCACACCGGAAGAGTTCGGCATGACCCGCTGTACCAAAGAAGAGCTGGTCGGCGGAACCCCGCAGGAGAATGCTGAAATTACGAAAGAAATTCTTGCAGGAAAGAAAGGCCCGGCAAGAGACGCTGTTGTCCTGAATGCCGCCGCAGCCCTTCATGTAGCAAAAGAAATCCCGATGCAGGACGCTGTAAAACTGGCAGAGGAGCTGATCGACAGCGGAAAAGCACAGAAAAAACTCGAAGAGTTTGTGTCACTCGCCAATAAATTGGCAGAAGAGGAATAAACATATGATACTAGAAACGATTGCAGAAGCCACAAGAAAACGTGTCGCTGCAGAAAAAGAGAAGTGTTCTCTTGCAGAAATGAAAGAAAAAGCAACGGCGATGAACCCGGACACCGGATTCCCGTTTGAACAGACGCTGAAAAAGCCGGGCATGTCCTTTATCTGCGAGGTAAAAAAAGCCTCCCCGTCGAAGGGCATCATCGCAGAAAATTTCCCCTATCTGGAGATCGCAAAGGAATATGAAGCGGCCGGTGCCTCCGCCATTTCCTGCCTGACTGAGCCGGAATACTTCAAAGGCGACAAGCGTTACTTAAAAAAATTGCAGAAACCGTATCCATCCCGGTTCTACGGAAAGATTTTACCGTGGATCCCTATATGATCTACGAGGCAAAGGTGCTCGGAGCCACCGCTGTCCTTCTGATCTGTGCGCTGCTGCCGGAGGAAACCTTAAAAGAATATCTGGAAACAGCGCATTCCCTCGGCCTTTCCGCTCTTGTGGAAGCCCACGATGAGGCGGAGGTTGCACAGGCCATGCGCGCCGGAGCAAGGATCATCGGTGTCAACAACCGCAACTTAAAAGATTTCACGGTCGATATCCACAACAGTGAGCGGCTGCGGGAGCTTGTCCCGGAAAACATTGTTTTCGTATCCGAGAGCGGCATCAAAACGCCGGAGGATGTCGGAAGACTGTATCAGAATAAAACCGATGCCGTTCTGATCGGCGAAACGCTGATGCGGAGCAGCAACAAAAAAGCAGAGCTTGAAAAACTCTCTTCAATGTGTTAAAGTGGTAACGTAAGTGCGCAAAACAAAACAGAGCGCACGGGGAGTCAAACGTTATGGAAGAACAGACCAGAATCAAAATCTGCGGGCTCACACGGCTGGAAGACATCGATGCGGTGAATGAGCTGAAGCCCGAATATGTCGGCTTTGTCTTTGCAAAAAGCCGCAGACAGATTACAAAAGAACATGCCGTGACGCTGCGGCGCTATCTGGATCCCGAAATCCAGGCGGTCGGCGTCTTTGTGAACGAGCTTCCGGCGATTGTCGCAGGATACCTCGAAGAGGGCGTCATCGATCTGGCACAGCTCCACGGAAATGAGAGTGAAGAATATATCCATTCGCTCCGGTTCCGCACCGGCGGGGAACTGATCAAGGCATTTTCCATCAAAACCAGGGAGGACGTCGAAAAGGCGAAAAAAAGCAGCGCCGATTACATCCTTCTCGACCACGGAAAAGGCGGTACCGGCGAATCGTTCGACTGGTCACTGATCAGAAACATGGACCGCCCGTATTTCCTTGCGGGAGGCCTGAACGCCGAAAATGTGGAACAGGCGATTTTACAGACACATCCCTTCGCCGTCGACATCAGCAGCGGTGTCGAGACAGACGGCGTAAAGGACCCGAAAAAAAATCACAGAATGCATAAGGAGGATAAGACATGTCTGACGGAAGATTTGGTATTCACGGAGGCCAGTACATACCGGAAACCCTGATGAATGAAATTATCAATTTGGAAAAACAGTACAATTATTATAAAAACGATCCGGAGTTCTGCCAGGAACTCGATGACCTGCTGAAAAATTACGCGGGCCGCCCGTCCCTTCTCTACTACGCAGAGAAAATGACAAAGGATCTCGGCGGAGCAAAAATTTACCTCAAACGAGAGGATCTGAACCACACCGGAGCCCACAAAATCAACAACGTGCTCGGACAGTGCCTCCTCGCAAAAAGAATGGGAAAAACCCGTGTCATCGCAGAGACCGGAGCCGGCCAGCACGGTGTGGCAACCGCAACGGCAGCAGCGCTGATGGGACTTGAGTGTGAGATCTTCATGGGAAAAGAAGACACCGACCGTCAGGCCCTCAATGTATACCGGATGGAGCTTCTCGGTGCAAAAGTAAATGCCGTTACTACCGGAACTATGACCTTAAAAGATGCCGTCAATGAGGCGATGCGCGAGTGGGTATCACGTGTCGATGACACCCACTACGTTCTCGGTTCCGTTATGGGCCCGCATCCGTTCCCGACCATCGTCCGCGATTTCCAGGCTGTCATCAGCAAAGAGGCAAGAGAGCAGATCCTCGAAAAAGAAGGAAAACTCCCGAAAGCCGTCATGGCATGCGTCGGCGGCGGAAGCAATGCGATGGGTATGTTCTATAACTTCATCAATGACAAAAATGTCCGCCTGATTGGATGCGAGGCAGCAGGACGCGGCGTCAACACCGCAGAGACTGCAGCAACCATTGCAACCGGAACACTCGGCGTCTTCCACGGTATGAAATCCTACTTCTGCCAGGATAAATATGGTCAGATCGCACCGGTTTACTCGATTTCCGCAGGCCTTGACTACCCGGGCATTGGACCGGAGCATGCATATCTGCATGACATCGGCCGCGCCGAATACGTTCCGGTAACGGACGATGAGGCAGTAGAAGCTTTTGAATACCTCGCAAGAACCGAGGGTATCATCTGTGCGATCGAGAGTGCCCATGCAGTAGCCCATGCGATGAAGATCGCAAAAGAATTTGATCCGGAAGACTCCATCATCATCTGCCTGTCCGGACGCGGAGCAAAGACGTAGCAGCCATTGCAAGATACAGAGGGAGGGACCTTCATGAGTAAAGTAACAGAAGCATTTTCAAACAGCAAAGCATTCATTCCGTTTCTGACAGCCGGAGACCCGAACATTGAAAAAACAGAGAATTATATTCTGGAGCTCGAAAAAGCAGGCGCAGACCTGATCGAGATCGGAATCCCGTTTTCCGATCCGATCGCCGAGGGCGTTGTCATCCAGGAGGCAGACCTCCGTTCCTTAAAAGCCGGAACTACCACCGATAAAATTTTCGATATGGTAGCCTCCGTGCGCAAAAAAACAGACATTCCGCTGGTGTTTATGACCTACTTAAACCCGGTGTTCCATTACGGATACGAGCCGTTCTTTACAAAATGCGAGGAAGTCGGCATCAATGGCATCATCATCCCGGATATGCCGTATGAGGAAAAAGGCGAATTAAACGATATTGCGCGCAGCCATCAGGTAGATGTCATTTCCCTGATTGCGCCGACGTCTGAGCAGCGCATCCAGAAAATTGCCGCAGACGCCGAAGGTTTTATCTACCTCGTATCGTCTCTGGGCGTTACCGGTGTCAGAAGCGAGATCAAGACAGACCTCGATTCCATGATCGCCGCAATCCGCAAAGTAACCGATATTCCGGTAGCCGTAGGCTTCGGCATCAACACGACCGATCAGGCGGCCAACATTGCAAAAATTGCGGACGGTGTCATCGTCGGAAGCGCTATCGTCAAAATGATTGCGAAGTACGGCACTCATGCGGAGCAGCACATCTATACGTATGTCCGCATGATGAAGGAAGCTGTCATGACAGCAAATAAATAAAACCCGCGTCATTGCGTGTTTGAAAAAACTGTGTTAAGATGAGAGCGTGTCTGAAACAAACCGTTTTGGACACGCTTTTTCAACGTAAAATACCTGACCGGCTTTCGAAAAAGCCGGATAGAATATGGAGGAAAAACGTGTTAGATGTATGTTTACTGGGAACAGGCGGTATGATGCCTCTGCCAGGCAGACGCCTGACCGCCCTGATGACCCGATACAACGGAAGCAGTCTTCTGATCGACTGCGGCGAGGGAACCCAGGTTGCCATCAAGGAAAAAGGCTGGACCTTTAAGCCGATTGATGCCATCTGCTTCACCCATTACCACGCAGACCACATCAGCGGCCTTCCAGGACTTCTCCTGACGATGGGAAACACTGACCGGAGAGAACCGCTGACCATGATCGGCCCAAAAGGCCTGGAGCGCGTCGTCAATTCACTGCGTGTCATCTGCCCGGAGCTGCCGTTCCCGATTGTATTTCACGAGGTGACAGCGCCGGAGGAAGTGATCGAGATGAACGGCTACAAAATCACAGCCTTCCGCGTGCAGCACAATATCACCTGCTACGGCTATTCGCTGGAGATCTCCCGCAAGGGAAAATTCGATGTGGAGCGCGCTAAAGCACAGGAAATTCCGATTAAATGCTGGAATCCGCTGCAGAAAGGCGAGACTGTCACCCTGGATGGAAAGACGTATACGCCGGACATGGTCCTCGGCCCTGCCAGAAAAGGACTGAAGGTGACCTACTGCACCGATACCCGCCCGATTCCGTCGATCTCCGAACATGCGAAAGGCTCCGACCTTTTCATCTGCGAGGGAATGTACGGCGAGCCGGAAAAACAGGCAAAAGCAAAAGAATTTAAGCATATGACCTTCTACGAGGCGGCAAAACTGGCAAAAGATGCCGAGGCTGCCGAAATGTGGCTGACCCACTTTTCCCCGTCGCTCGTCGGCCCGCAGCGGTACATGGATGAGGTACAGAAGATTTTCCCGGCCGCAGAGCTTGGAAAAGACGGAAGATCAGTAGAACTGTTATTTGAAGAGGAAACGAAAAATGAGTGAAAAAGATACCCTGATTCTTGCAATTGAGAGCTCCTGCGATGAAACCGCAGCCTCCGTCGTGAAAAACGGAAGATGTGTGTTGTCTAACATTATTTCATCCCAGATCGCCATCCATACCCTGTATGGCGGCGTTGTGCCGGAAATTGCATCCAGAAAACATATCGAAAAAAATCAACCAGGTTGTAGAAGCGGCCTTAAAAGAAGCCGATGTCACTCTGGATGATATCGATGCGATCGGTGTTACGTACGGCCCTGGCCTTGTCGGCGCACTTCTCGTCGGCGTGGCAGAGGCAAAAGCGATCGCCTATGCAAAAAGAAACCGCTGGTCGGCGTTCACCATATTGAAGGCCACGTCTCGGCGAACTATATCGAACACCCGGATCTGGAGCCGCCGTTCCTGTGTGAAATCATCTCTGGAGGCCATACCCATCTTGTCATTGTAAAAGATTACGGTTCTTTCGAAATCCTCGGAAGAACGAGAGACGACGCAGCCGGAGAAGCCTTCGACAAGGTAGCCCGTGCCATCGGACTCGGCTATCCGGGCGGACCGAAGATCGACAAGCTGGCAAAAGAAGGAAACCCGCACGCCATCGACTTCCCGCGTGCCCACATGGAGGATGCGCCGTATGACTTCAGCTTCAGCGGCGTAAAATCTGCCGTTTTAAACCATCTGAACAAATGCCGGATGACAGGCGAACCAATTGTCGAAGCAGACATCGCTGCGTCCTTCCAGCAGGCCGTTGTGGACGTTCTGGTGGATAATGCCATCCGTGCGGCCAAAGATTACCATATGGACCGTCTGGCGATCGCCGGCGGCGTTGCATCGAACGGGGCACTCCGCGCGGCGATGGAAGCAGCATGTGAAAAAGAGGGCATCCGCTTTTACCGTCCGTCCCCGATCTTCTGTACCGACAATGCGGCCATGATCGGTGTGGCAGCTTACTACGAGTACCAGAAGGGAACCCGCCACGGCTGGGACCTGAATGCCGTACCGAACCTGAAGCTTGGAGAACGATAAGAAAAAGAAACTTCCGCAGCAGAACGGAGAAGAGAGATCTGCTGCGGAGTTTTTGCATTTGTAGAAAACGGAGGAAAAGATGAGCGAGAAGAAAGAAAAATACACTGCGGTTGTCCTGGCAGCCGGAAAGGGAACCCGGATGGGCGGAAGCGTAGCAAAACAGTTTCTGGAAATCGGAGGAAAACCAGTCGTGGTTTACGCGCTGGAGGTTTTTGAACATTCGCCGGAGATTGACCAGATCATTCTTGTGACAGGTGCGGATAAAATAGAATACTGTCAGAAAGAGATTATCGAAAAATATGGAATTAAGAAAACTGTTTCCGTATGCGCAGGCGGAAGGGAACGGTATGAATCTGTCTGGAAAGCATTGCAGACGCTGAAAAGCCTGGAAAGCGAACAGGAGCAGAAGACCGATTACGTTCTGATTCACGATGGCGCCCGCCCGTTTTTAAACCAGGAAATGCTGGAACGTCTCTGCGCATGTGTAAAAGAAGAAAAAGCCTGTGTCCTTGGCATGCCGGTCAAGGATACCATCAAGCTTACCGATGAAAACGGAAAATCAGGGAAAGCCCGCGAAGAGATCTCGTATGGCAGGCACAGACCCCGCAGGCCTTTGCAGCAGAGCTTCTGTTTCCGGCATTCGAAAAACTGATGCAGCATTCCACAGAAGGAATCACCGACGATGCCATGGTTGTGGAGCAGGAGATGGGAATCGCATCAGTGATGGTAAAAGGCGGCTATGAAAATATAAAAATCACAACACCGGAGGATCTGCTCGTTGCAGAGAGCTTTCTGGCAGAAAAATAGAAAAAAGCAAAATACAGAAAGCAAACTATAAATAGATAAAAACAAATGTGTGAATTGTAAAACAGGGAAAAACAGCGAAAACGAAAAAGAAATTGAAAAAAATGTAAAAAAAATTCAAAAAAGTGGTTGACATTCTGAAACACTGCTGATATAATAACGAATGTCGCTGAGCGAGAGAGATAAAAACGCAAAGCTGACAAGCCAAAAACTGAGATGATTTCGGGAGCTACCGAGATTTGAATTCACACACGGAGAGGTATCGAAGCGGTCATAACGAGGCGGTCTTGAAAACCGTTTGTCCGAAAGGGCGCGTGGGTTCGAATCCCACCCTCTCCGCTCAAAACTCAGTTAATTGAATATCTGATTATGAATCAGGCAAACTATGGAGAAGTACCCAAGCTGGCCGAAGGGGCTCCCCTGGAAAGGGAGTAGGTCGTTAATAGCGGCGCGAGGGTTCAAATCCCTCCTTCTCCGCTCGACTTTGAAAAAAGTTGAAAAAAGTTCTTGACAAATGCAAGTGAGTTTGATAAAATAAACGAGTTGCTGATCGAGAG
>ENA-OQKJ01000168-OQKJ01000168.1-human-gut-metagenome-genome-assembly--contig:-NODE-168-length-16408-cov-2.068546_pt1 | contig 16408 bp, 17 predicted proteins | sample MGYA00242647_ERZ504795 | MGnify/ENA primary metagenome ERZ504795 (study PRJEB26092, sample SAMD00036398) | human gut metagenome | host: Homo sapiens | study: EMG produced TPA metagenomics assembly of...
CCGGGCAGCCAGTTGTCAGCAGTCTCCTGCTGCCAGCCGTCCACGATCTTCTGCTTGAAGATGCCGTACTCGTACAGGATGGAGTAGCCGGTGCCGCAGATGCCGGTGGTGGCCATGCCGTCCAGATAGCAGGCAGCCAGACGGCCCAGACCGCCGTTGCCCAGGCCTGCATCGGGCTCTTCCTCAAAGATGCCCTCGATGTTGATGTCGGCATCTGCCAGCACCTTCTGGGCAACATCTTCCAGACCCAGGTTGAACAGGCTCACCTTCAGGCTGCGGCCCATCAGGAACTCCATGCAGAGGTAGTAGACCTGCTTGGTGCCGGTGCCAATGGCCTTGGACTGGAACTTCTTGTGGTTTTCGCTCATCATCTGACGGCAGATCAGGGCAAGAGAGCGGTAGATCTGCTGCTTGGAAGCAACGCTCAGATCCACGCCGTACTCGCTGGTCAGCTTGTCCTGAAGAATTTTTGCAAATTCTTTTGTAGTCATAAGGAACTCCTATCCGCACACACACTTGTGCTGTTTTGAAATATCGTAACAGAGAATTTCTCCTCTTTCCCTCTCCCTGTTACCACAACAAGAACATTATAATCAGTTCTATTCGTAAAAGCAAGGAAAAACGCCGATTTTTGCCGTAACTGACATTTTTATCACAATCTTTCTGGTAAATATGCAAAAAATTCAAAAATAGCACTTTCTCTTGGAGCGCATTTATATTATAATAAGAAGTGAACGGCTGTCCCGGCGAGGGCAAAAGCGTGCGCCGGGGCAGGAAACTCGGCCACAAACTCCGCTCAGAGTAATTATTAGTGAGGATACGATGGTTAATAAAGTGAGAGTGACCATTGCGGGCGCGCCCTATGCGATCGCAACGACGGATTCCGAAAAGTATATCGCCTCTCTGGCCAAACGGCTGGATGAGGATATCACCAAGCTGCTGGACACCAACGAAAACCTTTCGGTGACCAAGGCGGCGGTGTTCTGCGCCATGGATTATCTGGACGAGTACAAAAAGAGCACCGGCAGCGCCGAGAATATGCGCAGCCAGATCCAGGATTATATTGCCGATGCCGCCAGGGCAAAGCTGGCTGAGGATAAGGTGAGAACGGAAAATGAAACGCTGCGGCGTGAAAACGATGCCCTGCGGGAGCAGCTGGCACGCCTGCAGGCCAAGCAGAAGGCCGACCGGGAAGCAAAGACGGAAGCGTGAATGGGGGCGCGGAGAGCGCGCCGGAACAAAGGGAGTATTATGCCAAAGATCGAGATCCTTGCCCCGGTGGGCAGTGAAGAGATGCTCCGCGCTGCGGTGTTCAGCGGTGCGGACGCGGTATATCTGGGCTTTTCGGGCTTCAATGCCCGCACAGGAGCCGGAAATTTTGATGCGGACAGCCTGAAGGAGGCAGTCCGGTTCTGCCATGCGCGGGGTGTCAAGGTGCACGTGGCACTGAACACCACCGTTTACGGCGGGGAGCTGGCCGCGCTGGCCGGTGCCGTGAAGGCTGTGGCCGAGAGCGGCGCGGATGCGGTCATCTGCCAGGATCTGGCGGTGGCACAGCTCATCGGACGGATCGCCCCCGACCTGCCCCGCCACGGCTCCACCCAGATGAGCGTCCACACCCTGCAGGGCGCGCTGGAGCTGAAGGAGCTGGGCTTCACCCGGGTGGTGCTGGCCCGTGAGCTGAGCCTGCCTGAGGTGGAGCATATCACAAAGCACTGCGGCATCGAGACGGAGTGCTTTGTCCACGGCGCGCTCTGCATGTGCGTCAGCGGCCAATGCTATATGTCTGCCTTCCTGGGCGGCCGCAGCGGCAACCGGGGCTCCTGCGCCGGGCCCTGCCGCCTGCCCTTTGAGGCAAACCCGCTGCCCGAGGGCAAACCGGGGCCGTCTGCACCACCTTTCCCTGAAGGATAACTCCGTCATCGACAAGCTGGATCGGATGCAGGCCGTCGGCGTGGCATCGGCTAAGATCGAGGGCCGCCTGCGCACGCCGGAGTATGTGGCAGCGGCGGTCAGTGCCTGTCTGGCAGGCCGCGAGGGCCGCGCCTACGACCGCGACCTGCTGAAGAACGCCTTCAGCCGTTCCGGCTTCACCTCCGGCTATCTGGACGGAAAAATCGACGGCACCATGTTCGGTGTGCGCAGCGAAGCTGACGCCGAGCTGACCAAAAAGACCCTGCCCATGCTGCGTGAGCTTTACCGCCGCGAGCGCTCCCGTGTGCCGGTGCAGATGAAACTGGAGATCGAGGAGGGCGGCGAAAAGCTGACCGTTACCGATGCCGACGGCAACAAAGCCTTTGCCTATGGGGATGCCGAGCCGCAGCCTGCCCGCACCGACCCCACCGAGAGTTTGAACCGCAGTTTGGCAAAGACCGGCGGCACCCCCTTTACGGCAGAGAAGATCACTGTGGAAATGGACGGCGGGCCGTGGTTCATCCCCGGCAGTGCCGTGAACGAGCTGCGTCGGGAAGCGCTGGATGCCCTGCTCAAAAAACGGGAGGCGCTGCGCCCCTGGCCGACCACCGAGGAGCACGTCGCCGCCCTGCCGCAGCGCACTCTGCCGCCCCGCCGCACCCTGCGTGCCCGGTTCGAGCGCTGGGAACAGGTGCCGGAGCGGGCACTTGACGGGGTGGAATATCTCATTCTGCCCATTGCGCAGGCCGACCGTGTGCCCCGGGAGTGGCGGGCAAAGACCCTTCTGGAGCTGCCCCGGGTCATGTTCGGTGCGCTGGAGCAGGACACTGCCCGCCGCATTGCTGCCACGCAGGACGCGGGCTTTGCCGGATACGAGGTCAGCAACATCGCCCATCTGCGGCTGTGCCGCGGCCTGCCCATGACCGGCGGCTTTGGACTGAACATCACCAACAATGTGGCGGCACAGTTCTATGCAGAGCAGGGACTTTCCAGCCTGCTCATCCTGCCGGAGGTGAAAGATAGCGATATTGCGACCATTGCGCCCACCCGGAACGGTAAGCCTGTGCCCACCGGCGTGATGATCTACGGTCATATGCCGCTGATGCTCACCCGCGCCTGCCCGCTGCAAAATATCCATGACTGTGCCCACTGCGATAAGACCGGCGTGCTGACCGACCGCAAGGCCAAAAAGTTCCCGGTGCGGTGCGGCCTTGGAGTGCGCACCATCTATAACCCGGTGCCCATCTACATGGGTGATAAGCCCGGCGCACTGGCGGTGGACTATGGCGTGGCCTACTTTACGCTGGAATCCCGCGAGGAAGCGGCGCAGATCTTGGACAGCATCCGCACCCACGCCCCCTTTGAGGGCGATTTTACCCGCGGTCTGATTTTAAGGGTACAAAACTGACTAAAACACCGGAAGTGCCCCAAGCTTTGCCTGTGAAAAAAGAAAAACGAAACGAGGTTATACGATGGAACCCATCACTGTAAAAATATAAGGTACTGGATGCCCGGGCAAAAGTGCCCGCCTATGCCACCCCCGGCGCAGCTGCCGCCGACCTGTGCGCTGTGCTGGACGCACCACTGACCGTTGCCCCCATGCAGCGGGTGCTGGTGCCCACCGGCCTTGCCATCGAGCTGCCCGGCGCCCATAGTGTGGCGCTGGTGTATGCCCGCAGCGGCTTGTCCATCAAGCACGGCCTGTGCATGGCCAACGGCGTGGGTGTGGTGGACAGCGACTACCGCGGCGAGCTGAAGGTGCCCATGGTCAATCTGGGTGCCGAGGCTTATACCATTCAGCCCGGCGAGCGGGTAGCGCAGCTGTGCATCGCCCCGGTGTATACCGCCGCCTTTGTGCCCGCCGAGGAGCTGGGCGACACCCAGCGCGGTGTGGGCGGCTTTGGCTCTACCGGAAAATAACCCTCTTCGTCAATGCTTCGCATTGACACCCGAGAGGGGAGAATTTAAAAGAGTAAACCGATTGATGAAAAAAGCTCTCCCCTTCGGGAGAGCGGTCACCGCAGGTGACTGAGAGGGTTTTATGAATCATTTGATCTTAGCCTCTGGCAGCCCCCGCAGACGGGAGCTGCTTTCCCTGTACACCACCGATTTCACGGTCTGTGTCAGCGATTTTGATGAGAGCGCCGTCACTGCCCCCACTCCGGCGCAGCTGGTGGAGCAACTGGCCATCGGCAAGTGCCTTGCAGTGGCAAAACAGCACCCAGATGCCGTGGTCATCGGCTGCGACACCGTGGTGGACGTGGACGGCGCTGTGTTCGGCAAGCCCCACGATGCCGAGGACGCCAAGCGGATGCTGCGCGCGCTCTCCGGCAAGACCCATCAGGTGCACACCGGCGTGTGCATTGCAAAAGGGAACAGGGCAGAGCATTTTGTGGACAGCTGCAAGGTGACCTTTTTCCCGCTGGGGGAGGAGGAGATCGCGTTCTACACTGCTACCCCGGAGCCCTACGATAAGGCCGGTGCCTATGCCATTCAGGGGCGCGCGGCCCTGTGGCTGGACCGCATCGAGGGCGACTATTACACCATTATGGGGCTGCCGGTCAGCCGCACCGTACAGACGCTGGCGCATTTTTTGTGAGAAAAATGGAAAAATGATAGAAAACTTGCCGAAACGCTTGAGAAATGGAGCACTTGCGGCTATAATAGAACCGTGTTATTCTGCGCAGGAGGGACTGTTTGCAGCAGGCCGTCCGGCATTCTGGGATAGATTTAAGGAACGATCGTAAGGAGATTTGGAACAATGAGTTTTCTGTCAAAGGACGTTGGCATTGATTTGGGTACTGCCAATACTCTGGTCTACATGAAGGGCAAGGGCATCATCATGCGCGAGCCCTCGGTCGTGGCGGTGGACACCAAGACCGACGAGGTGCGCTGCGTGGGCGGCGAGGCAAAGGCTGTCATCGGCGTACCCCCGGCAGCATCGTGGCGGTGCGTCCCCTGAAGGACGGCGTCATCGCCGACTTCGACATCACCGCCAATATGCTGGAGAACTTCCTCAAAAAGGCCTGCGGCAACAGTATGTTCTCCCGTCCCCGGGTGGTCATCTGCATTCCCTCCGGCGTTACCGAGGTGGAGCGCCGCGCTGTGCGCGAGGCTACCCTGAAGGCCGGCGCCCGTCAGGTGTCTGTCATTGAGGAGCCCATGGCAGCTGCCATCGGTGCAGGCCTGCCCATCAGCGAGCCCACCGGCAGCAATGATCGTGGATATCGGCGGCGGCACGGCGGAGATCGCCGTTCATCTCTCTTGGGCGGCATCGTGGCTTCCCGCAGCGTGCGCATGGCCGGTCGATATGTTTCGATCAGGCCATCATCGCCTTCAGTCAAGCGCAAGTACAACCTGCTCATCGGTGAGCGTACTGCCGAGCAGAGTCAAGATCGAGATCGGGCTCTGCCTATGCGCTGGACCCGGAGCTGACCATGGAGATCAAGGGCCGCAACCTTTGTGGACGGTCTGCCCAAGAACATCGTGGTGCACTCTGAGGATGTGCGCGGCGCGCTGCTGGAGTGTCTGGTCAAGATCACCACCGCCATCAAGGAGACGCTGGAGCGCACCCCGCCGGAGCTGAGCGCAGATATCATCGACCGCGGCATCACCCTGACCGGCGGCGGCGCTCTGCTGCGCGGCCTGGATCAGCTGATCCAGAGCGAGACCGGCATTGATGTGCATATTGCGGAGGACCCGCTGGACTGCGTGGCCAAGGGTGCCGGTGCAGTGCTGGATCATGTGGATGTGCTGCATGACGTGCTGGACACCGATGGAGGACATATGTAAGAGCGGCTCTCTGCGGAGAGTGCTGCTCAGAATGCGGAAAAGTTTCAGACACAGCAGCTGTGCGTTTTTCCGCTGCAAACACTGCATCTTGCGCGGATGGCACGGCTGTCCGCGCTTTTTTCATGCAAAGGCCTGCGGTAGGGCGCGGGCATCCCGACAGGAGGGAAGCACCCTTTGAAAGATTTTTTTGATACCTGGAAATTCAAGATTCTCGTGGCCGTAGCGGTATTTCTGGTGGGCATCATGGCCTACGCCGGTGCCAACGGCCGCCTGACCGCTGCCCCGCAGGAGCTGCTGGGCGTGATTCTGACCCCCTTCAGAAGGCGGCGGCTGTGGTCAGCAGCGGTGTGGGCACGGTGTGGGAAAAATACACCAGCATCGACGAGGTCATGGAGCAGAACGAGCAGCTGGAGGCGGAAAACGCCCAGCTGCGCCAGCAGATGGTGGACTACGACCGCCTCAAGGCTGAGAATAAAGCATACAAGGCGCTGGCTAACATTCAGGAAAAGACAGCAATGCCACCTATGTGTCCGGCTTTGCATTGGCCGCGACCCGCTGGACTCCTTCTGGGGCTTCACGCTGGACAGAGGCACACTGGACGGTGTGGCCGTCAATGACGCCGTCATCAGCGACGAGGGCTATCTGCTGGGCGTGGTGCGGGAAGCCGACCTCACCAGCTGCAAGATCATGACCATCCTGCACCCCAGCTTCAATGCGGCAGGCGTCGTGTCCCGCACCCGGGACAACGGCATCATCACCGGCAGCGCCGACTACGCCGCCGACGGCCTGTGCATCCTCTCGAACCTCGCCCGCAGCACCCTGAGCAGAGAGGGGGACCAGGTCATCACCACGGGTCTGGGCGGGGTGTTCCCGCCGGACGTGCTGGTGGGCGTCATCAAGGAGCTGACCCCCGAGGCCAGCGGCAAATCGACGCTGGCCGTCATCCAGCCGGGCGCAGACCCCCGCACGGTGCGCCATGTGTTCATCATCACCAACTACTGAGGAGGGCCGGAGATGGAATCTCGCCGCAAGCGCAGCCGCAGCCAGAGGCTGAAATGGGGCTGCTATATCCTCCTGCTGGTGGTGTGTACGGTGTTGCAGACCATGCCGGGGCTGTTCCAGTTCGGGGCCGCGAAGCCGCTCTGGCTGCTGCCGCTGGCGCTGGCGGTCGCCGTGTTCGAGGGCGAGTTCGCCGGGGCTGTCTTTGGGGCGGTCTGCGGCCTGATGTGGGACTGGCTGGCCGGGCGCACCGTGGGTATGCTGGCGCTGGAGCTGCTGTTGCTCTGCTTTGCGGTATCGGTGCTGGTACAGTTGTATCTGCAGGTGAACCCCGGCAATTTTGCCGCAGTAAGCACCGCAACAGCGCTGGTGGTACTCTCGCTGGACTGGCTGTTTTTCTACTATATGCCGGGTTATACCGGCGCAGCGCTGCGGTATGTCACCTTTGTACTGCCCGGCGCGGTGCTGACCATCCCGGCAGCGCTGCTGGCCTTCTGGCTGGTGCAGCACATCCATGACGGGTTCAGGATCGACAACGGTGTGGTCTAGCCCGTAAAAGGAGAACCAGATGAACGAAAATGAACGCAAGGTCGTGGTGCGGCGGATGCTGCTGCTCATCGCAGTGGCCTGCACCATCATGGGGCTGTACACCTTCCGGCTGATCTTTTTGCAGCTGGTCAACGGGGGCGACTTTAAGGCAAAAGCCACCAACACCACGGATTATAAGTTTACGGTCACCGCTGCGCGTGGCGATATCGTGGACAGCACCGGCAAGCACATCGCTACCACCAGCACCGGTTATAATGTGGTGCTGAACAAGCTGCAGATGGGAGATCAGGATCTGGACACCATGCTGCAGCAGATCGTGGAGCTTTTGCGCAAGAACGATGAAAAATGGCTGGACACCCTGCTCATCAGCGAGCCGGATGCCGCCGGAAACTATACCTTTACGGACAGCGCCGACAGTGCCAGCGACCAGAAAACGCTGGCAGACATGAAGGAGACGCTGGGTCTGCAGCAGTACGCCACCGCCAACGATGTGATGGAGATGCTGGTGGAGAAAAACCAGCTGGAAAGTTTCTCACTGCCGTGGCAGCGGGTGCTGGCGGGCATCCATTACGAGATGGACCGACAGGCCTTTTCCAACGTAAATAACTTTGTTATGGCTGAAAACGTCAGTCAGGCGACGGTGGCTACCATCAAGGAGCATTCCCTCACGCTGCCGGGCGTGGAGATCGTGGAGACCAGCACCCGCAGCTATGAGCAGGGCGATATCCTGCCCGCTGTGCTGGGGCGCGTGGGCAAGATCACCGCCGAAAAGTGGAAGGTGACCGACGAAAACGGTCAGGTGACCTATCCGCTCAAGGAAAAAGGCTATAACATGAACGATGTGATCGGCATCTCCGGCCTTGAGTCCGTGTACGAGGATGAGCTGCGCGGCAAGGACGGCGTGGAGACCATCACTCGTAATTCGGACGGCGTGATCGTGGACACCAAGATCACCACCGTGCCGGAGCCGGGGCATACCGTGCAGCTGACCATCAACAGCGACTTTCAGCGGGCGGTGGACAAGGCACTTGCCAATAACATCGATATGATCAACCGGGTGTACAACACCGGCGATATGAAAGCCGCTGCTGGTGCTGCGGTGGTGCTGAATGTGAAGGACGGCAGCGTGCTGGCGGCCTCCAACTACCCCAGCTTTGACCAGAACCTGTACGCCACCAACTATTCGGAGTACAGCGCCGACCCCAGCCTGCCCCTGTTCAACCGGGCGCTGCAGGGCCTGTACACCCCCGGCTCCACCTTTAAACCCTCGGTGGCAGTGGCGGCGCTGGACAGCGGCCTCATCAACCAGTACTCCACCGTCAACTGCACCGGCGTGTATACCTATTATAAGGATTACCACCCCCGCTGCACCCGCCACGGCCACAGCGGCAACATTGATGTGGTCACCGCTATCAAGTGGAGCTGCAACATCTTCTTCTACGATGTGGGACGCCGTCTGACCAGTGACGTCTACGATGCCTACGCCTACAAGCTGGGTCTTGGTCAGCGCACCGGTGTGGAGGTAAACGAGGCTCTGGGACGCCTGACCAAAAGAACGGATAAAAACTACACCTCCTCGCTGGATATTCAGGCTGCTATCGGGCAGGGCAACACGGTGGTAAGCCCCATCCAGCTGGCTACCTACGCCGCCACACTGGCCAACAACGGCGTGCGCTACCGCACCCACTTCGTCAAGGCCATTCTGGATACCAACACCGGCGAGGTACTCAGCGAGACCCAGCCGGAGGTGATGGATATCATCGAGGGCAACGGCAACACCTTTGAGCTGGTGCGGCAGGGCATGAAACAGGTGCCCAGCACCATCAGCGGCAAGATCTCCAGCTACCCCATTGCCATCGCCTGCAAGACCGGTACTCCCCAGCGCAGCGAGACTTATGCCTCTGGCAAGCACTACCTGAACGCCATTATGATCGCTTACCTCCCGGCAGACGACCCGGAGATCGCCATCGGCATCACGGTGGAGTACGGCGGCTACGGTGCCCGCACCGGTGATCTGGTGGTGGATATCGCCAACGCCTACTTTGCCATGAAGGACGGCACGCTGGAGGTAGACCCCTATGTGGACCCGCGCACCGTGGCACAGGAGGACGCCGCAGCATCGGATACCGCCGCCCAGACCGCTCCGGATGCTGCAAATGATGCACAGACCGATACCACAGCCGCGGAGCCGCAGCAGGCAACTGCCCCCGCAGGGGTGATAGAGGAAGAAAATAACGATGCACTGCTTGCGCAGTAAGGCGCAGCTGCGTGCAAAGAAGTGAATTTGAACGAAAATTTGAATATTGTGTCCAAAAACCTGTTGTAAATGAGTTGCGTTTGTGATATCATGTATAGCAAAGGAAATTTAGCAAGTGTTTTATATACAAATGTTTCAATAGAGGAGAGATCTACAGATGACGATTGCCCTGATCGCGCATGACTCCAAAAAGGAGCTGATGGTTCAGTTCTGCACGGCGTACTGCCGCATTCTGAGCCAGCATAAATTGGTGGCGACCGGCACTACCGGCAAACTGATTTCCGAGGCCACCGGCCTGCAGGTACAGCGCTTTCTGGCCGGTGTGCAGGGCGGCGACCAGCAGATCGCGTCCCGCATTGCCTGCAACGAGATCGACCTGCTGCTGTTCTTCCGCGACCCCATCAATGCTAAGCCCAGCGAGCCGAATGAGATGACTCTGCTGCGCCTGTGCGATGTGCACAACATCCCCATGGCTACCAACATCGCCACCGCCGAGGTGCTGATCCACGGCCTCGAGCGCGGAGATCTAGACTGGCGCGATATCGTGCACCCCCAGAACTAAAGTATGTAAAAAAGAAGCGCTGCATCGTACAGATGCGGCGCTTCTTTTTGCGTAGAAAGCGGTTGGCTCAGACCGTTCCGTTCACTTTAAAATCCTGTGCCATCTCCTGCACATCAGCGGCGGTAAACTCGCCCAAGGGCAGCAGCAGCCGGGCAAGGGTATCCTGCGGCAGCGCTGCCAGTGCGGCGCTCTCGTCCAGTGCAGCGTCCACAGCAGGGCAGACGGTGTGCACACCATCGCTGCCCAGCTCCACCCGGGCGTGGTGCCCGGTGGCAATGTACTGGATGCCCAGCTTGTCGGCAGCGGTCAGCAGGGCGGCAAACCGGGCGTCGTTGCCGCTGCCCAGCACCTCGGCGGGCTGGTCTGCCAGTGCCTCCGCCTTCAGCACGATGCACTCAATGCCAAGAGCCTCGGCAGCCTGCCGTGCGGCTGCGGCCCACGCGCTTTGGTCAGCGGCCAGCTGCACCACAGCCCCGGCCACGCCGAAGCCCTGCTGCTGCAAAATGCGTACCACAACGCCGCAATCTACGGAGCCGTCCATGCTGACAAGCACCTTGTCCTGTGTTTCGTAGGTGTCGAACCCGTTGCCGGGCAAAAATGCGTCGCTCATGTTCCTTGCCTCCCGCCATGTGCTTTGCTTTGTGCTACGGCCAGCTGGTCGCAGCGTTCGTTTTCCGGGTGGCCTGCATGGCCCTTTACCCAGACATAGGTGATCTTGTGCCGTGCCTCCTGCTCCAGTGCCTGTGCCCATAAGTCCGGGTTCAGGGCAGGGGAGCCATCGGCTTTTTTCCAGCCCCGGCGCTTCCAGCCCTTGGCCCAGCCCTTTTCCAGCCCGTTGATGACGTACTGGCTGTCGGAGCACAGCCGCACCTCGCAGGGCTCCTTGAGCTGGCGCAGCGCCTCGATAAAGGCCGTCAGCTCCATGCGGTTGTTGGTGGTGCTGGCGTCGCCGCCGCTCAGTTCCTTTTCGTACACCTTGCCGTCAAAGCGGTAGCGCAGCACCGCACCCCAGCCGCCCGGGCCGGGGTTGCCGCTGCAAGCGCCGTCTGTGTACACCTCTACCTGTTTCATGGGGTTCTCCTTATAGAATAGAATACCTTTATTTAGCGCTATTTTGCCCGGGATGTCAAGAGCCAATGTATACGCCGGTCCAGTTTTGCCAAACCTTGGAATTGACAAAACCGGTGCGAGATACTATACTTAGCGTAACAAAATGCGTATAGGGGTGCACCAAAGGTGTGCGCCCGGCTGTTCCGGCAGAAACGCCACGGTCGCATCGAACAGATGGACTTACCTGGCCAAGAACCTCTTGCGGAACCAACAGCGCTGCTGCAAAAAGCACGCTGAACGATAAATTCTATACGATGCATCAACCGGAAGCCGATGCAGTTTCAGGTGCTTCCCCTGTGCAAGGTACGGCTGCTCTCCCCGGTGGGGGCGCGGCCTGGCCTGCAATTGAATCTGGAGGTAAAGAATGGCTCAAGCAAAAGAAAATAACCCCGCTCCTCGCGCAAAAGCCCCGGCAGCGCCCAAGGCAGCCGCCGCAAACGGCACTGCTCCCGCAGGGGAAAAGCGCACCCGTCCCACCACCCGCCGCCCCTACTATAACCGCCGCCCGCGCCGTGCGCAGCAGCCCAAGGAGGCAGCGACCCCCATCCATATCTACCCGCTGGGCGGTCTGGGCGAAGTCGGCAAGAACATGACCGTCTACGAGTGCAACGGCGATATGATCATCGTGGACTGCGGTCTGGTGTTCCCGGACAGCGAGATGTTCGGCGTGGACATGGTCATCCCGGACTTCACCTTTGTGGTGCAGAACAAGGATAAGATCAAGGGTCTGCTCATCACCCACGGCCACGAGGACCACATTGGCAGCATTCCCTATCTGCTGCAGAAGTTCAGCCTGCCGGTGTACGGCACCCGCCTGACCTGCGGCCTGATCAAAAACAGCTGGAGGAGTTCGGCCTTGCCGGCAAGACCAAGTTTGTGGAGATCGTGCCCCGGCAGAAGATCAAACTGGGCTGCTTTACCGTGGAGCCCATCCATGTCAACCACTCCATCCCGGATGCCGTGGCCTTTGCCATCGACAGCCCCGCCGGTACCATCATCCAGACCGGCGACTTTAAAATTGATTACACCCCGCTGGCTTGCGGCGTGACCGACCTGTCCACCCTGTCCGAGTACGGACAGCGCGGTGTGCTGGCTTTGCTGAGCGACTCCACCAACGCGGAGCGCCCGGGCTTTACTGCTACCGAGCAGAAGGTGGCCGCCGGTGTGCGCAGCCTGTTTGCCCGCGCCCGCAATAAGCGCATCATCATTGCGACCTTTGCGTCCAACATCTACCGCGTGCAGCAGATCATTGATCTGGCTGTGGAGGATGGCCGCAAGGTGGCCTTCAGCGGCCGCAGCATGGTCAACAACACCGCCATGGCGCAGGAACTGGGCTATATGCACATCCCGGAGGGCACCCTGATCAGCGTAGACGAGCTGAACCAGTACCCGCCGGAGCAGGTGGTGCTGGTGACCACCGGCAGTCAGGGCGAGCCTCTGAGCGCGCTGAGCCGTATGGCCTCCTGCAGCCACCGTCAGGTGCGGGTAGGCCCCGGTGACTTCATCATCATCTCCGCAAACCCCATCCCCGGCAACGAAAAGAGCGTGACCAAGATCGTCAACGGTCTGCTGCTGCTGGGCGCAGAGGTCATCTACGAGAGCATGTACGATGTGCACGTTTCCGGCCACGCCTGTCAGGAGGAGCAGAAGCTGATGCTCACCCTGACCAAGCCCAAGTACTTCCTGCCTGTGCACGGCGAGTATAAGCAGCTGAAAAAGCACGCCCTCACCGCTGCAAGTCTGGGCATTCCCACCAGCAACATCCTCATTGCGGAAAACGGCTCCAACGTTATCCTGTCGCAGGACGAGATGAAGCTGGGCGAGCCGGTGACCGCCGGTGCCGTCATGGTGGACGGCCTTGGCGTGGGCGATGTGGGCAACGTGGTGCTGCGGGACCGCAAGCACCTCTCCGAGGACGGCCTTGTCATCATCGTGGCTACCGTGGACAGCAAGACCGGCAAGGTGCTGGCCGGGCCGGATCTGGTAAGCCGGGGCTTTGTGTATGTGCGCGAGAACGAGAGCCTGATGGACGGTGCCCAGAGCATTGTGGAAAATGCACTGGAGCGCTGTGTGGACGAGCACGTCCGGGACTGGAACAGCGTAAAGACCCGTGTGCGTGAGGCACTGAGCAGCTATATCTACCGGCGCACCAAACGCAGCCCGATGATCCTGCCCATCCTAATGGAGGTCTGATCCGGGCGCACCGCAAAGCGGTGCAGCGTCTGAGGAGGCAAAAAACGAATGAAACGTAAACCAAGATGGACACTGGAAATGCTCACGGCCAGTCTGGCGGTGCTGTGCGGCCTTTTGCTGCTGGTTCTGCTGGTGCAGCGCCCCACGGCATGGCCGCTGCTGGCTGTGCTGGTGGTGCTGTGGGGCATAGGGGCAACCCTGTTCCGTTGCAAGCTGCGCAGCTGGGTGGTACGCTGGACAAGCGGCACCACCTTTGAAAAATCCAAGGTGCAGTTCAGTCTTGAGCCCCTTTCCCAGCCTGCGGCGCTGCTCTCCGGCGAGACGGTGCTGTGGTACAACAGCCAGTTCCGCACCCGCCTGCTGGGCGGGCAGGATGTGCTGGCCAGTCGGGTGCAGAAGCTGCTGCCCGGGCTGGATCTGCAGCTGTGCCGCAAGCGCGAGGGGCAGCTGCTGACCCTTGCCGACGGCTACTGGAGCGTGCACAGCTCCACCGTGCCCGGCGAAGCCGAAAGCGTGACCCTGCTGGTGCTGAACGAGGAGACCGAGCTGCGCCGCATCGAGGCAGAGTATAAGGCCAGTCGTCCGGGGTATCTTGCCTTCCAGCTGGACGGCTACGATGATGTGTTCGGGGATCTGATGGACAGCGAGCGCGCCCGTCTGCTGGAGGGCGTCAACCGTATTCTGGAGGATATGATCGGGCGCGGCAGCGGTTTTCTGCGCCGGGTAGGCAGCGGCGGCCGCTATATCGCCGTGGTGGAGGAGCGCCAGCTGGAGCAGTTCGCCAACCGCGGCTACGATGTGCTGGATAAGATCCGCGCACTGGACCCCAGTGTGAGCCTTTCAATGTCCATTGGTATCGGACGCGGCGCGCGCACCCTGCGGGAGGCGCAGGATATGGCTGAGCACGCACTGGATATGGCGCAGGGACGCGGCGGCGATCAGGCCGCTGAGATGACGCTGGACGGCTTTACCTTCTATGGCGGCGTGAGCCACGGCGTGGAAAAGCGCAGCAAGGTGCGCAGCCGCCTTGTGGCCGACCAGCTGGTCAAGCTGATCAAGGAGGCCGACCATGTGGTCATCATGGGTCACCGCATGAGCGATCTGGATGCCATCGGCGCAGCCGAGGGTGTGCTGCGCATTTGTAAGATCTGCGATGTGCCGGCGGTCATCGCCGTCCGGCGAGACGCTACGCTGGCGGCCAGCCTGATCGATGCGCTGTGCAAGGCGGGGCAGAAGGATGACTTCATCGACCCCAAGGACGCCCTGCCCATCATTTCTAAGCGCACCCTGTGCATTGTGGTGGATACATATCAAGCGGGTCTTGTGGAAAGCAAGGACATTCTGGAAAAATGCGGCAAGGTGGCCGTCATCGACCACCACCGCAAGGGTGTGGGCTACATCGAAAACCCGGCGCTGGTCTGCCACGAGCCCTATTCCTCCTCGGCCAGCGAGCTGGTCACCGAGCTGTTGCAGTATGTGGGCGAGCGGGACGACAAGCCCAACCGCGTGGAGGCCGAAGGTCTGCTTGCCGGCATTTTGCTGGATACGCAGGACTTTACCCTGCACACCGGTGTGCGTACTTTTGAAGCCGCTGCTGCCCTGCGCCGCTACGGCGCAGAGACCGAGCGGGTGCGCCGATTGTTCGATGTGACCATGGTGGAATACAACGCCAAGGCCGATTTGGTGGAAAAGGCGCAGATGTACAAAAACTGTGCCATCTCCATTGGCGGCGAGGTCGCCCGGAACGCCCGGGTCGCCATTGCGCAGGCCGCCAACGACCTATTGCGCATTCAGGGCGTGGACGCCAGCTTTGTGGCAGTGCAGGTGGGCAACGGCGTAAACGTCTCTGCCCGCAGCATGGGTGCCGTGAATGTGCAGGTGATCATGGAGTCGCTGGGCGGCGGCGGCCATCAGACCATGGCAGCAGCTCAGCTGAAGCATATCACCCCGCAGGCGGCACGCAGCCGCATTCAGGATGCCATCGACCAATATTATCTCTCCCAGAAAAAGACTACGCCGGAAGCACGACCGGCAAAAGGGGAATAAAACATGAAACAGTACGATTATCTCATCGTTGGTGCCGGTCTGTTCGGTGCCGTGTTTGCCCACGAGGCCAAAAAGGCAGGCAAAAAGTGTCTGGTCATTGATAAGCGCGACCATATCGCGGGCAATATCTACACCGAGAATGTGGAGGGCATCAACGTGCACCGCTACGGCGCGCATATCTTCCACACCAACAACAAGGCCGTGTGGCAGTATGTGAACCAGTTTGCAGAGTTCAACCGCTACACCAACAGCCCGGTGGCCAACTACCACGGCCAGATTTACAATCTGCCCTTCAACATGAACACCTTCAACAAGATGTGGGGTGTTGTGACTCCTGCCGAAGCCAAGGCCAAGATCGAAGAGCAGAAGGCCGCTGCAGGCATCACCGACCCGCAGAACCTCGAGGAGCAGGCCATCAGCCTTGTGGGCACCGATATCTACGAAAAGCTCATCAAGGGCTACACCGGCAAGCAGTGGGGACGCCCCTGCACCGAGCTGCCCGCTTTTATCATCAAGCGCCTGCCGGTGCGCTTTACCTACGACGACAACTACTTCAACGCCCTGTATCAGGGCATCCCCAATGGCGGCTACACCGCCATGGTGGAAAAGATGCTGGCTGATACCGAGGTGCGCCTGAACGTGGATTATCTGGCCGACAAGGCTGCGCTGGACGCACTGGCTGAGAAGGTAGTCTACACCGGCCCGGTGGACGCCTACTTCGGCTACCGTCTGGGCGCGCTGCAGTACCGCAGCGTCCGCTTTGAGACCGAGGTGCTGGACACCGACAACTATCAGGGCAACGCGGTGGTCAACTACACTGACGCCGAGACCCCCTATACCCGTATCATCGAGCACAAGCACTTCGAGTTCGGCACCCAGCCCAGGACCGTCATCAGCCGGGAGTACAGCGCCGAGTGGAAAAAAAGGCGACGAGCCCTACTATCCCGTCAACGACGAGAAGAACGGCGCTCTGTATGCACAGTATA
>ENA-OQKJ01000169-OQKJ01000169.1-human-gut-metagenome-genome-assembly--contig:-NODE-169-length-16330-cov-3.052583_pt1 | contig 16330 bp, 18 predicted proteins | sample MGYA00242647_ERZ504795 | MGnify/ENA primary metagenome ERZ504795 (study PRJEB26092, sample SAMD00036398) | human gut metagenome | host: Homo sapiens | study: EMG produced TPA metagenomics assembly of...
AAATATAAGAAATCAACAGGAAATCTCTAAAATGGCGACAAATGCGCAATTGACATCTCCATAAAGTGGGTGTATAATCAAACCAAATCCACAAATAACAGCCTTTTGGTGTTATTTTCGCATGGGATTGTGTTTGTTTGGCGTTTTTTTTGCGAGGTGATACTATGAGAAAAGAAAATGTAAGATGTCCAATGTGCGGAACCATGAATTATGATGTGGATCTTGATGAAACCGGTGGCTGGACAAAATGCCGTCTGTGCAAAGCAGTAACCTGCTCTATGGATGAGTGGAAAAAGCATACAGTGTCCGTTCCGCTGTTGAACGAAAAACAGCTCGTGGCACGCAGTATGATTCGCAAGTAATGCACGCCGTGTTTTGATAAATCCGCAAAAAGGAGGAATTCTGATGTGTGGTGATTACAACCTTCGCCGTGAGAAAAGATACGTCGAAGTGGATGTTCGTTTTACTCCTGACGGTAAGATCCGCCCTCTTGCCATAAACTATGACAAGGCTCACACTTATGGAATTGATCGTGTCTTGGCAGTCAAACATGGGACATCACGCCTAGGCGGAAAAGGTCACTGCTTCACCTGCCTGATCTGCGGTCAGAAGCGGAATCTTTGGCTTGAAAAGGGCAAGTGGTTCGTGGAAGCCTACTGCTCCGTGCCGGAAAGCCGTGCTTCGTAATGGCAAGATACTTATCCCGCGCAGATCTTTCGCACATAGCGGGTAAGTATATCGACCAGTACTATACCCGTTTCGGGATCAGTAAAGATGACCCAGAACCCATTGACCCTGAACGGCTCGCAAGCTCTGTTCTTGGGCTGAATGTGAAAATGCTGCCGCTATGCAGCGATGGAAGTATTCTAGGACTGACTGTTTCCAGAAATGCGGTTTTACCGTAACCTTGGGGGACGGGACAAAGCTTGTGGAGGTGTTCATGCCGAAGGACGTTGTAATCGATTCCGCCCTTGCGTCAGACAGCTGCACCGGATGCCGGAATTTCACGATAGCGCATGAAGCGGCGCACCATATACTGGCTGACCTGTTTCCGAACGACTACGGAAAAGCAGTCAAGTGCCGTGGGCACATTGCCTATCGGGAACGAAACGGACAGCCCTCATGGGAAGAATGGCAGGCGAATACCCTTGCAGCGGAGCTGCTGATGCCAACATTTCTGGTCAACGCCGAAATAGAACGTGCAGCGCTGTGCCTGCCAAATGGAATCCTGTACAAATCCGCATCGGACCCGAACTATGAAAAAATTCTGGAGATGGCTGCACGGATGGGAGTATCGTGGTCTGCGATCAGGATCAGATTACAGCAGATGCAGGTCATCAACGGAAAACCCATCCACTGCCATCCATTGGACATCATCGATTTGGAGAAGAAACATGATTCAGTCAAATAATCGTTCTTTTAAAAATAAACCGCTGAACAATGTGCAGCAGGCACAATTCAGCATCGGCTGGAGGTTTTGTCCTGTTTGCGGTAATAAGTTATACAAAAAAATTGATGGGTGTTCCGGTACACTGCAAGTGAAATGCAGTAAATGCAAGGAGATCCTGAGGCTTGATCTGGCGTTCAGACGCCGGTGATTTTCCAGTCAATTTAAAAAATACGGGTGCATTGCACCCTGAATATGGACTGTTCGCTCCGAGCAACGGGCCATTGCCGCAAGGCAATGAATGAAACGCGCTCCAAATAGCCGGGCAACAGCTGATTGAGGAATTTTCTTTGAAGATCCCTCAGTTGGCTGTTGTCCGGCTATTTTTTTAGCCTTCAGGAAGCCTGCTCCCGTAAAAAGGAGCAGGCTTTATGTTTGTCCGTTTTTCGTGGATGCCCCAAGCGGCGAAATATCCGTAGCCTTCCGAATTTTTGATTTTTTACGCTTTATCGAAAATTTGGAGGTTACACATGAGTTTCAGTAATGGTAATGAACGTCGCAAACTGAACGCAAAGTGGGAACAACTTCGTGTGCAGTACCGCGAAGCCGGAATGAGCGAAGAGGCAATTCAGGCTATGTATGAGTTTGACTTGAGCGTTCTTAACAGTGAACGCGCCTATGCTGCCAACACGGTGGCAGTCTGTGATGGCGTTGATGACGTTGACGCAAGGAAAGCAGCTGATCTTAAGCAATATGAGGCTGCAATCACGGTAACGGATACCTACCACGAAACCAAGAGTTGCTTCTCATGGATCGGCGAAATCGAGAATGAGAGGCTGCTGGCTGCTCTTGAAAGCTTATCGGAACTTGATCTCAAAATCCTTACGCTCTATGTCTATGCTGGGTACACCGAGTCCGAGATTGCAAGTGCCTTGGAATCCAAAAGGATTACGATTCATAAGCGAATCGAGCGAATGACTATGTTTTTGAAGAACTTTTGAACTATTTTCTTTTTCAGGTAACAATTTGCCCCTTCTCGATGGCTCGTAAGTGAAGGGACAATTTCCCAAGCGGCACCTGCCGCAGGGCAAAGCGTCCGACCTCGCGGTCCTTGAAAACTGAATAGTTCCGTCATCTGGTACTCCGATAATGATACTTCCGTAATTCGCGGCCCGGTCACAAAGAAGACGGGGTGGCTGAAATGCCAATGAAGCGGTACAAGTCCGCTGCCAGATGTTTATGCCCCACTCGCAGGGGGCCGAGGGCGAATATGCGAGACCTTTAATCATATTGATCCGGGAACTGCCGGGTACGTTCCGCGCATCCGGCAGCTCCCGTTTTTTACGTATCCCAATTTATTCTTTACCCGAATATCCACTTTGATACATAGGAGGACACTTTTATGGATGAGTTGAACCCCACGGTGCGCGAGCAGGAAATCTACGAGGAGATGGAGCTGACCCCTGAGATGGTCAAGTCCATCCGCACCCTCTGCAGCACCTGTCTGCGGCACTTTGTGGACGCAAAAGTTTTCAAGATCGCGCTTGTACCCAGCGCAGACCGGAGCGTGGACACCTGCACCGTCTGCCAGATGCGGCGCGGTTACGATTATGTGGTCATGCACCGCTGACCCAACCATACCACCATACCTTGAACAAAGCCCGCTGCGGAACATCCGGCAGCGGGCTTTGCACATAACAACATGGAGGTACAATTTTGCAGCAAAACTGGAAATTCCAACGCGGAGACATCTTCTTCACCCATTTCGGGGCGAGCACCGGCTCGGAACAGTGCGGTGACCGCCCGGCGGTCATTCTTCAGAATGACGTGGGCAATTATCACTCTCCGACCCTGATCGTTGCGACCATGACAAGCAAGGCGGAAAAGAAAGTAAACCAGCCGACCCACTGCCTGTTGGAAAACGCAGGGTTGAATATGCCGTCCGTTGTGCAGGCAGAGCAGATCTTCACCATCGACAAGAGCCGGGCGCTGAAGTATCTGGGGCATCTGACCCCGGAGGAGATGCGCAGGGTGGATGATGCAGTGCGTATCAGCCTTGCGCTGAACCCCATGGGCAGCATCCAGCAGATAGAGCCTATCCGGCGCTCTACGGCGCTTTACGCACCGCCTGAGGTGGTGGATGGCAAACCACCTGTCTACCCCTATACGCCCATCAAATCGTCTTTTGAGAACGCCGGAAGCATCGAGGAAATGATGCTGTACACCGAGTTGCAATCCGCGGTTCATGCCATGATCCAGCGGTTGGAATACAGCTTCACCTTCAATCCCAGCCTGCTCACCAGCCCGAAGCGGAAGCAGCAGGTGACTGAGATCTTAGAGGAAGCCGAGAAGTACATTTGGAGAATCAAGGAGGAAATGCGATGCGCCTGAACGACAACAATACTTTCATTGGTATCAACCCGCCGTACCAGCTTTCGGTCATCCACAGCAGCAAGCTGATCTATCCCCGCGAGATCTACCAGCGGGGCGTGGAGCGCAAGCGGGTGGAACTGATCGCCAGGGACTTCAACGAGTACATCGTCAACGAGCCGAAGGTCAGCTTCCGCAACGGCAGGTACTATGTGATGGACGGACAGCACACCATCGAGGGCTGCATCCTCCTCAACGGCGGCGCGGACCGCCCGATCCTCTGCAAAGTCTACACAGGTCTGACGATGGAGCAGGAAGCCCTGCTCTTTGCGGAGCAGAACGGTCACGCCGCACCCCTGTCGGCGGGCATCAGGCTGCGCGCCAAGGTGGTGGGCGGCGATGCGCCTTCCAAGGCGTTTGTTGCAGCCACCAACCGGGTGGGGCTGTCCCTCAACTACGACAGTATGCAGCTGAGCGACTACCGCATCAGCTGCGTGGGCACGGCGCTGAAGCTGTACGACCAGCTGGGCGAAGAAATCTACTGCGAAGCTCTGCGGCACATCGTGGAAGCGTGGGAGGGCAGACCGGATTCCTTCCGGGCGGCTGTCCTGCGGGGCGTGATGTACTTTGTGCAGCTGTATCATGGGCAGTACAGCGAGGAGCGGCTTGTCCGTGCGCTGGGCAGCCTCCACCCCATGGAACTCTACCGTATCAGCCGGGACAACCCCGCCAAGCTCCCGGGCTGGCGGCGGTACGTTTACCCCATCTACACCACCTACAACGGCAAGTGCAGGAAGGATGCGCTGCCGATGAAGTTCTAAGCTCAAACTTTTCCTTTGGCAAGGGCGATGGTACCCGAAAAAGGCCATCGCTCTTTACATATAGTATTTTCTTTCAAATAATTGACATATTGAACTGGAAAGGGGAGGACAGGAATGGGCGAGATCGCAGCCTGCACTTTGATTCAGGAAGCGCCCGACCGCAAGACGGAGCGGTACATGATGATGTTCAAGGATTACCCGGATGTGGTGACGGTGGAGCATCTTCAGAAAATGCTGGGGGTAGGGCGGAAGGTCGCCTACCTGCTGGTCAAGGAAAACAAGATCCGGTCTGTCCGTGTGGGGCGCAGCTACAAGATCCCGAAGCTCTGCGTTGTGGAGTACCTGTTGGACAAGACTTGACCCTCAGGAGGGATGTAGCCCCAAAAATCCCTTGCGCCATCCTTGCAAAGCAGCCCTGTTTATTTTAAATTAAGGTTGCCTGAGCAAAGAGCGTTTGGCTACAAAGAAAGGAGCGTTTCTATGATAAATGTAGCTGGACATTTAAGAGAACAGAATGGTACATATCAGATGGTCCTGAGCTGGAAGGATGCAAACGGAAAGCGCAGAACCAAATCCATCAGCACAGGACTTCCTATAAAAGGAAACAAAAAGCGGGCTGAATCCCTTCTGCGTCAGACACAAAAGGAGTTCAATCCGGAAACGATGCAGCAGGTCGGTGACCTGTCTGTGCCGGAATACCTGACCCGCTGGCTGCGGGAAAGCGTGATGAACCTTTCCCCGGATACTTACGGTCGATACGCCTACGATATGGGCAGGGTCATCATCCCGTACTTTGAACGAAAGCGGCTGTCTTTAAAAGCGCTCACTCCGCGCGATCTGGAAACGTTCTTCCGCTATGAGCGTCAGCAGGAGGAAGCGACCGTACAGCAGCTTCTGGATTGGCACAGGGAGCTGACCGATGCCCTTCAGTATGCCGTTGACAGTAACTGGCTGAAAGCAAACCCCGTCAAGACGGTTGACCCCTGCCTTGATAACTCCCCGGTACTTTTTAACGATTTTCTCATGGACTGGTTGAAAATGATGAAGTCCCGCGTGGCAATTACGACCTATGCAAACTACGAGATCGTCATCACGCGCCGGATCGTTCCGTATTTTGAGCCGCTCCACTACACCCTGCAAGACCTTGAGCAGCACCCCAAGTACATTCAGGATTTCTATCAGCATGAGCTGGATCGCGGCGTTACGGCAAACACGGTCATCCACTATCACGCCAACATCCGCAAATGCCTGCAGTACGCTTTTCAGATCGGCATGATCCGTTCCAACCCCGCAGACCGCGTTGAACGTCCTCGTAAGGAAAAGTTCAAGTCGGAGGTCTACAAGGCAGAGGAACTGGAACAGCTCTTCACGGCGATCCAGGGCGACCCGGCAGAGTTCGGCGTTATCATGGCTGCATTCTACGGGCTGCGCCGCAGCGAGATCGTTGGTCTGAAATGGGATGCCATTGATTTTGAGAACAAGACCATCAGCATCCAGCACACAGTCGTTTCCACAAAGGTTGACGGCGTTGTGACCGATATTGCGCGGGATAGAACCAAGACGAAATCCAGCTGCCGCACCCTTCCGCTGATCCCTGCCTGTGAGCAGATGCTCAAAAAGATGCAGAAAGAGCAGGCGTTGAACCGGAAGGTCTGCGGCAAGGATTACTGCACGGATTATCTCGACTATATCTATGTCAACCCGATGGGCAGGCGCATCCGCCCCAACTTTCTGAGCCAGCATTTCCCGGAGTTCCTCACGGCGCACGACATGAAGCGCATCCGCTTCCACGACCTGCGCCACAGCTGCGCAAGCCTGCTTTACGCCAACGGCGTGAGCCTGAAGGAAATTCAGGAGTGGCTGGGGCACAGCGATATCAGCACCACCAGCAATATCTATACCCATCTGGATTTTTCCAGCAAGGTATCCTCTGCCAATGCCATCGTCAGCATTTTCCCGGAGAACACAAAGGTATGATTTGCAACAAAAATAAAGCAGCCCGGAACCTGAAAAAGTCCGGACTGCTTGCTTGGTGCCGATGGTGGGACTCGAACCCACATGGTTTCCCGAGCGATTTTGAGTTTTTGTCCTCATCTTCCATCTGGTGTCATCCAGTGATATTTAGTGATATCTGGTTCCCACTGTGCAAAGGCAAAATTCACGCCTCAACGAATAATAATTTGGAATATCCACGATTTTTCGATGCGTTTTCCCCCTACTCTGTTTTTCGGTTTGGACCGCCCAAAAGGAAATTGGAGGGATGTTCAGGAGGGATGCAGGGCAAAACGCTCCTCTGCTTAGGCACAAAACGAAAGGAAAGTCAAGGATAATGAATCAAAATCAAGCAAAAGAGTATTATAAAAATTATTTGTGAACTATCCTGATGTGCTGTCTGTCGAAGAAGCAACAACTTTACTCGGTTTCAAAAGCCAGACTGCCATCATCAGAAGAATCCATCAACATAGAATTCGCTGCCTGAAAGTCGGACGATCTTTCATGATTCCGAAAGAATATCTCATCGACTATCTTTTGGATAGCTAAATTATACAGCCATTATATTACATAGCGCACCACTTTTCAATAAGAAAAGAGTGCGCTTTTTATTTTCAAACGAAAGGCGGTCGATTTTTTGAACACAAGCTGGAGCAAAACGTTGAAAAAGCCACATGACCCTTGACTACTTTTACGGACAAGCCGGAGAGCTGTTTTCGTTCTACCGCATTCCAAAGGCTCTTTTTCAGGAGCAGCGATTTCAAAATCTGTCCACGGATGCCAAAACCCTGTACGGCATCCTGCTGGATCGCATGAGTCTGTCTGTGAAAAACGGCTGGCTGGACGAGCGGAACCGGGTGTTCATCATCTTCACGATAGAGGATGTCAAGAGGGCATTGTGTTGCGCAGACAACAAAGCGACCAAGCTGCTCCGGGAACTTGAAAGGTTTGGTCTGATTGAACGAAAACGCAGAGGTCTGGGAAAGCCAAGTTTGGTGTATGTGAAGAATTTTTCAGCAGAATCGTCAAAATCAATATTCCAGAATCGTGATTTTCACGATTCTGGAGGCTTCAAAAACGCAAGTCAAGACCCTGCAAAATCACGATGTAATAAGACTAAAGAGAATGATACTGAAATGAGTGAGACTGATCCATTCTATTCTGAAGAAGCGGATGGGATGAGCAAACGCACCCAACTGGAAGAATATTTTTCTCAGTCTTTGGAGGTAGAACTTCTGCTCCGGCTTTGCCCGGACGATGAGGACACCATCTATCAGATCGTAGATTTGCTGGTGGACACCTGCGCCACCAACCGCAAGCTGCTGCACATTGCCGGGGACGATAAACCTGCCGAGGTGGTACGCAGCCGGTTTATGAAGCTGAACGCCGACCATATCCGTTTTGTGCTGAAGTGCCTTGCAGAGAACAGCAGCCCGATCCGTAACATGAAGCAATATCTGCTCGCTTCTCTGTACAACGCACCCACTACGATGCAGCTTTCCTATCAGAACCAAACCAATCACGACTTAGCAAAATCGAGGTGATAAAAATTTCAAAGAAAACTACTACGATTACCATCGTCAACCAGAAAGGCGACATCGGCAAAACCACTTCCCTTTTCGTACGTTCTGCGAAAATCAATACCGCAGGAAAAAGCCTACCAGTCTTTTACAGAGGAGGTGTTGGCGAATGACAAAGAGCGGCTTTAACGTGCCGCTAAAAGGTGCAGATGACATTTTTTCTACCGAGGAATCCCGGCAGGAGCAGCAGCGTGAACAGGTGCAGCAGATTCCCATTGCGGAACTGTACCCGTTCACGAACCATCCATTCAAAGTATTGGATGATGAATCCATGCAGCGCACGGTGGAGAGTGTGGAGCAATATGGGGTACTGTCTCCGCTGATTGCACGTCCACGCCCGGAAGGCGGCTACGAGATCATCTCCGGACACCGCCGTCAGCACGCTGCACAGCTTGCCGGGCTTGAAACCTTGCCGGTTATCGTTCGCAACATGGACGACAATGCCGCCGTTTTGCTCATGGTGGACTCGAACCTCCAACGAGAGAATATCTTACCCAGCGAGCGGGCTTTCGCCTACAAAATGAAGCTGGAAGCCCTAAAAAAGCAAGGTGCTCGGTCAGATTTAACTTCTGACCAACTTGGTCAGAAGTTGTGGTCAGTTGAACAGGTCGCCAATGATGCTGGCGAGAGTAAAACGCAAATACAGCGTTTTATTCGTCTGACCAACCTTATCCCTGAACTGTCGGACATGGTGGACGAAAAGAAAATTGCATTCAATCCCGCTGTGGAGTTGTCCTATCTGGACGAAGCCCAACAGCGGGATTTTTTAGAAGCCATGGAGGACACTCAGAATGCTCCTTCCCTTTCCCAAGCGCAACGGCTCAAGAAACTGGCGCTAGAGGGCCACTTCTCGTATGATGTTGCCTTTGCAGTCATGGGCGAAGCCAAGAAGGATGAACTGGACAAAGTTATCATCAAAAATGAAACCCTGCGGAAGTATTTTCCCCGCTGTTACACTCCCAAACAGATGGAAGACATCATCATCAAGCTGCTGGAGCAGTGGCAGCGCAAACGGCAGCGACAGAATGAACGCTGATCCACACTGCAACGAAAGACCCAATGGGGTCTTTTTCTTTTATCAAAATGGAGAAAAGACTATGAACAACGATTCTATCCGTATCATCCGTTCCGAAGGAACCGCCATGGTGATGCCCGGTGAATGACCGCCGTGACCAGCAGCTTCACTTCCGGGTCAGCAAGCCGGAGTTGGAACGAATCCGGAACAAAATGGAATCCAGCGGCATTTTGAGCATTGGTTCCTATCTGCGCAAGATGGCGCTGGATGGATATTGTCTGCATCTTGATCTGCCGCAGCTGCGACGGATGGCATATCTTTTTGCAGATGTGCAGCAATAATCTGAACCAATACACCAAAGCCGCCAACGAAAACGGTCAGGTCTATTCCGCCGATTTGGAGGACTTGCGTGCCCGGCTGGACGAACTGATCAGCATCAGCAAGCAAATCCTTTCGCAACTATCCAATCTTTGATTTTTTACCGCAGTCGGAGGGCTGCGGTTTTACATAACGGTTGATATCCTTGCTTCCCAGTAGCCGTTACCTTTATAATAGACCGAATAAAAATGGTTGCATTCAAAATACTGTCTGCGCTGGAGAAGATTGTCCCCTTCCCTGCATTTCTCTTTGTGGCTTTGATAGCAAAATAGCGGCTTCCCTGTCCAGCAATGCGGTCGGTCTGCGCAGACAAAAAAGCAGCGCTGAAAAAACAAAGTCCCATTAAACAACGACAGACCAGAGCTCTTCCTTTGAGAAGAACTCTGGTCTTGTCTCTTCGTTTTGTTATAAAAGCGTTTGGAACAAACGCGCAGCCTGCATCGCGCGATGCAGAACAAATGGGGTTTGGGCACAGCCCAACAAGCATTTTGAATTTGGATTTTGAAAAATCCGATTCAAAAATCGCGAGTTGGTACCAGCTCGCACTGCTTGCAGCGTAGATATTCCCGTCAACCTCTGCGTCAGAAATTTTCAAATCACTTCAGCTTTGCAAGGATCTCGTCTGCACTCACGCCGCTGGCCAGCAGTTTTTTCAGCACGTCCTCTGCTTCAGCTTTCTTTGCAGATTCTGCTGCTTTGGTTTCGGCTTTGACCTTTTTAGCTTCGATTTTGACGATTTCCTTGTCGATAGATTTCAGCTCTGCTTTCTTGGTTTTCAGGTCAGCTTTCAGCGTATCGATGTTCGCAGTAATGGATGCAATTTCGGCGGAAACGGCTTCCTTTGCGGATTGCTTTTCGGCGAGCTGTGCAGCAAAGTCAACAGTTGCTTTTACGGTCTTGGGCTTATTCTTGCTTCCTTTGGGACGGGGCATAGAGGACACCTCCATTCAATATTTATAATACAAGTATAGCATTACAAATATTGGATAGCAAGAAATTTATATCGGCAAAATATGCGTTAGACAACGTATCCCTTGGCCTTGATGACTTCCACGACCTGAGACACGTACTTCTGGCAGGTGTCGTGGTCGGGGGCTTCTACCATCACGCGCACAACAGGCTCCGTGCCAGACTCGCGCACCAGAATACGACCGGTATCGCCCAGTGCTTCAGCCACAGCTTTGACAGCTGCCTGCACCGCCGGGTCGTTCTGCGCTGCCTTCTTGTCGGTCACGCGGACGTTCTCCAGAACCTGCGGGTAGATCTTCAGGGGCTCAGCCAGCTTACTCATAGGCATCTTCTTGGCCAGCATAACTTCCATCATTTTCAGGCTGGTCAGGATACCATCACCGGTGCTGGCGTACTTGGAGAAGATGATATGACCGCTCTGCTCACCACCAATACGGCAGCCGTTCTTAGCCATGTACTCGTAGACGTACTTGTCGCCCACGGCAGTCTTGACGTAGCCGATTCCCTGCTCATCAAAAGCCTTGTACAGGCCGAAGTTGGACATGACAGTAGTGACCACGGTGTTAGTCAGCAACTTGCCACGTTCCTTCATATAGCAGCCGTAGATGTACAGGATGTGGTCGCCAGTGATGACATTACCCTTTTCATCCACACACAAGCAACGATCAGCATCGCCGTCATAGGCGAAACCAACGTCCAAGCCCTTCTCCACCACGAAGTTCTGCAGACTCTCGATGTGAGTAGAGCCAGCGTTGTTGTTGATGTTCAGGCCGTTCGGCTTGTTGTTGATGACGTAGGTATCTGCGCCCAGAGCGTCAAAAACAGACTTAGCGATATTCCAGCTTGCACCGTTGGCACAGTCCAGACCGACCTTCACGCCCTTGAAGGAATAGATGCCCAGAGAGATCAGATAACCCATGTAACGGTTACGGCCAGAGATATAGTCCACAGTGCGGCCGATATGCTCACGATGAGCAAAGGGCAGCTCCGACCAGTCCTTATCGAACACGTGAAGCTTACCGTCAATGTAATCCTCTACTAACAGCAAGATCTCCTCCGGCATCTTCTCGCCATAGCAGTCGATCAGTTTGATGCCATTGTCATAGTAGGGATTGTGGCTGGCAGAGATCATGATGCCGCAATCAAAGTCATCCACACGGGCAATGTAAGCCACAGACGGCGTGGTAGTGACGTGCAGCAGGTAGGCATCTGCGCCGGAAGCAGTCAAACCAGCGACCAGACTATACTCGAACATATAAGAGCTACGGCGGGTATCCTTGCCAATGACGATGCGGGCAGGCTCGTTGTTGCCGTTGCGCTCGCGCAGTGCATTGTAGTACCAGCCGAGGAAGCGACCCACCTTGTAGGCATGGTCAGCGGTCAGAGTAATTCCAGCTTCTCCACGGAAGCCATCAGTCCCAAAATACTTTCCCATTATAGCTTTTCCTCATCCAAAGAGTGAATCAACGTTTATATGCTTTAGCCGGAGTATAATCCGTTGTCTGCCGCTCACCACGGAGAGGCAGCATATTTGAGCAGCACAGCCATGCTAATGCATGGCTATAATTTTAGAGTTTTTCTTCCAGTATATCTGCAATTCGCTCACAGGCATGTCCATCGCCATACGGATTGCTCGCCTTGCTCATTGCCTCATACTCATCCTTATCAGACAGCAGACGGCTGAACTCTTTATAAATTGTTTCTTCTTCCGTGCCAACTAATTTCAGCGTACCTGCCGCAATGCCTTCCGGACGCTCCGTGGTATCACGCATCACCAGAACAGGCTTACCCAAAGAAGGCGCTTCCTCTTGAATTCCGCCAGAATCCGTCAGAATCAAGTAACTACGGCTCAGGAAGTTGTGGAAATCCAGAACATCCAGCGGTTCAATAATGTGAATTCGGTCGTCATTTCCCAGATACTCATTTGCGGTTTCGCGCACAGCAGGATTCATGTGAATGGGATAGATTGCCTTAACATCAGGATGCTCATCCATCACACGGCGTATTGCCTTAAACATGTGACACATCGGCTCACCGAGATTCTCACGGCGATGTGCAGTAATCATGATCAGACGGCTGTCCTTTGCCCATTCCAGTTCAGGGTGCGTATAGTTTTCCCGCACGGTGGTCTTCAAAGCATCAATAGCCGTGTTGCCGGTAACATAGATGCTGGCTGGATCTTTGCCCTCTTTCAGTAGATTCTGCTTAGAAAGCTCTGTGGGAGCAAAGTTGAATTTACTGATAATGGAAACCGCCTGACGGTTGAATTCCTCCGGATACGGGCTGTAGATATTGTAGGTTCGCAGACCAGCCTCTACATGGCCTACAGGAATCTGCATATAGAAGCAAGCCAATGCAGTCACGAAGGTCGTAGATGTATCGCCGTGTACCAATACTACATCAGGTTTTTCCTTTTCCAGAACAGCCTTGATACTATTCAGAATATTGGTAGTTACGTCGAATAGCGTCTGCTTATCCTTCATAATGGACAGGTCATAGTCAGGGGTGACATCAAATGCCTCAAGAACCATATCCAGCATCTGACGATGCTGTCCAGTCACACAAACAACAGTTTTCAGTTCTTTGCGTTTCTTAAGTTCATTAACAAGTGGGCACATTTTAATTGCTTCCGGACGAGTGCCGAAAACGAGCATAATTTTCTTCATTTTAATTTCCTCCGTGTTTGGCTTTTTTTACACTAAAATATAATAGTATTGTCAAACTCATTTCACCAATTGGTGCTGCAAAAGAAACCCCATAAATGCCCAAAACTCTACCCAGCAGGATATTCATTCCAACCGTTATTAGTGAACCGATTGTAAATGCACGGCTGTATAACTTTTGATTTCCGCTTGCAACTAAAAACTGTATTCCTATAAAGTTATTGATTACGCTGAACAGCATCCAAAGAACGAGCGGAATTATGATTGCAGAATATTCAAGATAATTCTTACCAAACGCAATCAGAATCAGATGGTCCCGAAGAAGTATAATTGCAAGTCCTGCTAACGCGAAAGCTGGAATAACGAGTTTTGCAGCGGTGGTGACTGTCTTGCGCCCACTTTCAAATGACTTTGAAAAACAAACGCTAATGTGCGGATAAAGTGCCTGACTGATCGGGCTGAAAAACAGCACCATAATATATGGAATTTTATAGATTGCCGAATAAATTCCAACAATACTTGGCGTTGCAACAGCACCCAAAACGGTTGTTCCTATCCCACTAAAAATTTTGGACATAGCCTGCGAAACAAACAAATACCAGCCGTCTTTGATTTCGCTGATAGCATCTGCAATCTTGCACAGCCTTACTTTTAGGCCATATTTTTTCGTGCCAGCAGGATTCCCAGAACAGCAGAAAGCAGGAAGGTTATGGCGTAGCAAATGCAGTACAGATACAGGTGTATTTTCACTGTGTACCAGTGCAAAAACCATTAGTACCGAGAACAAGCGTGAAACTGCATTGATAATAGCAATCAACTTCATGTCCTGTTTGCCTTGAAAAAAGCCATGTGAGTTGAAACGCAACGCCTAGAATAATCAGAAAGAGGATGTTCATACTGACGTACTGCGCACTGCTTGCGTGCAAAGCTACACTTAGAATATTCATTGCAAAAAATGTTCCGCACAACAATAGAATTCTTGCGGTAATAATCCTGCTGTACAGTTCTTGCAGGCCATCATCTCCGTGAACAGAAACTTTACGAGCACCCGTGAAGCCGAAACCATATTCAACGATCACCTGAAAATACGTCACCCAATTAAGTGCAAGGGAAAACACGCCGTAATTAGATGTTCCAAGAACGCGCGTAATATACGGAAGTGTCAGAAGCGGAACAATGGTATTGAATACCTGCAAAACAATCAGCCATGCACTATTGGCTAAAACCTTTGATTTGAGCAGATCTGCTAGTTTTTTATTCATCTAATATCTCCAAAAATATGGCTGCGGATTTTCTGATTTCGTCCATCCGGCAATCAATCTCTTCATAATTCAAAGTGCTGCATATTTTCAGAGGGTCTTCGATATTCTGATATGCGGCAGTTGCACCAACACTTTCCAGCAATCCCTTTTTGCGAGTGTCGTGATGATTTTGCTTTGTGTCCAAACAAGAAAACTGCTTATGGAAAATCAGAGAAAAGAGCGTTCCATGAAAAGAATCCGTACAGATATAAGAAGCGTTGGCAATCAAGTTTACAAATTCTCCCGGTCCAGCATCAAAAACCGTTCCTTTACGAAAGCTGTTCGGACCAAATCTTGCATTGATTACTTTCAGCTCTAAGCCGCGACCTTTTGCAATTTTTTGCGCAATCGCAAATTCTTCACGGAACAGTTTCTTATGGAGGAAGTAGCAAATCAGATACGGCTTTCCAGATGGTTGCTCCAACATATTGTTCCAAGTATCTGCCCGCAGCAACATAACAGGGTCGCATACGACGGACAACCGTGCCGCCGTTTCTGCATCAAACTTTCCAAGGTCTTTTTGTTCTCGAATTGAGATTTTTGAAAAGTCATCCAGATAGCATTGAATCTTTTGGATATCATCTGGCGAAGCATTACCAGTACTAGCCGCGTACGCGATTTTTTTTGCTTTAGTTTTGAATGGATACAGAAAAGCTATCTCAAAATCATTGATGTTAGGGTTCAGCACTTGATCACTACCAGAAATAACCACGTCATATCCATTTTCTTCAATATATTGCTCCAACGATTCCACGGTAGAAAAATGCGGAGTCAAATGAAGATTCTTTTGGCAGAAGTCTACAAATCGGGCATGCTTTTTTCGGATACTGTGCGCAAACGGAAGCAGACAGATATTTGCAACCGCAGTTTTGACAGAGGCTCCATGCTTTACAACGTCATTGTTTTTCTGTTGCTTTTCACTGATAAAATCAAAAACCGTGACTGCATATCCTTGCTGGGATAAGTATGTCTGCAACGCATAGCACTGAAGTACCGCACCGTAGTTCTGCGCGAAATGGTATGTAATAATTCCAACTTTTTTCATTTTCTTTTTCCTGTAAAAAGCCGTTTGATATAATATTTCCAACAGCAGAGAATTGTAACGTTTTGGGGGAAATCCCGCTGCACAACAGCTTATAGCTCCAACCTCTGCATTTAGGACGTTTGACGGGATGATGATATGGAATATTGTGTTCCAACGCTGTTTTGAAATTGATTTTTCCAATCGAAAATACATTTATTCCGTCCAAAAAACATTTAGCTTTTGAGGTATTACAGAGCAAAACCGAACACCCACGCTCTATGTCCAGCCCGTTAACATCAGTTTTCCATAAATCGCCTGCTGTAAAATCAGCTGTCCGTGCCTCATTTGCATACTGACAGCTGTAACAGGATTCCCTCAAAAAAATCTGACGTTGGAAAGACAGCGACAGCGGATCTTCCTCACCAATCAGATACACTACCTTGCCATTCTTGAATTCATAGCGGTTCAGATAATTCCGACCAATATAGCGGTCTTTTGAACGAAAAACATGGTTTTGAACAGGTGAATCATATTTTGCAGCCATTTCCGAATAAAATTTTTCGATAACGGTTTTACTTGGAACACCTTGACACAAAATCTCAAACGTAAGCAGGTTTTTACGGTTATTCTCTGCAGATTCCGGATTGCAGCTACCATACACGGCGTACCTGAGACCAATGTGAGTCCTTTTTTGTGTACTCTCTATGATTTCACCATACGCTTTTTCTGAAATAGCGCACTGAAAATATTTTGATCCTGTCAGTTCATCAAGTTCTTTAAGCGAGGTAGCTTTTTTGATATCGTAATTCTGTTCCAAAATCCACTACACC
>ENA-OQKJ01000171-OQKJ01000171.1-human-gut-metagenome-genome-assembly--contig:-NODE-171-length-16260-cov-3.258228_pt1 | contig 16260 bp, 19 predicted proteins | sample MGYA00242647_ERZ504795 | MGnify/ENA primary metagenome ERZ504795 (study PRJEB26092, sample SAMD00036398) | human gut metagenome | host: Homo sapiens | study: EMG produced TPA metagenomics assembly of...
TATACACGTCATGTAGTTTGCTACTATCTCTCCAAATGGGTATTGATTGTATTCTCAACAATTCCTTTGGTTCAACAAAAATTTAATGCCAACTTTTGTAGATAGGGAGGTGATAACATGAAAAAAAACAAATGGGTGCTGCTTCTTATCGCTTTTGTTGCATTTTTGGTATTGGTTTATTTTATTGGTGCTTGCCTTAATGCAACGGCAGAGGCATTGACAATTATTTCGCTCTGCATCGGCATACTGGTCATTTATTTAGTCGTAAAAGCAATCAAATCAAAATAAGGAAAGGAAAATGTGATCATGAGTACAAGAAAATTCATCAAAAAACTTACGGCGAGTCTGCTTTTTATTGCGGTTGTAATGTCGTTTGGCGTTCAGTCTGCCTTCGCTGAATCGAATTCACCGAAAGCTACCGTTAAGAACAATGTTGTTACTTTTAGCAATCTCGATCAACTGAAGGCAAACGAGAAGCTCGCAATTGCGGTAGTTGACAGTAATGGTGATCCAGCAACTATTACTATCGAGTCAGTGGACAATTCAATTTCTCGTGTAGCGAAATCGTCGAATTCTTGGAAGGTTTCGTATAAGGGAGTGGTGATTCATGCATATTTTTATATGACAGTGACGAATAACAAAGTCACAAATGCATGGGACTATTCGATTACAACTTTGGGTTCCACATATAGTGATGCAAGTTTGACGTATAACTCCAGTTCGGCAAAACTCACCTTTACCAGTAACGCTTATAATGGTATTGCTTCTCATACTTGCTGGCTGAAGGGAACTCCTCGCGGAACAAACAATGAAGTCGATGTAACGTATTCTATGTAATGTGGAGGACAATATGAAACAGAATTCACAAAAACTGATTTTTTTCCTGAGTAAAATTACATGTGCTTTTGCAATGGCGATTGCAGTCTTAAGTGTGAATAGCACCTGCTGCTTTACAGCGTATCAGCCGGATGTCCCTGAATCGCTTGATCGCAACTAAACTCATATGATAGACATTATATCAAAAACGATGTGAGGTGATAGAATATGAAAGATGTATCTCGAAGAGAATTCTTGAAAACTTTATGTTTAGGCATAACAGTAGCCGCTTTACAAAATTTGCCAATGACAACGGCTTTTGCAGACAGTGCAATCAGTAAAACAAAAATTATTTCTAAAAGCGACCGTGAAAATTTGGTGGCTACTGTTGCAAGAACTGTGCAAGTGTCCTACAAAATAGATAAAAATACGATCATTGAAGTAACTCGCTTTACTGATATTGATGGACAAAATGTTACCTTGAACCGGAGCGTTAAAGAAGATGGTACAGGTGAACTTGTCTATACGAAAGCCCAAAAAACGAAAAAAAGCAAATTGACCAATCAAAGCTATGATGTCTTTTTGAAATTAGCAACTTCAAAATCTATGCCTCAAACAAGGGGAGCCACTGTTGGAAGTGATGTTACAGGATCACAGTATAAGCATATATTTGTATCAAATCTCAGCTATACAATTGACAATACGGCGATTGCGCAAATTGAGATTGGTGGAGTTGAAACTGCAGCAAGCCTTTTAATTACTGGGTTGCACTTGCCGGGAAGCACTGCTGTTACGGTTGGATCCTTTTTGGTTAGTGTGGTTCTAGCTACTTCTCCATCGAAAGTTGTTATAAATCAATCGCTGTATGAAGTCCATTTCGCATATGATAATAGCTACTATACCCATTGCTATCATGATATTTTGTATTCGTATGATTCCGGTGGACACCTTATGGATACTACAAAATCGTACCATCAAGCTGTGGGAGGCTAAGAATGAAAAAAGGCAAAAGCAACTTTTTTCTTATTGCTCCTTTTGCCCTTTGGGGCTGCATTTCAGTATGGACTAGTAATCTTGTCCGATTGACAGATAAAAGCGCAGTACCTTATGCTTGGGCTTCTTTGTTTTTCTCATATGGAATCGTAGCAGTGCATTATATCCAAGTGGCAGTATCCTCCAAAGGCTGTAACAATGCCGAAAACGAAAAAATTGCATGGGTTCAGCTTGGGCTTTCAACTTTGTTCTTGATAGTAGCTGTTGTTCTAGCTATTCAATGAAGGAAAGCAAAGTAATCACCCAAAGCAGTGTAAGGTCACAATATTTTCTATTCCAACAGTATTCTAGTAGTTTCAGCATTTGTATGGTTCACATTTATTTGCCGAGGAGTATACACCTGAAGGGGAAAATTTAATGAAGGTGATTCCAATGGAGCTTTAGTGTATTGAGTGAAGAAAAAAATAAATTAGGAGGCAGTATACTATGACTAACAAAATCAAACGGCTGATTTCCATTCTATTGGTCACGGTTTTATTTCTCCTGACCATTCAGCCAGCATTTGCAACTGGAAATAAGAGAAAGATCGATGATTATTCGATAGAAGAACTTCTCAATCTTTCTGTGCAAGAACAAGAGAATCTCGGATTTTATGTTTTGGCCGAGGTTCCAATGCGCGTTCCTGTTTCTAATACAGACGGCTCAAGAGTTGTATCGTATATTGATGGAACATGGAGAGTTCTTTATACAAAGGCCAATGGATTGGGCTTTTATATGAGTGGAACTACCGTCGGTATTGGCCCGGATTTAATAAAAAATGTTTCAGGAACGGATTACTACACGAGCTATTCCGATAACATCGAACGAAGCTGCCCATTTTCAACGACAGCACTAGTTCCAGAACAAAGTATATATAATACAACCTATACATATGACTTCTATGATGTTGGAACTTATCTTGATTGCAGCGTTGGGTGTTATTTTGGAGTGGTTGGCTCAAGCAAACCAATCTATTGGAGTGCAACTACACAAGTCACTATCCCGAAATTATGATTCTGACCAGCTATGGATGAAATTGTTTTTGAACCCAGTGATGTCAATATGTTAGCAGCTTTAGGCATCGTCGAAAGTGTAAAGTTGTTTCCGTTTATGTTATCAATGGGAGAACTTCAATATGCTTGCGATTCAGAATATCGTTGCAAACAATTCGTGAATTGCCTTTCAGAATATTATCCTGACAGCCAAATTGAAGCTAGACAACTGTGGTCGAAATATCATGGTACAGCGAATGCGGTTCAATGTGATATGATAAATCATAAGCCACTGCGTGTTTGGGTCAGGAGTTCTGCCGATTGTTGGTGCGGCATTTATTATATTTGTTACTATGCAGCAAAGTATGGTACAAATAGAATTTTGCTTGCATCCAGAGAAGGTCTGAAAGAATTTATGGAAGGGAAAACCGATAAGATCTCACAAAAGTATTTGACGGAAGAAACTATTACTGAGTATGCCAAAAGATGGGGAAAGCTATTAAACGAAAACACCTCCATGCGTATTTGGCATGCGAACGATGTTAAAAGCGTTAACATAGATTATTTCGACCAGAGAATTATTAGTTTAGTATCGAGAATTCCTATTTCGGTTGGTGAACTTACCGCAGACGTATTAAAAGCGATTTCTGCTCCGGTAAGTGACTGGTATGTCATGAAACGCATAGAAGCACTTTTGAAAAAGGGTGTTCTTCAAGTCGTTATTCCAAACAAAATCTTTTATAATACCATCGTCCAGCTAAACGAAGAATAAAGGAATCCGAGCAAGTCGGCCCAACAGTCACCTCATTTCAACGAGAGGGGTGGCTGTTGGGTCAATTGTTCAAAAAGAAAAACTGAAGATAATAAAAAGTCTTGATTTCTCCATCAAAACATGGTATATACATTATACGAAACAGTGCTTTGAAAGAACGCTCCACCGTTCAATGACGTGTAAAGAGAGGTGCTTGCCATGACCGCTGTGATCTACGCCCGCTATTCCAGTGATAACCAGCGCGAAGAATCCATCGAAGGCCAGATTCGTGAATGCACGGCCTATGCCGAAAAGAATGACATCACTATCGTCAAGCACTACATTGACCGCGCCATCTCTGCCAAGACGGATAATCGCCCTCAATTCCAACAGATGATAAAGGACAGCGACAAGAAGCTGTTTGATATTGTTCTGGTCTGGAAACTTGACCGCTTTGCCCGGAATCGCTACGACAGTGCCCGGTATAAGACCCAGCTGAAGAAGAACGGTGTCAAGCTCATGTCGGCTACGGAGATCATCTCCGAGGGGCCAGAGGGTATCATTCTGGAATCGGTTCTGGAGGGCTATGCAGAATACTACTCTGCCGACCTTGCCGAAAAGGTTGTCCGTGGACAGACAGAGAACATCCTGAAAGGCCGCTGCAACGGTGGTCGTGGAACGTTTGGATATACGCTGGATTCCGAGCGGAAATTTCACATCGACCCGCTTGCCTCCCCTTTCGTGCTGGAATCGTTCACGAAGTATCGGGATGGCCTCACGATGAAAGAGATTCGGGACTGGCTGAATGAAAACGGCATCAAGAACCCGGTCGGAGGCGAATTTACTTACAACAGCGTGGAGCACATGCTCAAAAACCGGCGTTATATCGGAGAACTGAAATTCCGGGATGTGGTCGTGCCGGATGCGATTCCGCCCATCGTGCCGCTGGAACTGTTCGATGATGTGCAGGAAAAGATTGCCAAAAACAAGAAAGCCCCTGCCCGAAGAAAGGCAGAGGACGATTACCTGCTGACCACCAAGCTGCACTGTGGCTGCTGCGGTGCGCTGATGTTTGGCGAAAGCGGTACAAGCCGGACGGGAGAAGTCCACCGCTACTATAAATGTGCCACGGTCAAAAAGAAGAAGGGCTGCAAGAAGAAAACCGTCCGCAAACAGTGGCTGGAAGATCTGGTGGTCAACCAGACCATGCAGCTTGTCCGGGACGATGCCGCCATGGAATCCATTATCGCCAAGGTCATGGAGCTGCAAGACCGAGAGAACACCAACCTTCCTCTCTATGAGAAACAGCTCCGGGATGCAGAATCGGGTATCCAGAATATGCTCAACGCAATTCAAGCCGGAATCCTCACCAGTTCCACCAAGGAACGGTTGGAACAGCTCGAAGAAACCAAGCGTGAGCTTGAAGCCCGCATTGCGGAAGAAAAGCTGGCAAAGCCCAAAATCAAAGAGGAATTTATCCGTTTCTGGCTGATGCGCTTCCGTAAACTGGACATGAGCCTGAAAGACCAGAGGCAAGCGTTGGTGGATACGTTCATCAATTCGATTTATCTGTACGATGATAAGGTTTTGATAACCTTTAACTATAAAGAAGGTACACAGACCATCACGTTTGAGGAAGCGGCCCAAGCCGCATCAAAGGAAAATGGTTCGGATTTGGATTGCTTTACTGCACCACAAAAAAGACAGCTTTTGATAGCTGTCTTTTTTGTTTTATACGGCAATTTCCCTTCGGCGGCACCGGAAGAACAGAGAACTTGAACGAGATGTGACAAAAGGGGAGCACCGGCAGAGCCGCCGGGTGTCGCGCCCCGTTCGCACAGAACAGTTCAAATCTTTCTGTGCACTGGACAATCACCCCCTGTTCGCGGTATACTGAAAGCTGAATGAAATGCAGAAAAACGAGGTCGCAGCATGGTGGAACAGGCAAACGAACTGATATTGGATATCTTGCCCCTTTCGGCACAGACGGCACGGCTGGTGCGGGTGTACGGCACAGCGCCCTGCGTGGCGCTGCCGGGCACTCTGCCCGCCCCGGCGGGCGGCAGTTTTGCCCTGACCGAGCTGGGCGACTACTGCTTCTCGGAAAAGCCCCGCAGCCTGCCTGCGGCGGATGCCCTGTGCCGCTACGCAGTAAGCGCAGACGGCACGGTGCGGCTGACCCGGGCGTTCGGGCAGGCGATGGGGCAAAAGCCCGCCCGCCGGTACGATTTTGATCTCGATGCCCCGGCTGCGGACGAAATGGAACTGCACCCGGTGTGCGGCAGCTTTCTGGAAGAAGCCACCCTGCCGGACAGCGTACAGGTCATCGGCAGCTGCGCCTTTTACAACTGCCGCAGCCTGCGCCTGCTCACGGTGGGCAGCGGGGGACTTACCGTGGGCAGCGATGTGTTTTTGAACTGCTTTGCGCTGGAGACGCTGCGGGTGCAGGCCGCACCGGAGCAGCCCACTGGGCTGTTTGCACTGGTGAACAACATCACCGAGGCCGTGCAGGCGCAGTTCTGGCCCGCCGATGCCCCCGCGCCGCTGGCAGCGCTGTGGTACCCCGCCTACTGGGAGGATATCGAGGAGACCCCCGCCCACATCCTGCTGCACACCTTCTCCGGGCAGGGATACCATTACAGACAGTGTTTTCTCGACAATAAATTCCTCCCGCAGAATATGACGCCATCTTCCCACAGGGGCACGATGCCGATGACGCCGCCATTATGGCCATGCTCTGCTTTGCCCGCCTGCGGTACCCGTGGCAGCTGACCGAAGCTGCCGCCGGGCACTACCGGGCGTTTCTGGCAGCCAACACCGACCGGGTGTTCGCCCGCCTTTTAAAGGCACAGGACACCGACAGCATCCGCGCCCTGCTGGCGTTGGACGTGCTGGATAAAGCCGCTTTTGCATCTGCCGCGCCCCTTGCCGCCAAGGCAGAAAACGCCGCTGCTGCCGCCCTGTTGGCAGATGCAGAGCACAAAAAATATGCTCCCCAGTCCAAAAAGCAGCGGTACGATTTTGATTTTTGAGAGGTGACCACACGTTGCCAAAAGAAAATTTTTCGACCCCGCAAGCCCTTCCAGTCCCAGCGGCCGGAGACCCACGAGGAGTGGCAGGCACGCATGGGCGGTGAGGTGCTGGCGGTGGTGCGCAGCGGGCTGTATCTGGACTTCCGGTTTCTGGATATGGCACTCAGCGCCTTGAACCCCGCCCCGGACGAGCGCTGCCGGGTGCTGGCTACGGACGGACAGACCCTGTATTATCAGCCGCAGCGCCTGCTGCAGCTTTACCAGGAGAACCCGAAATATCTCAACCGGTTGTATCTGCACACCATCTTCCACTGCATATTCCGGCATTTGTGGCTGAAAGGCCGCCGGGAGCCGCAGCTGTGGAGCCTTGCGTGTGATATCGCGGTGGAAAACGTCATCGACAGCTTACAGCGCAAAAGCGTGATGCGCCCGCTGACCTATGTGCGGCAGAACGCCTACCGGCAGATCACCGCTGAGGAAAAGGTGGTGGCGGCAGCGCCGGTGTACCGCTGGCTCACCCGGCAGACGCCCGGCGTGCTGCGGCAGCTGGAGCGGGAGTTCGTCACCGATGACCACCGCCTGTGGCCGAAGGATGCCCCGGAGCAGCCCCAGCAGATGCCCACCCCTCTGCCGCAGAAAACGTGGCAGAAGATCGGGGAGCGGATGCAGACCGAGCTGGACCTGCGGGATAAAGAGACGGGCGAGGGCACCGATGCACTGAAGCAGCAGGTGAAAGCCGCCAACCGCAGCCGCCGCAGCTACAAGGACTTTCTGCGCCGGTTCTGCGTCCTGCGCGAGGAGGTAAAACTGGACCCGGACGAGTTCGATCTGAACTTCTACACCTACGGCCTTTCGGTGTACGGCAACCTGCCGCTCATCGAGCCGCTGGAAAGCCGGGAGAGCAAAAAAATTGAGGAGCTGGCGCTGGTCATTGATACCAGTTACTCCACCTCCGGCGAGCTGGTGCGCGCCTTTCTGGCCGAGACCTACACCCTGCTGAAAGGGCGGGAGAACTTTTTCCACCGCATGAACCTGCACCTCATTCAGGCCGACAACGCCGTGCGGCAGGATATCCTCATCCGCAACGAGGATGAACTCATCCATGCCATGAACCACTTTGAGCTGCGGGGCGGCGGCGGAACGGACTTCCGTCCGGCCTTTGCATATGTGGATCAGCTTTGCGCCGAAAAGAAGTTTTCGAACCTGCGCGGCCTGCTGTACTTCACCGACGGCATGGGCACCTACCCGGCGCGGCGTCCCGGCTACGATACCGCCTTTCTGTTTTTGGGGGAGCGGTTCGATGATGCCAATGTGCCGCCGTGGGCGATGAAGGTGGTACTGGACGAAGAAGAATTTACCGGTGCGGCAGCCCGCCCGGCCAGCGCCCTTGCGGACGCTCTGGCCGAAGAGGATGACCTGTACCGCGAACTGAACAACTCCTGACAAGAGGGGAAATCATTATGAATATCAAACGTGCCAAAGAAGAGATCGAGCATACCGTAAAAGCCTACCTTGCCAAGGATGCGCTGGGCGAATACGCCATTCCCGCCATCCGGCAGCGCCCCATCCTGCTGATGGGCCCTCCGGGCATTGGCAAAACGCAGGTGATGGAGCAGGTGGCCCGGGAGTGCGGGGTGGCACTGGTGGCCTACACCATTACCCACCACACCCGCCAGAGCGCCGTGGGTCTGCCCTTTATCCGGCAGCGCCACTACGGCGATAAGGACGTGTCGGTGACCGAGTACACCATGAGCGAAATCATTGCCAGCATCTACGCTAAAATGGAGGCCACCGGCCTTTCGGAGGGCATTCTGTTCATCGACGAGATCAACTGCGTGTCCGAGACGCTTGCCCCCACCATGCTGCAATTTTTGCAGTGCAAGACCTTTGGCAATCAGGCTGTGCCTGCGGGCTGGGTCATCGTGGCGGCAGGCAACCCGCCGGAGTACAACAAATCCGTCCGGGATTTTGACATCGTAACCCTTGACCGCGTGCGCCGCATGGATATCGAGCCCGACCTGCCGGTGTGGAAGGACTACGCCCGCGCCGCCCATATCCACAGCGCCATCCTGAGTTATCTGGAACTGCATCCCCAGAACTTCTACCAGATCAACGCGGACGTGGACGGCACCCAGTTCGTCACCGCCCGCGGCTGGGAGGATCTTTCCAACCTGCTGGACACCTACGAAACGCTGGGCTTGCAGGCAGACGAGGAACTGATCCGGGAGTATATCCAGCACCCGAAGATCGCCGAGGACTTCTCGGCTTATCTGGATCTGTACTACAAGTACCGGGACGACTACGGCGTGGAGGAAATCCTTGCCGGGCAGGCAAAGCCCGCCGTGTTCGCCCGGCTGCTGCAGGCTCCCTTTGATGAGCGGCTCAGCCTTGTCAGCCTGCTGCTGGCCGGGCTGGACACCCGTTTTACCGCCTCTTTGCAGGCGGATGCCGTGGCCGATGCCTGCTACGCCTTTTTGCGGGAGACCAAAAAGGCGCTGGCTACCCTGCCGGAGGATATCCCGGACGGCTCTGCGGAACTGTTCAGCCAGCAGATCAAGGACTACGAAGCCGAGACCCAGCAAAAGCGTGACGCCGGGCTGCTGGGCAAGGCAGAGCTGACCAACCGTCTGCAGGTGCAGGCCGCGCTGCACCAGTGGGAAGGGGAGCTGCGCCGCGCCAACGCCGCCGGTACGCAGGAGGCCTTCGACCTGCTGCGCGGTCAGTTCCGTGCGCTGGCAGACCAGCGCGAGACCACCCAAAAGACCGCCGCTGCTGCGCTGGAAGCCGCCTTCGACTTTATGGAGCAGGCCTTTGCGGAAAGTCAGGAGATGGTGGTATTCGTCACCGAGCTTACGGTGAACCCCGCCTCTCACCAGTTCCTCACCGAGAACGGCTGCGAACGGTATTTCAAGTACAACAAGGATCTGCTGCTGGATCACCGCAAGGCCGCTTTGCAGCAAGAGCTTGCCGCCGAGCAGCGCCGTCACGGCGGGGTGTAAGGCGCGGAAAACGGATCTATAACTTTGGGACACCGGAGCGTCTGCGGACGCTCCGGTGTCCCTTTTCTCACAAGTGGGGACGCAAAAAAAGGACACCGCACGAAGCGGTGTCCTCTTTTTTGCTTAGGATACTGTCAGGATCAGTGGCCGCAGCTCTCGCAGTGCTCGCAATCCTCTTCCAGTTTGCCCACGATGGGTTCCGGGTCGATGCCCTGACGGCGGTAGTAGTCGGACAGAGCAGCCTTGACAGCCTGCTCGGCCAGAACAGAGCAGTGCACCTTGACCGGGGGCAGACCTTCCAGAGCCTCCACAACGGCCTTGTTGGTCAGCTTCAGTGCCTCGTCCACGGTCTTGCCCTTGATCAGGTCGGTGGCCATGCTGCTGGTGGCAATGGCTGCGCCGCAGCCAAAGGTGAGGAACTTGACGTCCACGATCACATTGTTCTCAATCTTCAGGTACATGCGCATGATGTCGCCGCACTTGGGATTGCCCACTTCACCCACGCCGTTTGCATCGGGCAGCTCACCTACGTTGTGCGGATTTGCGAAATGCTCCATGACCTTGGCACTATACATACTTGCCATAATTACTGTTCTCCCTTCAGGCTGAACTGGCGGGCCTTGTTCTGACCCTGCAGCCACATACAACTCATAGCGCGGCGGCGGGGAATGACCTCCTCCAGCACGTCGCACAGATATTTTGCTTCTTCCATGGTGTTCTGCGGGCCAAAGGTGAACCGCATGGAGCCGTGGCCGATTTCCTCAGGCACGCCGATGCTCAGCAGGACGTGGCTGGGGTCCAGACTGTCGGAGTTGCAGGCAGAGCCGGTGGAGGCGCAGATGCCGTGCATATCCAGATCCAGCAGAATGGTCTCGCCCTCCAGACCCGGGAAGCTGATGTTCACATTGTTGGGCAGACGGGGACTGCGGCCGCCGTTCAGGCGGGCTTCCGGGATGTTCTTGAGGATGCGGTCGATGACGTAATCGCGCAGCTCGCTCTCGTGGGCCATGCGCTCATCCAGATGCGCCGTGGCAATCTCCAGTGCCTTGCCCATGGCAGCAATGCCGGCCACGTTCTCGGTGCCTGCACGGTGGCGGGCCTCCTGACTGCCGCCGTCGATCAGGTTCTGGGGCCATACGCCCTTACGGCAGTACAGTGCACCCATGCCCTTGGGGCCATTGAACTTGTGGGCGCTCATGGACAGCATATCCACGCCCAGCTCCTTCACATCCACGGGGATGGCACCCACAGCCTGCACCGCGTCGGTGTGCATCCAGACACCGTGCTTGTGAGCGACCTCGGCGATCTCCTTGATGGGCTGGATGGTGCCGATCTCGTTGTTGGCCATCATAATGCTGACCAGCGCGGTATCGGGACGGATGGCAGCTTCCACGTCCTCGGGACGGATGTAGCCCTCGGCGGTGGGCTTGATATAGGTCACTTCAAAGCCCATGCGCTCCAGTGCAGCCATGCTGTGCATGATGGCATGGTGCTCAAAAGCGCTGGTGATGAGGTGCTTTTTGTTCTGGCGTGCCTTGGTAAAGGCGGTGCCCTTTACCGCCCAGTTGTCGGCCTCGGAGCCGCAGCTGGTAAAGAAGAGCTCAGCCGGACTTGCATTGATGGCCTTTGCCACCTGCGCACGGCCGGTATCTACAAATTCCTTTGCCTCGTAGCCGATGCTGTAATGGCTGCTGGGGTTGCCGCAGGCACCGCTCAGGGCTTTGACCATCATTTCCAGTGCCTCGGGAGCACAGGGAGTGGTGGCAGCATTATCCAGATAAACCACTTTTTCCATGTTTTCCATAGGAATGATCCTTTCTTATTGAACGCGTCTGCAGGAGCCTTGAATGCCCTGTGCAGATGCGGAATCCTTTCAACGGATAAGTTATACCATATCATTCCCTAGTATGTCAATATGAATACTGGATTTTCGTGATTCAGTCACCTTTTTTGCCCTTTCCGGTCAGCTTACCCAGCGTCACCTTCCACTTGGGGTAGCCCCAGCGCTTATCCTCAGCAAAGTCGTCCGCCAGCTTCCACGGGAAGATGCCGCCGTCAAAGTACAGGTTTCCGGCTTCGTCCACCCGGTCCAGCTTTTTGGGCAGATAGCTTTCGTCGTAATAGCTCTTGCGGCGGTCCGGCAGCACCCAGTGCAGTGTGCCGTCCTCATCCATGCCGGACGCCCACACGCCGAACACAAAGGTGGCAGCTTCGCCGTAGCAGTGCTGCTCAAAGCGGATAGCGCCATCGTAGTAGAACTTGATGACCTCCAGCGTGCCGGATTCCTTTTTGCCGTCCCGCCCTAAAGTAGGGCGGTAATCCTGCTGGTAACGGCAGCCGCAGTGGCTGCCCGCGAACTCTTTTGCATGGAACGACATGGCATGGTTTCCTTTCTGGTATGGGTTTGTGCTTCTTATAAAGTATATAACCTTAAAAATGCCCCTCAAAATCGCCCTCGATCTCGTAGGGCCAGCTTAAAATGCCGCCTAGGTCTCGCAGGTGGGTGTAGCCAAGGGCTTCCAGCTTCTGCACGGCGTCGGCGCTGCGGCGTCCGGTGCGGCAGTACACCAGCCACAGGGCGTTTTTGTCCGGCAGCACCTCGGCGGCGCGGTCGATGACCTGTCCCAGCGGCAGCAGCTTTGCCCCCGGGATGTGCCCAACGGCGTATTCGTCCGGCTCGCGCACATCCACGGCCACAGCCTTGCCGGTATCCAGCAGACGGATGGCGTCTGCGGCGGTGATCTTTTCTGTCATACTCTCACTCCTCAAAGATAGGTTCTGTTCCATCCTATGATAACAGACCTTTTTTGTTTGCACAAGAGGTTTCTCCTTTGCAAAATCCGAGTAACGTGCTATACTATAAACTGCAACAAGGAGAGGACTACCATGAAATTTTCCACCAAGAGCCGCTACGCCCTGCGCCTGATGGCGGAGCTGGCGCGCTATGCGCCGGGTACCACCGTCAGCCTGAAGGAGATCAGCGAGCGGCAGAACCTGAGCCTGAAATATCTGGAGCAGATCGTCACCCCGCTGGCGCGGGTGGGGCTGGTCAAAAGCGAGCGGGGCAGTCAGGGCGGCTACCGCCTGACAAAAGATCCCGCCGACTACACCGCCGGCGAGATCCTGCGCGCCATCGAGGGCAGCGTAGCGCCCATTCCGTGCCTTGGCAGCGTGACCAACGAATGCCCCATGTCCGAGCAGTGCTTCACCCTGCCGTTCTGGGCGGGGCTGGACGAGGTGATCAACCAGTATATCGACAGCGTTACGCTGGAACAGCTGGCAAGCCAGCTGCCTGCGCCGGATTCCGCTGCGCAGGAGAGCTGCTGCGGCTGCGGCGGCGCGAAAAATGAGAATAAGTAAAAATAAGGCTTGACATTCCCCGTTGCATCGGCTATAATAATCAAGCATTCAGCGAATGTATATAGGGGTATAGCTCAGCTGGTAGAGCAGCGGTCTCCAAAACCGCGTGCCGTGAGTTCGAAACTTACTACCCCTGCCATGACGCACAGGTTCTTCGGAACTTGTGCGTTTTGTTTTTTTGCTTCCTCAGTCGCCAGCGGAGTGTAAAGACGCTCCGCTGGGCAAGAGGCGGCTGCCGGGGATGTTCTCTTTTGACACCAAAAGAGAACCAGAAAAGTGCCAGCGATTTCGACGCGCTGGAGCCACGAAAAAGGGGCTGCTCGCCCCTTTTAACCCCAAAGAAGTGGGCTACACCGGAAAAAACTGAAGATTCACGCCTGTTCGGCGTGAAGATCTTTTAACCGTTTTTTCCGGCTCCGCCGATTTGAAGCCCCTCAGTCGCTGCGCGACAGATTCCCCCGGGGAGCAAGCGCAGCAGCTGCCGTTTCCCGCCACGACCCCTCCCGTGAAAATAGCGTTTGGAGCGCTCCGCAGAGCGCGACAAACGCGAAATTTAAAATATTTTTTCCGCTGAAGATGGCTAGAGCGAAGCGGAAGCCATTTAAAATCGTCTCAGCGCCCCAAACAGCCCACCTTTACCCGCTTTTGCAAAAAATTGCATTTTCCGCAAATTTGTGCTTGACAACAGACCGACTTTCCGATATAATAGAGCACGTTCCCGCGGTAAGATGCCGCACGAACTTGAGCGATCATGGCCCGGTAGCTCAGTTGGTTAGAGCACCAGCCTGTCACGCTGGGGGTCGTCGGTTCGAGCCCGATCCGGGTCGCCATTTGCTGCTATAGCTCAGTTGGTAGAGCGCATCCTTGGTAAGGATGAGGTCTCCAGTTCGAATCTGGATAGCAGCTCCATCGAGAAAAACCACTTGAATCCTTGCGGTTCAGGTGGTTTTTTTGTATTTCCGGTCATTTTTACCACCCGGTTTTCTTTTTGCTGCGCAAAAAGGCCCCCCGGCACCATGCGGACGTGCCGGGGGGCTTTGCAATATGGAGGAAGCAGGGCGATGCGGTACGCCCCGCCGGGGTAAGTCAGTGGATCAGCTCGTTATGAGCTGCGCCGTTGATGGTGAGCCGGGCCTCGCCGCCGTTGTGGGCAAGCACAAAGGGGGTAGCATCGGGGCCCATGGCCAGCATCTCGTCGATGACAAGGCTGGACTCCCGGCTCCGGGTGCGGAACACCACCACATCGGCACCCTGTGCCTTGATGGCCCGCAGGTCGCCCAGCACAGCGTTGAGAGCGGCATCCTCAGAGGGTACCGCAATGATGTACCGGCCATCCACCACAGAGGTCTCGTAGGTCTCTGCACCGGTCACGGTGTAGTTGGGGGCCGCAGAGCCGTTCTCCTGAGGCTCCGGTGCGCCGCAGCGGCTGCAGACGCCGTTCTTGTACTCGTGGCCCAGAGGGGCAACAATGTTGGTATGCTCACCGGTCTCCTTGCCGCAGCGGGTGCACTTGCTTACCGTGTAGCCGCTTTCCGTGCAGGTAGGGGCAACGGTGGTCTCGACGAACTGATGGCCCAGAGCCTTAACGATGTTGTAATGCGAGCCCAATTCCTTGCCGCAGCGGCCGCACTTTGTTACCTTGTAGCCATCCTCGGTGCAGGTGGGCTGGACTGTTACCGTCTGGCGATCATGGGACCAAACTCCGGAGTCTGGAGCGAGCTCTACCACCTTGGTGATCTCACCGCAGGAGCTGCACCGGTAGGTCTGAGAGCCCTTTTCCGTACAAGTCGGGGAGACTTTCTCTGCCGCGTAGGTATTCGAATGGCTGCATTTTTCCGGGGGCTGCTCCCCCTCGGTCACCCAATCGTCGGTCTTATATGTTTTGGTCACCGTGTTCGAGCCGCCGTTATGACCTATATTGGTCATCTCTACTTTTGCATCGTCCTGGATGCTCTTCTTGTCAGTGGTAAATTTATTCTCGCCGTTCTGGACGGTACCACTGCTCCCAGCAGTCGTTCCGCCATCGCCAATGGCAGCGCCCGCGCCATAACTGTGATATTGATCGTAGTGCTCGGCACTGCCGGTGGCCTTGACCTGTGCTTTGCCGCCAATGATCACTTCGCCGGTGCCATTTGCGCCGCCGCCGATACCGGCACCGGCTGCTTCGGCGTCGCCGCCGCCGGTAGCTTCCGACATAGGTCTTGTCACCGCTGATGGTGATGTTGCTGCCATTGCCGCCAATGCCGCTGCCGCCGCCAATGCCTGCACCGCGAGATCCACCTTCTGCATAGTATTTTTCCGTTTGCAATTTCCAGCTTCGAGGTGCTTTGACGATATCCTCCTCCACCAATACCCGCAGCTTCCTGACCACCAACCGCGTTCAAAGAGGAGCTTGTATCTTCTGCTGTGATGGTCAGCTTTCCGCTCGAAGTTTCATCATTCTTTTCCACACCGGCGCGGCCCCATCCACTCTTCAGGGTATTGTCGCCCTCCAGCTTCAGGGTCGTGTCGCCCACGCCCTCGACGGACATTGCAGCTTTTCCAGTGCCATATTCTCCACCGCTCACATTGATATTCACATCTTCGATCGTGACCGTCGTATCCTTTTTGGTGTCAGTTGTTGATGATCTTGATGATATTCTTCACCGCTTTGTTCACAGCGTTTGTCACCGTGCTGGCAGTGTTGGCCTCAAAGGTCATGACGTCCTTGTCGTCATCTTCGTCCTCTGCGGCCTCCTCGACAGGCTTCTGCTCAGTCGATGCCTCGAGGGTGGCGGCGTCGGTCTTCCCTTCGGGCTTCTGCGTGTCCGGTGTCTTCGGCTCTCCTTCTTCAGGCTCCGGGTCGTCCTTTTCCTGGGCTTCCCCGCTTTTCGCGTCCTCGGGCCAGACGACGAGCTCCGTGCCGGTCTCCTCCGCAGGCTCTCCCGGCTCGGCATCCACCACCGGCTTCTGTCCTTCAGCCTCGTCCGCCGACCCGTCAGAGTTGTTCTCCGCTGGTTTGTTCGGGTTCTTGCCGCCCTTGATGACTACCTCCGTCTCGTCTCTCTCTTCTTCCGCTTTGCCGACACGGACATAGGTCTCGCCCTCTTCCGTAACGGTCACCGTAATATCACCGTCATCGATATAATAATCCTTTGCCAGTGCCGCCGGGGCTGCCACCGAAAGCGCCATGCTCAGGGCCAGGGCGGCTGCCGCCGCACGCTTCATATTTTTCCGTAACCGCATACTTTTTTACCTCCTGAATTATTGCAGGCTTCTGCGGTTTTATTTTACCCCCC
>ENA-OQKJ01000172-OQKJ01000172.1-human-gut-metagenome-genome-assembly--contig:-NODE-172-length-16241-cov-2.968537_pt1 | contig 16241 bp, 18 predicted proteins | sample MGYA00242647_ERZ504795 | MGnify/ENA primary metagenome ERZ504795 (study PRJEB26092, sample SAMD00036398) | human gut metagenome | host: Homo sapiens | study: EMG produced TPA metagenomics assembly of...
CTGGTGTTGAGCACCAGATTTCAGTCTTTCGAAAGGCTTCCGTTTTTTTCTGGTTTTCCTAACCCGCTTTTCCAATGCTGCCCTGCGCATCACGCAAGACCACCGGGCGCGCGGCGGCGAGGCTGGTAGTGGGAACGGAGATGGGGCTGGATCCGCTAGGGCGGATCGGCGTAAGATTTTTGGGGGAGAATGGAAAAAGAGCTCCGATTCGTATGAATCAGAGCTCTTAATCGTGCCGCAAACCGGGATCGAACCGGTACGGGTATCACTACCCACGGGATTTTAAGTCCCGGGCGTCTGCCAGTTCCGCCACTGCGGCATATGGACGGAGATGGATTCGAACCATCGAAGCAATTTGCAGCAGATTTACAGTCTGTCCCCTTTGGCCACTCGGGAATCCGTCCATGTATTTTGTTTTGTGTCAGAATGACTTCCGACATTGATTGATTATACTGGATGTGGAGCAAAAATGCAAGTGTTTTTTTGAAAAAATAAGAAAAAAGTTGAAAGGGGGGAGCGGGTCAGGTATAATATGATATATATGGGCTTCTATATTGAGAAATAAACAACCTGAAAATGGAGGGCATAGGGTAACTATGATTAAAATTAAGGATTATATCCGTGCGGGGTCGCTGGAAGAGGCGTATGAGCTGAATCAGAAGAGAAGCGCCTGTATTTTAGGCGGAATGCTCTGGACGAAGATGGGAGAGCGACAGGTGCAGACGGCAATTGATCTTTCCGGACTCGGACTGGATCAGATTGAAGAGTCGGAAGAGGAGTTTTCCATCGGATGCATGGTGACGCTGCGGCAGATGGAGGAGCATGAGGGGCTGAATGCTTATACCGACGGTGAGGCACGGGAGAGTGTGCGGAGTATTGTCGGGGTGCAGTTCCGGAATCTGGCTACGGTGGGAGGCAGTATTTTCGGCAGATTTGGATTTTCGGATGTGCTGACGCTGTTTCTGGCGCTGGATACGGAGGTGGAGCTGGTTCATGCGGGACGGATGTCGCTGGCGGAGTTTGCCTGTTCAAAGAGAGACAGGGATGTGCTGGTAAGGCTGATTGTGAAGAAGCATGAGGGTGTTACGGTTTATCAGAGTCATCGAAATTCCAGAACGGATTTCCCGGTGCTGACGTGTGCGGTGCGGGTGGAAGACGGAAAAGGATGTGCGGTGCTTGGGGCAAGACCGGCGAAGGCGGCACGTGTAGAGCTTCCGGCGGAGCTGGCGGAAAAGCTGGCGGCTGGAAAGGCATCTGCGGAGGAGCTGAAGGCGGCGGCTTCGGAGATTTCTGATCAGTTTACATATGGCAGTAATATGCGCGGAAGTGCAGAGTATCGTCATCATCTGGGACGGGTGCTGCTGCGCAGATGTATGGAAGAAATTCAGAAGAAGGAGGAGCAGTGATGAAGATTTCGATGATCTTAAATGGAAAGAAGACGGAAGCGGAAATTGATGCAGACATGCTCCTGATCGATTTTGTGAGAAGCCAGGGATGCTACAGTGTGAAGCGCGGCTGTGAGACGTCGAACTGCGGGCTGTGTACGGTTTTTCTGGAGGGAAAACCGGTGCTGTCGTGTTCGGTGCTTGCGGCGCGGGCGAATGGATGTAAGGTGGATACGCTGGAAGGCCTGCAGGAGGAAGCAGAAGAATTTGGTTCCTTTATTGCCGGACAGGGCGCCGAGCAGTGCGGGTTCTGCAATCCGGGGATGATTATGAATGCGATTGCGCTGTTCCGGGAAAATCCGGATCCGAGTGAGGAAGAAATTAAAGAATATCTGGCGGGAAATCTCTGCCGCTGTTCCGGATATGAAGGACAGCTTCGGGGAATTTTGAATTTCCTTGCCTGGAAAAAGCAGCAGGGAGGTGCGTCATGAGCAGAGAAAATCATATCTATGAACCGGACTGGTCGGGAAGAACCGATCAGCTCTGCAGTGTGAATAAGCCGGTGATCAAAAAGGATGCCCTCGCGCTGGTAACCGGAAAGCCGGTTTATGTAGATGATCTGGCGCCGAAGGATTGTCTGATTGTCAAGGTACTGCGGAGTCCGCATGCCAATGCAATCGTAAAATCCGTGAAAAAGACGGCAGCAGAGCGTGTTCCGGGCATTGAGGCGATTTATACCTGGGAGGATGTGCCGAAACAGCGTTTTACAATGGCAGGACAGACCTACCCGGAACCAAGCCCGTATGACCGTCTGATCCTCGATCAGCATGTGCGCTACGTGGGAGATCCGGTGGCGATTATTGCCGGAAAAGATGAAAAATGCGTGGACCGTGCGCGGAAGCTTCTGAAAGTAGAGTACGAAGTGCTTCCGGCCATTCTGGATTTTCATCAGTCCAAGGATAATGAACTGCTGGTGCATCCGGAGGAAAGCTGGAAATCGCTCTGTCCGGTCGGTGCGGACAATCAGAGAAATCTCTGTGCAAGTGCGGAAGATCACAACGGAGATGTGGAAGCCGTGCTCGCAGAGTGCGATGAGGTCGTAGAGCATACGTATCATGTACGCGCAGCCCAGCAGGCGATGATGGAGACGTTCCGGACATACTGCTTTATGGATACCTACGGACGGCTGAATGTGCTGAGCTCGACCCAGATCGTTTACCATGCGCGCCGCATTCTGTCCAATGCACTCGGCATTCCGAAATCGAAGATCCGTGTTTCCAAGCCGAGAATCGGCGGCGGATTCGGAGCGAAGCAGACGGTGGTTGCCGAAATTTTCCCGGCGTTTGTAACCTGGAAAACCGGAAAACCGTCGAAAATGATCTTTACGAGAGAAGAGTCCCAGACAGCATCCACACCGCGCCATGAGATGGAAGTAACGATCCGCCTCGGTGCGATGAAGGATGGAAGAATCCGTGCGATCGATCTGTATACACTTTCCAACACGGGTGCATACGGCGAGCATGGACCGACAACGGTCGGCCTTTCCGGCCACAAATCGATTCCGATGTATGGATCTCTTGAGGCTTACCGGTTTGCGTATGATGTTGTGTATTCCAACGTAATGTCAGCCGGTGCTTACCGCGGATACGGTGCGACGCAGGGTATCTTTGCCGTAGAATCTGCTGTCAGTGAGATGGCAGCGCGTCTTGGCATCGATCCGATCCGGATCCGGGAGCAGAACATGGTCCGTGAGGGACAGTTCATGCCGGCTTACTATGGCGAAACGGCAAACAGCTGTGCGCTTGACCAGTGCGTGGAGCGTGCGAAAGAGATGATCGGCTGGGATGAGAAATATCCGTGCCGTGATATGGGAAATGGAAAGGTGCGCAGCGTCGGCATTGCGATGGCGATGCAGGGCTCCTGTATTTCCAATCTCGATGTCGGATCGGCAACGATCAAAGTCAACGACGACGGCGGCTACACGATGCTGATCGCAGCGGCCGATATGGGAACCGGCTGCGATACGATTCTGTCCCAGATGGCGGCAGAGTGTCTGGAGTGTGATGTGGATGACATTACCGTTGTCGGCGCAGATACCGATACGTCCCCGTATGACTCCGGTTCCTATGCATCGAGTACGACGTATATTACCGGAAAAGCGGTGGAAAAAGCCTGCATGACGCTTCGGAAACGAATCTGTGCCCTGGCGGCAGAGCGGATGAACGTGCCGGAAGATGAGACAGAATTTACCGGTACCGGCGTCGTGCATGAAAAGAGCGGAAGCAGCATGACGATGGAAGAAATCGCAACAGCGGCCATGTGCAATAACGGCATCGCGCTGGAAGCGACGGAAAGCAACTGCTCTCCGGTATCGCCGCCGCCTTATATGGCTGGTGCGGTCGAGATCGAGCTGGATAAAGAGACCGGCGAGGTCAGGATTCTCGATTATGCCGCCGTTGTCGACTGCGGAACCGTCATCAACCCGAACCTTGCGCGCGTACAGGTCGAGGGCGGTCTGGTGCAGGGCATCGGCATGACGCTGTTTGAAAATATCCAGTACACGGACAAGGGTCAGATGATCAATAATTCGTTTATGCAGTATAAAGTGCCGACCCGCCTCGATATGGGCAGGCTGCGCGTCGAGTTTCGGAGCAGCTACGAGCCGACCGGTCCGTTCGGTGCAAAATCGATCGGCGAGATCGTCATCAACACACCGGCTCCGGCGCTGGCACATGCAATCTACAATGCGACGGGTCTGTGGTTCCGCGAACTGCCGATCACGAGCGAGCAGATTGCAATGGGAATTGCGGAAAAAGAATGCGAGTAACGATACTTTATCTGGCAGCCGGGAACAGCAGACGGTTCGGGGAAAATAAGCTGCTCTATCCGCTGGATGGAAAGGCGGTGTATCGCCATCTGCTGGACCGGCTGGCCCAAATTGCCGGAAGGCATGAGAACTGGGAACTGCTGGTTGTGACGCAGTATGAAAGGATTCTGGAGGAGCTTGCGCCGCTGGTAAAAGCCGGGCGTCTGCAGACGGTGTTTTCGCCGGACAGCGAAAAAGGAATTTCCTATACAATCCGCGCGGGAATCGAGGCGGCGGAGAAGCAAAATGCCGATGCCTGTGCGTGTTTTGCGGCGGATCAGCCGTACCTGAAGGAAGAGACGGCGGAGCGCTTTCTGGAATCCATGGAGATGCAGAAGGCTCCACTTGGCTGCGTTTTCTGCGGCGGCGAGAGCGGCAATCCGGTGTGGTTCTCAAAACCTTATTTTTCAGAACTAAAAGAACTTTCCGGCGACCGAGGCGGGAAAAAGGTGCTGAAACGGCACTGGGAATCGGTAATTCCGTTCCGGGTCGAAGCCGCGTGGGAATTAAAGGATCTGGATCGAAAAGAGGATCTCTGATGCAGAGACACCGGCGGCTGCCATGAATAAAATTTGAGACAGTGCGAAATTTGATGGATTTGGACTTGCATTTCCAGTGAGAAGTAAGTACAATGGGTATAATAAAAATTCGGGAGGCTTCAAAAAATGCAGTTATTGGAAGACAGAATCCGCAAAGACGGAAAAGTACGCGAGGGAAATGTCCTGAAGGTGGACAGCTTTTTAAATCATCAGATGGACGTCAATCTGTTCCGGGAAATCGGAAAAGAGTTTCAGCGCCGTTTTGCGGGAGAGGAGATCACGAAAATTCTGACCATCGAGGCATCTGGAATCGGAATTGCCTGTGTTGTGGCTGAAATTTTTAATGTTCCGGTTGTGTTTGCAAAGAAAACACAGACCAAAAATATCGCCGGCGATGTTTATACCACAAAAGTAGAATCTTTCACCCATGGAAGAGTTTATGATATCATTGTTTCCAAAGAATTTCTGGGAAAAGGAGACAAAGTTCTCCTGATCGATGATTTCCTGGCAAACGGAAAAGCGCTGGAAGGACTGGCAACCCTGGTACAGGATTCCGGTGCAGAGCTCGTAGGAGCAGGCGTTGTCATCGAAAAAGGTTTCCAGATCGGAGGAAAACTGCTGCGTGACCGTGGCATTCATCTGGAATCTCTTGCCATCGTCGATGGTATGGATGATAAAACCGGGGAAATTACCTTTCGGAAACAGTAAGGAGGCGTCAAAATGGCAAATCTGATTGCAAGAATTGCCGTTCTTCTGGTTCTGGCGGCCGCAGGAATGGTGCTGGCCGACAGAAAAGAAAAAATTGATCTCAGTGTGTCACTGCTGCTGTTTCTGGCGGCAGTCAATGTGACCTCTTTTTTCAGCCTGAAAGATAACAGGATTGTAGTTGTTATGATTCTGACGGTATATTTTCTGTTGTATGCAGGCGCAAAAGAGCTGCTGCGGAGACGGGCAGAGAAAAAAAGAAAATGAATGCAAACCGAACATCCGGCTGCGAGCACCCATGCAAAAGTGCCGGTCGGATGTTTTTGAATTTTCCTGTAAATTCAAAAAACATCCGGGCAGGATCGCGCTGCAGAGCGATATTGCAGAAGAACTCCATATGGAAGGGGATGCCGCAAGAATCCACCAGCTCGTTTCTCTTCTTGTGGATAACGCCGTTAAATACACTCCGGAGGGTGGAAAAATCCACATTTTCTGGCGAAAAAACGGCAAAAAAGCAGAATTTTCGGTGCAGAATACCTGCGATACCATGCCGGAAGGTGATCTCAACCGCCTCTTTGACCGCTTCTACCGTGCGGATGCGTCGCGGGCCAGGGAAAGCGGCGGCTATGGAATCGGCCTTTTCGTGGCAGCTGCAATTGTAAAGGCACATAAGGGAAAAATCACCGCAGAGCGGACACGAGATGGCATCTGTTTTAAAGCAGTCTTTCCGGCAAAAGGATGAAAGAAACAAAATTCCGGAAAAATGACGGCAGGGTAGGAAAGGCAGACACACAAAAAAGCAGAAATCAAAAGCTTCCAAGAGAGAAAAACAAAAGAAAACAAAAGAAAACAAAAGGAGGAATATATGATGTTTGATTGTGGTTTACAAAACATTTTCCAGCTGAAAAGCGGACAGTCCCGTTCTATTAACTGGGAAAACCGGAATGGAGAAAAAGGAAAAGGCGGCATGGCATCCAGCGATCTTGGTCCGTCCAGAAAAGGTTCCCCGTGCATCCCGAAAATAGAAGCAGGAGAGACCGTAATACTTGGTGAGATCCAGGGAGAAGGCATCATTCAGCACATCTGGATCACCGTCACAGACCGTACCAGTGAACGCAACCGCTATGTTCTGCGGGATCTTGTTCTCCGCATGTACTGGGACGATGAAGAATTCCCATCCGTGGAATGTCCGCTTGGCGATTTCTTCTGCTGCGGTTTCGGTGTTTCCTATCAGGTAAATTCCGTCCCGATTGCTGTCAATCCGACCCGTGGTTTCAACAGCTATTTCCCGATGCCGTTCCGTAAAAACGCCCGTATTACCATTGAAAATCAGTGTGATGAGCCGATTCCGGCCTTCTTTTATCAGATCGACTATTGCCTGACAACGGTTCCGGAAGATGCTGCCTATTTCCATGCCCAGTGGCGTCGTCAGCGCATCACGGAAAAGGCAAAAGACTACGTTGTCCTCGACAACATCAAAGGGAAAGGCCAGTACGTTGGAACTTATCTTGCACTGACCAGCCTCGAACGCTACTGGTACGGAGAAGGTGAGATGAAATTCTACATCGATGGAGACAAGGATTATCCAACCATCTGCGGAACCGGAACAGAAGATTATTTCGGCGGTGCCTGGAGCTTTGCAACACAGCAAAATGGCCAAACCGTTGAAAATCAGTACTGTACTCCGTATCTTGGCTATCCTTACTACTCTAGCCACGATACCTTCCTTCATAATGATTACCACAATGATGATCAGATGCCACAGCGCAGCTTCTACCGCTGGCACCTTCTTGATCCTATCCTTTTTGAGAAGGATCTTAAGGTAACCCTTCAGCAGATTGGCGTCAGTCATGGAGGTCTCTTTGAACGTCAGGATGATGTCGCTACCACAGCTTACTGGTACCAGACGCATCCTCATGTACCATTCGCGCCACTCATGTCCAGAAAAGAGCGCTGGCCAAGATGATTTTTGACGCTTTTCCTATTTTATATGTTTCATGACTTTGCATATCGGCTACAAGAGTCCGTTCCGAACAAATCCGCTTCCAACGAATTTGTCCGGAAACGGCTCTTTCTTTTTTTATATGGTATTCGAAAAGCGATCCGGATTACAGAGGTCCGTCTTTTCACAAAGCTTTCACATTTTCCGTCCATTCTTTAAGGTTCCTTTAAAGTTTCCTCATTATACTTAAAAATGTAAAAAACATTTCCGGAAGTAAATCAAACGAAAGGATCAATCGATTATGATGCAAAGCCAACAGATTCCCATGACCTTCCAACGGTATGAAACAAAATACATGCTTTCCCCGATCATGGCTCGCAAGCTTCGCAAGAGCCTTCCGGGTCATCTGCAGATGGATGAATACGGCCTTGATACCATCTGCAGCCTCTATTACGATACCCCGGATCACCAGCTCATACGCCGTTCGCTGGAAAAACCCGTCTACAAAGAAAAACTGCGACTCCGCAGTTATGGTCCGGCCAAAGAGACCAGCCCCATATACGTAGAACTAAAGAAAAAATATGAAGGAATCGTTTACAAACGCCGCGAGCGCATGATATTATCAGAAGCGGTTCCCTATCTTGCGGGAAAATCAGAACCGGGCTTCGACAGCCAGATTCTCCACGAAATCACTTGGTTTCGCAACTACTACCGGGGGCTTGCTCCCGCTATGTACATCGCCTACGACCGCATCGCCTGCTTCGGCACGGAAGACAGGAACTTTCGTGTTACCTTCGACACCAATATCCGATGGCGTACCGACAATCTGTGTCCTGACGGTCCAACGGAAGGAACCAGGCTTTTAGAACCAGGCTGGTATCTCATGGAGGTGAAAACACCAGGTGCTGTGCCCCTATGGTTCAGCAAAATTCTGGATGATCTTGCAATCTATCCGGCATCATTTTCTAAATACGGCTTTTGCCTATCAGATCGAAAATCAGAAAGAATCAGAAGAAAAAGAAAAAGCTTTCATACCATTCACAGATATCCGGCAAACCGTATCAAAAACAGCATTCCGTTAGCTGAATCAGGTAAGTCCTCTGCGGCCATTGCGAAAAGCAAGAATCAGTGGGTGGACTCACAGCTTGCGAAAAGCCTTTTTCAAACATAATCTGCTTCACAAAAAAAGAAAATGTAACTATTCAGAGCCATGCAAAATAGAAGAAAAATCGCGAATCATGCTTGCATGAATGAGCGGTTTTTCTGGAACTTCATATGGCGAGAAGCAACATCGCGATGTAGCGTAAGCGGAATCGAGATGGGGCTCTGAATAGACAAGAAAATAAAAAATTCTGGGAGGAATTTGCTATGCTTAACACAATATTCAGTTCCGTTTTTACAGAAACAACCGCCGCCTTCACCTTTGGTCAGTTCCTTGCCTGCACAGCAGTGTCTCTGATTCTGGGACTGTTGATCGCTGCTGTTTACAGGTACAAAAGCGAATGCACCAAAAGCTTTGCTGTCACGCTTGTTCTGATGCCTGCGATCGTACAGATGGTGATCATGCTCGTCAATAGAAATCTTGGAACCGGAGTCCCTTGATTATACCAGTGTTTTTGACGATATCTTTGCCAGGTATCTGACCCGTTGCGAGCTTGTACAGGTAAAAACCACGAATATGGGAAGTCTTTTCAAGCTGGAGTATCGCATCGTATTCCGTGAGGAAGGAGAAGAGAAAAACATGATTGACCAGCTCCGCTGCAGAAACGGAAACCTTGAAATCCTAGTGCAGTCGTGCACAGAACCGGAAGGGAGGAATTTATAAAGTGAAATCGGAAACAGAAAATAAAAAACAAGAAAAAAAAAGAGACCGGCGCGGTACGTCAGTCTAGTTTCTTGTATCATCGCTGGCCTTCGGCGGATGCGGCACAGCAGTGACATCTTCCAGCTCTGTAAATGCCGAATCTGCCCGTACAGAGTCAACCGGCGAAACATCTGCCGACAACGCGGATACCACATCAGAGAGCACAGATTCGGAAAATGCAATGGAAAGTGCTTCCGATATTAATTTTGACCTGGAACTGACCGAATCCACTATCGACACCGAATTCACAGACTGTGAGAAGAGCGGAAGCTATAAAGCATCAGAAGCCGTAAAAATTACACTTAATAAGACGACAGCTACCGTCTCCGGCAGCGGAGCCAAAGCAGACGGCAGCACAATTACCATCACAGAAGAAGGTGTTTACGTCGTAAGCGGAACACTTGAGGATGGCCAGATTATCGTAGACGCATCCGATTCCGACAAGGTTCAGATCGTACTCGATGGAGTCCATATCAACTGTGAGACAAATGCTGCCATCTACGTTCGCGAAGCGGACAAAGTTTTCATCACGCTTGCTGAAAACAGCAGCAACACGCTTGGCGGTGGAAACGAGTACACTCAGATTGACGACAACACGGTAGACGGCGTTATCTTCTCCAAATCAGATCTTGTCTGCAACGGGACAGGAAGTCTGACCATCGAGGCAGACTACAAGCACGGGATTGTATCCAAAGATGACCTTGTGATTACCGGCGGAACCTACAAAATCGCCGCTGCGGACAACGGGATCACAGCCAAAGATCAGATTAAAATTCTGAATGGAAGCTTTGGCATTGATGCTGCAAACAGTGCGGTCAAAGCGAAGAATACGGATGACGCAGAGCTTGGAAATATCTATATTGCCGGTGGTGTTTTTACAGTTAAGGCAGAACAGGACGGATTCCATGCAACCGGAAGCATCGTTGTCGATGACGGAACCATCACCGTAAACTCCGGTGATGACGGTTTCCATGCGGAGCTCGACACCGTCATTCATGGCGGAACGATCCTTGTTGAAAAAAGCAACGAAGGCCTGGAAGGAAAACGCGTTATGGTCAATGGTGGTGACATTACCGTAAATGCCAGCGACGATGGCATCAATGCCGCAAATTCTGGCGACGATGGCGCCAACGCCATAAATCCTGGTGCCAATGCTGCCGGCTCCGGTGACGATGACAGCAATGCCGCAAGCTCAAACGACGATAGCAGTGCTGTCGTAAACTCCGGTGATGATGGCAGCATATCCGGTGCGGCAGACGGAAAGGAACCTTCGCAAATGCCGCCTGATACAGAAAACGGCAGCGATATGCAGCCATCACAGGACTTCGATCCGGAGAACGCTCCGTCTGACGGAAATGCGCCGCAGGACTTCGATCCGGGGAATGCTCCTTCTGACGGCGATGTTCCACAGATGATGCAGGGAGGCCCTGGCGGCGGGGGAAACTCTGAGCTTTACATTAAAATTACCGGCGGAACCCTGACCGTATCCGCCGATGGTGATGGTCTTGATTCCAACGGCGGTCTTCTCGTGACCGGCGGAACTACGATCGTGTACGGGCCGACCAGCGATGGTGACAGTGCCCTCGATTACGACGGAAGTGCAATTGTGAGCGGTGGAATCTTGGCGGCCATCGGCAGTGCCGGCATGACGGAAAGCTTTGACGAAGCTTCCACCCAGCCCGTTGTCACCTATTACTGTACGGAAACCCAGTCCGCTGACACTACCATCACACTGACAGACAGCGATGGAAGTGCCCTCTTCACGGTCACACCCGAAAAAGCCTACGCCAGCATCGTTTTGACCTGCCCAGAAATGAAACTGGACGCAACGTATACTCTGGCTGCCGGTACCGACAACGAAGAGATCACCCTCACGGACATCATCACCACCGCCGGAACCCGGTCTGTTAAAACGATGAGCGATCCCGAAGGTGGAAAAATGCCAAATAACAGCGACAACAAAGGAACTCCGCCTTCAAAACCAAGCGACACGGCTGAGTGAACCGTTATAGTTCATTCAGCACCGGAACATTTGCTGTTCCGGTGCGTAAGAAAGTGATTCTACCGTGGCTGTCTTCCTACTTCCAATTTACCGTATTCTGTGCTAAAATAAACCTACACAAGAAAAGAAGGTAGAAAAAATACATGTATGATAAACTGACCGAAAACGAATATTAAAAAAATAGCAGGAAGAAATCGACTACCGAAAACTGGTTGTCCGTCCAAAAGAACTCGAGGCTGTAAAAGAAGCCCGTGCTCAGGGCGATCTCAGCGAAAACTTTGAATACAAAGCTGCCAAACAGGACAAAAATCGCAACGAAAGCCGCATCCGCTATCTGGAAAAAATGATCAAAACCGCCCACGTTATTTCAGATACCTCAAAGGACGACGAAGTCGGCATCAACAATACCGTCCAGGTTTACATCGAAGAAGATGATGAGACAGAAACCTACAAACTTGTCACCACCGTTCGTGGTAATTCTCTCAAAGGATACGTCAGTATCGACTCGCCATTAGGAAAAGCCATTCTGGGTCATAAAGTCGGCGACCGCGTCACTGTAAAAGTAAGCGATGCCTATAGTTATGATCTCATCATCAAATCCATCGAAAACACTGCGGATACCGATGATGAACTCCGCAGCTATTAAAGGACAGAAAGAAAGGAAAATACCAGTCATGGAAAAAATTGCAAGCTTTACGATCGACCATATCAAACTTAAACCAGGCATTTACGTTTCAAGAAAAGATCACGTAGGTGACAGCGTTATCACAACCTTTGACCTGCGTATGACATCTCCAAACGATGAGCCTGTTATGAATACCGCTGAGGTTCACACCATCGAGCATCTTGGCGCAACGTTCCTGCGTAATCACGAAGAGTGGAAAGATAAAACCGTATATTTTGGTCCAATGGGCTGCCGTACAGGATTTTACCTGCTGCTGGCCGGTGATTACAGCTCGAAAGATATCGTTTCACTCGTAATAGAAATGTATGAATTTATCCGCGATTTCAAGGGCGAAGTCCCGGGTGCATCCCCGAAAGACTGCGGAAACTATCTGGATATGAATCTGTCCATGGCAAATTACCTTGGCAAAAATACCTGGATGAGGTTTTGTACGGAATTGATGAATCCCGTCTCGTCTATCCGGAATAAATTCTAAAAATGGTAACTATTCAGCGCCATGCAATTTCGCATGGCTCTGAATAGTTACAAAAAAATGAAAGAAAAACAGGGGGAAACAGAGTATGAGAACCATGGAAAACGAAAAACTGCGTGTACAGATCAGCGATCACGGCGCAGAACTTAGCAGCATCTACGACAAAGCGGCTGACCGTGAGGCAGTCTGGATCGGCGATCCGGCCTTCTGGAACCGCCACGCACCGGTCCTGTTCCCGTTCGTCGGAAAAGTAAACGGTGGCTTCTACACCCATAAAGGAGTCAAATACCCGATGGGCCAGCACGGTTTCGCCCGCGACAACGAATTCGGGTGCATACGAAAACACCGCAAACAAAACAGTACACCGCCTGGTATCGACCGAAGAACAAAAAAAGTTTAACCCGTTCGATTTTGCCTTCACCGTAACCCAGGAACTCTCCGGCAGAACCCTGACCATAACCTGGAACGTAGAAAACACCGGTGATGATGATATGTACTTCTCCGTCGGCGGACATCCTGCATTCATGATTCCGGAACAGTATGACATCGTCTTCAACAAAGGCCTGGAAAACCACACCGAGACCGAACTCGAATACGTCCTGATCGACCCGGAAACAGCAGGCGTCGATGTCGCACATCCGAGAAAACTGAAACTTCAGGACGGCAGAATCCCGTACACCAGAACCCTTTTCGACGAGGACGCCCTGATCTTCGACAACACCCAGGTCGAGCGCGTCGGCGTAGAAGTGGATGGAAAACCGTACGTCACTCTCACCTGCAAAGGCTTCCCGAGCGTCGGCGTATGGTCCAAGCCAAAAGCAGATGCCCCGTTCGTGTGCCTCGAGCCATGGATCGGCCGTTGCGACAACGTCGGCTTTGACGGCGAATTAAAAGACAAATACGGCGAACAGCACCTGAAAGCCGGGGAAACCTTCCAGGCAGGCTACACCATCACCATCGGAGAATAAGGACCCGAAAAAAAGAAAAACCTCCGAAGTACAGCGAAAAGAACACGATTCCTGTACTTCAGGGGTTGAAATTTTACGGTTTCTTTACTATAATTAGCATCAAACCCAAAAAACGCATGTAGTTCATCATGCACAGAAGAAAAAACAGGAGGGAACGTTCTTGAAAAGAGAAACGGTTATCGTACTTGATTTTGGCGGTCAGTACAATCAGTTAATTGCAAGACGTGTACGTGAGTGCAACGTTTACTGTGAGATTTATTCTTACAAAACAGACATCGAAAAGATCAAAGAAATTCAGCCGAAAGGTATTATCTTCACCGGCGGCCCGAACAGCGCATATCTGCCGGATTCCCCGACTTATACAAAGAAATTTTTGAACTTGGAATCCCGATCCTCGGCATCTGCTACGGATCACAGCTGATGATGCATCTGCTCGGCGGAAAAGTAGAAGTAGCACCGGTCAGAGAATATGGAAAAATTGAGGTAACCGTAGATACCAGTTCCGCACTGTTTGAGAACGTATCCGAAAAAACCATCTGCTGGATGAGCCACAACGACTACATCTCCAAAGCAGCTCCGGGATTCGAAATCATCGCCCATACGGATGACTGTCCGGTAGCAGCCGTTGCAAACGTAGAGAAAAACCTCTATGCAACCCAGTTCCATCCAGAAGTTCTGCACACAAAAGAAGGAAAGAAAATGCTTTCCAACTTTGTATACAATGTCTGCCGCTGCGCCGGCGACTGGCACATGGACTCCTTCGTAGAAGAATCCATCAAAGCTATCCGCGAAAAAGTAGGCGACGGAAAAGTCCTCTGCGCACTGTCCGGCGGAGTCGATTCCTCCGTAGCAGCTGTTATGCTTTCCAAAGCAGTCGGAAACCAGCTGACCTGCGTATTCGTAGATCACGGCCTGTTGCGTAAAAACGAGGGCGATGAAGTAGAAGCAGTCTTCGGACCGGACGGCCCATACGACCTGAATTTCATCCGCGTCAACGCACAGGAGCGTTTCTATGCAAAATTAAAAGGCGTAGAAGAGCCGGAGAGAAAACGTAAAATCATCGGCGAAGAGTTCATCCGCGTCTTCGAAGAAGAAGCAAAGAAAATTGGTGCTGTAGACTTCCTGGTACAGGGAACCATCTACCCAGACGTTGTAGAGAGCGGCGTCGGCGGAGAATCCACCGTCATCAAATCCCATCATAACGTCGGAGGACTGCCGGACTACGTAGATTTCAAAGAAATCATCGAGCCGCTGCGCAACCTCTTCAAAGACGAAGTAAGAAAAGCCGGCCTTGAGCTCGGCATCCCGGAATACCTCGTATTCCGTCAGCCATTCCCGGGCCCGGGACTTGGCATCCGTATCATCGGCGAAGTAACCGCCGAGAAAGTCAAAATGGTACAGGACGCCGACGCGATCTGGCGCGAAGAAATCGACAAAGCCGGAATCGCCCACGAAATCGGCCAGTACTTCGCAGCCCTGACCAACATGCGCTCCGTCGGAGTCATGGGAGATGAAAGAACCTACGATTACGCCATCGCCCTCCGCGCCGTCACCACCACCGATTTCATGACCGCCGAAAGCGCCGAAATCCCGTGGGATGTCATCGGAAGAACAACCAGTCGAATCGTAAACGAAGTCAAACACATCAACCGCGTCATGTACGACTGCACCGGAAAACCACCGGCAACAATCGAATTCGAGTAATTAAAAATTTCTGGAAAGCCTTATAAACAGGGCGTTTCCGAGTAGATAAAGTTCTATTTGATAACAAATGATAACACTGGATATTTTGATATTATTTATTAGGTATCCTGTGGTTATCGAGTAATATGTGTGAAACCGACAAAAAAGGTCTTACTGAATTGAGTGAAATCAATTTGGTAAGGCCTTTTTCGTCGGCTTTTATTTTGCGTTTTTTGGATAGTTGTAACGCCACTGGTCATATTCTTCCTGAGTAATCTCGCCGGATTTGAGTTTTTCTGCCTGTTCCTGCCATGCATGGAACATATCAAACATAGAAAGGTAGGTGGTTCCCTTGGACTTGTCCAGCCGGAGGCAGAGTTCTCCGTCAATCTCATCAATGTGAAGTCCGTAAAGGTCTTCTAAGGTAAATAAGGTATGCATCAGTCCAACGTAACTGTCAATATCCGGGATAGCCAGAGCATGAGGGGATACTTCAAAAATATCAGCCAATGCGTTCAGGTATTTTTCCTTTGGACTGCGTGCCCCTTTTTCATACTGTGCAATGCGGACATCAGCCTGTGAATCACTGAATCCCAGCTGTTGCCCCAAATATTTCTGCGTGAAACCACGCAGAAGTCTGAAATGGTGGATTCTTTCGCCTATTGCCATATGCTATATCTCCTGTCTTCTTCTTGATAGGTTGAGTATAGCATATCCAAATGGTAGAGACAAGAAAATCCATACAAAAAAGTATGGGTAAATGTATTGAAAGTACTTGACCCATACAGAATAGTATAGTATAATTCAACCCATACAAAATAGTATAGTAAAGAGAAAGGAGAAATTTTCTATGAGTAAAATGTTTATGAATGTGAAAGAGGTCATGGAAGTCCTGGAAGTATCAGAATCCTACGCATACAAGCTGATGAAAAGGCTAAACAGGGAGTTACAGGCGATGGGATGTCAGACCATTGCAGGAAAGGTTGACCGGAAATATTTCTATGAGCAGTTCTATGGAACAAGATCGAATGATGGGAGGAATTAAGAATGGCAATTTATAAGAATGACAATGGCACCTGGTATGTGATGATCCGGTATCAGGACTGGACAGGTGCAAGAAAACAGAAATG
>ENA-OQKJ01000173-OQKJ01000173.1-human-gut-metagenome-genome-assembly--contig:-NODE-173-length-16197-cov-3.087803_pt1 | contig 16197 bp, 16 predicted proteins | sample MGYA00242647_ERZ504795 | MGnify/ENA primary metagenome ERZ504795 (study PRJEB26092, sample SAMD00036398) | human gut metagenome | host: Homo sapiens | study: EMG produced TPA metagenomics assembly of...
GGAACACCGCGCTGAACAGCATGGCACCGGTCCAGCCAGCTCGTCCCGCACGCACTGCAGGCGCAGGGCGATGTCCACGCCGTTTACCCCCACCTGACGGGGGGAAGAGGAAGGCGATGAGGGCACAGGTGACCACAAAGCTGACAGAAGCGCCCAGACGGACATCCTTTTGCAGCCAGAGGAAAAGCCCGCAGGCCAGAAGGATGAGGGCGGCACCCGTGCCCATGGGGGCGGCGTACTCGCCCAGGCCCAGCGAAATGGCGCTGATGTTCAGGCTGCCGCCGCTGCGCAGGGTATCCGAGATGGTGCTGGACACCGGCACGCCGGTGGCATCCCACAGAGGGATGTTGATATAGGGCTGGGGGTAGCGGAACACCTGCTCCGGCCAGGACACCGCCGCCACGGCGTAGCCCACAGCAGCGGGGTTGAAGGGATAGCTGCCGTAGCCGCCGAACACCTCCTTGCCGATGAGGACACCGGCCAGCACCGCCATAATGACCACATACCAGTCCACCGTGGCGGGCATGAGCAGGGCGATGATGAGGGCAAAGCTCTCGTTGGAAAAATCCCCGGCCCGATACACGCGGCGGCGCAGCAGGGAGACCAGGCGGTCACACAGGTTGCCGGTGAGCAGCGCCGCGCCGCAGAGCAGCAGGGGCCGCAGACCGTACAGGAAGCAGGCCATGCAGAGCAGCGGGATGGTCATAAAGCAGACGTGCAGATAGTACCGCCCCGTCTTTGCAAGCTCCTGCTCCTGCTGCTGGATCAAACGTTCATCCATGGTAAGGCACCTCTCACAGGGCGGCCAGACGGCGCACTGCCGCAGCCGGGTCGGCTGCGCCGAACACGGCACTGCCCGCCACCAGAATATCGGCACCCGCCTCCACACACAGGGGGGCGTGGTGTCATCCACGCCGCCATCCACTTCCAGCAGGCAGCGGGCGCTCCGCTTTGCCCGCTCTTCCTTGAGCCAGCGCAGCTTTTCCAGCGCCGAGGGCATGAACTTCTGCCCGCCGAAGCCGGGCTCCACGCTCATCACCAGCACCAGATCCAGCTGGTCGAGATACGGGGCAAGCGCTTCCGGCGCAGTACCGGGCTTGATGGTCAGGCCCACCTTGCAGCCCAGTGCCTTGACCGCATCGATGGTCTGCTGGATGTCGTCCTCGCACTCGAGGTGGAAGTTGTACAGGCTGGCACCCGCCTTGATGAAAGGCTCTGCATACTGCAGCGGGTGGCTGATCATCAGGTGGACATCGTAGAATGCTGCGGGCATCCCCTTGTGCAGGCTTTTCAGTACCGGCACGCCAAAGCTGATGTTGGGCACAAAGTGGCCGTCCATCACGTCATAATGCAGCATCTGCGCACCGGCATCCAGCACCATGCGGCAGTCTGCACCAAGCTGATTGAAATCAGCCGAAAGGATCGAAGGACTAATGATCGTCATTGCGTTTTATACTCTCCGTTATTTTTCAGAAAGATTACACCATCCGTTCTGCCAGAGCACCTGTTTTGGGGCCGGAATGCAGGGCGGGCATGGTTACTCTTAGTTTACATGAAAACACGCAAAAAAATCAAACCCGGAGCCGTGTTTTTCACGGAAAAGTCTCAAACCTGCCCCTGTATCCATCCAAAATCCATTCCAAAACCAAAAACGACCAGACCGCCCCGCCTGTTTCAGGGGGACAGTCTGGCCGCGGATTCAGTTGACCGGCTTCATGCTGGCGGGGTCCTCCACCGGCACAGGCTGACCGGATTCGTCCGGCAGGCGCTTCATGCCGCCGGGATTGGGGGAACAGGTGGGCAGGGTGAACACGAACTGGCACCACTCGCCCTGCTGGCTCTCCACACGGATCTGGCCTCCGGAAAGGTTGACCAGCACCTTGCAGATATTCAGGCCAAGACGCCCCCCGGGCGTGCAGGCCGCGGGACCTGTCCTCTTTGTAGAAGCGCTGGAACACATAGGGCAGCGCCTCGGGGCTGATGCCCTGACCGGAATTCCAGATCGAGATCTCCACCTCGGGGCCCAGCTTCTCCACATGGAACTTGATGGTGCCGCCCGCCGGGGTAAACTTGATGGCATTGTCCAGAATGTTATAAGCCACCTGATGGATGAGGTCGGGGTCCGCGTAGACCAGCACCTTTTCATTCCATGGTCAGGCCTTCCAGCTCGATCATGCCGTCATTGATGCGCTGCTCCGCCGAAAGGGCCACACCGGTGAGCGTCTCCCAGATGTTGAACATCCGGGCGTTCACCTGATACTCGCCGCTTTCCAGCTTGGAGAGATCGAGCATGTTCTGGATGAGCCGGGCCAGGCGGCCGGTCTCCTCGCTGACCAGCTGCAGGTAGTGGTTCTGCATATCGGGCGGGATGGTGCCGTCCAGAATGCCGTCCACAAAGCCCTTGATGGTGGTCATGGGGGTGCGCAGCTCGTGGGCGATGTTGCCCATGAACTGGCCGCGGGAATTGTCGTTGGACTGAATGTTCTCCGCCATCTGGTTGAAGGTGTGGGCCAGATCCACCACTTCGCCCTCACCTTCCACGCCCTCAACACGGACAGAGAAGTCCCCGCCGCCAAACCGCTGGGCGGCATCGGTGATCTTCTGGAGCGGGTCGGTCAGCTTCCGCATCAGGAAGGAGGTCAGCACGCTGGCGCAGAGCAGCATGATGCAGGCCGAGAAGAAGAAGTTCGACCAGAACTCCTCCTTGAAGTCGGTCAGCCGCGCACCGGAGGAGCAGAGGAAGAGGTAGCCGCTGTTGTTGCCCTGGGCATCCTGCATGTGCCGCACCGAGACATAGCTCTTCTCGGTCAGCACACCGTCCAGCGTGCTCAGGGTGTGGTAGGGCTGATCCCCGGCAACTTTTTTCATAAGCTCCGGCCCCACAACATCTGTTCCCACCATCTCGGGGTTGGAGGCAATGAGGACCCTGCCCTCTTCATCGGTGAAAAACAGGTAAGCCTCGGCGCTCTCGCCGATGATCTCCAGCTTGGTATTCAGGGCATCCAGCTCGGCCCCCTTGGGCAGAGCCGCCTGCTGCACGATATAATCCGCCGCGCGCTGGGTCACATCCGCCACGCTGTCCAGCGTGTCGTACCGCTCCTGGGCAAAATAACGGCTGAACAGCAGCCACTCGGAACAGCCCAGCACCGCCGTGCCCAGCACCAGCAGGGTGGCCACCATCGAAAAGAAGGTGACCGAAATACTTTTGCGCATTACTGACGCACCTCGAACTTATAGCCCACGCCCCAGACGGTCTTGAGCTCCCACTTGTCGGAAGCGCCTGCCAGCTTTTCGCGCAGGCGCTTGACGTGGACATCAATGGTGCGGCTGTCGCCGTAATACTCAAAGCCCCACACCTCGTCCAGCAGCTGGTCGCGGGTGTACACGCGGTTGGGGTGGGAGGCCAGACAGTTCAGCAGTTCCAGCTCCTTGGGGGGAGCTTCCACCACCTTGCCCTTGACCCGCAGTTCATAGCTGTTCATATCCAGACGGAGGTTGTCGAACTCAATAACGCCCTCGGTACTCTCGGCGGCAGCGGAGGTAGTCTGGCAGCGGCGCAGCACCGCCTTGATGCGTGCCACCACCTCTTTTGCGTCAAAGGGCTTGACCATGTAATCGTCTGCGCCCAGCTCCAGACCCAGCACCTTGTCAAAGGTCTCGCCCTTGGCGGTAAGCATCATTACCGGGGTGTTGCCCGCCTTGCGGATGCGGCGGCAGACCTCAAGACCGTCCATGCGGGGCATCATCACGTCCAGCAGCACCATGTCCGGCTTGACCGCGTTGAACTTTTCCAGCCCTTCTTCACCATCGTTTGCCACCGTGACCTGATAGCCCTCCTTGGTCAGGTACAGCCGCAGCAGCTCGCAGATGTTGGCGTCGTCGTCCACCACAAGGATCTTTTCGTTTGCCATAAGTGTTTTCCTCCCCTTTTATGCAGGTTTTTGCTGTATCTTCAGCCCTTCCGGGCGTTTTGACAGGCTCTTTCCTTTCTATTATACGGGACAGTTATGACAAAATAAAGAAGGAAGTGTAGTTTTTTTCACATTTCTGCCTAGGGTACGCCTTACGCAGCCGCGTTATCGGCAAGAAACGTTTGCCGCAGGCTCTTCAAAATTTGATTTCTTGCCGATAAGCCATCCCGGATTATTTCAGGATTCCTTCTTCAAGATAGCCCTGCCCCCTTGCGCTGGCGGGGTTCATCGCGTATAATGGTAGATGTATCGTTATGTCAAAAAACGTGTAAGGAGCGTATTTTATATGAAGTTAGGTATCGGAGTTTGCACTGCCTGCAATGTATCCTGATACCACTTCACATATCCTTATATTCATCGTTGCTATGTCATTTGCACCTCCATGTAAATTTGTGCATCTTACTGCATCTTCATGGCAAAAGGGTGAGTAAAGGGTGAGTGCATTCTCCGCTTTAAGCCCACACAACCAGAAAAGATTATGGCCGCTCATGGATCGAGAGAAGATTTCTCCTTCCATAAGCGGCCATTCTTTTTTGCTTATACTTCCAACGTATCCGTTTTCTATTCAATCCACCAGGTATGCATATCGGCGCATCTGTTCCCGAAGAAGGCGCTCTATCCGCATAATGATCTCCTCCGAATAGCCCTCGTTTAACGTTTGGAGTTCTTTCTGCACTTCTTTCGCTCCGAAATTGAAGTGAATTTGGATACCATACAGTTCTTCCGCAGCATCCACCTGCTGCACAAAACTCGAATGGAAGGGCTTCGCTTCCACTCGCTTTATGCAATCTTCCAAGGGCCGTTCTAACGAAAAATCAAAGCTGGTATCAGCCAATAGAGAAAGCCCCTGATCAAAAATCGGACTGAGTTCATAACAGTCTTTTTCGGTATCATACAGTACCGCAATGTTGTTCGTATGACGATCTTCGTTCAAAAAGAATGCATCCAATTCCAGCATTGCCGTCAGATATTTTCCAAAATCATGCAATCCCGTGTACTTTTCAACCTGTTCCACCGTATATCGGATTCTATTTGGCACTTCTGGAAATTCCACTAAACTCAGTGCCAAACTCTTGCCTGTGTTCTGACGATAAAGTTTTTCCAGCGGGATCAACTTTTGGTTTTCTTTCAGAAAATTTTTGCTGCGGCATCCCAGCAGTTTCTGTCCTTTATAAGCAATCTCTACCGGATGATATTCTACAAAAGGATATTTCAGTTCCGCCTTATGCAGCAATCTGGATACCAGAACTTCGGACAGTCCCTCATAGCCCATGTGGTCGGCTTTATACCACTGATCGCCCAGTTTCCATTTCAACTGGTTTCCTTTTGAGGTGTGTCCCTCGGTTTCCTGCACTGGAATCTTATTCAGGTCAATGCTTTCCATAATTCACCTTGTTACGATGCCTTTCTATGGATCACTTCAATCCACTGTTGATCTTCTGCCATCTTTCCCTTAGTCTTTTCAATAATCATAAGCGGATCATAGAAAGGTGCTCCCACATCACTCAGCACCCATTTCAGATGCGCCCGTGTCTCAGGAAAGCAGCGGTCTTTCAAAAACCACTGAAAATCTTCCCATGTTGGGTTTTCAACCACGCCAAACGCTCTGAGTGGAATTTTGTCCGTATAATTTTTAATTTTGATCTTTTCGTGCTTGAAATCCACATCAATTGTCGTGCACAGATCATTCCGGTTCATATAATTGAGGCGCAGCATGGTGTTCGGATCATTACTGAAGTTCTGCGCACGTTCCAGCTGCTTGTAAATCGTCTGTCGACTGATGCCGTACTTTTTCGCCAACTCCGTTGCTCCCATTCCCTGCTGATGCAGCGCCAGCATCTCTGCCAACTGCTGCGGAGTCAGGCTGTTTTTGCGTCCTGCGCCGCGTTCATTATGTGGTTTTTCACTTTCTATAAGCTGTACTTTCTGCGCGATCGCCCGCAGCTGCTCTAAATCCACCGTACCGAAAATATCAAAAATCTGTGTCTTGAAGTCCTCTTTCACAGTCTCACTTCCCCTCATTTTCATTATAATCATTCTCTTTCATGATGTCAATATTTTAATTTATACACATTATTTACATCGGCAAGATTTTAGTTTTTACGCATTTGTTTATTTGATTTCTTGCCGATAAAATGATATAATCATCTTACAGGAGGTGTTCCGATGAACTATCGATCTGTCGCTGATACGGCAAAATCATGGAATGTTTCAGAGCGCACTGTCCGCAACTACTGTGCTACCAGCAAGATTCCGGGGGCAGTCCTTATCGGCAAGACATGGAACATTCCGCAGGATGCAGAGCGTCCAGAGCGCGTCAACAAAAAGCAACCGGCACCTCGTACCCTGCTCAATATTTTGCAAGATGAAATGGCCGGGCACGTGAAAGGTGGAATCTACCACAAAATTCAGATCGACCTTACCTATAACTCAAACCACATTGAAGGCAGCCGTCTGACCCATGACCAAACACGGTATATCTACGAAACCAACACCATTGGCATAGAGAATGGTGTTGTCAATGTGGATGATGTAGTCGAAACAGCCAATCACTTCAAATGCATTGATATAGTCATCCGGGATGCCAAGAAGCCCATCACCGAAGCTCTCATCAAAAAGCTGCACCTTACCCTGAAGAGCGGCACCAGCGATTCCCGCAAGGACTGGTTCGCCGTTGGCGAATATAAAAAACTTCCGAACGAAGTCGGTGGCAGAAGCACCACTGCGCCAGAACTGGTTGCCCCGCAAATGAAAGAACTTTTATCTGCGTACAATCAAAATCCTGCCAAGTCGCTGGAAGACCTGCTGGAATTCCACTATGCCTTTGAATCCATCCATCCGTTTCAGGATGGAAATGGCCGTGTCGGGCGGCTTCTGCTCTTCAAGGAGTGCCTGCGGAACAATATTGTTCCGTTCATTATTACGGATGACCTCAAAATGTTCTACTATCGTGGTCTCCATGAGTGGAAGTCGGAACAAGGGTATCTGCTGGATACCTGCCTGACCGCGCAGGATCAGTTCAAGGCCGTCATGGATTACTTCAGAATCCCTTATTAAGGATTTTGTCATCAAAAAGGATGCAATCTCACTTCTCACATGAGATCGCATCCTTTTAATATACGCAGGTATTGTTCTACACAACTATTTTATCGTTTTACATTTGACTGTGAAAGAACGCTAGCTGCAAAGCTCTTTGTTTCATTTGAGTATTTATTGCTTTGTAGCACACGAGATGCAACATCCTCCATAGCTACCCCGGTTTGTTTCGACGTCGAACGTTGTGAGAGGACACTAGCCGCAAGCGACTTCTGAATTTTTGAAGAGCCATTGCTATTCAGTGCCCTTGCTGCCTTTGATGCCATAGCGTTGCTACTTGTCTTGCGATTCATAACTATCCTCCTTTTAAAATTCGATTTCTTCTTCTGCCTTATTGTAAATATCGATCTGGTTTTCAACATCAATACGGTTGACCACCCATCCTCGCATCGTGCATAGTTTAATAAAATCGTCAATACGATTTTCACCATACATTTCTTTTAAGGTAACAACCACTCCAAACGAAAGCCCGCGGCCATTTTTCTCCTTTAGACGCTCTTTCGTCTTAATGCTTAGCCCCCACATTCCTGCGCCATATACCTTTCGTGGGACAGCTCGATCCTTCAATTCTTCGCTTATAAGTTTTACGTTATCCCACTTTCGGTATAATTGGCGTGCCTCAGGCTCATAAAGATGTTTTCCGCCCTCGTCTCCTTGAGAATTGGAGTTGATAGGCGAGATAGATGCCTTTCCTTTCGTTTCCACAACTCGGCCAAAATGAATATCCATTTCTGTGCTTGTGTAATCGACTCCCTGATCCCTCATACATTTTGGAAAGTAACAGAGTGTCGCGCGAGCATAGAATGGTTGCTTATCCTTATAAATTGGCACAGGGATTCTGTACGTGTAAGTTTCGTATGCATCAGTTGTCCCTGTCATAACAAAACGTATCTCATCGTCTGCTGTTTTGACAATATTTTCAATTCGTTGAGGAACAACTCCATATCCAATAGAACATGAGACATCGTCTTTTCGATTCCACCCTGCCGCAGCGTCAATTATTAGTGCCTTTGCAATCTCACGTGAAAAGCCCAATATGCAAATCAAATAAGCCATCTTGCGGGCTATCCATGGAGCAGAAAAAGAAGTTCCCTTTACAAAGCCTTCGCCAGTTGGCGTACATACATGCATAGGCTGACCAATATCTCCACCATAGTAGCTAACATCTGGTTTGTGAAAGAACGAAAGTACCGGACCAACGCGGTGATACGAAGCCGGATTTCCTTCAAGCGTCACAGAATTTACAACCAACGAGTTTAGCGAATCAGCTGGTGCCCCTATGGGAATCGGTTTCTGATCTGGATTGCCATTGGTTCCTGCAATCACAAACACAACATCAAACTCGCTTTGAATCTTATCAAGTTCCGCAGCTTCTGGAGAAATGAAGTTCGGCTTTATTGGCAGTATCGATCCAAGGGAAAGATTCCATACTTTGATATCACGATTTTGAGAAACCGCCTTACGAATCGACCTGAGAATTGTGTAGGAACTGAATCTACCCATTTTGGCAACGCCAAAATGCTTCACTCTGAACCGCCCACACCCATCGTCCAGCATAGGGTTAATCGTTGGGCCATCTACAATAATAGATGTAACTTCTGTGCCATGCGTATAGTCACGTGCATCCAGTTCTATGCCATCCCCAAGCATACTTTCATACGAAACCCAATCTTTGAAATAGACATCCTCACAAAATGGCGTATCGATTACTCCAATAATAGGCTCCTGCTTTGGTTCCGGTATTTGAACAATATGCGGATCGCTTGCGATGCTTTCTTCAGGCGGCACTTCTCTCAAATCGCGAACCTTCATAGCTATAAGATATGGTGCATTTTCTTTTAAGCACGCAATTTCATCTGGCCGCAAAAGCACCGTATTTTCATCAATTTTCTTTGCATTCAGGTAATCAATACCAATCGCGCGAAACACGTCTTCTGTTTTCACGTCCGTACGATAAAGAGTGACAATTGCATCTTTTTCTTCGTCTGTTTCTGCAAAATCAACTGAAAATTTTTGAACATAAAAAGCATCCACAACTACATTCACGAAGTTTGTCTTTGCCAAACGAGCCGAGTGTTTGTATTGCTTGTGGCCGTTGTTTAGAGCTTCAATATCTTTATGAGAAATTTTGCCATTATAATCGTGCTCTACAATTTCTTTGGCAACAACTAGTCTTATGATGCTTTCCGTAATGATATCTAATCCAACATAGTATGTGAATACATGCTGGATATGAGGTGCTTCTCCAGCAAATTTAGCACCTCGAATGGAGTCGTTGGGATCAGAAGCGCCACGACACAAAAGGCCCCGAATTCGGTTACTCTTTGCAACCACGCTTGTATAATAAACACTAATAAGCGCACCCTTGATTAAGGTATGCTCACTCCAATAAGTCTGCAAAGAGCGCAAATCGTTAATTAAGCTCAGGATATGAGCAGACTCAACAAACCTGCCAACAGGAATATTTCGTTTTCCACCCCCAGAATTTCCGCTCTGGTGCTCAAACTGGCCCTTTAATTGAAGTATGCTATTCATTTAGTCCTCCTTCAACTCTCGAGATACTTGACTCTTTGATATTCCGGTTAGGATTTCTATTTCTCGCACCGTAAATCCTTGCGATTGCATAACATGAATATCCATCGGTTCGGTATACACCGCTTTGTAAAAACGTCTAAGATAATCAAACTCGTCCGAAGGATTGCTAAACGCAACAGACGCTCTGATGATATTCTTTAGTTCACCCGGGTAAGGGATGGGTGACATCAGGCTGACAATTTTACGGAATAGTCTGATATTTTTCCCTGTGCATTTAAACTTGTTTAGGAAGTCATTAAGCAAAACCTCCGCAATTTCCGCCAAATCTTCCTGTGAATACCTATTGAAGTCAATAATCGAGTCAAATCTTCTGACTAAAGCCTTGTCGAAATGGTCAAATAAATTTGTCGTTGCAAGTAAAACAACGCGGTCATCCAATCTATCAAATTCTTTGAGTAGTGTGGATGTAGCCCGTCCCATTTCACGTAGATCGTTCGAATTGGTCCTATCCAATGCGATAGAATCGATTTCGTCAAATAGCACAATCACTTTTTCTGGATGGGCAAATTCTGTTATTTCACGAAATAGCGAAACAATATTCTTCTGTGTTTGTCCAAGTTTACTATCAATCACGGCAGAAAAATCTACGGCGTATAGTTCGCGATTCAGTATCCGTGCAACTTGCTTAGCCGTTTCGGTTTTTCCTGTACCAGGAGCACCCTGGAACAGGAATTTGTTAATTCCAAGATTTCGACTAATAGCATTGACCATGCCCATTACATCTTGTTCGATCAATTCAGGAAGAGGAAGAGGAGAATTTCCAACAGTTACCTTTTCAAAAAAGCCAGATGACAAATCACTCACTTGGGGAACAAACGTGTTGGCATTTGAGAGAAGTGCCATAATGTACTCCGCTAACTGGTAATCGCCCACTTGGTCAAATTCTTTTGCAATCTCATATGCCTCACTTCGAAAACCCGCTTCATTACCTTCAGAATGATACCGTATCAAATTTATAATGTTCTTCTTTTTCATGGAAATCCCTCCAAGACTAATGGTACTTACATTGTAAATCAATTTGGGACAAAAGTCAATATATTGGGACAACTTTCTAAAAACACACAATGTTTCCTTTACTCGTCTTCGTACACTTCATGCCGCACCAAGCACCAAAAAAGAATAGTATTATAACTTTCGGTTCCTGTGCGTCAATAATTTAATTATTATAAATTTTTATTTTTTAAGCCACTCACCCAGATATAATAATCGTGAATCCGAAACCTCTGAGCCGAAAGACTCAGGGGCTATTTTATGTCTGGAGGTGAGCATTTTGTTATTCCGCACCATCACTATCATTATTAAAATCGTATTTTAATGCGCAGCTGCGCAGAAAGGAGAAAGCCTTATGAACTTTTGGTCCGAAATCGTCAAAGAAGTTGGCACCGTCTTGGTGGAAGTCCTCGTCCGCATCGCTGAAGAAATGGAAAACAACAATTGAACAAAATACATTGAAAAGGAGATTTTACTATGCCCGCAAATGTTGAAACGATGTTCTCTGTCCGTGAGACCCCCTGGCATGGCCTTGGCCGTATTGTCATGGATGCCCCTGCAAGCCGTGAAGCCTTGGAACTGGCCGGTCTGGATTGGCAGGTGGAAAGCCGTAATATCTATTCCGGCACGGGTGCTATGATCCCCGGCTATCGGGCTAACGTCCGCAACACCGATGATGCTGTTCTGGGTGTGGTGTCTGACCGCTACCGCATTGTGCAGAACGAAGAAGCATTTCAGTTCACCGATGACCTGCTGGGTGAGGGCATTACTTACGAAACCGCTGGTTCTTTGCAGGGTGGCAAGAAGGTCTGGATGTTGGCAAAGCTGCCGGAGAAGTACATCATCGCCGGAGACGAAGTGACCCCATATCTTGTGTTCTTCAACAGCCACGATGGCAGTTCTGGTGTCAAGGTCGCCATGACCCCGGTTCGTGTGGTCTGTCAGAACACCTTGAATCTGGCTTTGGGTACTGCAAAGCGCATCTGGACTGCACGCCATACCGAAAATGTTCTGCTCCGGGTACAGGATGCTCGTGAAACCTTGCAGCTCGCCAACAGCTATATGGGGGAACTGGGCAAGGGCATCCATGAGCTGACCACCATCAAGCTGTCTGACCGCAAGGTGCAGGAGTTTATCAACGAGTTCTTCCCTGTCGCCGAAGATCTGACCGATGGCCAGAGGAAGAACAACCTGCGCTTGCAAGAAGATTTGAAGGCTCGCTACTACAATGCACCTGATCTGGAATGGGTTGGCAAGAACGGCTGGCGGTTCGTAAACGCTGTTTCGGACTTTGCTACCCATGCAGACCCCATCCGTAAAACTCGCAACTACAACGAAAATCTGTTTCTGCGCACCGCAGAGGGCAATCCCATGATCGACAAGGCTTACAAGATGGTGCTGGCAGCAGCATAAAGGAGGATTTATGAACGATGTGAGCAACCGGGCTGTCCGGGAATTTTCTGAGTTCCTGAACAGCATTGAAGCCGATTTTCCAAAGCCAACTTGTACCACGGCATACGAGATCACGATGAAAAGCACCATCGTCAGTGCCTTGATTACGCTGGACACCGAGAAGCAAATGGACGAGCGTTTCTGGAACCATCTCCGGGTGCAGCGGAACATTCTGGATTTCCTGTATACCCTGTGGCTGGATGATGACCGTACCTTGGTGGATGAGTTTTCCACCATTATCAAAGACTTGGTGGAATATGATTTCTCTATCGCAGAAGAACAGCTGAAAGAGAGGTTGAACATTGCATGAAAAGACTTGTATCTACATTAAATTTATCCAAAGAGGATTGGCTCCGTTATCGCAAATGCGGTATTACCGGCACGGATGCCGGGGCTATACTTGGCCTGAATCCCTATCGCTCTGCATTTCAGGTATACCACGATAAAATCAGCGATACCATTGAAAATATCGACAACGAAGCCATGCGGCAGGGTCGTGACTTGGAGGATTATGTGGCACAGCGGTTCTCCGAAGAAACAGGGTTTAAGGTGCGTCGTGCAAATGCCATCTACCAGAGTGAGGAACATCCGCTGCTTCTGGCAGACTTTGACCGCCTGATTGTTGGGCAGAAAGCAGGATTGGAGTGCAAGACGGTTTCGCCCTTCTCTGCGGACAAGTGGGCTGATGGGAAAATCCCGGCTCATTATCTGGCGCAGGTTGACCACTACTTAGCTGTCAGCGGTTTCGACTGCTGGTATGTGGCAGCTCTGATTTTCGGCAAAGAGCTGGTGATCCACAAGATCGTGACAGATAAGCAGGTGCTTTCTGATCTCATTGATAAGGAAGAACTTTTCTGGACAAACCATATTGTGCCCCAGATTCCCCCTGCACCCAACGGTTGCGATTGTGACACCCAGCAGATCAACCAGATGTATGAGGTAGACAACCGGGATAAGACCGCTGACCCTGAGTGCCTTGTATGGACTTCTGGATAAGCGGCAGGAGCTTTCTGACCAAATCGAGCAGATGGAACAGGAGAAAACGGCCATCGAGCAGCAGGTCAAGCTGCAAATGCAGGATGCTGCCTATGGCACAGCACCGGGTTATAAGGTATCGTGGGTGTGCTCCGAAAGCAAGCGTGTAGATTCCCAACGTCTGCGGAAAGAGCAGCCGGACATTTTCAACCAATACAGCAAAAATGTAAGCAGCCGCAGGTTTACCATCGTTCATGCGGCATAACATTTGTAATTGGCGGCAGGGAGTAAATACTCTGCCGCCTTTTTTCTTGGAGGTTATCTTATGGCTACGGAAAATCCATTCGTAAAATTATTTGCTATCGACTTCAAAGATCATCTGGAAGTCAAAAAGTCCGGCAACACGGAACTGAAATATGTAAGCTGGGCGTATGCCTGGGCAGAGGTGAAAAAGCTGTATCCTTCTGCCAGCTACGAAGTCAAAAAATTCAACGGCCTGCCCTATGTTTATGACCCCATAACCGGCTTCATGGTGTATACCACTGTCACGATAGAGGGCGTTTCGCACGAAATGTGGCTGCCTGTACTGGATGGCGCAAACAAAGCCATGAAAGCTGTGCCTTACACCTATACCACCCCGAAATGGAACTACAATCCGCAGACCCGCCGCCGTGAAAAGATCGGCATGGAAGAACGTACCGTAGAAGCAGCCTCCATGTTCGATGTGAATAAGGCTATCATGCGGTGCTTGGTGAAGAACCTTGCTATGTTTGGCCTTGGCCTGTACGTTTATGCCGGAGAAGATTTGCCGGAGGATGCCGCACCGCAGCCGGAGGCAGAACCGCAAAAGCAGCCGAAACCGAAATCCACCAGCCAGAAGCAGGAACAGCCGCCTGTGCCCTGCATCTGCGCCCGCTGCAACCAGCCCATCAAGAGGGTCAAGCTGAAGGACGGTTCTATCATGCAGGCGGCAGAGTTTGCAGCCACCCATGAGGGGATGTGCGCTGACTGCTATAAGGCAACCAGATTGAACGTAGCATAATAAAACTGCTCTATTTCGATGTCACTTGATTCTTGTATGATTCTATATTTCATGGTACACTTACAGTAGTGAGTTCTGAAAGCTCTCCTCTGTGAGCGGAAAGGAGCATTGCATGAAAGATTTAATGTTTCCTGTTGGAATCTCGAATTTTGAAAAGATTCGAGAAGGCGGGTATTATTATATCGACAAGACCAATCTGATTTCTGAACTTCTTAGCGGTGGTATCGCTGAAGTAACATTGATTACTCGTCCTCGCCGTTTCGGAAAATCCCTTGGTATGAGCACTCTCGCAAATTTTCTGGACATCCGCAAAGACAGCAAGCAGATGTTTGAGGGATTGGCGATTTCCAAAAATACAGAACTTTGCAAAAAATGGATGAACCAGTGTCCTGTGGTATTTTTCTCTTTCAAGGATACGGACGGTCTGACCTTTGAAAGCGCCTATGGAATGCTGTGCATGAAGCTGGCATTTGCATTTCAGGATTATCAGTTTCTTTTGGATGACGCTGCTATTTCTGACGATGACAAAGGCATCTTTAAGCGAATTCTGGGACGCACTGCATCCATAGATGAAACCAAAAGCTGCTTTTTGCTATTGACCCGGATGCTGGAAATCCACTTCAAAAAATCGGCGGTCGTCATTCTGGATGAGTATGATGTTCCCATTGCAAAAGCCAGCAGCAACGGATATTATTCGCAGATGCTGGACGTGATGCGGGCTATGATGAGCACCACGCTCAAAGACAATACTTCGCTTGACTTTGCTGTTATTACCGGCTGCCTGAAAATTGCAAAAGAAAGCATCTTTACCGGGACGAACAATTTTGTTTCGGATACGATTCTTTCTCCCCGGTTGAGCGAATCCTTTGGGTTTACACAGGCAGATGTAGATCAAATGCTGAAAGATGCTGATCTTGAATCGCAGTCTGCTGAAATCAAGACATGGTACGACGGTTATCATTTTGGCGATGCAGACATTTATTGTCCGTGGGATGTGATCAGTTATCTGCGAGATTTCCAGTATGGTGTAGCACAGAAGCCGAAAAGCTATTGGAAAAACACCAGTGATAATGCTATCATCCGTTCTTTTATCGACTATGCAGGCGACAATATCACCACAAAGCTTGAAACTCTGATGGCTGGCGGCTCTATTGTTCAGCATATTGAAGAAAACCTGACCTACGATTATCTGCACTCCTCGGAGGAAAATCTTTGGAGTGTGCTGTATCTGACGGGCTATCTGACCAAGGTGCGGGATAAGGATCTGGCGGATTCACTGCCGGATGGCTGCTCTGCGCTGATGATTCCCAATGCAGAGATTCGGGAAATTTTTGAAACCACTGTAAGCAAATGGTTTGATGACAGTGCAAAGGCATGGAACCGCAGCCCGTTGTTTGATGCAGTCTGGAGCGGAAACAACGAAGCTCTGACAAAAGAGATGACCAAGCTGCTGCGTATGACCATCAGCTACCACGACTACCGGGAGGATTTTTACCACGCTTTCCTTGCAGGCATCTTTACTGGTGCTGGCTATGTGGTGGAATCCAACAAAGAGCATGGCGAGGGGCGCAGCGATGTTATTGTAAAGGACATCCGCAATGGTCGTGTGGCAATTTTTGAAGCCAAGTATGCAAAAACTCTGGATGCTCTGCCGGATGCCTGTGATACTGCCATTCAGCAGATCAATGACCGGATGTATGCAGCGGACTTCCGGGATGACTATGATGACATCCTCTGTTATGGCATCGCATTCTTCAAAAAGCGTTGTATGGTAAGAAAAAATAATTATCTACTGGGGAGTATCTTCGGATGCTCCCTTTCACTTTTTACAGGACAATCCATTTGGATTGTCCTGTTTTATTTGGAGGCACACAATGAAAGAAGAAAAAATCAAAGTCCTTGCGCTCCTGCCAATGGAGCTGCCAAAGGAGATTGATCTGGACAACACCCTTGAAGCCATGCAGAAATTTGTAGGCGGGCTGATCGAATGCATCACATTGAGTGACACCGGTTCAGAGGTCACACTGGTCTGCAATGATGAAGGCAAGCTGCTTGGCCTGCCGCTCAATCGTCCGC
>ENA-OQKJ01000174-OQKJ01000174.1-human-gut-metagenome-genome-assembly--contig:-NODE-174-length-16181-cov-3.048025_pt1 | contig 16181 bp, 7 predicted proteins | sample MGYA00242647_ERZ504795 | MGnify/ENA primary metagenome ERZ504795 (study PRJEB26092, sample SAMD00036398) | human gut metagenome | host: Homo sapiens | study: EMG produced TPA metagenomics assembly of...
TAAGATCCAATTTTCAACGGTTTTGTTTCATCATAAGTTCCATTCTCATTTTTCTGGAACAATTCCATTTTATAGCGGATGGCTGCAGCCTTGGCAAGAGTTTCTGCATCCACATTGGAATAATCATAATCTGCTCTTGTATAGATCATGTCGGAACGGTTCTTTGCTGCATCACTCGGGTTGACTCCAAGCTGCTGCGTCGTATCTCCGATTCCGCTTCCATCTACGCTGGAATATCTGAGGATCGCTTTGGATGGGTTTGTAATGTAATAACGATTTTCATCTTCTTTCGGTTTTTTATTTTCTGTAATCGGCAGCTGCGTGGATGTATTGGCAATACGTGACACACCAACAACGGATGTACCACTACTGTCTGTATCTGCGGCGCCTCTCACCGGAAAACCATCCACGTCATCATAAGTAAGTGTGATTTCAGCTGTAACCGTTATCGCATTCTTCTCACTGTCTGCCTCTTCCAATGCACTTTTCAACTTGCTGCTTCCATATCGAAGCGACATCGTTCAAGTCCGGCTGCGTTTGAATTCTTACCTTCTTCTGAATAGATTTTTGTTCCATCTGATTTTGAAAACTGATATATATATTGGATGTTTTCTGTACCGATTACACCATTGATTCCAGCCGCCTTTTCCAAATATTTTTTCAGGCTGATATCAAACTCGTGATAAACTTCGGAAGGTCCAAGTGACTTGAACTGAGCCTGCCCTGCCTCTGTCAGCCACAATTCACCTGTCAGCTTAATTTTGATACCGTCTCCGTTTTCCATCGCAGTATCTCCCATCGGACTTCCATTATGAATACGGCTGGTGGAAATACTGAACGTCTGCTGAACTCCATTGTATACTACGTAAGCAGAACTATCCGCCTTCTTATCCGATTTAATAACAGCCGGCAGCGTACCTTCCTTGCGTGACATTGTTGCGGCATACAATCGGTTGTTTATAATGGGCACTCCATCTGTCTTTGGTATTTGAATGGTGAGATAGTACTCTTCCTTCCATTTCTGTGAATTCAAAGAAGTATCCGTTCCTGGTATTGTCATCCGATATTTTTCTGCATCTTTGTCCTTTTCTTCCGCTTTCCGGTAATAGTCTGTGCCGATTCTGACCGTTGCTTTGGACGGATCTGTCTCCTTCACATAATAGGTTGTTCCATCTTCCGCTTCCGACACCAGATCTGCCTTCAGCCCGAGTAAATCGCAGATATAAACAGGAGCGAATTTCTGAGTTGTCTGACCCTGACCGGTACTGCCTGGCACTGTCATATTTGTAAGGTTAAAGCTGTGCAAATCCTCGTTTCCGTCTGTCGTATAAATATAATACTGTTTGGTCTGCCTGTCTACCAACGTCAGCTTCGTTCCTTCCGGGAGCAGTTTTTGTGTATTACCCGAACTGCCCGATGCCAGATTCAGAACCTTGTCATAATACCACAGCAGATTCTCACCATTGTCCAGCATAGACTGCCAGTCTGTCTCTTTCTCATAGCTGTATTCTATCAATGCCGTCAATGGTTCATTGAAGTCTGCGGTTGCATAATGATTTCTGCTTATATCTGTCATAGGATAATCCGATGCACAGTAATCCGTTCCTGCAAGAAACCTTGTTTTGAAATTGATATAGAGAACCTTGTTCACAAGCACCGGAATGTACAGATGGAAAACATGTAGGTTTGTAGTGTCTGTCGGATCTGTGTAGGTCACATCCAGCAAGGTAAACTGACTGCACTGGTTATCATATGCATTCGGGGTGATGGAAAGCTTCTTTCCTGAGCTGACACTTAAGCTTGCATTTGTCTGAGGTGCAAAATTATTATGATTGCTGTCCCACTTATAACTCGTTGCTGTAATGTCTCTCTTTTGTTTCTTCGCCGTATCTCCATTGCTCACATTTGTCATTGCCGCAATATAGTCCCAGATTATTTCATCTACATCTGCGGTATTATTTACAACAAGCACCGGGAAGTCAACATTTTCGTCTATCGTTGTAGTTGCGTTTTCTTCGACTCTGTAAGTTGTAAGATACGCGTCGTTTGTTAGACTTAATAGTTTTGCAACACTGATTTTCGTGCTATCGTCTACATTCCAGTAGTAAGCTGAATCATGAGAGGCACTGCCCAGTTCGGTTAAAATTGCTTTGGCTGTTCCAGTTCCTGCCGCATTACCGGTCATAACTGTTCCATCTGCAAAAGGCACATCACTCTTCGGGTTGACATCTACCCATGGGCTGGCGGAAGAGGATGGTTTCGCTGTGGAGTCGGTTGGCTGGTAGCTCTTGGTGGCAGTGGCATCGGCGTAGATGATGGTAGCAGAACCTTTTTGAGTTCCAATGTCTTTCTGTGGTAAAACAGTACCGGAGGCAGAAACTGCTGTCAGATTGATTGCATCATTTGAACCACTTATTCCAATCCAGAATCCTACATCGGTTATAAGCTGAATCAACGCACCTGATAAATCTTCAACTTTTGGATTTGCAGCATATCCGACTTTGCACGACTCTGCAAGGATATTGTAGCCTTTCACACTATTACTATTAGACATATTATTTGTAGATCCTGTCAATAATCCTGCACATCTGGCATCATAAGTTCCATTGTATTTCTGATAATATTTAGTAACTGCTATGACCTGATTAAATTCTACATTCGATGCAAGTATATTCCCATCATTGTTTCCGACAAGACCACCAACATACCGCCCGAGAATATTCACCTTTTCTTCCTTACATGTTTGGAATGTTGCTGTATATCCACTACTCTGATAACCAATAAAACCGCCAATCCAGTTTCGCTTATCACTCTTTACATAGGTATCCTTTTCCGAACAACTCATGATCTGAACCTTGGCTTTTGACTGACCTACATAACCACCTGTGTATTGCTGTCCGTTAATCTTTGAATTACAATCCATGGTTACCCCAAAAATAGCCAATGGATTATTATGATATCCAATTATGCCTCCTGTAGAAGCTTCGCTACTATCTATCGGATTGTTTACTTCAATCGAATGTAGGACACAGCTAGTCACAGTCACATTAATGTCAATATTAATATTTGTCACCTTTCTGTTGCCTGCAATCAAACCACCAATATCTCGAACATTATTTCCGGTAACCGTCACATTATTTGCATTCACATTTTCAATACTCACACTAGAAGAGTCACAAGCGCCGACAAGGCCTCCTGCTGCTGCTGTCTTATATTTATCTGAAATTGTAGTAACTTTAAGATTCTTGATATTAACATCCTCATTAGAATCTCTTGTGATTTCCAAAGTACCATATCCAACATTCCATCCAACTAATCCACCCGAACTGCCATCGTTCTGAACCCATTTTGATACATTTACATTCTCAATGACCAGTTGCTAAAAGTTACATTTCTCTTAGAATTATTATATCCATCAATATACCCAATGGCTCCTCCTGTCATTGTGCCACCATATACATCAATGTTCTTCAGAGAAAACTTATAAAAAGTAACCGTACCTGTAGAATTGGCCGTTCTCGCAGCGAATCCACCAACACCTATTTTGTTATCTGATTCTTCCACAGAGCACAAATTTGAATTTGTTTATTAAACAGACCGATCTTAACATTTCCTGATATTGCAAGATTGCTCACACTACACTCTTTTGTAAAATGAAAATCGACAAATACTCCTGCTCCCTGATTTCGCCATGAACCATCTGTATATTCGATTCTGTACTCATTTTGATTCATGTCTAATATAATCTTTGTGGCATTTTTTTCATTACCAGAAATGTTCTTTATCAGAAGATTCCGCCGATATACTTTTGGAATACTGCAATCTTTATTCCAAACAACCTTATTCTCCCCATAGCTACATCCAATTCCCCGGAATCCATTGCCATAAGCAGTCATATCAATGCTTTCTACGCTGAATGTAAGATTAACCGGGATATTCTTAACCGGGATATTCGTAGCTGTCTTTGTATCACTGCTCTTTCCTGCCAGCCTTGCTGCTGTGGTACCTGTTGTATAGTTCTTCACCAGATAAGAAACTCTGTTTTTTGCACCATCACTTCCTGCAGAACCTGCATTTCCACCCCAGTATTTTTCATCTGCAAGCCTTGTACCTGCATCTGTTCCTGCATCTGTTCCGATTCCTTCATACGTCGCAGTACGTGGTTTTCCATACTGATACGCATCAACCACCTCGTCGTCTACATCCATATAACTCCCTGTAGAATCCATCGCTCCTGCGCCACTGTTTACAATCGCGGACAGCAGCCACAGTCCCTGTGCCGACGCTACAGTAGCGTTTAATACGCCATTTTTCTCGGATACCGTCAGGTCACTTGTCCCTTCCTGTAAACTTGGAATGGTATAGTTTTTATCGGTATTATTTACAGTACATTTTTCTGCACATGCATAGCCATCTAATACACGGCCAACATAGGGGTTGCGATAGAAATAGTTACCGCCCTCAGTAGTTGTTTTACCATCGGGTGTACCATCCTCCTTTAACATCTTTACTGTTTTCTTTTCATCGGCCGCTTCCGCACATACCGCCGTAAAAGTATTGGTTGTGTTATCCATATTGCGGAAAACTACTCCACCGCCGGTTTTTTCATAGTCAGTATTTTCGGTTACGTGGGTTGCCCCACCAACCAGACCGACATATCCTCCGGCAGCTATTAACTTTTCATAGTTACCGCTAAATGATACTGTATTTTCATTATACTGTACGGACACATGATCAATAATGGTATCACCACCCATGCAATAACCGATAATTCCGCCAAAGAATGGATTTTCCTCTGTTCCCGGCAAATTTGCAGCCTGCATCTGAATCTTTGCATTTGAATAGTCCACCGTCAGATCTTTTACTACGCTTCCACGGCTGTAGGCAATCAGACCGCCGAAGCTGTTTTTGTTCCCGTTCGATCCTTTCATACTTACAGTGATGGAATTGCCGTTATCAGCTGAACCAACAATCACACCGCTGAATGGATTCTTCAGTGTACCAAGTCCGCTGAAGGTTTCTGCGGAAATCGTAATGTCTTTCTCGATTTTGTAATACGCATTTAACAGATAGCTGGTTGCTTTATCTGTATCTATTGTATCTGTTGCTCCATCCGCTTTCCATGCATTATTTTCCCATGTATAGGTAATATCCGTGCCTGTAGTAGTAGCAGAAATAGCATTCCCCTGCGTATGGTAGTTCTCAACTGTCTGTGTCTGACTGTCCAGAACTTTTGAATTAAATACTACCTGGAAGTTTGAAATACTGCCCGGGGTGCTGATATAAGAAGCCAGTGAACTCAGCTGAAGTGCGTCTTCAATAATATACGGATCCCCATAGGTACCGCAGCCGTTCAGCAGACCAGTAGATTTCTGGTTGATATCCAGCTCATATGTACTTTCTTCAATATTCTGTGCTACCCTGACATAACGAAGAAAATTCGTGTCCTTATATCTTTCTCTCACATAAGCTTCATTCGCGTTTGCATCCTTCTCATCTGTGATATAGCTGTCCGCATCATAGTACTGATACTGCTTATCCGGATTTCGACCAGTTGTCTCTGTATTCGTCAGCTCCACACCATAAGTAACTTTATTATCGGTACTGTTAAAGTTATACGTACCGGAACCATCGGAAGAATACATAAAGTACTCCATAAGGATTGCCCTGGTAAATATCGTATGAGTCGTGTGATACTCTACCTGCGTGGTTCCATTATTCCACACAGAGGTAGATTTTTCTGAATCTTCTTTTACACGTCCGTCCAGTGCAATATCGGAAAATGAAAGAGTCAGCTTGGATGCTGTCTTGTCACCGACGGAGCCGACCAGACTGGTTGCAGCATACGCAGTTTTTTTATTCTCACCTTCTCCTGTCATATATTTCTCACTGGTGGAGAGCTTATCTACGGTCAATTTTGCTGCTTTTGCAATTCGATTGATCAGAAGTGGCGCATAGGTGGTATCATTGCCTTTTTCCACTCCTGTCACTCTGATTCCATCCAATGTCACATTTTTCAGATTGATTCCAACAATGTTGCTGATCGGATTTCCGATGACACTTCCATAAATCAGTGCACCGGAATTATATTGTGTACCGTTGTCTGAACCGTCTGCATTTTCTTCACTTTTAAATTTTTCTTTTCCTACCACACCCGCAAAAGAAGTCTTATTTACCAGCACACCATGAGAAGTGTTATAGAGCAATCCGTGCTGCATCAGGTAATGCTGATGTTCTGCATCCGAGAACGATTTATTTGTTTCTTCTATCGTATTCATCGCATCGTAGGCAAAGGTCAGGTTTGTATCTGAACCAGTATTACTTTCCGAGCCAATATGTACCGGGGTAAGCGGTGTCACCGGATAATACGAATATCCATCCAGATTCAGGTTTCCGGATATGCTTGTCACAAAAGGATTATCTGGTGTACTGGTGATTTTTTCCCTGAACCACGTTCTGATATTTTCTGCAGCATACTGGGCTGCACTCCACAAAACTAAATCCGGTTCCGAAGTGATATTTTTAAGATTCGTTGTATACTTGTCTTTTCTGTAGCTGTCCAGGTTGTAGTAGTATCTTGTCTTTGTGTTTTTATAATTTTCTATCTGACCCGTGTATGTATTTGTCGTTGTACTGTCCTTATCAATCAAAGCTGCTTTTTCACTGCTGTCATGTACTGCAAGGGAAACCACTGCATTGCTGTTTCCGGCATCATCAAATCTGGTAATGCCAGCCAGTTCATCAAAGTACTCTGAATTGCCGATGTTCAGGGCAACTGCACCCTCGTTAATTTTATAAGCGGAATCCGCCGCACTTCCCCATGTGCCCACTTCCAGATAGAGGGCAGAGGTTGTCTTGGTCTGATCTGCATTCGTTTCTGTAAGCAGACCGGTTCCCACCAGCAGACCACTTGGATTCTCTTTCTCTGATTTTCCTGTAAAGGTATTTTTTTTCTTATCTGTGTCTGTCGTAAATACGATGCTGTCCTTTGCGGTTGCATTCCAGTATCCGGTTGCCTGATAGACAAGTCCACCAAACTGGGCAGTGCATGCATTTAGCGTCGAGCCCGATATGGTCACTCCGGCATTCGCAGCAAACTTAACATTCGTATTCTTCCACTGGTAGCCCAGCAGACCGCCGCTGGTTATGTCTGATGATGTTGTGACCGTCTCACCCTTTACCGATAATTTAGAAACCGCTATCGTGCTGGGTTTTGCCGCATTATTCGAATCTTCCCCACGGCTGACTGCGATCAGACCGCCGACATAGGCATTGGATTGCGATGCAGATGTAATGAAACCGCTTAAGGTCGTGTTACGCACAGTTACGGTACAGCCCCCCATTACTTCCGCCGCAAGACCGCCGATTCTGTGGTTGTCAGTATCACGTTCATCATCAAGGCTCGCTGTATTCCCCCATGTACAATCTGTAAAGATTAACGTACTTCCTTCGCATCGAGCCAGAAATCCTCCTTGCCAAGCCAGAAGCTTCTTTGCATCTGTTGCTTCTTCTGTTACAGAACTCTTGGTATTTACTGTAACATGGTTGAATTCTGTCTTTCCACTTGCCAGGCCTATTGCCCCTGCGACAAATGCTGGATATTTGATGCCTTTTACTTCCTGATTTACCGTCTTCGGTATTTTGCAGATGACATTACCATTAATCGTAAGCTTGGAAATGGTTACATCCCCGGCAAATGGAATCAGTGCCAGACTGTAATGCGTATCTCGCTGGTCGCTTCGCTTTGCATAGAGCTGTCCGGCTGCAAGATCATTTCCAGAAATATCTTTGCCATATGTAGCTCCAATATCCAATGTAATCGTATGATTGCTGCCGTCCAGCGTTCCTTTGAACTGATGTGCTTTCTTATCTTTCTCTATATTATCCTTGCCGATGCCAATAATACCTGTATTGGTAAGATCCACATCTCCGGTCAGTTGCACTGTCTGTTTCTGGGTTCGATCCACCTCGCTCTCAAGCTTCAGTGCTTCCGTCTTTTCCGTCTTTTCCGTATCGGTCTTGGAAAACTCAAATGCCAGCGCATATGCCGCAAATTGATTTGCACCATTGATATCCGCCTTAGTTCCATTCTCTACAGAACTGTTTATCGTAACAGTATGAGCTACTTCATCAAAGGTAAAGACTCCATCTTCACCTTCAGACAGATTTCCCCCAAGTCGAATCACAGCTCCCCAGTTTCCAATATCTGAGCCGCTTCGATCCGTACCGGAATAACGGGTCAGGCTCCAGCCTTTTCCGTCTGCATCCAGACTATTACCATTTCCAAGAGCATAGATCAGACCATTTTCATTGCATCCCACAATCTGTCCTACATGGTTATAAGCAGTTGTAATCTTCTGCTTCTCTAAATTTGTCTCTCCGTGAAGGCGCAGTACCCCCTTTACCAGATGACCAATCAGACCGCCATGACCTTCCACCTGATCTGCTTCGTTTGCAAGATCATTATCATCTGCTGTAGTTATTGTCACATTTCCCACATTGAGGAAACCGTCATTCAGCTTTCCCACCAGACCGCCAACACTTGTGGTATTACTGTTTTTCATATCTGCTGTGGAAGCAGACACATTTTCGATTTCCACATAACTGCTGCCGGATACAGCACCGATCACTCCACCATACGTGGTACTTGCTTTACTTCCACCTGTGGAAACTGCCCTGATATCTGAATCAGCAGCGTTGGAAGTTCCTTTTATGGCCAGTGTATTTTGCATAACGGCTACACTATTTCCATCTGTACTAGCTACAGTATCATAGGCTCCGACCAGTCCGCCCAGATTTTTCACTTCGCTCTCACTGATCACCTTTGTCGTGATGGCATCTGTCGTCTTTCCTGAGACAGCCACGGTAGTGGAACTTGTACTGGTGTTTTCAGCACGCCAAATAATCCGCCGACATCCTTGCCGCCGGAAACAGCAATGCCGTGAAACTCATATTCAGAAAGATCGTAGCTGATTGAATTGTCAGTACCGTTATCTATGCCGCCTTTCGTAACCGAATACGCTCCGATCAGTCCGCCTGCTGCTTTTTCACTGCCTGCCTTTAACGTAAGGGTATCCGCAAACGCAAACTTTCCGGCAGCCGCTTCGTTTTCTCCATTTTCTGCCTGAACGCTGATCTTTCCATCTGTCACGCTTCCGGCCAGTCCTCCGGCCTTTCCGGACGCAGAACTTACCTGCGCTGCAGAAGTTCCGGCAATCGTTAATTGACTGTCTGCTTTCATCCGGCCGACAAATCCACCCGCATCTGCTTCTGATGCGGTTGCTTCGACACTAACCGTCTTCTTAGTATTATTCTTAAAAGTCGCAGTCAGGGATGCGCCCGGTTCCATCGTATTACAGAATAAACCTGTATGACTCTCTCCGCTGACTTTCAATGAGTTTGAGAAATTATTTGTAAAAGTTATCTCTGCACTGCTGCCTTCTTCCATCGTGCCAATCAAACCGCCGATTGCTGCTTCTTGTATCCTATCAGAATTCAAATTGCTAAGTACAACCGTTGAAGTTAATTTTTTACGATCTTCACTATATTTCAGTTTTTCTGCCAAAAGTGGTTTCGTGGTGGTGGAAAAAGTCCCTGAAATGCTAAAGGAAATCGGATCCAGATCTGCTTTCGTTGAAAGCGCATGAAACAGTGCTTTCGTCGTGGTTATTGAGAAATTTTCTGCTACTGTTTTTTATCAAATTCAAATTTTCCTTCATACGGATCGGCATCATCACCCAGTCCCAGAAAGCTATAAGTCTGCCCTTTAATCTCTGCCGTTCCCGTAAGATCCCATCCTGAAGTTGTAACCAGGTTTATTGTATACTTTTTATATTCGGAAGGCTTCACATTGGATAACAGGATTAATCCGATTCCATCTGTTACCGTTATTGTCACGGTATTTGCATCAACTTTTAATTTGTCTTTTGCAGCTTCATCATCTTGAGCAAGTTGAGCCGCTTTCTCAAGTGTCAGCGTCGGAGTCTGATTTCCCGCATCCGCCGCTACGGATGCGGCATTTGCCTGGTTTTCCGCATCGCTGCCGTCCTGCCGGTTCTGGCCTTCGTTTTCTGCAGACGTGGACTCTGGTTTCTGCTCTGCACTTTCTGACGCTGCTGTGTCGTCTATCTGGCTGCTGCTCTTGGCAGAATCTGTGCTGTCCTGCTGTGTTTCCTTTTCTGCTGATCCTGTTTTTTCTGTCTCGCTGCCTTGTTCCGCAGATTCTGTCTCTTCTGTCTCGCTGCTTTTTTTTGCAGACCCTGTCGCTTCTGTCTCGCGCCTTTTCTGATGGTTCCGTGCTGTCTGCCCGGTTTTTGTCCCGCTCTGCTCTGTACTTTCCGTCTGTCCTCCGGTTCCGCCATCTTCCCCTGCATCCACAGAGCCTGCCCCGGTATCCAGAATGGATTCGCCCGCTGCTTCTTCCGATATGGTCTGCGTTTCCGTGCCTTCTTCTGCCCCTGTCCCTGCCAGTGCCGATGCCGGTGTCGTCAGTACCATGCAGACTGCCATTCCGGCCGCTACCATACGCTTCATCCAGTTTATCTTTTTACGTACTCTCATTTTCATCAATCCTATCCTGCCTGTAAAAATAGTAGGAGACCTTATAATCCACTCATTTTTCTAACTCACTCTGCCCCTTCTGCTTTCTTTTCCTGATAGGAAACAGTAACAAGACTTCCAAAAGAAATCCAGTTATTCTCTTTCTCCTCTAACGGTTTGTCCGGGTTTCTGTAAAACTGGAACTGGATCGCGGTTGTCGAAGCGTCCACATCAAATACATACGAATGCTTCCCCTGCTCCGGGACCGTGGTATTCTTCCCGCCTATTACAGTCCAGCTGCTCAGCTGCAGCTTATCATCCCAGGTGACCGCCACCTTTCCTTCTCCATTTCCTGATATTTCATAATTGAATGCATCGTAATCCAATGGGCTCTTGTTAATTGTTGAATCAAGGAATTTTTCCTGTCCAGTTTTTTTGTCACTTTGTAATCTGCAAACGAAAGAATTGCTGCCAGTTTCTGTGAATTGACCGCGTCTGCCGAACTGGAATCCGGTTCCGCCGTTATCTGGATTTTGATCTTGTCTTTCAACGCTTTTGGAATCCGGAAGGAATAACTATTTTTTTCTGCTTTTCCCGCTGCCAGTTTCTGGTCTTTCAGGGTACATGTTCCATTCGTATCAAAACTATTCCCGCTCATCGTGATTTCTTTAATTCCATCCGGAAGGTTTTCTCCGCCGTCTGTGGCAGTCAGGACTGCACTGACTGTGTAGGTAATGTTCTTCGGGTTATAAAGAGTCTCATCGCCCCACACATAATTGCACACGATTACCATAATGGTATAGTAATTGTCGCTTTCTACGAGTGAAATCCGTTTTACCGGAGGATTTTCATCCGTCAGTCTTATCAGTGACAGATAATTCGAACCAAACATTGTATCGCTCTGTGTTCCTGTTGACACGACACGCTTTACGCTCTGAAAATTAGTGTACGCCGCGAAGCTTCCGCCCACGACAAGGATCAGCACTCCCAGAACAAAAATCGCTCCGGCAGGACTACCACACCGGATCCGTTTTCCTGTTTTTTTCTTCATTTTAATCTCCACTCTTTTGTGCCATCTATGTTCTCTATTTTACCCATCGTTTTTCAAAAATGCAAGCATTCCTTGTATTCTGCAACAATTTGTTACCACGCTCGTTACTGCTCGGAAGTTTGACAGTTAAATATAAATTCAATAAAAAAGTACAGAACAAATCGAATATCCGTTCTGTACTTTATATGTTTTCTATCTTATTTGTTCAAAAAATTATACTTTACTTACCTTTCATCTCACCGTAAAGCTGAAAGAATGGTTCTTTTAACTTTTTCTGTGCATCCACGGGTCGAGTAGACGCACCCCTTACGGTCGTACGCCCCTCGCAGAATCCGGACTTGCGGCTTTCCCGCATCCGGCTCTTTGCGAAACGAATCGTTCACATTTTTCAATCGTATACACTGACATATATTTTTGCTCTTACTAACGGGTAACTGTTATCAATCATATTCAGAAACTCTACCCAGTTGTAGCTTTTCTTCTGGCTTCTTCTGTTCAGCCAGTAGAAAAGGCTTTTCATAACATTATAACGAAATGCTGGAGTTATCACCTCTTTAAACCACCACACCAGTACATAGTGCATATAGATACACGAGATGACCGGTGAACAGACAGAACCCTGTCCGCTTCCTTCCTCTGTTGCTTCGAACTGGTAGTCGTTCATAATCCCTGCTTTCAGCATACGCCTGACAAGCCGGGTGATATTAGGGTCTTTAATCTTTGATTCTATGAAGCGGATAATCCATTCATGGTCGAGATGTTGGAAAAATCCTTTGACATCCGCATCTAACACATAACTGGTCGGCTTTCTTTCCAGCATCGTGTTCAGTTTACGGATTGCCCTATGACATCCTCTGTTAGGTCTGAATCCCATCATTTCGTCATAAAACAATGGTTCAAATACCGCTTCCAGTATCCTGCGCAGTGCTTCCGGCACCAGTTTATCTTCATAACAATAGATACTGAGAGGGCGCGTCTTTCCATTATCCTTTGGTATCTCTACCAGTCTTGCCGGTTTGGATTTGTAGGATTTCTTCTTTAAACGTTCTACCAGATTTTCTATGTTCTCATCCAGGTTTCTACTATATTCCTCTTTTGTAACTCCGTCGATTCCTACAGCTTTCTCCCCATCCATTTGAAGATGACAACTCTGAAGCATCTCTTTGTTAATGAGATGTCCCAGTGACGTAAAGACCATGTCTGGATTCTCTTTTGATAATTGTGATATTCTCGCCAATTTCGTTTCCATTAGTTCTCCTATCTCTGTGTATAGCTAATGTTTCCTCTTTGATATAGTTTCGCAGGCCAAAACTGCGAGGAACAGTTCTATCTCGACTTCCCTCCGGCATTTATTTTGTTCATGCCTTCATCAGTACTTTTCGGGCCTCCGACTACCTGCATTTCTTTTGCCTTCCTTCCAGACCACAAAGTCGGCGCTCTGATTTATGGGATTTCGGTGCTCTATAGCTATCCCCATTACCTTTCTGTCTACGCTTAGCATATGCCGTTACCGTCATACACCCAAGACTCGCTTCAAATGCTGTGGCTAGCAACTTATTTGACAGGATTTCCACCTACCGGATTATATGCCCTTAACTGGGCGCACGGTCAGACCCCATAAAGAAAATATATTTGGCACCGAACTGGCGCACACCCCCGTTTCTTTCATTATATCAGAAACGGGGGTGATTTTGTGGTTTTTTGACAGGCTGAGGAAGGCTCCGGTGCCAAAAGCGCCGGAGCCTTCCTTGAGTCTTACTTTGCAAGTACAACGGAAATTTTGATTTCCTTTTCCGCCTCGCTCAGGTCGAACGCGCCGCCGTCCGCAACGCTCACACGTAGCTCATACAGTGTGCCGTCAGAAAGCGTATCCACGGCGCTGCCTGCTTCATCCGTGATCGTCCACAGCTCTTTGCTGACCTCCGCCGGCTTTCCGTCTGCACCGTAGGCATAGAGCTTCAAATCAGCGGCGCTTCCGGAAAGATTGTTCATCCGGAACGAGACCGTCGTGTTGGGATGAACATTTTCGACCGTCACAGTATTGCGCCAGCTCGCGACCGTACCTTCGCCGCCATCCTGTTCAAACTGCGCCTGCGACAGCGTGTTTCGCGCGGACTTGTCGAGATCGACCTTACGGTAGGGCATTTCGGGAAGATACACAAAGCGGTCCTGCAAGCACAGCAGCTCCAGATAGCCCGTCGGGCAGTAGAGCGCGTTGCCGCTGTTTCCGGCATACATACCGATAGCCATGTTATTGTAGCCATATTTGTTGGAGATGTCCATGGTGAATACCGTCTCGCCAGTGGCAAAGTCCAGAATGATGTACTGCCACATGCCGCTTTCCAGATCCTGCACATAGCCGTAAATATAGCCGGTTGCGGTGGAGAGCTTCATAATCGACGTGTCGCTCAAGTCATTTCGGCACCAGACGCTTTTCATCTCATAGCCGGAATCGGTTTTGACCGTATCGACACGTTCGACGCCGGGCGCAATCATGCAGTTGCCCTTTGTCAGCCAGTTCGTATCATAGATGTTGGCGTAGCTCTGGATGGAAGAGTCACTGTTGGGATCAGCAAGGCCTGCGCTGCCTGCGCCGAACCAGTTGCACACGATGGTGCTGACGGTGCCCTCGCTGTCGTCATAGACGATGGCAGAGTTTTCAATCGCCACCTGATAGCCCTCGGGCAGATCATCCAGCACCGGCATGCTTGCAACGATCTCACCGGTATTCATATCGAGCGCCAGCAGCTTGACTGGATCCGCGTTGTCGGTGAACATCACAAGATCCGGTGTCAGCGACGGGGAGCAGCCGCCGCCCCAGGCAAGACCGCCGCCGGTGGTCTTGTCGTTTTCGCCGCTGACCTTCGCGCCGACGCTCTCATACGGTGTGCACCAGACAGCCTCGACACCGTTATTGGCACGCAGCAGATAGCAGTTCTGGTTTGTCAGGATGACCGCGCCGTCCTTGGAGGCGGCAATCCCGTTTTCCGCGCCCTCGCCGAGCGCCAGCCCGTAGACGAAGACGGCCTTCGAAAGGTCGGCCTGCTCTCCGTTCAGGATCGCCTCGATCGCCGAGTGGGCGATGTAGCCGAGCACGCCCTGCTGCTCACGCTCGGGATAGATGCGGAAGCCGCCGGTTGCAAACCAGAGGTTTCCATCGTAGTCAAAAACCACGGACAGAAGATTCTGCGTCAGCTCCTTGCCGAGCGCAGCCTCGGCTGCCGTCTTGATGTCAATGTCCAGTACCTTTTCAAATTCAGGCAGGACGTTTCCTGCTTCATCGGTTGCCCGCAGCATCAGCACATGGTTGTTGCTGGTGGGGCAGACGATGCGGTTTTCCGAGTCCAGGAACGTATAGGAGCTCTGGATGACGTAACCGCCGCCGTCATGCTTCTTCGGGGAGAAATAGCCGAGCGTCTTTGTTTCTTCGGCGTTCAGATCACGGATGGCGATGCCGCCAAGCAGCGGCACAACGGCATGACCGTAGCTGTCAAAGTAGATGGCGGGAGAAGCGTTTGCGTTCGTTTTCTCGTAGGAAACGTTGATCTCGGGGTAGATGCCCAGCGGCAGGATCTCATCCGTCGAGTCAGTATTGTAGCCGTCATGGTGGATGTTGGCATCGCTCTTTGCCATGTAGGGGTTCTCATCTACCTGCTTGGGGTGCAGGGCTTTCACGGGCAGTGCCGTAGAGGTGGGTTCCTCCGCCGCGGGCTGTACCGCAGCAGGCTGTGCGGGAGCTGCCGAAGCGGCGCTGCTGTCCGCAGGGGGCTGCGTTCCGCCGCAGGCAGCCATGGAAAGGCACAGGGCAGCTGTCAGGGACAGGCTTAACGCAGAATGGATGATATTTCTCTTTTTCATAAACCGTTCTCCTTGTTGTGTTCGTTGCGGTCAGACCGGAGCGGCGCTTTCTTGTCCAGCCAGCTGCAAAAGCCCTGCCGTAAAGCGTCTTCGGTCACCGGCTCGAGCAGAAAATAGTCTGCGCGCAGCCGGAAGGCGTGGAGCGAAAAATTCAGGTCACTGCACCAGATGATGCGCGTTTGGGGACAAAGTGTGCGCAGATGCTCTACCGCGTTCAAGCCATCGACACCCGGCAGGGCAATCAAGGCATTGGTCAGCGGCTCGTTGTGTGCGGCTTCAAAAAAGCTTTCCTGATCGCGGTAACAATCCATTTGGGGAAACAAACAATGCTCGGCGCAGAACCGTAGGAGCTGCTCTGCTAAAAAGGCTTCCTGCGCCATGCTGTTTGTCAGCACGGCGATTCGATGCACAACACCCCTCCTTTCCTTCTGCCATCGTTGGGGGTTTTTCTGTCTTCAGTATACGGGCAGGCGCAGCCTTTTCAAGGCATTTGGCACGAAAGCCCGGTTTCCGTCACGAAATCCCATTTTCGGCTGCGACATAACCGGGCAACTGTGCTATAATCAGGATGAAAGAGTTTATAAAGGAGGTTGGAAGCTGTTTGTAAGCAGCTTTCCGGTATAGCATGAGAATTGCAATTGTCGATGACCTCGATGCGGAGCGCGCGCAACTGAAGGAGCGCCTGGTGCGGCAGCTGCGCGCGCGCGGCACAGAGGCGGAGCTTCTGGAATTT
>ENA-OQKJ01000176-OQKJ01000176.1-human-gut-metagenome-genome-assembly--contig:-NODE-176-length-16026-cov-2.865652_pt1 | contig 16026 bp, 20 predicted proteins | sample MGYA00242647_ERZ504795 | MGnify/ENA primary metagenome ERZ504795 (study PRJEB26092, sample SAMD00036398) | human gut metagenome | host: Homo sapiens | study: EMG produced TPA metagenomics assembly of...
GGTCATGTGCGCCAAGGCACAACGCACATAAGGTGCCCCCGGAGAGCCGCAACAAGCCCTCCGGGGGCATTTTTGTTTCGCTATCTTTTCCGCAAGGGAAAACCATGGTATACTGAGAACAGCAACTACGGAATTTATGGAGGTACTTCACTATGGAATACAAACGCTTTGGCGGTAAGCTCCTTGTCCGCATCGACAAAGATGAGGAAATCGGTGAAACAAATTTGATTTTAGGGGGACAAAGATGAGTGATGTAAAAGGAAAGACCGGCGCAGTCCTGAGGGAGACGGCAGTCCTGACCGGGGCGGTGGCGATCATTGCGGCGAGCGTTTTCTTTTTTCTGGTGCCGAGCCATACATCCGTCAGCAGCATTTCCGGCCTTGGCATCGTGCTGTCCAATTTTGTGCCGCTGCCCTTGTCGGTCATTACGATGATCCTGAACGTCGTGCTTCTCATCATCGGGTTCTTTACCTGCGGCAGAGAATTTGGCGCAAAGACCGTATACACCAGTGTGCTGCTGCCGGTGTTTCTGGGGCTGTTTGAAAAGCTGTTCCCGGAGTTCGGCTCGATGACCGGCAGTCAGGAGCTGGACGTGCTGTGCTATATTCTGGTGGTCAGCATCGGGCTGAGTATTTTGTTCAACCGCAATGCATCCTCCGGCGGGCTGGATATCGTGGCAAAGATCATGAACAAGTACCTGCACATGGAGCTGGGCAAGGCCATGTCCCTTTCGGGCATGTGTGTGGCACTCTCTGCCGCTCTTGTCTACGATAAAAAGACCGTGGTGCTGAGCATTCTTGGCACCTACTTCAACGGCATTGTGCTGGATCATTTCATCTTCGATAACAGCATCAAGCGCCGGGTGTGCATCATTACCGAGAAGGAGGAGGCGCTGCGGCAGTTCATCATCAACGACCTGCACAGCGGTGCCACCATGTACGAGGCCATCGGTGCATATAACTTTGAAAAGCACAACGAGATCATTACCATCGTGGACAAAAACGAGTATCAGAAGTTGATGAACTTTATCAACCGCGAGGACCCAAAGGCCTTTGTTACGATTTATAATGTGTCCAGTATGCACTACCAGCCCAAGCGCTGAGCGCGGTACAGGGGAAGGACACAAAAGCTGTGCCCGGGGCTTTTCCGCAGCGGAAAACCGTGGTAAAATAAGAAAAAACGGAAAGGGAATAACAGCCATGGACATCAGACTGGTTTGCAGCGATATTGACGGTACGCTGTTGCAATACGGCAAAAAGGAACTGGAGGGCGAAATATTCGAACAGATCCGGGCGCTGCATCAGCGGGGCATCTGGTTCTGCCCGGCCTCCGGGCGGCAGTATACCAGCCTGCGCAAGCTTTTTGCACCGGTGGCGGACTGCTGTGTGTTTATCTGTGAAAACGGCGGCACCATCTTTCAGGAAGAACAGTGCATCGCCAAAAATCCCATGCCGCGGGCGCTGGCAGAGGAGATTGCCAACGATATGTGGACCCGCAGCGAGGGGCAGGGCGAGGTGATGCTCTCCGGCCAGAACACCGCCTACCTGATGGAGCGCGGTCTTGGCATGCTGCAGCGGGTGCAGTTCGTGGGCAACCACTACCAGATCATTCACAGCCCCGCCGAGGTGCCGGAGGACATCACCAAGGTGTCGGTGTACCTGCACGAGGGTGTGGAGAACTATGTGGAGCGCTTTGTGCCCCGCTGGAAACAGGCCAACTGCGCCGTGGCGGGGCCGTTCTGGATCGATACCACCTTTGCCAACAAGGGCATCGGGGTGCAGTGCGTGTGCCGCATCCTTGGCATCGACCTCGCACAGGTCATGGCTTTTTGGCGATAACTACAACGACGAGACCATGCTGGACGTGGTGGGTGTGCCCTACATTATGGACAACGCCGCCGCCCCGCTGCGGGCAAAATACCAAAACCACACCCCCCGCCCGGAGGATGTGCTGGCGCAGCTGTTGGCACAGCAGCCGTAAAGGGGGCGAGCCCATGGACCGCAAGGGCTTGGACAGCTCATTTTTGATTACTTACAGCGTAGAGCCGGATTATCCGTGGATGGACACCCCGGAGTCGGCGGTGTTCCGCCATGAGGCAAACCGCAAATGGTTTGCGCTGGTCACCACTGTGCCCAAAAGCAAGCTGGGCCTGCCCGGGCAGCAGCCGGTGGATATCGTAAACCTGAAATGTGACCCCATCCTTATCGGTTCTCTGCGGGCAGAACCGGGCTTTTACCCTGCCTATCACATGAACAAGGAAAACTGGATCACCGCCGCGCTGGACGGCAGCGCCCCGGAGGATAAACTCCGGCTGGTGCTGGATATGAGCTACACCGCCACCGCACCCAAGTTGCGAAAAAAGAAAGCTTGACTGCAGCAAAATAAGGGCGGGCGCTGCAATTGCTGCCCGCTCTCATTCGTATTCAGAGTAAAGGGACTGCATTTTGCAAAAGGAGGAAGCTATGGCTATTTTTGAAAAGACCATCCGCAACCAGAACTTCGATACCCTGCTCCGCAAGCTGGAACACGCCATCCCGGACAGCAGCTGGTCGGCAGAGCTGGAAGCCGGCAGCGATTTCAAGGAGGGCAGCGCCCGGTGCAGCGTGCGGGTGTTTGAGCGGTACAGCATGGTGGGCGGCAACCGCCTTAGCCTGACGCTGACCCTGTTCCAGAACGGGGACGAGCCTATCCGACTGTCGGCCATTGCGGCGGGCGGCAGTCAGGCGGTGTTCTTTAAAATGAACACCCTCGGCGAAGATGCCTTTCTGAAGGACGTAAAGCAGCTGCTGGAAGAAATTTTGGAGGGGTAATATGTTTTATACTGGGTTTGACGCATTTTTCAGCATCCTGTTCCCGCTGGTGTTTCTGGTGGTGCTGGGCATGATCCTGTTTACCGTGGTGAGCAACCTGCGCACATGGGGCAAAAATAATGCGTCCCCGCGCCTTACCGTCCCGGCTACTGTGGTGGCCAAGCGGACGAACGTTTCCCGCCATCATACGGACAATACGATGTCGCATACGTTCACTACCTATTATGCCACCTTTCAGGTAGAAAGCGGTGACCGCATGGAACTGGAAGTAGATGGTTCGGATTACGGAATGCTTGTCGAGGGCGATACCGGAAAGCTGAGCTTTCAGGGCACGCGTTATCTGGGGTTTGAACGGAATTAAACACGCTTCTGCGCAGCATTTTTGAAGAAATCGCAGAAGCTGTGACAAAAGTATTATACTTTTATGAATTTTAGCACTCTACGCTTGACAGTGCTAAATAATTATGCTATAACAGTGGCGTGCTCAGGAGGAAGGGCAAAAGGAGAGCCGCAAGGCTCCCCGGAAAGCCCTTTGCAGGGAGCTTCAAAATGTAATTTTATACCCGACCCGAACGCCGGGATTGGAGGTATGTTTTATGTTTATGCCGACTGTTTTTCATGAGAACCTGTTCGATGATCTCTTTGATCCGTTCTGGAACGAGGGTGCACTGGAGCGTGCGATGAACCGCGAAGCCCGCGACACCTTTGGCAAGCGCGGCGCAAACATGATGAAGACCGATGTCAAACAGACGGACAACGGCTACGAAGTAGACGTTGATTTGCCGGGCTGCAAGAAGGAAGACGTTCAGATGGATCTGAACGACGGCTACCTGACCATTCAGGCAGTGCGCAGCCACAGCAATGACGAAAAGGACAACAAGGGCCGCTATGTGCGGCGCGAGACCTTCTCCGGCAGCTGCGCCCGCAGCTTCTATGTGGGCGAGGTGAAGAAGGAGGACATCCACGCAAAGTTCGAGGATGGTGTCCTGCACATCCAGCTGCCCGCTCCTCAGCAGACAAAGGCTCTGCCTGAGAACCCGAATTTGATCGAGATCGAGTAAATGCTGACCGTGTGCGTCAAGGCATAACGTATATAGGATGCCCCCGGAGAGCTGCAATAAGCCCTCCGGGGGCATTTTTTGTGTTCAGGCTTTCGACGACGGAGAGGGGAGAAAGTACCTGTTTTTGCCAGAAAACTTTATTTTTCTACCATTTCGTGGTATCCTTATAAGGCGCACGCAATACAGGCCTGCGGCTGCACTGGCAGCGGCTGCGGACTGCGTGCGGCAAAAAAAGAACGTATAGAAGAAAAAAGGGGGATAAAAGTCATGGGCGAATTTGCCTTTCAGACTTTACGGGAAAGTATCACCTCTGCCATCAGGAGCAAGATCCTTACCGGGGAGCTGCAGCCGGGCGTAAAGCTGGCCGAGCAGAAACTGGCCGAGGAGTTTGGCTCCAGCCGGGCACCCATCCGGGAGGCGCTGCGGCAGCTGGAACAGGAGGGCATGGTCGAGTATTCGCGCAATGTGGGCTGCTCGGTGCGCCGGGTAAAGCCGGAGGACGCCTACGAGATCTACCTGCTGCGGGCAAATCTGGAAATGACGGCACTGCGCTATTTTGATTGCAAATTCCCGGAGGAGGATCTGCGCACCCTGCGCGGCATCTTAGAGGAGATGCGCAATGTCCGGCCGGGGGATCTTTCGCAGATCGTGGAGAACGACAACCGCTTCCATGCGGTCATCGTGCAGCGGGCGGGGCTGCCCAGACTGCTGAAATTCTGGGACGACTTGAACTACGGCAACCTGCTTGTTGGGGCGAACAGCGGCTCCAACCACGAGACGCTGGCGCAGCGGCAGAACGGCATTCACACCAAGCTGTACGAGGCGCTGGCAAGCGGCGACACCGAGGTTGCCTGCCGCGCCGTCTACGCCCACTACATGGAGCCCATGGAGCGGATGCGCAGCGCAAACAGCGCCGCACAGGCAGCGGACGAAGCAGCAAAATAAGGGGAATTTGGCTGACCGTCTAAATTTTGACCAATCATTTTTATGGAAATTGCAGATTGTCTACAATCTGCAATTATGCTATACTATCAAAGTGATCGGTCGAGTACTGCTGTATTTTTGGTAAAAATTGCGAAATGTATGCGGAACATCGGCCTTCTTACAGGAACTTCCGCCCTGTGTGGAAAAGAAAGAGAGGAATTGTCCGCATGTCTAACAAAGAAAAAGCCACAAAGATCTCGTGGCTTACCCTTGCCTTCATGGCCTTTTCTACGGTCTGGGGCTTCGGCAACATTACCAACGGCTTTGTGTACTTTAACGGTCCGCAGGTCATCTTCAGCTGGATCTTTATGTTTGTCCTGTACTTCATCCCCTATGCGCTGATGGTGGGTGAGCTGGGCTCTGCCTTTAAAAACGAGGGCGGCGGCGTCAGCTCCTGGCTGCACCAGACCACCAACGCCAAGCTGGCCTACTACGCCGGTTGGACCTACTGGGCCTGCCACATCACCTACATCGCCAGCAAGGGCAGCGGCTTTTTGAAGGCGCTGAGCTGGGCAATTTTTCGCAACGCGGAGACCTACGATTCCTTCCCCACCCGCTACATCCAGCTGGCTACCTTCTGCATCCTGCTGCTGGGCTGCTACATTGCAAGCTTGGGTCTGAACCCTCTGAAAAAGCTGCTGACTGCCGCAGGCACCTGCACCTTCGTCATGTCCCTGCTGTACATCGTGATGATGTTCGCTGCCCCGGCCATCAACCCCACGGCAGAGTACGTCCACGCAAACCTGAGCTTCAGCAGCCTCATCCCCAACTTCAACGTCACCTACTTTACTTCTCTGTCCATTCTGGTGTTCGCTGTGGGTGGCTGCGAGAAGATCTCTCCCTACGTCAATAAGGTCGAGAACCCCAGCAAGGGCTTCCCCCGCGGCATGATCGCGCTGGCCGTCATGGTGGTCACCTGCGCCATTCTGGGCACGCTGGCCATGAGCCGTATGTTCGACCCCGCCGTCATCAACGCCAGCGCAGAGAGCTTCAACGCCTATGTCGCCAAACAGTTCCTAACTGGGCTTTTCCAAAAGCTGGGTCAGTACTACCATGTGGGCGGATCTGTTCATGATCATCTACGCCCTGTGCAACGTCATCAGCCAGCTCGCCGTGCTGATTTTGAGCATCGACGCACCGCTGCGTATGCTGCTGGATAACGAGCACACCAAGCAGTTCATCCCGCAGGCTCTGCACAAGGTCAACGCCCACGGTGTGCACAGCAACGGCATCAAGATGGTGGCTGTGCTGTCCGGCTCCATCATTCTGGCACAGTCCTTCGTGCCCGGTGCTGCTGCCGTTCTGCGCCAGCTGACCAAGCTGAATTCTGTGTGTATGCCCATGCGTTATCTGTGGGTGTTTGCCGCCTACATCGCCCTGCGCAACGCCTACGATACCATCCCTGCCGAGTATCGCTTTGTCAAAAATCAGGCCGTGGCCAAGTTCTTCGGCGGCTGGTGCTTTGCCGTTACCGCCGTGTGCTGCGTGCTGGGTATGTATGATAAGGACCCCTTTACCTTTGCACTGAACGTTATCACCCCCGTAGTGCTGACCGTGCTGGGATTCATTCTGCCCGCCCTTGCAAAGCGCGAGCAGACCGCTGCCAAAAAGTAACCTGAATATGCTTAAAAAGGGCCGGTCAGCACTGACCGGCTCTTTTCAGATACACCCAAGGAGGTTTATTTTTATGATCGCATCCGAAGTCCGTGAAATGCTGTCCTTCATCGACGGCAACCCCACCGCATACCACACCACCGCCGCTGTGCGGGATATCCTGTTGAAAGCAGGCTTTGCCGAGCTGCTGGAAAGCCGCAAGTGGGCGCTGGAGCCAGGCAAGGACTATTTTGTCTGCCGCAACGGTTCCAGCATCATCGCCTTCCGCATGGGCGACCAGCTGGAAAATTACAGCTTCAACGTTGCCGCCGCCCATACCGATTCTCCCTGCTTCCGCATCAAAGGAGAACGCCGAGATCCACATGGGGCAGAACTACACCAAGCTGAACACCGAGGGCTACGGCGGTATGATCTGCGCCACATGGATGGATCGTCCGCTGTCTGTGGCGGGCCGTGTGCTGGTGCAGGAGAACGGCGCTATCGTATCCCGTCTGGTGGCACTGGACCGCGACCTGTTGATGATCCCCAGCGTTGCCATCCACATGAACCGCGAGGTCAACGATAAGGCTTCTTTCAACAAGCAGGTGGATATGCTGCCTGTGCTGGGCGGTGCCTGCGAGGAGGGCGCGCTGAAAAAGCTGATCGCAGAGGAGCTGCAGGTGTCCGAGGAGCAGATCCTTGGCAGCGACCTGTTCCTCTATGTGCGGGAAAAGGCCACCGTCTGGGGCTGCAACGAGGAATTCATCTCCTGCGGCCGTCTGGACGACCAGCAGTGCGTTTACGGCATCCTGAAAGGTCTGCTGACCGCCAAGAACGCCCGCTCCATCGGCGTGGCGGCCTTCTTTGATAACGAGGAAGTCGGCTCCGGCACCAAGCAGGGCGCAGCTTCCACCTTCCTGTACGATGTGCTGCACCGCATTGCCCAGAGCCTTGGCGGCAACGACGAGGACTTCCACCGCGCGGTGGCTTCCAGCTTTATGGTCAGCGCCGACAACGCCCACGCTGTGCACCCCAACCACCCGGAGCACACCGATGTGAACAACTGCACCTACATGAACAAGGGCGTGGTCATCAAGACCCACGCAGGTCAGAAGTACACCAGCGACGGCATGAGCGTTGCCGCTGCCCGGGAGCTGGCTGCCCGCGCCGGTGTGCCGCTGCAGTACTTTGCAAACCGCTCCGATAAGGTGGGCGGCAGCACGCTGGGCAATTTGCAGAGCCACACGCTGCCCATCCCGATGGCAGACATCGGCTGCGCCCAGTTCGCGATGCACAGTGCCGTCGAGACGGCCAGCGTCGCCGACGCCGAGGCCATGACAAAGGCCGTGGCCGCCTTCTACCGTGTCCATCTGCGTGCCCTTGGCGACGGCACCTACACGCTGGAATGAGCACGGGACGCTACGCGCCCAGCCCCAGCGGGCGGATGCACCTGGGCAACCTGATGTGCTGCCTGCTGGCCTGGCTGAGCGCCAAAAGCAAGGGCGGGCAGGTGCTGCTGCGCATTGAAGATCTGGACACCCAGCGCTGCCCCCGCAGCTATGCGGACGCCATTGTGGACGATTTGGCGTGGCTCGGCCTTGCCGCCGACGGCCCGACGCCGCCGGTCTACCAGAGTGACCGCAGCGAAATTTATCAGCGGTACTTCGACGATTGTCCCGCCGTGGGCTGGTCTACCCCTGCTTTTGCAGCCGCAGTCAGCTGCACGCGGCCAGTGCGCCCCACACCTCGGACGGCAACGTCATCTATCCCGGCACCTGCCGGGGGCTGACGCCGGAGGAAATTGCAGAAAAACGCAAAAAGAAAGCCCCAGCCTACCGCCTGATGGTGCCGGACGAGGCCATCACCTTTACGGACGGCTGCATGGGCACCCACACGGAGAACCTGTTGCGGGATTGCGGCGACTTCTATCTGCGCCGGGCAGACGGGGTGTTTGCCTATCAGCTGGCGGTGGTGGTGGATGATGCCCGCATGGGCGTTACCGAGGTGGTGCGCGGGGCAGACCTGCTTTCCTCCACGGCGCGGCAGCTGTACCTGTACCGGCTGCTGGGTTTGCAGCCGCCCCGCTTTGCCCACTGCCCGCTGCTGCTGGCGGCGGATGGGCGGCGGCTGTCCAAGCGGGACGGCGACCAGAGCCTTGAAAATCTGCGGGCAAAATATACCGCCCCGGAGATCATCGGCAAGCTGGCGTTTGCCTACGGCTTGCAGCCGGAGCCAGCGCCCCGCACCCCGGAAAGCCTTGTGCCGGACTTTGCGTGGACAAAAGTCCCCAAGCAGGATATCTGCCTGCCCGAGGGGCTGTTCTGAAAAAGAAAATGAAAAAACGACCCCTGCCAGCGCCAAAGGCGCTGACAGGAGTCGCTTTTTCTTTCTTCCTTAGGCTCTCCGCACCTGCGGCAGCTGGCTGCGCTCGAGGGCGGTAAAGGCGCTGTCCAGCGCCAGTGCCAGCAGCGCCCCCAAGGCTACGTCAATGCAGCTGTGCTGCTTGAGCAGCACGGTGGAGCAGACGATGGAAATGCACAGCACGGCGGCTGCGGGACGCATCCAGCGGCGGCGGGGCGCATCAAAGATGCGGCTGCGGTAGTACGCCAGCAGCAGCGTTACCGAGTTGAACACATGAATGGACGGGCAGACGTTGGTGGCGGTGTCGGTACGGTACAAAAAGCGCACAGTCTGCGCAAAGATATCGCTGCCCGGCACCCAGTAGGGGCGCAGGTCCAGCGCGGTGGGCAGCACCGCGTAGCACGCCAGTGCAATGGTCATGCCGGAGAACAGCGGCAGGCACAGCCGCCAGAAGTCCTCGCGCGGGGCCTTCCACAGCAGATAGAACAGGGTGAAGGGAATCCATACGAACCATGCAAAATAGGGAATCACCGCATATTTGCAGAAGGGGATCAGATCGTCCAGACGGCAGTGCACCAGAATGCTGCGCAGGGGGACGTTTGCCTCCAGAGAGTGAAAAACGGAAAGATAAAATATCGTATACAGCGCCATGAACCCGATGGGGTGGCGCGCAAGCCAGCTGCGTTTCATAGAATAGCCTCCTTTTGCAGAAGAGCAGAACTCGATAGCATTGAGAAATTATACGCCCGAACGATGAAGATTGCAAGAACGAAAGGTGAAAACTTTGTCAAGCGCTGAAAAAATAATTTGTGGAACTTGTAAAAAATACCATCGTTCTGCTACTGATAATACGAATCAGAGGGGCGGTTTCCTGCAAAAAGAAAAAATCCACCCCGTTTTCGCCGGTCTTTACAGACCGGGAAAGGGGTGGATGCTAAAAGTTTAAATCACACTCTGCTCCAGCCAGCTGCCACGGCGGAAGCGCAGGTAGAAACACAGCGAGCGGAACACCCAGTCCAGATACATACCCATCCAGATGCTCAGCAGCCCGCCGCCGAAGCAGAGCACTGCCAGATAACAGAAGCCCACCCGGAACGCCCACATGGACACGATGCTCACGGTCATGGTAAACCGGGCGTCACCGGCAGCGCGCAGGATGTTGGGCAGGGTAAAGCTGGACGGCCACACGAACAGGGAAACGATGTTGAACCACACCATGATGTCCAGCGCCATGGCCTGCGCTTCCGGCGAAAGGTTGAACAGAGACACCGCGAACCGGTTGGCGAAGAAGAAGGCCGAAAGGTTCATCACCCACGCGCCGCAGTAGGCGGTCAGCATCAGGCGGCGGGAGTAGTACACCGCCTGCTCCTTTTCGCCCGCGCCCAGACACTGGCCTACCACGGTCAGGGCGGCCATGCCCACGGCGTTGGCGGGGATGTTCAGGAAGGTGGTGGTGGTATTGGCTACCGCGTTGGCGGCAATGGCTGCCGTGCCAAGGGTGGAGGTCAGGCTGGAGACCGACAGCTTGCCGATCTGGAACATGCCGTTCTCGATACCGGCGGGGATGCCCACCCGCAGGATGCGCCGGATCAGCCCGCCGTTCGGAGCCATCGCCCGCAGGCTGTCCACTCGCAGGGCGCAGCCCGGCTTTTGCAGCAGATACAGCACCACTGCGCAGGCAATGGCGCGGGACACAAGGCTTGCCAGCGCCGCGCCCATGACCCCCATGCCGAAGCCGTAGATCAGCACCGCGTTGCCGCCGATGTTCACCACGTTCATCACCAGACTGGACAGCATACTGATCTTGCTGTTGCCCTGCGCCCGGAACAGCGCCGCACCGGCGTTGTACAGGCCAATGAAGGGGTAGCTCAGCGCCGAAAGCAGAAAGTAGGTCTCGGCGTAGTGCATCACGTCCGCGTCAATGGAGCCGAAGATGCCCCGCAGGATGGCGTGCCGCCCGCCGATGACCACCGCCGCCACCAGCACACTGAAACTGGACAGCACGAATAAAATCTGCGCAGCCGCCGCCTTGGCATTTTTCGGCTCCTGATGGCCGATGTACTGGCTGGTGACCACCGCGCCGCCGGTGGCCAGTGCGCTCATGATCTGGATCATCAGGGTGTTGAAGCTGTCCACAAGGCTCACGCCGGACACGGCGGCTTCGCCCACCGAGGATACCATCAAAGTGTCCGCCAGACCGATGGTCACGCTTAACGCCTGCTCCGCGATCAGCGGCAGCAGCAGCGCCACCAGCGCCTGCCGTGAAAACAGGGGAGTGGATGTGAATTTGGACGATTTCATGCTGTCCTCCGTTGCAAATGACAAAAAAGCTCGAATGCTTCTATCATACAGCGGATGCTGTCGAAATGCAAGAGGTTGTATACAAGAAAGTGCCAAAAAGCAACAGCCCGCCGCGTTTCGTGCCCTTTACCCATGGGCACAGTTGTGTTAAAATAAGGTTGCAGCCCGCCCCGCTGTGCAGGAGAGGGGCGCTGCCTTTGGTAAATGATAAGATATATGATAAGAAGTTGAGGACCCATAAGGGGGTACAGTATGCAGCAAACTGCGCATAAGGTCGTTGTCATCGGGCATCGCAACCCGGACACCGACTCCATCTGCTCTGCCATTGCCTATGCAGAGCTGAAAAACAAGACCAGCGATCTGGTCTGCGAAGCCCGGCGTGCGGGCAAGATGAATCAGGAAACGGAATTTGTGCTGAAAAAGTTCGGGGTCACGCCGCCCCGGATGTGCACCGATGTCAACCCTAAAATTCGGGATGTGGATTACCGGCAGGTGCCCGGCATCCCCGGCTCCACCAGCCTGCGCAAGGCGTGGGAGATCATGCGCGACCAGAAGATCGACACCCTCCCCGTGACCAGCGAGGATGACGAATTGCAGGGCGTCATCACGGTGAAGGATATCGCCACCGCCAACATGGACCTGTTCGACACCGGCATCCTTGCCAAGAGCCGCACCAGCTACCGCAATATTCTGGAAACGCTGGGCGCTACCATGGTGGTGGGCAGCGAGGACGCGGAGTGCACCACCGGTCATATCCGCATTGGCACCGCCACCCCGGAAATGCTGGAAAGCAACATGGAAAAGGGCGATATCGTCATCCTGACCAACCGCTACGAAAGCCAGCTTTGCGCCATCGAGAAGGAAGCTTCTCTCATCATCATCTGCAACGGCGCAAAGGTGGGCCGCACCATCCAGCACATTGCCGCCGAGACCGGCGTAGCCATCATGAGCGCCCCCTGCGATACCTACGCGGCGGCAAAGCTCATCAGCCAGTGCGCGCCCATCTCCTATTACATGACCCGGGACGATATCATGAAATTCACCCTCGTCACCCCGGTGGCAGACGTCACCCGCGTGATGGCAAAGGTGCGCCACCGGTATTTCCCCATTCTGGATGCAGACGGCAAGTACTGCGGTATGATCAGCCGCCGCAACATCATCAACCTGCGCAAGCGCCGCATCATTCTGGTGGACCACAACGAGGCCACACAGGCGGTGGAGGGCTTTGATCAGGCCGAGATTCTGGAGATCATCGACCACCACCGCATCGGCAGTCTGGAGACCAGCGGCCCGGTGTACTTCCGCAACCAGCCGGTGGGCTGCACCGCCACCATCGTCACCCAGATGTACGATGAAAACGGCGTGACCATCCCGCAAAAGACCGCCGGTCTGCTGCTGGCCGCCATCCTTTCGGATACGCTGGTGTTCCGCAGCCCCACCTGCACCCCCATCGACGTAAACGCCGCCAACCGTCTGGCAAAGATCGCCGGGGTGGACATCAACGAGTTTGCCAACGAAATGTTCGAAGCCGGCGAAAAGCTGGACGGCAAGACCGCCGAGGAAGTGTTCTTGCAGGACTTCAAGGTGTTCATGTGCGGTGATATCCGCTTTGGTGTGGCGCAGGGCAGCTACATGACCCGCAAGAACCTGACCGCCGCCGAGGCGCTGTTGAAGCCCTATCTCGAGGAGGCACGCAACAAGCAGAACGTGGAGGATATCTATATGCTGCTGACCGACGTGCCCAAGGAGGAGAGCGTGGTCATCTGCAACGGGCGCTACGCCGCCGAGGTGCTGACGGATGGCTTCGACACCCAGCCCGCCGCCGATGCCAGCTGGACGCTGCCGGGCGTGGTGAGCCGCAAAAAGCAGTTCATCCCCGCCCTGATGACCGCTTATCAGGAGCTGTAAAGGGACACTGCCGTGTTTGATTTTCTTTCCAAAAAGGATCGCACCCCGCCCGCACTGCCGGAAGGCACGGAGCGGCGGCGCTACACCATCACCGGACAGGTGCAGGGGGTGGGCTTCCGCTACCGTGCGCGGTACGCCGCGCAGACCCTTGACCTGACCGGCTGGGTGCAGAACGAGGATGACGGCAGCGTAACGCTGGAAGTGCAGGGCGACCCGGATAAGTTCATGTCCCTGTTCGCCATGATCCAGAAAAGCGACTATATCCAGATCACTGGCATCCGCAGCAAGAATATCCCGCCCGACCCGTGGGAGCGCGGGTTCTCGGTGAAGGGATATTAAGGAACGGAATAGAAACAGAGCGCCTGACACCGCGGTGTCAGGCGCTCTGTTTCTATCATATTATACTTTCACCCCAGCACCTTGAGGGGGGAGTTTTCCACCCACAGGGTATGATCCAGCAGGCGGGTGACGGCAAGCCGTCCATTTGCCGTTACCCGGGCGGGGTCGAGGGCGTAGAAGTCGCTCTCGGTCAGGTTTTCCGGGTCGGCGGTGGGGGAGATGCCCGCCACACATACCCAGTGCCCGTAGGTGCTGCTGGTGGCGAATGTGGGGTAGGTTCACCTCGCTCCAGCCGGAGGAAGTCAGGTGGTATTCATAAGTAGAGGTGCGGTTCGTGTGGCGCTTTACCCGCTGACCGTGGTATTTTTCAGGTGCACGATCACCGGATGCCCGGCGGAAAGCTCGCTGTACAGCTTCTTCAGGCACTCGGCGCGGGTGCCGGAGTACCCGGTGTAGCCCGCTGCGGACCACACCGCACCGTTCGACCACATCCCGCTGCCGGAGCACACCTTGCCGTCCAGAATGGTGCGGGCGTAGCGCAGCGCGTACAGGCTGCACTTGCCGGAGGTCTGGTTGCCGATGGAAAGATGTGGCTGGTGTCGAAGCTGAGCAGCCGGATGCCGTTTTTCTCTTTCAGTTCAGCGGCGTGGGCATGGGGCAAAAAGGCGCACAGCAGCAAAACCAGCGCCAGAACTGCCGCCGCCAGCCGCTGTGCCGCGCGGGCGGGACAGTGTTGCATGGGTACTTCCTCCAAGTTCATTTCAATCTGGACATGATTTTACCACTAAAACGTGGTGAAAATGTGTAAAAAAGGCAAAATAATGGGGAAATACCCTCCCAGAGGGAGCTGGCGCGGCGCAAGCCGCGTCTGAGGGAGCTAACGCCTTAGCACAACATATGTCCAAATTTAAGTGCTCCCGCACCCGGAAAAACTGCGCCGCCGGGGCAGGGAAAAGATGATTCTGTGAATTGTAGACAGACTTTATTCCGGAATATATCAGAACTGCAACAAATCCCGCTTATTTTCATCATTTTCACGAAACTGTTTCGGGAAGTTTAGCGATATTCCCGATTGACAAAACCGTCAGGTGTCGGATATAATCAGGGCAGAAAGGCAACGATGGTTGCGAAAGCCTTTCGAGGAAAAAGAAACATATCCACAAAAAACGCTGATTGGAGGGATACCCCTATGAAGAAACTGTCAAAGATCGTCGCTCTGCTGCTTGCAGGCGCAATGGCTATGGTGATGCTCACCGCCTGTACCGGTGGCGGCAACAGCAGCAGCAATCTGAAAGAGGATAAGGATGCCGAGGCTAAGGTTCTGAGCAAGTACAGCACCAGCGTAGCTAATAACAAAGAATTGAAAGATGAAGCAGAAAAGTTCTTGGACGAAAAACTCACTGTATCTGGCGGTATCGGTGGCTATAGATTCGTTCTTGACGGCAAAGTAAAGGGTAAGGACAAAGAGTATCTGACGGTTCTCGTAGCGGCGAACTTCTCCTATAATGACACGTTGCTGGGTGTTATTCTGGATGAGATCTCGAAGAAGGTCAAGACCGATGCGGATGTCAACATTAACCAGAACGGCACTTGGACGGACATTGGCGTTGTTGTTAAGAGCGACCCCAAGACCAAGCAGAGCTACATGGCAATTGCGTTCAAGGTCAAGAACCCCAACAAGAAGTGATCACACAATGTTTCCCCGGAGAGCACCCGCCCTCCGGGGCTTTTTTGCGCTCTGCCCAAAAATCCCGGCAAAAAACAGGCACACTTGCCATTGACGAACCCTGCCGCGCTGCTGTAAAATGAAAGCAGAATACCCCTGTGCATCCGCATGGGCCCCCTGCATTTTATAAAAGGAGCATTGCATGAAAAAGTTAAAGCGTCTTGCGGCTGTTCTGCTGGCCGGTATCATGGCACTGGCACTGTTCACCGCCTGCAGCGACAGCGACCCCGGCAACCCGGAGTTTGATCCCAAGGTGGAAAGAGCCTATCAGAAAGCGCTGAATAATACATTCGGGACGAGCTTTGAAAACGATGCCGACATCAAGAGGCTGGCCATCGAGCACATCGAGGAGAAACATGGCGCAGACAGCCTGACCAGCATTGCACGCTGCAAAACAGAAGGCGACGAAAAGACCGTGGTGCGGCAGGTGCAGCTCTGCTTTGATACAAAAAGCAGCAAGCCGGATGCCTTTGTGCCGCTTTTCTACGAGGCCGCAGCCGCGCAAACCATCACGGCGAACCGGCTCAATGTTCAAGCCCTGCTCAACACCGTGAAGGATGAGCGTGGCGGCGCAGAGAAACACGGCATAACGCTGGAGCTTACCGCGCTGGGTGTCGGCGCAAAGACCATCGGCGGCAAGACCTATGTTGCCATCGGCTTTGAGCTGACCAACACCGCTGCACAGTAATTGCATCCCGCCCCGAGGAGCACCCCGCTCCCCGGGGCTTTTTTTTCGCCCTGAATCCCTCCCCGTGAAAAAGGCAATGCCGGAAAATCCGCAGATTTTCCGGCATTGCAAATTTAAAATAATTCTTCCGCTGTTTATGCGCAAAGCGCACGCGGCGCGCATTCCAAATCGTCCCGCCTTGCCCGGCGGGCTTTTTTTTCGCCTTTTTTGTGACAAACCCCGCCCGCTGTGGTACAATAAAAGGGTATCGAACTC
>ENA-OQKJ01000177-OQKJ01000177.1-human-gut-metagenome-genome-assembly--contig:-NODE-177-length-15962-cov-4.495043_pt1 | contig 15962 bp, 9 predicted proteins | sample MGYA00242647_ERZ504795 | MGnify/ENA primary metagenome ERZ504795 (study PRJEB26092, sample SAMD00036398) | human gut metagenome | host: Homo sapiens | study: EMG produced TPA metagenomics assembly of...
CGGTTGTCGGCGGGGGAAAGATTCTTCGGCAACGAGACACGAACGGGGTTTCGCTCTAGCGGCAGGCCCGGTGCGGGAGCGCCCATAAGGTCGGCGATCACGCGCTGGCCGACATCATGCAGATCGGCGGCGCGCTCGGCCTGATATCCACCGATGGCGCGGAACATGTCTTCCACCGCGGCGAAGCCTTCGAGCACCGCGCGTTCGGCGGTCTTGCCCTGCTGGATCAGCCCCTTGATGGATTCAGCCAGCGACGGATCGGAAGCGAACATGGCGATGGCCTGCAGAATCGGAGCGGCCTGCTTGGCGCCTTCGTCACCATTGGCGGCCTCTTCGGCGCGACGGTTCAGGTCGGCGTTCACCAGTGCGAGGGACTTTTCCACGCGGGCGATTTCGCTTTCGGCGGCAATGCCTTCCGCACGCGGGGCATCCGACGGTTCCGGCAGCGGCTGCGCCATACGGATGACCGGGCCGACTGCAACGCCGCGACCAATGCCAACACCCTTGATGATCATGTGAACTCCTTTGACCTGTTTCCTTGTTTTGTCGTTTGCGTTTGTTGTTTGCTCGCGAAAGGAACGCGAGCCGAACGTGTTCTTGTGATTTCCGCGCCTGCCTTGCGCGTTGAGTTACCGCAATGATTTCCACCGTCTTTGCCGGTAAATCATTTTCAGCCTGCCCACAGTATACACGCTTTAAACCGCAACACACAACCAGTAAACGTTTTCTGCGTTTCGTGGAAAAAGTGCTATAGTAATCACCAGCGGCGCACCGATGCATTTCGCTCGGCAAGCAGCACGACTTTCAAATAACACAACAGAAAACAATCAACAATAACGACTCAAAGGAGTGTCCATCATGGCAACCCGCACCACCGTCATCAACGATCCCGTCGGTATCCACGCTCGTCCGGCCGCACAGTTCTCCCAGGCCGTCACCGCCTCCGGCTGCACCGTCACCATCGCCAAGGAAGGCGGCAACCCGGTTCCGGCAGGCTCCATCCTGTCCATCATGGGCCTGGGCATCAAGCAGGGCGATTCCGTGGTCATCGACGTGCAGGGCGCCGACGACGAAACCGTGGCAGACAACCTGCTGAACATCCTCGTCAACGCCGAGTGATCTTCTTTTCTGAAGATTTTCGAGGATTTCGCAAGATATTCAACAATCTTCAGTTACGAAATCGCAATGCGATCGCAATTCCATATGCATGATTGCGATACTTGCTTCAGCCACCTGCCGCATTCGACGGGTGGCTGTTTTATTCCTGAATACGCGATTGAGACACGGCAGCAATTCGAATAATCCAATACTTCGAATGATTTTGGGAGGAGAGCATGGCACGCACAACCGACAACGCCTCGGCTTCGGCTACTTCGGCGAACAGTTCAATCACGAACGTCGCCGCGCTGGCCAACGTCTCCATCGCCACCGTCTCCCGCGTGCTTTCCGGAAAACGCACCAAAGACGACGACATCGCACGACGTGTGAGAGCCGCCGCGGCACACCTCAACTATTCGGTCAATTATGCGGCGAGCGCATTGCGCAGCACCGTCACCAACACCATCGGACTGGTGATTCCAACCGCCACCGACCCGTTCTGCGCGCAACTGCTTGACGAAATCGAACCCGTCATCGACGTGGATTCGCAGCAACTGCTGCTCGGCATCGGCGGCGATCAGGCCACGCAGATCCAACGCATCGAATCGTTGGTGGACCGCCATGTTGACGGGCTGATCGTACTGCCCGCCTGGGGAGCCTACCTTTCCGAGGAACTTGAACATTACGCCTCCACACTGCCGATTGTGCAGGTGGGCGGCCGTCGATGCTCATCCCGCACATCCATGGTGAGCATCGACGAAAACGCCGCCATGGAAATCGTGATCAGGCATTTGGCCGAACGTGGCATCGCATCCGTGGCATACATGGCCGGCAAGGAAATCTCCTTCGAATCGGCGGAACTGTTCGCCATGTTCCACACGCAGATGCGAGCGCACCATCTTGCCACCGAAACCGAATGGAACAAGTTCGGAGACCGTAGCGTGCAGCGCGGATTCGACTGCGCCATGCGACTGTTTTCCGAGCCGCTCGTGCAGCCGGAGGCAGTGGTGTGTGCCGACGATTCGATCGCATTCGGTGTGATGGTGGCGTTCGATGCGTTGGGAATCCGCGTGCCGGAGGACGTGCTGGTGGTCGGCTACCATGATTCCGCCATCGCGCGTACCACCATGCCTCGGCTGACGTCGGTGCGTGCGCCGTTTGAGCGTATTGTGTCGGAATGCTTGCGATTGCTGGCTTCCGGCCCTGCCGGAGGCGCGGCTGAGACGACTGATGCGTCCGGCGGCAACGTGCGCGCGCCCCGCGTCATGCTCGCCCCGCAGCTTATTGTGCGGGATTCCTCGGTGTTCCGCCGGTGAATCGCGAATCGAATCGCCGGTAATTACTGGAAATTACGAAAATCACGGAATCAGCGCGCAGAACAGCGCTTCAAACACCAAAACCGGATTGCCGTTGCCATTGAGCCTGCGGCGCGCGGTGGCGATGTCCTCCAGCCGGCGCACGGCCCCCGTACGGTCGAGCCGTACCGACAATTCCGTGATGGCGGAACGGTTTTCGAGGTTGATGAGTCCCACCGCGTCCTCGGCGTTGTTCTGCAGCACCGCCACGTCACGGTAGATGCTGGCAACCGATTGAGCGCACGGTCGAGCACGTCACGCGTAAGGCGCGTGGTCTGTCGCTTCAGCTCGTCTTTTTTGGCAATCGCATTGTATGCGCCACGCAGCTTCGGAGGAATACGATCCTTCGCCCCAAGCCCATTGACTCTGCGAAAATCAGCTTCCGCCTCTGCCGCTTTGACCTTCACCTCCGCTTCGGCCTGCGCCTTCGCATTGTCGATAAGATTGCCGGCAAGCAGCACCGCATCCGACGCGCGACGCAATCCAAGCACGCCCACAATCAGCTCGTCGCGGTCAGACATCACCTGCTCATTCTTCGCATACAAGCGCGCGATGCCGATATGCCCTTCCGCAAGACGTGCGGCACGCACCGCGATTTTCGGCTCGAATCCGCCATTTTGCTCCAGAAATGCAGCCACCGCCTGCGTGGAGGGCACGGCAAGATTGACGATGCGAGTGCGCGAGCGAATCGTCGGCAACACGTCCTGCGCACTCGGCGCACACAAGAGCCAAATCGTATGCTCACTCGGCTCCTCAATCTCCTTGAGCAACACGTTGGTGGTGCGTTCCAGCATGCGATCGACATCTTCGATAATGATGATGCGCCACGGCGCAGTGCTTGGCATCTGCTCGGACGTAGTGATGATGTTTCGCACCTCGTCGATGCCGATGGTCACTTTGTTGGTGGCCAGCACGGTCACGTCGGGGTGAGTGCCGGCAAGCACCTGCTGCGCGGCTTTGGTCGGCTCGTCGCCAAGACCATGATCGGGGCTCTCCAACGCCGCAGCAAACGCGCGCGCCACATTGGAACGACCCGATCCGGGAGGGCCGCAAATCAGCCAGGATTGCGCAATGGCTTTCGGATCGCCACTTGCGATGGCTTTGAGTTGTTCGACAACCTGCTGCTGGCCGACAATCGAATCCCACACGCTCACTGGGCGGCCTCCGATTGGAAAGTTTTCATTTGACTGATTTGCGCAAAATCAGACTGAATATGCGCCCATACTTCATCGATGGATTGGCCGGCATCAATCACGCGGAAGCGTTGCGATTCCGCCTTTGCCAAGTCAAGAAACGCCTGCCGTGTACGACGTTGGAAATCGTTTCCTGCAGACTCCATGCGATCTTCATCATGCTGCAGTCGTGCATGCGATTGCACAGGGTCAAGATCCAGCAGATACGTGCGATTCGGCAATAGCTCACACGTTGCCCACATACTTAAGTCGCGGATTTCACCTGCCGTCAATTCGCGGCCGCCAGCCTGGTATGCAAGAGAAGAATCAAGGTACCGATCGGTAATTACCACGGCACCGCGTTCCAGTGCAGGGCGAATCACCTCGGCAACATGCTGGGCACGGTCAGCGGCGAACAGCAGCGCCTCCGCACGCGGAGCGATATCCGCATCGGAACCTTCCACGCCGCCAAGCAGCAACTCGCGAATCGCCACGCCAAGCACAGTACCGCCTGGCTCGCGCGTGACCACGCATTCGCGCCCCTGCGCCTCAACGTACGCACGCAACCGTTCAACCTGCGTGGTTTTGCCGACGCCGTCTACACCTTCAAAGGAGATGAATATGCCTTGCATATTCATCACTCTACATTGCGGCGTTCGCAACGCTACCGCTGCTCACTGCTACGAACAGTCCACCGGCATCTCTCATGCGACGCTCATCAGCTATCGCTACTCGCTGCCACGTACAGTCCACTGGACTGTACTTCAAAGGAGATGAATATGCCTTGCATATTCATCACCGGGCGGGAACTACGGCGGGACGGGTGTAGCCTTCGTTGGCGGCAAGCCATTCCACATCGGCCTTCACCGTGGTCGGCGTGGAACCGATCTCCTTGGCGATACGGGTGTTGGCCCAACCCTTATCGGCCAACTCGCGCACCTTGGCACGGCGATCGGCACGAGCCTTATCGACGGAAGCCGCCTTGGAAGTCTTAGAAGCCTTGGCAGCACCAGCCTTCTTAGCCCCGCCCTTGCCGGCGGCGGTCTTACGTCCACGCCTTTTCGACGGGCCCTGCGCACGTTTCTCAGCCAGCAAACGGAACGCCTCGGCCGGTTCGATCGACTCAGGAGCATACTGCTTCGGCAACGTACGATTCGTCTCACCATCGGTGATATACGCGCCGTAGAAGCCTTCCTTGATGGTCACCTGCTTCTGCGTTTCCGGATCGACGCCCAATTCGCGCAGCGGCGGCTTCGCAGCGCCACGGCCACGCCCACGGCCATACTTCGGCTGGGCGAACAGTTCCTTCGCCTTATCCAAATCAACCGTGAAAATCTCATCTTCCGAAGCAAGCGAACGCGTATCCGACTTGCCATCGGCACCGGTCTTCGTCAAATACGGACCGTAACGACCATTATTGGCTTGCACGGTAACCGTCTGCACTTCACCGGTCTGCGCATCCACCTCTTCATACGAACCGACTTCACGCGGCAAGCTCAGCAGACGCAACGCATCATCCAACGTCAACGATTCCGGACTCATCGTCTTGAACAACGACGCCATCTTCGGGCGATCGGCAGCGGCTTTCTTCGCACCCTTGCCGCGCTTCGGCTTCTCACTAGCGCCCTCGGCAGCATCACCAGCATCGCCGGCATCGGCAGAAGGCATCACCAGCGCAACATACGGCCCGAAACGACCATTACGCACTTCAACGGTGCCTCCGGAAACCGGATCGACGCCAAGAGCGCGCGGACCGCCGGAATGGTTCTCGATCAAATCATGACCGACTTCCACCGTCAGCTCATCCGGAGCGAGCGTATCCGGCAGCGAGGCACGCTTCGGATTGCCCTCATCATCCAGATGGTTCATATCCTCCAAATACGGGCCATATCGACCGACGCGCACATGCAAACCGTCGCCGATCTCGATCGTATTGATCTCGCGAGCGTCGATTTCACCCAACTGCGCGACCTGCTGCTGCAAGCCGGCATGCGCCTCGTCCGCAGACTGCGCGGCACCCTCACCGGAACCGAAATAGAAGCGGGTCAGCCAATTCCTGCCGGTCTCCTGACCGCTCGCGATCTGGTCAAGACCGCTTTCCATATCGGCAGTGAACTCGTAATCCACATACCGCGGGAACTTCGTTTCCAGCAATTTGACCACGGAGAACGCGAGCCACGACGGAATCAACGCACGACCGCGCTCATACACGTACCCGCGATCGATGATCGTGGAAATAATGCTCGCATACGTGGACGGGCGGCCGATTTCCTTCTGTTCCAACGTTTTCACGAGCGACGCTTCGGTGTAACGCGCCGGAGGCTGAGTTTCGTGTCCGTCGGCACCAACCGCCACCGCGGCGAGCGCATCGCCCGGATTCATCGGCGGAAGCGACACATTGTCATCCGACTTCTTATCCGCTTTGCTGGATTTACCGGATTGCGCAGCCTGTTCAACGCTTCCAGCAGCATCGCCCTTCTTCGATTCGGCGGATGCGCGGCGGCCTTCACCGGTCGCCTTCATAAAGCCGGGGAATTCGATGACAGTGCCGGAAGCCTGGAACATGGCTTCCCCATTCGATTCGGTCGGTGCGGACAGTCGCACGGTCGCCGTGGAACCGGTTGCGTCTGCCATCTGGCAGGCAAGCGTGCGCTGCCAGATCAGCGTGTACAGCTTGAGCTGGTCGGCCGGCACTTTGCTTGCGATTTCCGCAGGATCGCGGAATTTCGCGCCCGCCGGCCTAATGCATTCGTGGGCTTCCTGCGCGCCCGCCGTCTTTGTGGCATATTGTTTCGGCGCATCCGACAGATAGTTTTCGCCGAAATGCTTGACGACCGCTTCACGAGCGGCTGCTATCGCTTCCTGCGACAGCGTCACCGAATCGGTACGCATGTAGGTGATATAGCCGTTTTCGTACAATCCTTGCGCCGCACGCATGGTCTGACGCGAGCTCATGCCGAGACGATTGCCGGCGGTCTGCTGCAAGGTGGACGTGGTAAACGGTGGAACCGGACGGCGACGGTACGGCTTGGTTTCCATCGACGCGACAGTAAACGTTGCAAATTCCAATGCCTGCGCAATCGCGGAAGCCTGCGCCTCGTCCAACTGCACGACCTGATCCTTCGCACCGGCCGCAGTCAGCTTGCCATCGGCGCCGAAATCCTTGGAACCAGCTAAACGACGGCCACCCAACGACACCATACGAGAATCGAACGCAACATTATTGCCATCGGCATCCGGCGCCTCCAACGTTGCGGTGACATCCCAATACGGGGCACGCACGAACGCCATACGCTCGCGCTCGCGCTCCACGATCAAACGCGTGGCGACGGACTGCACACGGCCCGCGGAAAGACCCGGACCAACCTTGCGCCACAGCACCGGAGAAAGCTCATAGCCGTACAGGCGGTCCAGAATACGGCGGGTTTCCTGGGCGTCGACCATGTCGTCGTCAACGTCGCGAGTATTGTCAAGCGACGCTTTGATGGCTTCCTTCGTGATTTCGTGGAACACCATGCGCTTAACCGGCACTTTCGGCTTGAGCGTCTGTACCAGATGCCAGGCGATGGCCTCTCCCTCGCGATCCTCATCGGTTGCGAGGTACAGGGTGTCGGCTTTTTTCAACGCGCTTTTCAGCTCGGACACGGTTTTCTTCTTGTTGCCATCGACGATGTAGTACGGCTTGAATCCGTCTTCCACGTCAACGCCGAACTTGCCGAATTTGGTTTTGTCGGCGGCCGGCACCTGGCTCGGCTGCGCAAGATCTCGAATATGGCCGACCGAGGCCATCACCGTATATTCGGAGCCCAAATACCCACCGATTTTCTTGGCCTTGGTGGGAGACTCCACAATCACGAGCTTGCTGCCGGTAGCCATAGCCACTCCTTATTACTAGCGTTTGCAACGCAATAATACTCACTGACCGTATGCAGTTGGCAAACCGTCCGTGTGGCGCGAGCGACCGGTGCCGGAAATTTTCGGCGTGATCGTACGTTTTGCCGTCAGCGTTTCGGAGGGGCCGGAGGTGCACCGACAAGCCCAAGTTTCGTCAATGGCGAGGCGGTCAGCTGACGCATGGTCAACACCAGCCCGAACACCAACGACGCAACGGAAGCCGTCAGAATCACCGTGGAAAGGTGCGCACCGGAATTCGTCCATTCCGCACTCATCGCAAGTCCCGGCTGAATCTGCCAAATAATGTATGCGCCATACAGGGTGCCGAGCACGCCGAACGTCAACAGCACGCTGCCGACGATCTGCACGGAAGGCGACGACGCACGCGAACCGGGCTCATCCATGCCGTTCGCAAACGTCGCGGCAAGCGTGATCATTGCCACTCCGCCGACGATCAGCAACGCCATGATCACGTCGGTCGGCCGGTGCCACTGTCCCGCAATCACCGACAATCCGACGAGTACCGCATACAGCCAGCCGATCACGGCAACGAGCGCACGGCATACGCGAGGCACGGCGCATAGTAGGATCATTCCTGCCGCGGCGGCGAGTATGACATGCCCGGAAGGCGCGGAATTATTGGGATTTGATTCCAGATTGATTAAGTACGGACGTGGCAGCAGCGGCTTCAGCAACTCTGCTGCGGCAAAGCAGATTCCGCCGAATACCGCCAGTTGAGCAATCAACAGCCATCGTTTTCTTACGATAAGTACGGCGAGGGCGATTATCGACATAATCGCGCTTGTTGCGATTACAACGGTGGAAATGGTGAAAACATGCACGACCGGTTCCAGCCATCCCGGCAGGGCCGCATCGAATTTCGACCAGACCATGTCTTCATAGCTTTGGCCTTCCATCGTGCGCACGCCCAACCACCAGACGCCCACCGCGGCGGCAAGCAGCAGCAGACCGAACACCACGCTGAGCATAATGCTCGACACGCGCGGATGACGGGTCAGCGGATCGGCTTCGGCAAGCCCTTCGCTCACTTCACGTGGGGAAAGCACCTGTTCGATCGGATCAGACGGCGGCTGCGGCACGGGAACGGGCGCGACCGGCTGTTCCAGCATATTCGCGGACTTGTGCGGGTCTCGGATGATTGGCTTGAATTCGTCGGTCATAATCATCGAGAATACGGCATTGGCTCTACGGTATGCGCGAATGGCATGAAGATATAAGAAAACCTCCACGCACCCGGAAGAGGCCACTTACCCTTGCTGCATTCCTGCCCTGGGGGAGTTGGGTGACGTACCGCCACGCGGAGGCAAAGACCAGTGTACACCATGCCCGGACCGAACCGCGCCGCAAGCCGCACGAACCGCAGCGCAACCCGCGCCACAGGCCGCGCACGAACCACACAGACCATGCCATGATCCGTGGAGCAGCCAGCCCCACGACCAGCGACACAGGGAAATCAAACGTCAAAATGCCGCTTCCCCAAGAGCATCCCGCGTTAAGGAGGGCGGACGGGTATGCTTGATGAGGAATCGCACACGAATATTGTGTGTTTGTTTTAAGTTCGGAAGGTTGTTCTTATGACTGAAGCGGTGGAATATCCCGATCTGGTGGTCGTGGGCGCGGGCCTGTTCGGCCTGACCGTGGCCCAGCAGGCCGTGGAGAGGCTCGGCGTGCGCGTGGAGATCATCGACGTGCGCGACCACATCGGCGGCAACGCGTACAGCTACATGGACGAGGAGACCGGCGCGGAGATCCACAAGTACGGCGCCCACCTGTTCCACACGTCCAACAAGCGCGTGTGGGACTACGTGAACAGGTTCACCTCGTTCACGAACTACGTGCACCGCGTGTACGCCACCCACGACGGCGAGGTATACCCCCTGCCGATCAACCTGGGCACCATCAACCAGTTCTTCCGCGCGCACTACACGCCCGCCGAAGCCAAGGCGCTCGTGGCCGAGCAGGCCGGCGAGCTGGCGGGCAAGGATCCTCAGAACCTCAACGACAAGGGCATTTCGCTGATCGGCCGCCCCCTGTACGAGGCGTTCATCAAGAACTACACGGGCAAGCAGTGGCAGACCGATCCGAAGGACCTGCCAGCGGGCATCATCAACCGCCTGCCGGTGCGCTTCAACTACGACAACCGCTATTTCAAGGACACGTGGGAGGGCCTGCCGGCCGACGGCTACACCGCGTGGATGGAGCGCATGATCGACGATCCGCGCATCCATGTGACCCTGGAGACCGACTTCTTCGACGGGTCCCAGCCGTACAACAAAGCGGCTTTGGCCGCGGCCGGTGTGCCGGTGGTGTACACGGGTCCGGTGGACCGCTACTTCGACTACTCGCTGGGCGAGCTCAAGTGGCGCACGGTCGACTTCAAGGAGGTGCGTTACGACGAGGGCGACCATTTCGGCTGCCCGGTGATGAACTTCTCCGACGCGGACGTGCCGTACACGCGCGCGATCGAGTTCAAGAACTTCAATCCGGAGCGCGCCGCCTCGCAGAATCCCGACAGGACCGTGGTGTGGGAGGAGTACAGCCGTTTCGCCGAGCGTGGCGACGAGCCGTACTATCCGATCAACACGGAGGCCGACAAGGCGCTGTACGCGAGGTACGAGGAGCTCGCGAAGGCCGAGCCGAAGACGGTGTTCGGCGGCCGTCTGGGCACGTACAAGTACTACGACATGCACAACGTGATCGATACCGCGTTGACCGCGTACGAGGAACAGGTCGAACCCCTTCTCAAGAAGTGACGATACGCATCGTTTCCAAATCGTAATTAAAAATCCCCAATCCACCGACGGTGGATTGGGGATTCCTCATATCAGGTGAACCAAAAATCAGGCGCGCCACACATCCTTACCAGCTGCCTTGGCGGCGGCGACATCGGCGTCAAGCTGCTCTTCGCTGCCTTCAACGCTGCCCTTGATGAACTCCTCCACCAAGCGGCGGGCCTCGCCATCCTCGTGCTGCACGGCCGGCGACTTCATGAAATAGGAGCTCGGAGCCAGAATCGGGCCGGCCAGATGACGGTCGAGCGCGATCTTGGCGGCACGCACGGCATCGATCACAATACCGGCGGAATTCGGGGAATCCCACACCTGCAGCTTGTATTCCAAGCTCAGCGGCACATCGCCGAACGTAGTGCCTTCAAGACGCACGAACGCGAACTTGCGGTCGTCAAGCCATGCCACGTAATCGGACGGACCGATATGCACGTTATGCGGATCCATATCGTGCGGCACCACGGAAGTGACGGCGCGGGTCTTGGAAATCTTCTTGGATTCCAGGCGCGAGCGCTGCAGCATGTTCATGAAGTCCATGTTGCCGCCCACGTTGAGCTGGTACGTGCGGTCCAGACGCACGCCACGATCCTCGAACAGACGGGCGAGCACGCGGTGCGTGATGGTGGCGCCGACCTGGGACTTGATATCGTCGCCGACGATCGGCACACCGGCGTCACGGAACTTCTGAGCCCATTCCGGATCGGATGCGATGAACACCGGCAGGCAGTTCACGAACGCGCACCCGGCGTCCATGGCGGCCTGGGCGTATGCCTTGTCGGCCTGCTCGGAACCGACCGGCAGGTAGGAAACGAGCACGTCGACCTTCTTGTCGCGCAGCACTTGGGCCACGTCGACCGGCTCGGCGTCGGACTCTTCGATCATCTGGCGATAGTATTCACCCAGACCATCGTTGGTCGGGCCGCGCAGCACTTCGACGCCCAGATTCGGCACGTCGGCGAATTTGATCGTGTTGTTCTGCGACGCTTCGATGGCTTCAGACAGATCCTTGCCGACCTTCAGCGCGTCCACATCGAATGCGGCGACGAATTCAATGTCGCGCACGCGATATCCGCCGAAATTATTGTGCATCAGACCGGGAATCTTATCCTCGTCCTTCGTGTCTTTGTAGTATTCAACGCCCTGCACCAGCGAAGAAGCGCAATTGCCAACGCCAGCGATAGCTACACGAATGCTCATCTGTAAACGACTCCTCTGTTATATATGCATATATGCGTTTCACAGGTACCAAATTTCAAGCATACCTGCGAAACAGCGAAAAGGCACCTGAAAAACTGATAAAACCCTGAAAATAAGCCGATATTGAGACAACGACCCACAAACTGTCGATTTGTAAAAGAGCTGCGCAAAAAATGCCCTCCCAAGGGCAAACTCACCCCATTTTCACCTGATTTCTCAAGTCAATCAGCTACGGTGGAACCTATGGTTTCACACACACGAAGCGTAAGCTCACGCTCAAGAAGCGCCCGCAGCGGCGGCGCCGGCAGCAATCGCAGCAACGCATCCCATAGCGCGCCCAAGCCGCAGAACCACGGATCGCACCGCGCCAACGGACCTAAGAAAAAGCAGAACAAGCGCAAGCATCTCGTGCTGAAGTGGGTACTCGGCATCTTCGCAGCGCTACTCGCGGCAGGAATCGGCCTGTTCGCCTACATGTATATCACCACGGAAATCCCCGAGCCGGAAAAGTTCGCCCTCGCCGAAAAAACCACCGTCTACTATGCCGACGGCACTACGGAAATTGGCAGCTACGCGGAACAGAACCGCGAAATCATCGACTGCGCGGTATTGCCGGATTACGTGGGCAATGCCATCGTCGCGTCGGAAGACCGTTCCTTCTACACCAACAAGGGCATCGATCTGTATGGCATCGCGCGAGCGCTGTATACGAATCTGACCACAGGCAGCCGTCAGGGCGGTTCGACCATCACCCAACAGTATGCGGAACGCTACTATTTGGGCGAAACCACGTCGTATTCCGGCAAGCTGAGAGAAGCGTTCCTGGCCATCAAGATCGCGCAGGCACAAGATAAGAGCCAGGTGCTGTGCAATTACATGAACACGATTTATCTTGGTCGTGGCGCGTATGGCATTCAGGCGGCGGCGAAGGCGTATTTCAACAAGAACGCCAGCGATCTGACCTTGTCGGAATCCGCCATGTTGGCTGGTATCATTCCGGCGCCGAGCTCATGGGATCCGGCCGTCAATCAGGAACAGGCCGAAAAGCGATACGACCGCGTGCTCAGCATCATGAAGGAAGACGGCTACATCACCGCCCAGGAGAAGAAGGAAGCGCAGTTCCCTGCCGTGGCGGAAATACAGCAGAGCAACCAGATGGCCGGCGCGAACGGGTATCTGCTGACCACGGTGAAGAACGAACTGGTCAATTCCAAGGCGTTCACCGCCGATGATCTGGAAACCGGCGGCTACAAGATCGTCACCACGCTCGACAAGGACATGCAGGACGAGATTCAGCAGGTCGGCGACACCCGACCGGAGGGCATGCCGGAAAGTATTCAGGTGGGCGGTATTGCGGTCGATCAGAAGACCGGTTCCGTGAAAGCCATGTATGCGGGCAACGATTACCTCACCAAGCAGCTCAACAACGCCACGCAGGCCACGTTCGAACCGGGTTCCACCATGAAGCCGTTCGGCTTGCTGGGCGCCGCGCAGGAGGGTGTGAATTTCAACACCATCTTCAACGGCAATTCCGGCCTGACGTTTGAAACGACGCCGGGAACCACCGCGCAGGTGCCGAACGCACTGAACACCAACTGGGGGTATATCAACCTCTATCAGGCGACCGCGAATTCGGTGAACACCGTGTTCATGGACGTCAACAAGCATCTCGGCGCCGCGAATCTCGCCAAAATAGCGCATCAGGCGGGCATTGAGGGAGACATTGCCGAAGACACCACCTACAACATTCTGGGCATCAACGGCATTACCGTATGGGATCTGGCTCAGGGCCACTCCACCATTGCCAACGATGGCGTGAAAAACACGTTGCACATCGTCGACACGGTGCTCACGTCCGACGGTTCGAAGGAACTGTACAAGACAGCGCAGGAGAACCAGCAGGTATTCGACGCAAACGATTGCCACTTGGTGCAGAAGGCCATGCAGGGCACCACCACGTACGGCACCGCGGCCGGTGTTTCGGCACGTCTCGGACGCCAGGTGGCCGGCAAGTCCGGCACCGCGAATGATGAGAAGGCCGCCTCATTCGTAGGCTATACGCCGCAACTGCTCAATGTGTGGGCCATTTGGAATCCTGCGGAAGACGGCAGCGCGCAGGAAGTGCCACCGTTCGCAGGCTATGGCGTTTCCTCCACCGGCTATCCGTCGCATCTGTTCGAGGAGTTCATGTCGCTCGCCCTGCAAAATCAGGAGGTGCTGACCTTCACCGAACCGACCGACAACGGTAAGATCGGCGGTCCGGACGGCACGTGGGGCACCGGCGCGCAGAAAACCCAAACACGGCAAAGCCAGGAGATGCCGAAGGTCGAGGAGAACACCGAGCAGACCACGCCCGATCCTACGCAAAACAGCGATCAGAACAGCGCTGGAAACGGAGACGGCGGCAACTCCGGAGACGGCGGAGACAGTGGCAATAACGGCGGAGACAACTCCGGAGACGGCGGCAACGGCGGCAACAGCAGTGGCGACAACTCCGGAGACGACCAGTCAAACGGAGCCCAATAACCGTCGCAACGACCGTCGGCGGCAGGCAAGGCACCCACTCATTGACGGCAACCGACGCCAGCCGGAACGGCAACCGGCAAAGCAACCGCAAAAAACATTGTGGCGGCAACGAATACCATCGTTGCCGCCACAATGCGTATCAGCATCCTCCAATCACCGGATCGCCATGGCAGACGCCCCCGGACGGTCAGTCGTCTGCCATATCGCGATTTTCATCGCTGCAATCCTACTTATGCAATCGTAGGGCGGTGATTTTCGCGCCGTCATGCGCCGAAGCCGAGATGCGTACGATCGCAGCGTCGTCAGCATTGTCGTTTTCTCCGGTATTCTCAATATTTTCCGCGGTTTCCGCAGTTTCTATGGCATCCGGCAGCGGATACACGTCGATTGCCGTGGGATCGCCGTCGATGCGACGATGCTCGCCACGCTGCAATGGCAGGCCGTCGAGCGTCACTTCATACGCCGCGTTTTCACCGTTGCTTTCCGCGGAATCGGCAATCATCTCGATTTCCAAACGATGCGCCTGACCACGCCCGCGCATCGCATACTGGAATTCGCCACCAGCCAACGCGCGACGCCAATGCAACGTGCCGTCGGCACCCATCATGTCGTTATCGCCCGAATACCGATGATCGACTTCCGATTGCTGCTGACCGCATGCGATGGTGTCGACAACGGTCTGCTCGCTAGCGGCCTGACGCGCATCGATATCGGCCAGTTGCGCGCGCAACGCACACACGTTGCCATCGTCGGCAACCGGCAGATACACGGAATACCGGCAGCCATGCATACTGCTGAACTCATGCATGTCGAACAGCATGGTACGGCCGGAAACGTCCGTCGCGGCAACGGTGAGGCCATGCATGTACGGTCTGGAAACCTGCGCGCACGCCTTGACCGGATTGCCGTTGATGATCGGCATGGATACGAGCGGACGCAACGGACCGGTGGCAATATGACTCATACGGCCGGCGTCCGCGAATTCGCCGTCCATATCGTCGCTATCCGAAGCCAGCGCCATCACCTTCGGCCCCTTCATGAAACTGACCCAAGGCGAACCGTCCGGCATACGCTCGACGGTGATCCGCGGCCGCAACCGCATCACCACTTCCGCAACGCCGTTCCAGCGCAGACGCAACGGCAGATATCCTTCGGGAATATCGTTGGTGCGTGCCGGATCAAGCGTGCAGACGGCGCAGGTGGCTTCCATCACGCCGTAATGCTCCGCCCACCACGGACGGCGCAGAAACAGCGTGGTTTCCCGCAAACCACCGGGAGTATCGGGAACATGCTCGGCCGTGGATTCCAATGTGAACGTCACCGTGTAATCGACGCCATCCTCAATGCGAGCGGCGCGCTGCGTGATGCGCAGACCCTGCTCCGGGCAGTCGAAGGTGGAATCGATGTACAGATTGACCAGCAGGCGCGTAGCTTCCGCCTCGGCATTGTTTGAAACGGTATTGCCCGTCTCGGCGGCAGAACTGGCAAAACCAGCAGCAGCCGAATCAGCCGAATCCTGCGCAGCCGGCCGCTGCAGCGCGTAAATCAATCGTCCATATCGGGCGTGATTCTCCAATCCCGAACCGACGCAACACCAGAAGCATTCCTGAGGTGTGGAATAGGCACGATAATGCTGCGATCGCATCGGCGTGAAATACACGAATCCCGGCTGCTTCGGATTGATGGTGGACAGCAGGTGATTTTCCAGCACCCGCTCGTAGAAGTTGATATAGTCGGCGCTGCCGGAACGCAGCCACAGTCGTTCCGCAAGTTTCGACATGTTGTACGAATTGCAGGTTTCCGGGCCTTCTCGCGATTCGATCATGGATGAAAAATCGTCCGTCGGGTGGAAATGCTCGGACACGGAATGCGCGCCGATGCTTACGGAACGGTGATGTACCACGGAATCCCAG
>ENA-OQKJ01000178-OQKJ01000178.1-human-gut-metagenome-genome-assembly--contig:-NODE-178-length-15958-cov-2.565031_pt1 | contig 15958 bp, 15 predicted proteins | sample MGYA00242647_ERZ504795 | MGnify/ENA primary metagenome ERZ504795 (study PRJEB26092, sample SAMD00036398) | human gut metagenome | host: Homo sapiens | study: EMG produced TPA metagenomics assembly of...
GACGGTAACTTTGGCGCCATCGTGCGCTCCGCCGAGGTCGTGGGCGCCGCGGGTGTCGTCATCGCCAACAAGCGTGCCGCCGGCGTGACCGTGGGCAGCTACAAGACCTCAGCCGGCGCCGTCATGCATCTGCCTATCGCGCAGGTTCCCAATATCGCCCGTGCACTCGATGACCTCAAGGCCGCTGGCTTTTGGGTGGGCGGTGCCTCCGAGCATGCTGAGGGCAGTTGCTGGGATGCTCCCTTCGAGGGTCGCGTGGCGCTCGTCATGGGGTCCGAGGGCGACGGCATCTCGCGCCTGGTGCTCGAGAAATGCGACTTTTTGACCAAGCTTCCCCAGCGCGGCATGACCGAGAGCCTCAATGTTGCCCAGGCGACCACGGCGCTGTGCTTTGAGTGGCTGCGCCGCAACGCCGGCGAGCTCATGGGGGAGGAGTAGCGCATGTCCAAAAAGAACCGTGCCAAGTCCAAAGCCAAGCGCTTTGGCGAAGGCTCGGCCAAGCCGATTGTCTCGGCCGCGACCTACGGCGTGGGCGGCAATGCGTTTGCACAGGCTATCGCCGATCCGGTCTCGACGGTGCACTCCAACAAGCCCGAGCTGCTGGTGGTCGACGGTTACAACGTGATCCACTGCACGCCGCGCTACGAAAAGCTCGTCTACGATCATTCCGACGATCCGTATTCCAGCGACGTTCACGATATGGCGCGCACGGCGCTCATCAACGACGTTGCCGCGTTTGCCCAGGGCCGCTACGAGGCCGTAATCGTGTTTGACGGTGCGGGCAATATCTCCAGCGAGCGTCCCAACCTGCCGGCCCGCGGCGTGCGCATCGAGTTTTCGCCGACGGGCGTCTCTGCCGACACCGTGGTGCAGAAGCTCTGCATCGAGGCACGTGAGGAGGGCCGCGCATGCTCCGTGGTATCGAGTGATGGCACAATTCAAGCCGTCGTCATGGGCAAGGGTGTCACGCGCATCTCGAGCCGCATGCTGGTGGACGAGATCAAACAGATCGATAACGACGTTCACGAGGCAGAGGAAGCTCCGCAGATCAAGATGACTCTGGGCAGTCGCCTGAGCCCCGATGCCCTGGCCAAGCTCAAGGCCCTGCGCGGGAGTAGGGGAGTTGCGGGGCAATGCTGCCTCGCTAACTCCATTCAGCGATGTCGATCATTCTTTCGAGGCGCCATGTTAGCGCCTCTTTTAGATAAGGCAGTCTTGCTGTAAGAGCGTCGTTTTTGGATAGGATTTCGATTGCCTCGTCAACGAAACCCTCGAGCTTGTCGTCGTCAAACCAGCTCATATCCTCAACAAGCAGCATTTGTTTCGCGGGGCTTGAATGAAATTGTGCACTGGTAAAACTGTGCTCCCCCGCCCTAAGCTCCTCTAGTGATATGTTGCACCAGAGTGATGAGCCCGAATCGAAGATAGGGGCTGGTCTGCAGACCAGTGAGTTGACGTTTCGCACGAGGCCGAAGTTGCGCCAATGACGATCATAGTTGGCGATGATGTCGTCGCACACGATCATGCGGTCAAGGGCATCCTTGACGCCTGTTACCCCGAGTTTCTCGCAGTTTGCTACATATCGCTCGTAGTCGGTTAGTCTTTCATCTGCGTTTGCGTACTGATTTACATAGAACGCAGGGACATACTCTTCTTCATCAGTTAAGAAGACATCGCATATGCTCAGGGCGGAAGTGCCCGTGCCCTCGAGCGAGTAAGGCACATAATCGCAGGCGTTTAGGATGCGACGATGGAGCGCGGTCGCTACCAGCTCGTTATATGGTTCTTGGTTCAGGTGCGCTCCTGCCTTATGCAGAATTCGACGCCCGCCCTCGCATGTCCAATACTTCTGAAGGTTGCCGTCCGAGGTGTTATCGGGCTTTGCGGCGGCTGCTTTGCCCTCTGGGGCGAAGGGTGCGATGGACAGAGAGACGTCGTCAAAAGCATTATTGAAGAAGTTAATATCCTCCCACGCGAGACCGGAATCTTGGGGTCTAATCCAATACTGGTCGGATAGGGAGAGGCCGAGATTTCGCTGGATGAGTTCGTCGGGAACATCGACTGCTGCTTCTGCCAACAGGGATGCAAGCCCAATGCGCGCGAGCGGGATACCGCGACCTCGCCACCAAATGCGGAAAGAGTCGAGCGACACGGGACTATTGGGGCCAAGTACTCCAATAGGGGCGTGGGTGTAATCGATGTCGGCATCGATGTGGGTAAAGTCTCTTCGCGATGTGCTGTAGACCAGCTGGGCGACTTCGTGCGTGCGGTTCATGAGGGTAAACGTAATCTCGCTTTTTCCATGGCCTCGACGGGGGCGTCCCCCCGTTTTGGTCACGGAGCGGAGTCGTGCATTGACGCTGTCTTTATCGATGAGCCATACACCAGAAGCCTTGCGTGCCTCAAGTGCTCCGTTTTTTATGAGCTCTTGCACCCTGCGCGGGGTGATGTCGAGTAGCTCTGCAGCTTCCTTCGTGGTCAACATCGCAAAACCCTTCGCCAGAACGAATAGTTTTATCTTCTTCATTGTAATAAAACTATTCGTTCTGGCGAATAGTTTTGAGATGTGGTCGGTCAAAGGGCCTGTTGCGCCTCGTCCGCAATTCCTTTATTCTAAACAGGCTTCGCGCGAAAGCGCCAAGTGTGCCAGTGTGGCGCAACGGTAGCGCAACTGATTTGTAATCAGTGGGTTGCAGGTTCGATTCCTGTCACTGGCTCCATGAGAGTTTCGGGCTCTGTTCCCTTGTGGGACAGGGCCCGTTTCTATTTAGGTGGTGCGCCATCGGGTTAGCGCCCATCCCGTTTTTGGTTTGTCTCGTCCTCCAGTTTGTCTAAATCTGTAACACCAAGACCGATATTTGGCATCTAACTGTTACAGATTGAGATGAAACTTAGGGTGTTTTAGGAATATCTTGATCTGTAACATGTAGAAGCGGAATAGGCCTCTTGCCGTTACAGATCGAGACAAGGGTGGGTACGGACCTGGATGTCCTGCTCGAGCGTGGATTTCTGGACGCGCGAGAGAAAAAATCTCCCGACCGGAGAACGAGCGTGGATAATTAACTTGGATAGGGAGCTAAGGTAAACACCGATTGTCTATCGACGGCTTTAGAAACGACGACCCCGATTCCATTGTGGAATCGGGGTCGTTTGTGCCTCGGGAATCCGAATGGATTAATCGAGCTCCTAAGGACCTTCTTGGGTTCTTGCTAATGGTCTGCCGAGGATGTCTCCAATGCAAACAGCGGGCATCTACTCAATATAGCTGGGGTTCTTCTTGATGATCACGCGTGCAGCGATGAAGGAGACGACGATGGCGATGATGGCGACAACGCATGCCAGCACGAAGTTGCCCATGGACCCATCGGGAGCGATAAAGATGAGTGCCGAAAGAAGGCCGGGGCATGCTCCCGCAACATACTCTTTCAGAACAAAGATGCCTGCAGGGAGTCCAGCGCAGAGCGCGCCGATTGCCGTGCCGACAAGCAGGCGGGGACGCTCGATGAGGCAACCGTAGAACGCGGGCTCGGTTACGCCACAGAGTGCGGTGACGGCAACCGTGGTGACCATACCCCTCTTCTCTTTGTTTCCCTTCATGGCAGTTGCCAGGGCGAGGCTCGTGCCACCAATGCAGAGGTTCGAGATGAATCCAAAGATAATGGGTGCCCAACCGAGCTGCGCCAAGCTCGTAACTTCGATTGCGATGTAGGCCTTATCAAGACCGAGCATGACAAAATAGGGGTTAAGGGCTGCAAGGATTGGAGTAGCGATAAATGCCACGTTATCCATGAGCCACGTGACGGCATCACTCAGCGCGTAGCCCATCATGCTGCCGGCGGGGCCGAGGATAATCAGCTCAACAGGCACGACGATGAACATGGTGAGTAGCGGCTTCAAGAACAGTTTGGTAACGTCCGGGATGATTTTCTGAAGACCGCGATCAACAAAGTACATGAGCACAACGCCCAGTACGATTGGCACCACCGTGCTCGAGTAGTCATTCGTCGGGATGGGGATGCCAAGAAAGTCGAGACCCTCAGCACCGCTAATAGACGAGCTAATCATGATTGCGCCCAGCAGCGCGCCCATGATAGGCTGCATCTTCATGACGGCGGCGAGCTGGTAGCCTAGGTAAACGGGCAGGAAGCTAAATGAGGCACTGAAGATCGCCAGCAGAACCTGGGCAGTTCCGCTATCGGTGCTCAATCCACAATAATTGACCAGGAGATTCTTAATCGAAAGAATGAGTCCGCCTACGATGAGCGCCGGGACGATGGGCATGAATACCTGTGCGGAGACTTTTCCGAATTTCTCAACCAGGCTCATGGCAGTGTTGCCGCTTTTGATACCCTCTGCAAGATCCTTGGCGGTTTGGGCATCGTCGGCAACCGCGCCGCCGCCGACTTCGATTCCCGCGAAGTCGAGGAAGTCGTTGTAAGCCTCGGTGACGTTGGGGCCGATGATCACCTGAAGCTGGCCACCGCTGACTACTGCCCCGAGCGCCTGATCGGCCGATTTGGCGAGCTGGAGATCGATGATCGAGGTGTCTCGTGCGTCGATGCGAAGGCGCGTCGCACAATGAGTTACCGATGTAATGTTCTCTTTGCCGCCAACAGCCTTTAGGACTGTTTCGGACATTGCCTGATATTTCATCTCTTTCTCCTAACCTTCCTGCTCCTGATACTTCGAGATAAGGTCTCGGTACCAATACCAGCTCTTTTTGGGGGTGCGCTCCAGATTGTTCTCGAAGTCGATGTGGACAAGTCCGTATCGTTTTTCGTAGCCGTTGATCCAGCTATACAGATCCATCGTCGACCAGAGGTAGTAGCCCTCAACGCGCGCGCCGTCGCGCTTAGCCCTCATCATGTGCTCGATGAACTGGCCCAGAAGCTCGATGCGGTCATCATCGTGGATCATTCCGTCTGCGTCTGGTTGCTCATAGGCGCCATGTCCGTTTTCCGTAATAAAGATGCGGGGCGCGTCATAGCGCTCGTGGACATCCATGATGGTTGAATACATGCAACTTGGGAGTATTTCGCGGCCCCATTTATTGCGGGGAACATTGCTGTCGCGGGCGCTTTCAAACAAGGGCGCAATGCATTTTCCTTCGACTTTTTTGCTCGAACCGCCCTTATTGTTCGCCGAAACGGCAAGCTCTCCACCGTGCCAGTCGGTTACATACTCTCGGCAATACACGTTGAGTCCAATAAAATCGACTTTACCGTCTCTGAATTCTTCTACGTCATTTGGGGATCGATAGAGCGAGACGCCAAGTTTTTCAAGGATTTCGTCCATTTCTGGCGGCAGTTGACCCTGAAGCGCTGGTGCCAGAATCATGCGATTGGCGAAAAAGTCTGCGTATCGAAATACGTCATCAGGGTGCTCGGTTGCCGGGTCGAGTTCGACAACGCCGCCATCGTGGACGGCGCCGATGATGCCGTCGTAGCCCATTTGACGATATGCTCGGACTGCGAGTGCGCTTGCGCGCATCAGGTTGTATTGAAACTGCATGTACGACTGAACGTCGAGCGATCGATTGGGGGGATAGTTGCCCAACATGTTTACGCAGTAGCTGTAGAAATGCGGCTCGTTAACGGTGGCCCAGATTTTGACGCGGTCTCCAAAGCGCTCAAAGCAAATCTTGGCGTATTTGCAGAACCACTCTGCCATGTCGTTGTTCAGCCATCCGCCTTTGCAAGCAAGCGTGAATGGCAGATCGTAATGGAACAGCGTAACGTTGGGCTCTATGCCATTTTCGAGGCAGCAATCAATGACTCGATTATAAAAATCGATACCCTCTTCATTCACTTCGCCGATACCCGTGGGGATGATTCGACTCCATGAAAGAGAGAAGCGATAGGTGTTTTGTCCGCCTTCTTTCATCATGCGGATATCTTCTTCATAGCGATGGTAGAAGTCGCAAGATACATCACCGTCAACATGGTTGATGTTCTTATTGCTTGTGTGGTTAAAGAAATCCCACTCGCCGAGGCCTTTGCCGTCTTCGTTCCAGGCACCCTCGCACTGATAAGACGCCGTGGCGGAACCCCAGAGAAACGGCATGTTGTTCACGTTGCCCATGAACTCCCCTTTCCATCATTCAACACGGTGGATACGTGTGACGGAATTACGATTAAGATGACGTCAACTGATTTGAATCATAGGAGAACGACCAAAGCTGTTTGATTCAATAAATGAACTATGATTTCGAGGAGAGCGGAAAGAGGGATCACGTGAATATCAATGACTTCGATGTGCTCAATCGCATTAGCTCCATCATCAACAGCGAGTTTGGGTCAAACGATGCCGCCATCGCTCGATATCTCATCGCTCACATTAGGCGTTCGAGCGAAATCAATGTTGCCGCAATAACCCGCGATGCATTCGTGACCCGTTCCGCTGTTCGTCGTTTCTGCAATCGATTGGGCTACCAGTCTCTTAGCGATTTGAAAGAATCATTTACTCAATCAGTCTTTCCAAGCGACTTAAGCCATCGAGAGGAGGAATTTGGCTACGAGGAGTACAGGGCAGAGCTCGACGTTCGCATGATCGAGATGTTCGCTGAGGTTGAAAGCGGCGTGTCCGATATCGCTATTAAGCACCTTGCCGACGAAATTGATGGCCATAAAAACGTTGAAATCTGGTGCACCAATAATGTGAGCGCCAATCTCGTACGATTTCAGCAGGAAATGTTTTATGCGGGCTAAGATAGTTCGCATAGTTGCTGGGGCTAACGTCGCGGAATTGAAAAACATGGGAGACGCTTCGCAGTCATTGATAATTCTCGTATCGGTCTCCGGGCTATTTGCGTCACAGGCGCGTGAGTATCTTGATTGCCGTTCGGGCAGGAAGATTCTAATTACTGCGTTTAGCAACGATGACAAATCGAGGTCTTTTGACCGTGTATATCGTCTTGGTAATGCGGGAAACGGAATTGACCGACTCGGCGTTTATTCGAAATATGCCATGACTTATTTCTTCGACTTGCTATCGTCGTGTTACTTGAGTCGCTACCCCTGCACCAAGGGGGAGCCGCTCTATGGGTCTACTTTGGCCTGGCCCGAGTAGTTGCGGCTCTATAGTTCTCCCGCCTGGAGAATGAGCGTGGATAATCTGCCACTTTGGCCTTTGAGCCGCGCTAAAAGCGGGAGAAAGTCCACGCTCGATTTCAAACGGGAGAAAATCCACGCTCGATCAAGCCAGGGAAGTCCGATCGCGACCTATGTAATAGTGCAAGAGGGTCGTTATCGAAGGTCGATGCTCTAGGTGTACTCCACCGTGCCAAAGTGTTCCCTTGGGAAATGTCACCAGCGCAGCCAAATCCACCGTCCTTCATATCTAAACTCAACAAAACTGCAGGTCAAAGGCATATAGATACGCCCGGCACCGTGTATCTAGAGGTTTTCGTTGACAGCCCCCAAGGTTGCATCGTATTATCTTTTTCGTTCGCGGGGGCGGCGGTCCAAAAGACCAAAGAACCTGCGGATACTTGAACGATTGGGAGTTTGCCCGAGTGGTTAATGGGGACGGGCTGTAAACCCGTTGGCTCTGCCTACATAGGTTCGAATCCTATAGCTCCCACCCGTCAAGTGCCTGTATAGCTCAGTCGGTAGAGCACTTCGTTGGTAACGAAGAGGTCACCAGTTCAAGTCTGGTTGCAGGCTCCATCCGGCGGTGTAGCTCAGTTGGTTAGAGCACACGGTTCATACCCGTGGCGTCACTGGTTCGAATCCAGTCACCGCTACCATAGGTAACACGGTGGCTTCTCAATAGTATGTTGAGAGGCCACTATGGTATAAAGGCAAAGTCCCGTCCGGGGACGACCTGTTAAGAGGAGGGCTTTATGGCCAAAGAGAAGTTTGACGCGCACTAAGCCGCATGTTAACATCGGCACCATTGGTCACGTTGACCAACGGCAAGACCACGCTGACCGCCGCCATCACCAAGGTTCTCTCTGAGACCGAGGGCTGCAAGGCTGACTTCACTGCGTTCGAGAACATCGACAAGGCTCCCGAGGAGCGCGAGCGCGGCATTACGATCTCCGTCTCCCACGTCGAGTACGAGACTGCTGCCCGTCACTACGCTCACGTTGACTGCCCGGGCCACGCTGACTACGTCAAGAACATGATCTCCGGCGCTGCTCAGATGGACGGCGCTATCCTGGTCATCGCCGCTACCGACGGCCCCATGGCTCAGACTCGCGAGCACATCCTGCTCGCCCGTCAGGTCGGCGTTCCCTACATCGTCGTCTTCCTGAACAAGTGCGACATGGTCGACGATGACGAGCTCATCGACCTCGTCGAGATGGAGACCCGTGAGCTCCTCTCCGAGTACGATTTCCCCGGCGACGATATCCCCGTCATCCGCGGTTCCGCTCTGGGCGCTCTCGAGGGCGACGCCAAGTGGATGGACGCCATTCGCGAGCTCATGAAGGCCGTCGACGAGTACATCCCGACGCCTGCTCGTAACAACGACCTCCCGTTCCTGATGGCCGTTGAGGACGTTATGACCATCTCCGGCCGTGGTACCGTTGCTACCGGCCGTGTCGAGCGCGGTGAGCTCAAGCTCAACGAGCCCGTCGAGATCGTCGGCATCAAGGATACCCAGAACACCGTCGTTACCGGTATCGAGATGTTCCGTAAGTCCATGGACTTCTGCGAGGCTGGCGACAACGTCGGTCTGCTGCTCCGCGGTATCAAGCGCGAGGACATCGAGCGCGGCCAGGTTCTCTGCAAGCCCGGTTCGGTTACCCCGCACACCAAGTTCACCGGCGAGATCTACGTTCTGACCAAGGAGAGGCGGCCGTCACACCCCGTTCTTCGATGGTTATCGTCCTCAGTTCTACTTCCGTACCACCGACGTTACCGGTACGGTCAAGCTGCCCGAGGGCACCGAGATGGCTATGCCTGGTGACCACATCACCATCGAGGGCGACCTCATTCACCCGATCGCCATGGAGGAGGGCCTGCGCTTCGCTATCCGCGAGGGTGGCCACACCGTCGGTTCGGGCATCGTCTCCACGATCATTGAGTAAATTAGCTCTCTGATATAGCTGACTTAGAGAACCCGGCACTTATATGGGTGCCGGGTTCTTTTCTGCAATGGATATTGAGCCGTTGCTGGTGTCGAGAGGATCGATAATGGTCCTGAGTGCACCGTCGATTAGATCTCGCTGGCTTCATTGATGTGTTCCAAATATGAATGGATCCAGCGAGAACCAATTGATTCGAGGTTTTCATTGACAGCACTTACGTAGAGCTGATAAAGTACCAACTCGTGCCCGTACGGGGCGGAAATGAAAGGTTCAGGATAAATGCGTACTCTAGTTACTCTTGCGTGCACTGAGTGCAAGCGCCGCAACTATACGACCACCAAGAACAAGTCGAACATGCCTGATCGTATGGAGATCAAAGAAGTATTGCCCCTGGTGCCGTCACCACACGCTGCACAAAGAGACTCGCTAGTCTCTAGTCACATACGCCAGTAGTTCAATTGGTAGAGCATCGGTCTCCAAAACCGAGTGTTGAGGGTTCGAGTCCTTCCTGGCGTGCCAGTCATTATTCCGTAAGCTCCCAATTGGGGGCTTACGGTTACTCATGTATAAGCGCATTGCGCGGAGGTAACCCAAATGGCCAACAAGAAGAACAAGAAGAAGGCTCAGCAGCCGGCACCTGCCAACAACGCTGCCGCCAACTCCAAGGTTGAGGCCAAGAAGGCCGTTGCCAAGAAGAACGAGAAGGCTGCGAAGTCCAAGAAGAACGAGAAGCCTGGTTTCTTCGCCCGCACCAAGAAGTATTTCGCTTCGGTGAAGTCCGAGATGAAGCGTGTCACGTGGCCCGATAAGAAGGAGCTCGTGAACTACTCGGTCGTCGTTTGCGCTTCTCTGATCGTCGTCGGCGTCGTCATCGCTCTGCTCGATGCTGGCTTTGGCGAGGCTCTTGCTCTGTTCTCTGGATTGAGGGGCTAAACCATGTCTAAGCGTTGGTACGTCGTTCACACTTATTCTGGATACGAGAACCGCGTTAAGTCCGATCTCGAGCATCGCATCGAGACTATGGGCATGCAGGACCGTATCTTTGATATCGAGATTCCTATGGAGCGCGTCACCGAGATCAAAGAGGGTGGCAAGCGCGAGACCAAGGATTCCAAGATCTTCCCGGGTTATGTCCTGGTTCGCATGGAGATGGATGACGATGCGTGGATGTGTGTTCGCAACACGCCCGGTGTCACCGGTTTCCTGGGCGGCAATGGCAAGCCCGCTCCGCTTTCCCGCGACGAGTACAATAAGATGACTCGTCGTCCCGGTAAGGGCGATTCGCCCAAGCGCACCTTGGTTGATATTGAGGTTGGCACGTCCGTCCGCGTCACTGATGGCCCGCTTACCGACTTTGATGGCAAGGTCTCCGAGGTTAACACCGAGGCAGGCAAGCTGAAGGTCACCCTGATGATCTTTGGCCGTGAGACGCCGGTCGAGCTCGACTTTAACCAGGTCGCTGTCATCGCTTAAGTTTTCGTCCGTTCGCGCGAGCGTGCTTCTTCTGTGACTGCTCATCTCAGGAGTGCTTCTAACACGTGCGTGCTTACGATATAGCAAATACTTCACACTCGTGATTCGAAAGGAATGACCATGGCTGAGAAGAAGGTTGCCAACGTCATTAAGCTCCAGATTCCTGCTGGTGCAGCTAATCCCGCTCCTCCCGTCGGCCCGCCCTGGGCGCTGCTGGCGTGAACATCATGCAGTTCTGCCAGGCCTTTAACGCCGAGACGCAGGACAAGAAGGGCGACATCATCCCCGTTGAGATCACTGTCTTCGAGGATAAGTCCTTCTCCTTCATCACCAAGACCCCGCCGGCGGCTCACCTCATCAAGAAGGAGCTGAACCTCAAGTCTGGTTCCGCTAAGCCCCAGGCCGACAAGGTTGGTCAGCTCTCCCAGGAGCAGCTCACCAAGATCGCCGAGATCAAGATGCCGGACCTCAATGCCAACGACATTGACGCCGCCAAGAAGATCATCGCCGGTACCGCCCGTTCCATGGGCGTCACCATCGCTGAGTAGCGATTTCTTTTGGTAACGACGGGTGCTCCAACCGGGGCGCCCGTTAAATGTGTGCAATAGGGCACACGATACGATGTGGGAGGGCTCGTGCCCGTTTAACCACAGGAGGTAATGCACATGGCTAAGCATGGTAAGAGCTATAACGCCGCTGCCGAGAAGATCGACCGCGCCACGCTCTACACCCCCCTTCAGGCTGCCAAGCTCATCAAGGAGCTCGACACCGCCAAGTTCGACGAGACCGTCGAGGCCCACTTCCGTCTGGGCGTCGATACTCGTAAGGCCGACCAGAACATCCGCGGCTCCATCTCCCTGCCCCACGGCACCGGCAAGACCATTCGTGTTGCCGTCTTCGCCGAGGGCGAGAAGGCCCGCGAGGCCGAGGCTGCCGGCGCCGACATCATCGGTTCCGACGAGCTCGTCGCCCAGATCCAGAAGGGCGAGATCAACTTCGACGCCGCTATCGCTACGCCGAACATGATGGCCAAGGTTGGCCGCATCGGTAAGATCCTTGGTCCCCGTGGCCTCATGCCGAACCCTAAGCTCGGTACCGTGACCATGGACGTCGCCAAGATGGTCTCCGAGCTCAAGGCCGGCCGCGTTGAGTATCGCGCCGACCGCTACGGCATCTGCCACGTGCCCCTGGGCAAGAAGTCCTTCTCCGAGCAGCAGCTCGTCGAGAACTACGCTGCCCTGTACACCGAGATCCTGCGCGTCAAGCCCGCTTCTGCTAAGGGCAAGTACGTCAAGTCCATCTCCGTGTCTTCCACCATGGGCCCTGGCGTCAAGGTCGATCCCGCTATCCAGCGTGACTTCCTGGCCGAGTAACTAACAGTTACTGCCTGAGCAAAGCAAGCATTGCTAAAGAAACCCGGTTCTGCCTTGTGCAGGACCGGGTTTCTTGCTATCGCGAGTCAAAGCCAACACGAAGGTGCCTGTCCCCTTTGTGTTGCTTACCAGGGTGTTCTAGCGGTTGAGGACTCGATGGCATCGTGGCGCTTGAGCTCGCGGCGCATGGTTTGCGAATTGAGCCAGGCTGCCTGCCAGCCACGGATGGGGTAGTGGGCTTCGTCCAGCTCAAACTGCGTATAGCCGCAGGCGTTGATGATCGTTGCCCCGCATGCGTGCTGACGCTCACGCTGAAAATCGCAACCATAGCTTTGGTGTACATGCCCATGCACCATGTAGTCGGCCCCCCAAGACTCAAGCGCTGTGTTAAAGCACTCAAACCCTCGATGTGGCAAATCATCCAGATCGCCCACGCCAGCGGCGGGCGCATGGGTGAGCAAGATGTCGCAGCCGCCGACCATCCTCACTTTACGGGACAGCTTGCGCACACGCTTGGCCATCTCACGCTCGGTGTACATGTTGGCGCCGTCTCGGTAGCGCATGGAGCCGCCAAGCCCCGCAATGCGGACGCCGCGATACACGTACACGGTGTCTTCGACACAGATACAGCCGCCCGGTGCATGACGCGCGTAGCGGTCATCGTGATTGCCGCGCACGTAGATGAGCGGTTTGTTGATGACCGTGACCAAAAACTCAAGATAGTCCGGGTCCAGATCGCCAGCGGACAAAATCAGGTCGACACCCTCAAAGCGTTCTTTGCGAAAGCACTCCCAAAGGCATCGTTCCTCGGTATCGGCTATGGCAAGGATTTTCATAGTGCGCGGACCTTCGGCTCATCGTCGAGCTGCGGAATGGTGCCCACCACGTTGTCGGCCAGCCAGTCCATCTCGACGATTTGCGTGCTCGGCAGTGGGGGAAAGCCCTCGATCTGCACCACGCCGTCTTGGCTATGGAGCTCGCCGCCAAATGGATTGATGGAGCCCTCGACGATGCCATTGCGCAGTAGCTGAACAAGCTTGCGCGTCTGATAGGGCAGGCCCGGAGCGTAGCGAATGTCGATAACCCCCGAGCTCATGCCATACCAGTAGTTGACGGCACGTACCTGGCTGTCGTCACTGGTCTCATCCCAGGTTCCATGCAGTAGGCTTCGCACGATAAGTTCGTAATATCGGCCCCAGTTCCATACCGGCATGGCGATACCGGCAACCTCGCCGTCGACCAGGCGATGGAGCCCGTAGGCCGCGGGGTCTTCGAGCGACTTTGACATGTCGGCGCCGGTCATGACGCTCACGCCTTCGCGGCACATGGCCTCGGCAAGGCCTCCGGCGGGCACATCGCCCCAGGTCAGGATAACTTGCGCGCGGGGGTCGAGTAGCGAAGCGCCAATCGCAAAGGCGTTGATCTCGCTGAGCGCGCCCGAGGCGAAGACCGATGCGTGGTAACCGATTCGGTGGTTGTCCGCCATGCTGGCGGCAAGGGCGCCCAGGAGGAACTTGGCCTCGTACATCTTGCCAAAGTACGAACGCACGCTTTGGTGGGGAAGGCCGATAGAGCAGTTGAGGAATCGCACCTGGGGATACTCAACGGCAGCTCTGAGCGTGTATTCCATCAGGCGGTGCGAGGTCGAGAAGATGACGCTGTCTCCATGTTTGACAGCCGTTTCCACGGCGGCGTAGAACACGTCCGGATCGTGGCAGTCCTCGAACGCCTCGGTGCGCACGATACCGCCAAAGTGCTCATCGAGATACTGACGCCCTTGGTCGTGCAGGCTGTCCCAGCTCGACGTCGCACAGGGGAACTCATGGATAAAGGCGATGCGCAGGGGATTGGCCGCCGAATAGACGGTCTTGCCCATAAAGAAGTTGAGCACGCCGGAGGTGGACTTGGCGGGTGACTCTTCCTCATCGACGCTCGGTGCTTCGACAAGATCGACCTTGTCCTCGTTATTTTTGCCGGCAATGACCAGCTCACGCCAAATCTTACACAGGCGGTTTACGACGATATCCGTCGGCGTATCCAGCAGGCGGTCCTGGTTGTACACATTGAGGTAGACGAGCATAGCGTCGGCGGGCGTAATGTCCAGGTGGTCGCCGCCCGCGCGAAGGTAGGCGCGCTTAAAGAGGAGGAAGGTGTGGCGCAGGTAGTCGACCTTTTTCTGCGGCCATTTTTCGATAAGGTCCTGACCGAGCATCTTGGAGAGCGTCTCGTAGCTTCCTTCGCGTGAGAACTCGATCTCGTATAGGGGGCAGACGCGCCAAAACGCGCAGAACTCACCGTACAGGCGGCTTTCGACGGAATCCCATGTGCCGGGGTAGAGACGGGTGACCTTGGCCGAAACCGTCGGGGCGTCCAGGAATTTGAGGACACTGACGCGCTTGTTGCCCTCTTGGACGTAAAACCGATGCATGAACTCGGTGACGATGACGGGATCGCGATAGCCCTCGGTCACCTGGATGTCGTAGAGGTTGGACCACTTGCGAGCAAACTCGGTGCTAAACGGCAGCAAGGGCATAAAGTTGCATGAAAAGGCCGACTGACGGCCCTTGGTAACCGTACCGACGACCATTTCGAGTGGAATGTCTCTCAGGCCGACATTCTCTCGCTGGCCTAAGGGGAGCTGGGCAACCAAGCTATCGAGGTCCGTGAGATACGGATGCTCGCTTTGACTAATGGCGCGTCGACGTCCTTGCTCGCCGCGCTTGCGTGCTTGACGATAGGCCTCTTCCATAGTTTTGCTCCCTTAGTCGTTTAAACAACTATTTGAACCATGGTATCACGAATGAAAACCACCACAAAGGTGCCTGTCCCCTTTGTGGTGGTTTAGGCGATGATGGGGGCGATGGCGCGGATGCAGGCGTCGGCTGCCGTGAAAGTAGTGCTGTCGTCGCTGACGATAAAGATGATCTTTCCTTTGATGCCAAAGTCGCCGATTTCGCTAAAGAGTACGTAGGGCTCCTTGTCAAAGCCCGAGATGGGCGAGACGGCCGTTTTGGTTGCGCTCGTGAGCTCGTCTGCCAGCACGTCAAGGGAAGCCCACTTGGACGTATCCTTTACGGCAACGGGCACGGCCACGCGCCCAAAGGGCATCAGATGCACGAGCGTGTTCTTGGAGATGTTGGAGTTGGGCACAATGATGGTCTGTCCACAGGCATCCTCAATCGTTGTATGGCGCCAAGTGATGTCTTGGACCACGCCGGATACGCCGCCGACCTCGATATTGTCGCCGGGTTTGATGATGCCCATAAACGTCACCTGCATGCCGCCGATAAGGTTTGACAGCGTGTCCTGAAAGCCGAGCGAGATGGCGATGCCGCCGACGCCAAGAGCGGCGACGAGGGCGTTTGCGTTAATGCCAAAACAGTTGTCGAGGATAAAACTGCCGCCGATCATCCAGATGACGGCGCGCGCGATGTTGATGAAGATGCTCGATGCCGGAAGCGGGTTATCGTCTCGGTTAAGCAGATGGTGCAGGGTCTTGGATGCGACCTTAGCGGCGACGGCGGTGCCTATCGCCAAGATGACGGCCCAGATGATGTTGTGGACCCACCGTTGTGCAAAGAAATGAAGAATTGGCTCAAACAATTCCATGTAGGGAAAACCTCCTAATGATCATTCAACCATGATACCCACCAAAAAGCCCGTCCGATCACATCGGACGGGCTTCTGTGCTCGATATAAGGTTTGCACGGAGGGGCTGCAAGGCCCGGCGGTGTAGCTTAGCGTCGACGCTTCCAGATTAACGCGGTGGCTAACGCAAGGCGGGGGAGTCTTTTCATGGCTGTCTCCTTACTCTTTAACAAAAACCACCACAAAGGTGCCTGTCCCCTTTGTGGTGGTTATCTAGGTCGTTAGCTCAGCAGCATGCGGTCGTTGGCGAGCTCGCCGCCCGAGACCTCCTCGAACTTCTGCAGCAGGTCGGCAACGGTGAGCGACTTCTTCTCGTCGCCTGCCACGTCGTAGATTACGTGGCCCTCGTGCATCATGATCAGACGATTGCCCAGACGGATGGCGTCGTTCATGTTAATGCGTGACCATGAGCGTGGTCAGGTGTGCTCGT
>ENA-OQKJ01000180-OQKJ01000180.1-human-gut-metagenome-genome-assembly--contig:-NODE-180-length-15914-cov-2.923735_pt1 | contig 15914 bp, 19 predicted proteins | sample MGYA00242647_ERZ504795 | MGnify/ENA primary metagenome ERZ504795 (study PRJEB26092, sample SAMD00036398) | human gut metagenome | host: Homo sapiens | study: EMG produced TPA metagenomics assembly of...
GCCTCTCAAAGAAAACCGGTAATTTTTATAATACTTATATTTTCGGATTTTCTTCTTTACGCTGTCCGCAACCGGTTTGTCCGCAAAAAAATAACCGGTGACCAGCGTGTACATGTGGTCGGTATCCGGTACTTCCTTCCCCTCGCGAACCACCTTTGGCTCTATCCATTCTGTCAGGTCCGTCAGAAATGTTTCGACGTCCTGGTCGTTCAGTTCTTCCACCGCTTTAAAATACGCATGCTCATGACAGCTGATCCTCCACAGCTCTGCTTTCTTTGAGAGCACGTATTTTGCGCCGCTCTCGTGGTAGCTTGCACAGGCATCGTATGTATGGCCGTTTACTTCGGACGGCTTTACGATATCGTAGCTCCTCTCGTAGGAATGCAGCAGCCTGTCTCTGATCTCCTGTCCGTTCATGGTTTCCTCCGCTTGATGAAAAAATTTCGCATGAGGACAGTTTAGCACAGTAGTGCAGTGATTTCAAGAAAATATTAAACTTTTCTAAAATTCTTCTTTTAATTTTTGTTATCAAAAAGGAGCAACGCCAAAAATCATTCGGCATTGCTCCTCCATTTGTATTATTTCTGTTCTTTTTCCCGGCGCGGCGGCTTCGGTCCCGCGTACTGGTAAAAGTAGGTTTTCAGCATTCCATTGTAAATTTTACGGTTTTTATCCGCCTTTTTGCCGAGATACCGCTCGGCATCCTCGTAGCTCGTGATCAGATACATCGACCAGGAATCGAGAGCGCGGTACCGCTCTCCTAATGTCTGATACAGGGCCGGAAGATCTTTTTTTGTCCTCCAGGCGCTCACCGTACGGCGGGTTGGTAATCAGAAAACCGTATTTTTTCGGGTGCGACAGCTCGGCAACCGGACGCTGCTGGAAATGGATCAGGTGATCCACACCGGCCAGCTTTGCGTTCTCTCTGGCACTCTTGATGACATCTCCGTCGATATCAAAGCCCTGAATATCTGTCTCAATATCGTTCCGGATCCGGTAGCGTGCATCCTCCGCCGCATCCATCCAGCATTTTTTCGGCACGAGGTGCGTCCACTGCTCCGCAAGGAAAGAACGGTTGAGACCCGGTGCAATATCGGCCGCCATCATGGCCGCCTCGATCGGGAACGTACCGCTTCCGCAGAACGGATCGACAAGAATCCGGTCACCCTTCCACGGAGTCAGCATGATAAGTGCTGCGGCAAGGGTCTCGGTGATCGGCGCTTTCGCGGTCAGCTTGCGGTAGCCTCTCTTATGAAGGGAAACGCCGGAGGTATCGAGTCCGATCGTAACCTCGTCTTTTAAAATCGAAACACGGATCGGGTACTGTGCACCGTCCTCCGGGAACCACTCCATGTGGTAGACCTGTTTCAATCGCTCGACAATCGCTTTTTTCATGATCGACTGGATATCGGACGGGCTGAAGAGCTTTACTCTTGATGGAGTTTGCCTTCGTTACCCAGAACTTTCCGTTTTTCGGGATAAATTTCTCCCACTGGAGCGCTTTTGTCGCTTCAAAGAGTTCATCGTACGTCTCGGCGTGGACCTGTCCTACTTTGAGCAGGATACGCTCTGTCGTGCGAAGGAACAGGTTGGCGTAGGCGATTCCCTCTGCATCTGCAAGAAACGTTACTTTTCCATCCTCCACGCGCTCGATTTCGTAGCCGAGGTCGAGAATTTCACGTTTCATCACCGCCTCCAGGCCGAAGTGGCACGGGGCGATCAATTCATATAATTCCATACTCTCCCGTCCCCTCTTATAATGTGAGCTGTTTTACGACGGTGCCGTCAAAGCCTTTGATCGTAAATACGCCGTCCTCGAGGATTGCATAGGTCGGGATATTGCCCTCTTTCGGCAGAGATACAGAACCCGGGTTCAGAAAGGTGTGTGCGCCTTTTTTCTCGGCACGCAGGACGTGGGTATGGCCGTACAGGAAGATATCTCCATCCATCAGCGGCGGCAGATTCTGCTCATTGTAGATGTGGCCATGGCTCATATAGAAGGTATGGCCTCCCTCGATCAGGATGCCGTAATCTGCCAGCACCGGGAACTCCAGTACCATCTGATCTACTTCTGCGTCGCAGTTTCCGCGCACGTTGGTGAGGTACTGTTTTTTCTCATTCAGCATGGCGATGACCTGTTTCGGTGCGTATTCTTTTGGAAGATCGTTTCTCGGGCCGTGATAGAGAAGGTCGCCTAACAGAAACAGGCGGCTTGCGCCCTCTGCCTCGAAGGCTTCCAGCATTTTTCTGCAGTAATAGGCAGAACCGTGAATATCAGATGCAAACATGTATTTCATATCGTGATCTCTCTTTCGTTTTGTGGTTTGGTTTTGTATTGTTTTCTGTTTCATCTTACCGTATCTTTTCCCGCTTGACAAGAAGAAATGTTGGATTGCCGCCCCCTTACAGTTCTTCTCCCGCCACCAGATATCGTCCGCGGTATGCATGCATTCCGCCGATGACCGTTTTGACCTCGTATCCGTTCTCCGCCAGCCGCTTTCCCTCCGCCATGCTCGCGGCACCCCGCTCACAGCAGATCACAAGAATTTTGTCCCGCGGCAGACAGACCCGTTCGAGCAGATGGTCATAGGGAAGATTCACCGCTCCTTTCACATGCCCTTTTTCGTATTCCCGCCGGTTCCGCACATCGATGATCATCGCCCACGGTTTTCCCACGTACCAGTCCAGCTGGTCTGCCGCCAGCAGTGTCATGCCTGCCATATCCTGGTCCCCCTCTCCGGATCTGACTTTCTCTCCTGTTTTATATGTATGCAGAAACCGGCGGCAGAGTCCGTATGGGACCCTCCGCCGGCTTTTTCTGCTGGAATCCCAAGGTTTACTTAGTATTTTTCATACTCATCCTTCTCGTCCTGCTCCCGGTTCTGCTGACCGTAGGATGACATCTCACGGTCTTTCACATGATTGCAGTCTCTGCTGTTCTTCTTGTTTTTGCTGTATTCGCTTTTCTCGTATCCGTTTTTGCTGTACTCGTTTTTGCTGTATTCATTTTTGCTGTATTCATTTTTGCTGTTTCTGGTCATAATCTTGTTTCCTCCTGAATGTTTTTTTGTCCTGCGACATCCTTTAGTATCGCTTTTTCCGCGCAGATTATGCATCCAGAACCCTGTTTTTCCACGGTATCTGTTCCAAAGTGGGGAATGCAAGCCCAAAAATACCGTGTTTTTCCTGCTTTCGGACCACTGCTTTCCAAATTGTGGTAATTTTTTCCAACTTTTGAATTTCGATGTTGCTTTTTCCCGTTATCTGTATTATAATCAATTTTGTAAAAGAATTTACCCTTCATAAATTTTTTTACAATTAATAACCCCTTATTAATTATTTATACTCCCCTTGAAAGATCGGTAGCTCCCCTGCCGGTCTTTCTTTTTGCAATTATTCAGAGCCATGCAAAATTTCAAGAAGAACTGTGAGTCATGCTCGCATGAACGAACAGTTCTTCTTGAAATTTTATATGGCGAGAAGCCACATCGAGATGCAGCGCAGCGGAATCGAGATGTGGCTCTGAATAATTGCAAAAAGGAGGAAAGTCTGCATCAGCAGACTTTCCTCCTTTTTCCCGTTCTGTATATATGATTAGAATTCTACTTTTTCACCTTTTGCCGCTTTTGCTACGGTTCCTGCGAGGACGATCAACGCCATGAGGTTTGGAATTACCATCAGGCCGTTAAAGAGGTCTGACAGGTTCCATACGAGATCCACTTTCAGCAGAGAGCCGAGGAAAACGAACACAACGACGATCAGCGAGAACGGAACGACTGCTTTCTTTCCGAACAGATACTGTACGTTCTGTCTTGCGAAAAAGTACCATCCGACGATGGTCGAGAATGCAAAGAACAGAAGACAGATCGCTACGAACGCCGGTCCGAAGCCTTTGAGGCCGGTTCGGAATGCCGCCTGTGCGACCGGGGTTCCTTTAACACCGGTACTCATCATCTCTTCCAGAACGCCGGAAGAAAGAATAACGAGAGCGGTCATGGTCAGGACAACGAAGGTATCAATAAAGACACCGATCATCGCTACTTCACCCTGATCCTCCGGGTTCTCGACATCGGCAATCGCATGGGCATGCGGGTGGAACCCATACCGGCTTCATTAGAGAAGAGGCCTCGGGCAACACCGTAACGCATGGCTTTCCGCACGGTAATACCGGCTGCTGCACCAAATACGGCGTCCGGACGGAATGCACAGATAAAGATCGAAGCAATCGCTGACGGCACATGCTGGATGTTGATCAGAATAACAACAAGGGCTCCGACGAGATACAGTGCTGCCATCACCGGAACAACTTTTTCGGTGAAGGATGCGATACGGGAGATACCTCCGATGAAAATGAATGCGGCGAGAACGGCTACAATCACACCCATCACCCATTTCGGTACGGAAAATGCGGTGTAGAACGCATCACTGATGGAGTTCGACTGTACCATATTTCCCATAAAGCCAAGCGCCAGAATAACGGCTACGGCAAAGAAGCCTGCCAGTGCTTTTCCAAACGTTCCCTTGAATGCGTGGGTAATGTAGTAAACCGGTCCTCCGATGACTTCTCCGTTCTCATCGCGGCGTTTTGAGATCTGTGCGAGATACGCCTCACCGTAGATCGTTGCCATGCCGAAGAACGCAGCAAGCCACATCCAGAAGATGGCTCCCGGGCCGCCGGATACGAGTGCGGTCGCACATCCTGCGATGTTTCCGGTTCCGACCTGTGCGGCGATCGCTGTTGCAAGCGCCTGGAAGGAAGTCATGCCGTCTTTTCCGGCCTTCTTACCCTTTAACGAGAAACCGCCGAAGACGCGGTTCCACGCGGTCTTAAACTTTCTTACCTGTACAAAGCGGGTCCGAACAGAGAAATAAACTCCCGTACCTACCAGCAGAAACAGCAGTACGCTGTTCCAGAGCACATCACTGATCTGCGCAATTGCCTGATTCAATGCATCCATTTTCTTTTCTCCCTTTCCATTCGACGTATGGTCTGAACGATGTGGATCACACATCCGCACCGTTTTGAGAAAAAAAATACCATCTCCTGCGGAATTTTTCCTGCAGAACATGGCTCTGATTGAAAAATACAGCAAAAAACCGCGCTTCCGGAATTTTTTCGTTTCTGCGCACCGCTTTTTTTGTTCCGCGGCTGTTTTTCTTCTGTATCTTTTTTGACTCTGTCCTTTTGCCTGAGAGATTCTGCATCGCTGCATTGCACCTTCGGCACTCTTTTCAAGAGCTTCTCCAGAGACCACTCCGTTTTTAGTCCTCGCCGTCTCCCGTCCGTTCTTGTTTTAAGAAGAGAACCAGCACCTGAAAGTTTTACTTCTTCGGTCGTGCACCTTTCGAAAATTAAATTTCCAAAGGCTCTCCGCACATTTTCTAAAAACTTCTACGTCTTTTTTTATTTTTGTAAAACTATAGCACCTGTGATAGGATTCGTCAATACCCCATGCCGTATTTTTTTCGGAATATTGCAAAAATATATAAAAAATCAGCAGATCTGCGCGCGCACGCCTCAAAATCGCATGCGCGGCACAGATCTGCTGTTCTCTTTTCCAAATATCTTTTATGACGCCTGGAACTGGCTGTTGTACAGATTGTAGTAGAAGCCTTTCTTCTCAAGAAGCTCCTCATGGCGTCCCTGCTCGATGATCTTTCCGTCTTTCATGACGAGGATCAGCGAAGCGTTGCGGATCGTGGACAGACGGTGGGCAACGACGAAACTCGTTCTGCCCTGCATCAGCTTGTCAAACGCCTCCTGAACCTGCAGTTCGGTACGGGTATCGATGCTGGAGGTCGCCTCGTCGAGGATCAGCATCGGCGGCAGGCAGAGCATGACACGGGTGATACAGAGAAGCTGTTTCTGACCCTGGCTGATGCTGTCTTCGCTGAGAACCGTGTCAAGCCCCTTCGGCAGACGCTTGATAAACTCCCAGCTGTGTGCCTCTTTGGCCGCATTGACAATCTCCTCTTCCGTCGCATCCGGCTTTCCGAAGCTGATGTTGTCGCGCACGGTTCCCTGTTTGATCCAGGTATCCTGCAGCACCATACCAAAACAGCTGCGGAGCGCATGGCGGGACAGTTCGTCGATCGGCTTTCCGTCGATGCAGACCTTCCCGGCATCGACATCATAGAAGCGCATCAGCAGGTTGATAAACGTCGTCTTTCCGCATCCGGTCGGGCCGACAATGGCAACACGCATGCCCGGCTGTACGTCAAGATTAAAGTTCTCGATCAGTTTTTTCTCTTTATCATAACTGAATGCTACATCATCGATCGTCACATTTCCTGTCACGGTATCGATCGTTCCGGCCGGGTCTGCGCTTTCCTCTTTCTCTTCCAGAAGAGCAAAGATACGGCCTGCGCAGGCAAGCGCGTTCTGCATCTCGGTGATAACGGAACTGATATCATTGAACGGTTTCATATACTGATTTGCGTACGACAGCAGAACGGAAAGTCCGCCGACGGTCAGCGCGCCGCCCGGGATCATGAAAGCTCCCACAAGGGCAACACCGGCATAGATCACGTTGTTGACAAAACGGGTGGACGGGTTCGTTAAGGAACTGTAGAACACGGCCTGCTGGCTGTATTTCTGCAGATCTTTGTTGATCTCTGCAAAACGCTCGGAAGCTTTTTCCTCATAGCCGAACGCTTTGACTACTTTCTGGTTTCCGATCATCTCATCGATGAGTGCGGTCTGTTTTCCTCTCGTCTCACTCTGTTTCTGGAACATTTTGAACGAGCGGCCGGAAATAAATTTTGCCACGAAGAAGCTCAGAGGTGTCAGGCAGATCACAAGAAGGGTGATCCATACGTTCTTCGAGAACATGAAAAACAGTGTCACAATAATGGTTACGATGCCGGAGAACAGCTGCGTAAAGCCAAGCAGAAGACCGTCCGATAAGATATCGGTATCTGCGATAACACGGCTTACGATGTCTCCGGAGCTGTGCTGATCCAGATAGGACAGCGGCAGCACCTGGATATGACGGATCGCCTGGGAACGAAGGTCGCGCACGATGCGGTACGTCATACGGTTGTTGATCAGGTTCATGATCCATGCGGAAAGTGCGGAAACGAGGGTGAAGAATACGATTCGTTTCAGATAGAACCACATCTCCGGGAAATTGACCTGGTGGGCTGCAACGACCTCATCGATCGCATCGCCGAACAGGATCGGAATATAAAGCTGTAAAATAACGGTAACCGCAGCCAGGACAATACTAAGGCCTAAGAAAATTTTATAATTTCCGATAAACGCCATCAGCTTTTTCATGACCTGCATGCCGCTTTTTCCGGACTTGTTTTCTGTCTTTTTCATGCGATCACCCCGCTTTCGTTGTTATAAGCTGCACGCTCTTCCGGGAACTGGGAGAAGTAAATCTCGCGGTAAACCTCGCAGGTTTTCATCAGCTCGTCGTGTGTGCCGTTTCCTTCGAGCGTACCATTTCCAAGAACGAGGATCTGGTCTGCCTGACGGATGCCGGCGATTCGCTGGGATACGAGGAAGGTTGTCGTGTTTCCTTCGAGATTGTGGACGGCTTTGCGGAGTTTTGCATCCGTTGCAAAGTCAAGCGCACTCGAGCTGTCGTCCAGAATCAGGATTTCCGGTTTTTTTTACCAGCGCACGCGCAATAGAAAGACGCTGTTTCTGTCCGCCGGAGAGGTTCTTTCCGTTCTGCTCCAGCATAAAATCGAGCTGATCCTGTTTGCCTTCTACGACTTCTTTCGCCTGGGCTGTGGTGAGCGCCTCCCAGATTTCTGCATCGGTGGCGTCCTCTTTGCCCCACCTCATATTGTCGCGGATGCTGCCTTTAAAGAGCACTGCTCTCTGCTGAACAACACCGACTTTATTGCAGAGCTCTTCTTTCGTGTAATTCTTTACATTCTCGCCGTCTACCATGACGTCACCGCTGGTCGCATCGTAGAAACGGGAAATCAGGCTGACCAGCGTCGATTTTCCGCTTCCGGTACCGCCGATGATTCCGATGGTCTGTCCGCGTTTTGCGGTAAAGCTGATATCCGATAAGCTCTCTGCGCCGGCTCCTGCATAGGTGAAGCTGACATTTTTAAATGTAACAGCTGCATCGCCAGTTACTTTCTTTGCAGCGCCGCCTTTTGCCGGGTAGTTCATGGTTGTCGGAACCGCCAGTACGCCGGAGACACGCTCTGCACAGGCAACGGATTTGTTTAAGGTGATGATGAGCGATGCCAGTTTGATCAGTTCCACGATGATCTGCAGCATGTAGTTGTAAAGTGCGACAACCTGTCCCTGCTGCATACTGCCGATGTTAACCTGAAGGCCTGCCTGCCAGATCAGGACAACGGCTGCGATGTTGATGAGGACATAGGTCAGCGGATTTAACAGTGCGGAAATTTTTCCGACAAACTCGTTCAGACAAGTCAGCTCATCGTTGCTCTTTTCGAAATCGGCAACAGACTGCTCCTCACGGCAGAACGCACGGATGACACGGACACCGTTCAGATTTTCTCTTGTCATTCCGGTGACGCGGTCGAGTGCCGCCTGTACCTTTTTGAACAGCGGGATGCTGACCAGCATAATGCCGAATACGGCAACGAATAGGATCGGAATAGTAACCAGGAATACGATGGCACATTTTACGTTGACGGTAAATGCCATCACAACGGAACCGAATACGATAAACGGACTCCGCAGCAGCAGACGCAGACCCATGTTGATTCCGTTCTGCACCTGGTTGATATCGTTGATCAGACGGGTGATCAGCGTATCGGTTCCAATGGTATCCAGCTCCGTAAAGGACAGAGCCTGGATGTGATCAAAGACCGCCTGGCGAAGCTCGGTTAGCACAGCCGACGCTCGCTTTTGCCGCGAAATACTGCGCGGTGAAGCTGCAGCAAAGTCCGACTGCCGCCATCAGAACGAGGATTACCAAAACGGCTGACGATGTACGGACGGTTATTGCCTGCGATACCCACATCGATGATCTGGGCAACAACCATCGGCACCAGAAGGTCGAATACGACTTCCAGAAGCTTGAACAAAGGAGCGATGATGCTCTCTTTTTGTAGTGCTTCAAGTAGACTCCAAGACTTTTCATCTTCTTTTCACTCTCCATTTCTTTGTTTCTTGACATTGACAGTATAATCTCATATGATTAATACGAATAGTATTGTTTTTATAGCTTAGTGATACAATTTTAATATCATAGATAATTTCACGAAAGGAAGTCTCTTATGGAACTGCGCCAGCTTGAATATTTCCGCGTCATCGCCGAAACCGAAAGCATTCACGAGGCCGCCCGCCGCCTCAATATGTCCCAGCCGCCGCTCAGTTATCAGTTAAAGCAGCTGGAAGCCGAACTGAACGTCACTTTATTTGAACGCACCCGCCAGGGCGTCCGCCTGACCGAAGCCGGAAAACTGCTGTACGACCGCTCCGCCAACCTGCTCGAGTACGTGAAATCGACGGAGCTTGAGGTCGCAAAGGTCGGCAAAAAGCGGGTTCTGCGCCTCGGCATCACACCGACCACCGTTTGCAACGATCATGCCGTGCGTCTCGCTTTTTTCCCGCCGCAATCCCGATGTCAACTTCGAGGTGCACGACGGCATCACCTACACGCTGTACCGCTATCTGATGGACGGCATCATCGACATTTCCATCGCCCGCACGCCGCTGCGGCTCGACGATGTCGACTATAAAATTTTAAGACTCTGAACCTATGATTGCCGTTTCTTCAAAAGATATGCTTCCCGAAAAGAACGGATCGCTAAAGCTCCCGGATCTTTTGAATATTCCGCTCATCATCTACCGCCGGTATGAGGCACTCATCATGGATGCATTCCACTCGCGCGGCATGGAACCGGATCTCTTCTGTGTCTGCGACGATCCCCGCGGCGCGATGCTCTGGGCAAAGGAAGGCCTTGCCACTGCCATTTTCCCGCAGTCCATGAGCTCTCTCTGCCAGGGACTCCGCATCCAGCCGCTCGCAGAAAGCGACCTGGAAACGCAGATCGCCGTGATCTGGAAAAAGGGGCGGAAACTCTCTCCGCTTCTGCAGGACTTTGTCGATGCCTGCATGGAGAGCATATTATAATAGAAGAAGTCCGCTGCGCCGGTCTCTTTTTCAGGGATCAGCACAGCGGACTTCTTTTTTTATTTCTCATTCTTTTTACTGCACAAACAGCAGCGCGATATTCAGCAGTGTCACAATCACCGCAATCGCAAACAGGGCAATTTTCAGCTGCAGACTGTTCGCGTATTTTCCCATGACTTTTTTCGAGGACGTCAGATAAATCTGTGTAAATACCGTAATCGGGAGCTGCATTCCAAGGAACATCTGTGAATAGAGAAGGCCCTGGAACGGGGAATCAATCAGAAGAATGACCGCTGCGGCCGGGATCATGGTAAGAAGGATTCCCCAGCGTGTCTCCTTACTCTTGATCTCATACGGCTTGTTAAAAATCCCCGAAAAAATCGTTCCGCCCGCCATTCCCGCGGTGATGCTCGATGAAATTCCGGCGAGCAGAAGCGCTGCTGCAAAAATCACCGATGCGGCATTTCCAAGGAGAGGTGTCAGCATCTTTCCCGCCGTTGCGAGATCATCCACCTGCTTTGCATTCTGCGGCTGGAAAAACGTTGCGGCCGCCATCAGGATCATTGCACTGTTGATGGCCCATCCGATGATCATAGAAAACAGGGTGTCTTTGAACTCATACTTTAACTGGCGCGCAATCACCTCATCATCCTCAAGATTCCACTGGCGGCTCTGAATAATTTCCGAGTGGAGAAACAGGTTGTGCGGCATGACGACCGCACCGAGGACGCTTAAGATGACCGGCATTGAGTGCTCTGGAAACGACGGTTTTACCCAGCCGACAGCCGCCTGCGCCCAGTCGATATCGGCGATCCAGACCTCGAAGAGGAACGAAAAGCCAATCAGCGAGACAAACACAATGATCAGTTTTTCAATCCGTTTGTAAGCACTTGTAAACTCACAGATCAGAACCAGCACGAGAATCATCATGCTGCCGAGCTTGATCGGAATGCCGAACAGCATCTGGAGCGCAATCGCACCGCCGAGGATCTCCGCCATTGCGGTCGCCACCGCTGCCATCATCGCCGTCGCAAGAATCGTGTTTTTCAGCCACGCAGGCAGATAGAGGCTCGCCGCCTCCGAGAGGCACTTTCCCGTGACAATGCCGAGATGCGCCGCATTGTGCTGCAGAAAAATCAGCATGATCGTGGACAGGGTGACCATCCACAGAAGCTCGTAGCCGTAACCCGATCCGGCGGCAATGTTGGATGCCCAGTTTCCCGGGTCGATAAAACCGACCGTGACAAGAAGTCCCGGGCCGAGATAGCGGAGAAAATTCATGCCCGCCGTCTCTTTTCGTTTTCGATTTTGTTTCATATTCTTTCCTTTCTGACAATTTGATGCGGAACCGGCCCATCCAAGACCGGCAGAAATCGTTTTGTTGTGGTTTTGGCTGCTTTAGTTAGTTGCAACTAACTGCATTGTACATGGGATTTTTCAAAAAGTCAAATCCTGTTTTCTCTTTCTTGTGCTTCACCGTCCACTGTGCTACAATAAAACTGCTTATTTTGAACTAAAAGGAGAATTTTTATCATGATACGACTTGCCGTCCCGGAGGATTTTACTTCGCTCATGTCAATCTATGCGTACGCCCGCTCTTTTATGCAGGAAACCGGAAATCCGAATCAGTGGGGAAACCATTTTCCGCCGGAGGAGCTGATTCACAACAGAATCCGTGACAAACAGCTTTTTGTCCTGGAAGAAAACGGCACGCTGCACGGCGCGTTTGCCTTCATCATCGGTGAGGATCCGACGTATCTGCAGATCGACGACGGCTCCTGGCTCTCCGATGCGCCGTATGGCACGATCCACCAGGTTGCCTCAGACGGAACAATCCACGGATTTTTCTCCCAGATCGTCGATTACTGCTGGACACAGATCCCGCACCTGCGCGTCGATACGCATACGGACAATCAAATCATGCAGCATCTGATCCAGAAAAACGGATTTGAACGGCGCGGCATCATCTACGTACTGAACCACTCTCCGCGGATTGCATTTGAGCGCGTAAAATAAAACACCAAACGAAAACACCGGATCGTCACCGCTTCGCAGACTTTTCAGCCGCGGAATCACCGTTGGATCCAGGTAATATAAGGATCCGACGACCTGTCCCATCATCCCCTTTTTCGATCTTTCGTGTGTCATTTTTTTACCAACCTTATATCTTCTTACCCTCCAATATACACTTGCCCGTACCGAAATGCAAAGAAAATCCGCTTTTTCCCCTCTGTTTCTGCACATTCCTTTGTGCAGAATACAGATGCAGAAAAAACGGATTTTCTTTTGCATTTTTCTTTATGCGTGGATTCCTCTGTTCTCGTCTCCGGTCTCGTTTACGCCGAATTCGTAATCGTTGCCCGGCAGAATCATGTTCAGCAGGATTCCTGCGATGGCTGCAATGGCAAGTGCAGTCAGGGTGACGGTCGTTCCGCCGATCGTAAAGGAGAGACCGTTGCTGAAGCCCAGTCCGCAGACAAAGATGACGCCCGCAATAATCAGGTTTCTTGATTTCGTCAGGTCTACCTTGTTCTCAACCACGTTGCGCACACCGATGGCAGAAATCATACCGTACAGCATGAAGCTGACGCCTCCGATGATGGAGGACGGCATGGTGCTGATGAGTGCCGATACCTTCGGAATGAAGCTGACGATAATCGCAAAGACTGCGGCAATACGGATGACTCTCGGGTCATGTACGCGGCTCAATTCCAGAACGCCGGTGTTCTCGCCGTACGTCGTGTTGGCCGGTCCGCCGATGAAACCTGCCATTGCGGTTGCAAGACCATCACCGAGCAGGGTTCTATGCAGGCCCGGATCAGAAAGGAAGTTCTCTCCTACGGTTGCAGAGATCGCCGACATATCGCCGACATGCTCCATCATAGTCGCGATCGCGATCGGTGCCATGATCATAATGCTGGTCAGATCGAATTTGCAGAGCTGCAGCGGCGGAAGTCCGACGATGCCTGCCTGTGCAACCGGCGCAAAGTTGATGATCACGGATCCGTCCGGATTTTTGATGCCGAGTGCATTCAGGACAACTGCCACAGCGTAGGCAATCACAACGCCCATCAGAATCGGAATGATTTTGAGCATTCCTTTTCCCCAGATGTTGAAAATGATGATGACTGCCAGCGCAACCAGTGCCAGGAACCAGTTCGTCGAAGCATTATTAATGGCGGAACCAGCAAGGCTGAGACCAATGCAGATGATAACCGGACCTGTGACAACCGGCGGCAGGTAGCGCATCACGCGTTTGACGCCGACCATGCGGATGATCAAGGCAAAAATCAGGTACAGAAGACCTGCTACCACAATACCTCCGCAGGCATAGGCTGCCTTGTCATTGACACTCATGCTGGCATATTTTCCGGTATTCAGGTTTGCAACAGCGGCGAAACCGCTTAAGAATGCAAACGAAGAACCAAGAAATGCCGGTACTTTAAATTTCGCGCACAGATGGAACAGCAGCGTTCCAAAGCCGGCGCAGAACAGTGTGACAGATACGGTAAGACCGCGGGACGGCCCCTCGCCGCATGCGTCTACAAAGTAGCTGTTTACCAGAATCGGCACCAGAATGGTTGCACCGAACATGGCAAACATGTGCTGCAATCCGAGAATCAGCATTTTAGGAATGCCGAGCTTTCTCGCATCGCGGATGACTCCATTAGACTCGTTCATACGTCTCTCCCTCTCTTTTGTTTTTCCTTCCCATTATAGGCGTTATGTCGTTCAAATACAAGCGAAAGATTGCGGGCCTCTCAATTTTCAAACGGGCGGACACGTAAAGTAACTCCTAAGGTATCGCAGATCTCCTGGCACTTCTGAATTTTCTCCTCTGGCATGACTTTCTCGACAACCGTCATCACAACATTCGGCACATACTGTTTGGAAAGAACCGCAAACTCCTTGATCGCCTCGTACGACTGGATGCCGAATTTCGACCGCGTGAGCTCCAGAAATTCCTTTTCATCCGGCGCGTTTAAGGAAATCGAGACGGTATCAAATCTTCCCTTTAATTCCGGGGTGACATCTCTTCCATAGATCAGGTTGGCAAGACCGATCGTATTCAGACGCACTTTCAGGTTCGGATACGTTTCTTTTAAGGAATCGATCACCCGACAGACATCCTCAAGCCGCTCAAGCGGTTCTCCGAAGCCGCAGAAGACCAGTTCATTGATCACGTTCAGATCGTACTGTGCGAACAGCTCCAGCATCGTCTCAACGGATGGCTCGCCCTCTTTTAACCACAGTGTATTTCCCTCCTGCTGCTGTTTCGTCTGGCGCAGACAGAACACACAGCTGCACGGGCATTTGTTTGTCATGTTGACATAGACATTTTTTCCGGTAAGATCGCCGCTCTTTGCAAGGTCGAGATACCCTTCCTCGCCGACGGCTCCGGTTACAGTATATAAATACATTACGCTTCCTCCGTTAAGTCCTTCATAAACATTTCAAAGCAGAGTCCCCAGTAGCTCGGCACTTCGTTTTCTTCGCAGTAGCGGATGCATTTCGATACGTAATCCGCCGCCTTTTTCACCGACTCGTACAGGCTGTGGCCGTTCAGATACATGCCTGCGATAATTGCCGCAATGACATCTCCCGTACCGCTCCGGTCGCCGCCGATGCGGTCTACCATGACAATCTGGAAGTCTTCGCCTTTGTTATAGATAAAGTTGGCAATCTGCGTCTGGTTAAAGTGGATGCCCGTCACCACGATGTGTTTCGGTCCCCGCTTTGCCAGTTTTCCGCACATCTCTTTCAGCTCCTCAATCGAAGCCCCGTTCTCCGGATACGGCGCATCGATCAGTGTGCAGAGCTCTGTCAAGTTCGGCGTGATGATATCCGCGTAGTGAACCAGTTCTTTCATCTTTTCGCACATCTCTTTCGTGTACGTCCGATACAGCTTCCCATAGTCTCCCATGACCGGATCGACGATGACAAAGTTGCGGTCCGTCTTAAAATGGCGGATAAAATCAAGCACGATATCCACCTGCTGTTCCGATCCTAAGAAGCCGGTCGAGATCGCATCGAAATCGAGCTTCAGATCCTTATAGGTCTGAATGTAATCCTTCATCCGGTCAGTATAATCATCAAAGTAATACGTCGGAAACTGCGTGTGTGCTGAGAGAATTGCGGTCGGAACTGCCACCGCCTGAATCCTCAGCGCCGACACGATCGGCGCCATCACAGCCGTCGAGCACCGTCCAAAGCCTGTCAGATCATTAATCAGTGCTATCTTTTTCTGTTTTTCCATGTTGTTCTCCTCTTTTTTTCAGGATGCCTCCGCATCTGTTTTATGTCTATTTTTGCACACTCGCGTCTTATTTACAAGTTTTTTTCGGACACTTGTCAACACAGAATTCCGCTTTTTGCATCTTTTTTGTCAGCACGCAAAAGGCACGGCCCGCCCGAAGCTGTTTTTTGCTCCGAGCGGCCGCGCCTTTTCTCTCGTTTACTCTTTTATATTATGCTTCTAAAATCTTGCATGCAAACGGTGCCAGTGTCATATCCCCATACGTCACTTCCTTTGCATTGTGGTTGATGTACATCGTCACCTTCTGCTTCTCGTTTCCTCTCGTCACGATCTCAAGGCTCTCTTCGGACGGCACCATCTGGAAATGCCAGTCCCGCATCACCTGCTCCATCAGAAGCTTCGTGATCTTCTCTTCCAGGCCGCAGCCCACGTAATACAAAGTTCCCCTGCCGGTCTGTTTTCTCGTCACGGCTGCGAATTCCAGATAGAACGCATCCGCGTAATGGAACAGCACTTCCGCATCCTGCACCTGAATCATATCACGGAAAATTCCGCCTGTGCCTTCCACGCCCTCGAAC
>ENA-OQKJ01000181-OQKJ01000181.1-human-gut-metagenome-genome-assembly--contig:-NODE-181-length-15902-cov-2.396957_pt1 | contig 15902 bp, 16 predicted proteins | sample MGYA00242647_ERZ504795 | MGnify/ENA primary metagenome ERZ504795 (study PRJEB26092, sample SAMD00036398) | human gut metagenome | host: Homo sapiens | study: EMG produced TPA metagenomics assembly of...
TAAGTCTGTCCCCAATGAGTGCCCAATGACTAGTAGTAGGCCCACATGGCTTCGACTTCGTTGAGGACCTCTACGACGCCCCAGCGGCGGGCGCTGCGGCTGGCCGAGTTGGGATCGAAGACTTCAATCTGGTCGGCGTCGTCAATACCGTAAAGTACAATGTAGTGGCCCACGTTGGTAAAGGTGCCCGGCCGAACGGCGGCGATGACGGGCGCTCCCGAACGCAGCGCCTGAGTCATCGAGTCGCGATCGTTATGAAGCTCCGTTCCGTTAAGTCCCAACTGCCACGCACCGCTCGTCATAAACGACCATTCGGTTGCACCGGTGGGGCGTAATTGCCTGCCTCGGAAAGCGCGCACATATCGACGGGAGTCATATCGGTGCGTCCCGTCTTAAAGATATAGACCATGGTGAGGCACGTAGGCCCGCAGGCATTTTGGCGGATGGTACCGCCGGCGTAAGGCAGCTCCGACCATGCAGGGTCGATCTGATAGATATGGGGCATCGTGCCGGCTTGCCATTGCGAGCGCGGGGTCGAAAAGGCGAAAGAATAACCGGGCGCGACGGGGGCCTTGAGCAGCTTGTCCTCGGCGGTGGGCTCGAGACCGGCCGAGCCGTGGGACATACAGGATCCCAAAAACACAAAGACGAGGCAGGCGGCGATGGAGCAAAACGCAAGGCGTAGGCGGCGGGCCGGAAGCGCGTGACTTGTGGTGTGCGACGCGGGGCGAGGGGCGGAATTGCCGCGATCGCGTTGAGGTCGCGAAAAGGAGCGCTTAACGTAGTAGTCGGTCTTACGGCGATCGTAGCGGCGTGGCTGCGATGTGTCGGTCTGGCGTTGGCGTGTGCTCGTACTCATTCGGTCTGACTGCTGCACGGTACGGCTTTGTTGCCGCGAAGAAGCCCCGAGCTGCTCTTGGGGGCGCTGCGGGTTGTCGTTGTCGGAGGTGCTTCTGGGCGTTGGCGTGGTGCGGCCGGCAAGGCGCACGCTTTGTGGCCGTTGGTCGCCGTCATTGTATCCATATGCCATTCGAATCACCTTGCCTCATGTGTAACTTGTCTATCCTACATAAAAAGATGCACGACACATGGGCATGTGCGCCAAAAGCCTGACAAATGGTATGAACGTTGCCGCGCCGCGCGCCAAGCGTCACGGCAACAGGTATTCAAAAGCAGCCAAGATGAAAGCGTCCAAGACGAATGACGTCTTCCTCCGTTCGTCCCAAAAACGGCGCCGCTCGTTTTGCAGTTCTGCCTTCGGTCGAGCCACAAGCGGCGCTGCTGTGCCAAGGCCGTATCTTAAAGCCACGAAATAAAAGCGCGCGGCAAAACAGACCGCGCAAGGGGTGACGCCAAAGAGGCGTCAATAAGGAAAGGAGGGGAACAATGGCGGACAAGAACGCAGAAGTTGCAGTCGAAGGTAACGGTGGCATGAAGAAAACGCTTTCGCTCTGGAACTTCTTCACCATCGGTTTCGGTGCCATCATCGGTACAGGTTGGGTTCTGCAGGTCGGCGACTGGATGGTCGTGGGCGGCGGTCCCGTTCCCGCTATGATCGCATTCCTCTTGGGTGCAATCTTCCTCGTGCCCGTCGGAGCTGTTTTCGGTGAGCTCACGGCTGCTATCCCCATCTCGGGCGGCATCGTCGAGTATGTCGATCGTAGCTTTGGCCGTACGCTGAGCTATATCACCGGATGGCTTTTGGCCCTGGGCAACGGCATCCTGTGCCCGTGGGAGGCAATCGCCATCTCGACCCTCGTGTCCGAGATGTTCGGCAGCCTGCCCGGTCTTGAGTGGCTGCGCGCCGTCAAGCTCTACACCATCCTGGGTGCCGACGTGTACCTGTTCCCGACGCTGATCGCGCTCGGCTTTGCAGTCTACGTCATCTTCCTCAACTTCCGCGGTGCCAGCTCGGCCGCCAAGCTCCAGGCCTTCCTGACCAAGGCCCTGCTCTGCGGCATGCTGCTCGCCATGGGCGTCTCGCTGTTCACCGGTTCGCCGGAACACGCCATGCCCGTGTTCTCCCAGGTCACCGGCGCTGGCGGCGGCAAGCCCGCTACCGAGGGCACCAGCCTGTTCGCCGGCATCGTGTCGGTCCTGGTTCTGACCCCGTTCTTCTACGCCGGCTTCGACACCATTCCTCAGCAGGCTGAGGAAGCAGCCGAGGGCCTCAACTGGAACAAGTTCGGTAAGATCATCTCCTTGGCTCTGCTGGCCGCCGGCGGCTTCTACATGGTCCTGCATCTACTCGTTCGGCACCATCCTCGACTGGCATGAGTTTGTTAAGAGCCCGGTTCCCGCGCTTGCCTGCCTCAAGGGCATCAACATGCTCCTGTACCTGGCCATGCTCGTCATCGCCACGCTTGGACCCATGGGCCCGATGAACTCCTTCTACGGCGCCACGAGCCGCATCATGCTCGCCATGGGCCGCAAGGGTCAGCTGCCCGAGAAGTTCGCCGAGGTCGATCCCAAGTCCGGCGCTCCCAAGCTCGCCTGCGTCGTTCTGGGCGTCATCACCGTCGTCGGTCCGTTCCTGGGCAAGAACATGCTCATCCCTCTGACCAACGTGTCGGCCCTCGCCTTCATCTTCTCCTGCGGCATGGTCGCCCTCGCTTGCCTGCGTATGCGCTTCACCGAGCCCGACCTGCCTCGTCCCTACGAGGTGCCCGGCGGCAAGTTTGGCATCAGCCTCGCTATCGTTGCCTGCGGCACCATCATTGGCCTGCTCGTGATCCCGTTCTCTCCCGCCTCCCTCAACATGGTGGAGTGGAGCATCGTGATCGGCTGGCTGGCTGTTGGCCTGGCCCTCATGGCCTTCACCAATTCCCGCAAAAAATAACGCCTAGCCGGGGCGGATCGGGTGCGCGGGGCCCTCTCTCCCGCGCACCGAACCCGGCACCACTTGGGTAGTTTTGTGAGGCCTTAACCCAACGCGGCCTCGCCCACTATATGGATCCATAAGGAGGAACCATGTCCACTAAGTATGCAATCGTTGGCGGCAAGCTCATCGACGGTACCGGTGCCGAGCCGGTCGAGAACTCCCTCGTTCTCGTCGACGACAATGGCAAGATCGAGTACGCCGGCACTATGCAGGACCTTCCCGAGGGCGTTGAGGTTATCGACGCCGCCGGCAAGACCGTCCTTCCCGGCCTGATCGACACCCACCTGCACTTCTCGGGCAACCTGACCGACGATGACACCGACTGGGTCATGCAGCCGCTCCTCGAGAAGCAGGCCGTCGCCGTCAAGCAGGCCTACGACTGCCTCACCCACGGTCTCACCACCGTCTGCGAGATCGGTCGCTTTGGTATCCAGATCCGCGACTGCATCGACAAGGGCGTCTTCAAGGGCCCGCGCGTTCTGGCAACTGGTCTTGGCTTCTGCCGCGTTGCCGGCCACGGCGACTCCCACCACTGCAGCCAGGAGCTCAACAAGGAATCGCACCCCTGGGGCGATCAGGTCGACGGTCCTTGGGATCTGCGTAAGGCCGTCCGTCGTCGCCTGCGCGAGAACCCCGATGCCATCAAGATCTGGGCTACCGGTGGCGGCATCTGGCGCTGGGACTCCGGCCGCGACCAGCACTACTGCTCCGAGGAGATCCAGGCCGTGGTCGAAGAGGCAAAGATGGTCGGCATCCCCGTGTGGAGCCACTGCTACAACAACCACGCCGCTGCCTACGATTCCGTTCGCTTTGGCTGCGAGCAGTTGATTCACGGCTTCGATATCGATGAGCGCACCATGGACCTCATGGCCGAGCAGGGCACCTTCTTCACCCCGACGATCGCCTTCCTGCCCACTTGGTACGCCACCTATCCGCCCGTCTACGTCCCCGAGCTGCACGACAAGTACGAGGGCACCCTGGTCGAGAAGGAGCTGCAGCGCAACTACGACTGCCTGCGCGAGGCCAAGAAGCGCGGCGTCGTCATGACGATCGGCTCCGACTCCTTCTCCTTCGTCACCCCGTACGGCACCTGCTCTATCGAGGAGATGTACGAGTTCGTCGACAAGATCGGCTTCACCCCGGTCGAGACCATCACCTGTGCCACCCTTAACGGTGCCAAGATGTGCCACATCGAGGACGAGACCGGTTCCATCGAGGCCGGCAAGTGCGCCGACCTGCTGGTCGTCAACGGTGACGTCGCCGCAGACATCCACGTGCTCAACACCGACAACATGGACGTCATCATGAAGGACGGCTGGATCGTCGAGGCTGGCACCTTTGGCGAGGCCAACAAATACAGCGCCTAAGATACCGTTGTCGATGGCTGGATGTAAAACACAGTTTTTGATTGCATAATGCAATGGAGAGGGTCGCTTGCGGCCCTCTCCATTGCTATGGGGTGCGTCAGTAAGAAGGAGATGACGGTGGATCTCAATAGGCTGATTCTGGGCAAGAGCTACAACTCTACCAAGGTCTTTCGTACCGCTCAGCATGTGGTTCAAGCCATCTTGCTCGGTATTGTCGTTCCGCTGCTTATCCTGCTGCTCATCTGGGATCTAACCGATAATCCCAATCCCGTTCCGGCCGTTGTCGTCATTGCCGGCTTGGTCATGCTGTGCTTCTTCTTCTCGTACGTCTTTGTCGTTCCCGACGACCTCACATCGAGCGCTACCGACCGCACGCTCGCCATCGCGTCGAAAATATTCGCCTACACGTCGCGCGGCCTTACGCCCGAAGCTGCCCTGGGCGCCTCTAAGATCATCCTGTCCGAAACCATCGCCTCTGCCATCTGCTTTACCGACGGCAAGCAGGTGTTGGCAAGCTGGGGCGAGGACTCGGCAAAATGCCCCGCGGGCACCCCGGTGGTGCTGCGGACCACGCTCAATGTGATCAACAGCGGTGAGCAAAGCGTTTTCTCGCGCGATGCCTCGACCGAGACAGGTGGCTACTTTCCGCGCCTGCGCGCCGGTATTGTCGCACCGCTTACCGTGCGCGGGCATTGCGTGGGCACGCTCGAGCTGTATTATCCCCGTCTGAGCAGCATCGATATGCGCCAGACGGCGCTTGCCTCGGGCTTTGCCGACCTCATTTCCACGCAGCTTGCGAGCTTTGAGCTCGAGCGCCAGGACGAGCTTACGGCCCGCGTGGAGCTGCGCGCCTTGCAATCGCAGGTCGATCCTCATTTTCTGTTTAACACCATCAGCACCATTGTGTCGCTCGTACGTACCGAGCCGGACAAGGCCAGGTCGCTGCTCATCGACTTTTCCAATTACTACCGTCAGACGCTTTCTGATTCCGATACCCTCACAACGCTCGAGCACGAGGTGGAACAGGGCACTCGCTATATCAATCTTATGCAGGCTCGTTATGGCGACGGCCGTCTGCGCGTCTCGGTCGATATCGACTTTGAGGTGCGCGATTGCATGGTGCCGCCGTTTATCTTGCAGCCGTTGCTCGAAAACTGCATCAAGCACGCGCAGCGCGAGACCGAGCCGCTTTCTATTCATGTTAGGGCTTTCGAGACCGATGACGGTTTGGAGATCATCGTCGAGGACGACGGCATCGGTATGAGCGAAGAGGTCTGCGCGCATCTGTTTGAGCAACATCGCCGAGTAGGAGCCCGAGAGCATTACCGCCGACGGCTCCGTCAAGCGAAGGTTGCGGCCTGGCGCTCTTCAACGTTGCTTCAGCGCATCCATTTACTTTTACGGAGAAGATTCCGGCATGCGCGTGAAGTCCCAAGAGGGCGTGGGAACGCAGGTCATCGTCGAGCTGAACGGCGAGCCGCATGAGCCCGCGCCGTTGACGGCGTAGCACGACGGTTGGATTGAGAGAAAAAGAGGGGAAGCACATATGTCCGAAGGCTGGAACATCTTGGTGGTTGATGACGAGCCCCCAATTAGGGCTGAGCTACGCTATCTATTGGAAAAGGATACGCGTGTGGGTCATATTGCCGAGGCGGGCAATGTCACCGAAGCCGTGGAGTCGATTCTGTCGAACAAGCCCGACGTGTTGTTTTTAGACATTACCATGCCCGGTCGCTCGGGAATTGAGCTTGCCGAGACGCTGCAGAACCTAAAGACGCCGCCGGTCGTGGTGTTTGTGACGGCATTTGCCGAGTATGCGGCTGATGCCTATAACCTCGATGCCGTCGATTATGTCGTCAAGCCGGTTGAGGACGCACGCCTGTCAAAGGCACTCGACAAGATCGAGGCGGCCTTGGGCGTCCGTCGTGTTATCCACGCTCCGCGCCAGCCTTTGCGTCTGACGGTGGACCGCGGGGGCAAAAAGGTGTTCATTCCCGCCGCAGACGTTTGCTACTTTGAGGCGCGCGCCGATTTTTGCAACGCCATCTGCGCCGAGGGAACGTACCTGATCAATGAGTCGATCTCTTCGCTCGAGCGTCGCTTGGACTCCGAGGGCTTTATTCGCGTTCATCGCAGCTACCTGGTCAATTTGGAAGACGTGCACAATGTTGAGATTGGCTCCACGGGGTTGATGGAGCTCAGGCTCGACCGCGTGAACTCGACGGTACCGGTGTCCCGTCGTCGTGCCGCCGAGGTCAAGTCGCACCTGGGGCTTGCGTAAGAGGCTTGCGTGCTGTCGTTTACCATCGCAGGTTTGGCATGGGCGCGCGGTGGGCATAATGGGTGGCATCGAATGAAATCGAAAGGATCATTATGCCCGCGCTTATCACCCATCATCTGTTTGGCGAGGAAAGCATCGACCGTCTTCCGCAGGGCGTCATCACGTCCGATGAAGAGCGCATTGCCTTTATCTTGGGCAACCAAGGCCCCGACCCGTTTTTCTTTCACATTCTGACACCGCGTGTTTCCGACTGCACGCTGCTGGCGCAGGTCATGCATCGGTCGCGCATGTCTCGCCAGTTCGCGTGCCTGCGCGACGGCGTGTCGCATCTGCTGCCGCGCGATGCCAGCTTGGGTCGTGCCTTTGCGCTGGGCCTGCTGTCTCATTACGTGCTCGACCGCAACGCTCACCCCTTTGTCTATGAGCAGCAGTTTGGCATCGTGGAGTCCGATTCAGAGCTTGAGGATTCGAGCAGTCAGGTCCATGCCGTGATCGAGAGCGACCTGGATGTACTGATGCTGCAGCTTAAACGCGATGGCGCTACGGTCGACGATTACCCGCCGGCGGGCGAGATCGTCACCACCGATCGCATCAATCGCGTGGCCGGCGTGCTGATGAGCTATGTTGCCGGACGCGTGTACGGCATTGACATTCCGGCGGGGGAGTACGGTGCTGCCGTTGCCAATATGCAGCGACTTTACCGCGCGATTGAGCCGGCCGGCTCCGCAAAGACGCGCGCGATCTCGCTGGTTGAGGGCTTGGTGCACGACTACTCGCTGCTCGACGGCCTTGCGCACCGCGTGACGACCGAGCTGCCCGAGCGTACCGGCAACCTGGGCCACTTGGCATGGAAGAACCCCTTTACCGATGAAGTCTCGACCGAGAGCTTCCCCGAGGTCTTTGACCGCGCGCTGCTCGATTACGAGTGCACGGTTGCCCGCTTTATCGAGACCGGCGATATGGAAGCCGTGACCAACCATGTCAATTACAGCGGTCGCGTGCTCAATGCCGATGAGGAGTTCGACCGCGAGGAATAGGGCTCATGCGTGCCCCTTTGCCGAATCCTTACCGGCGCCTCTGGACAATTGGGGTACGATGAACTAACTGCATATCGGGCGAATACGAAGGGGCCCTGTCCATGAAATACACCAAGCTCGAGCGTAACTGGGTTATGTACGATGTGGGCAATTCGGCCCTCGTGCTGCTCAATACCTCGGTGGTGCCCATTTACTTTAACGCCATCAATACCGGCGCTTCCTCGGCCGACCTGGTGGTCGCTTGGGGCAATGCGCAGACGATCGCCTCGCTGGTCATCGCCATGCTCATGCCCATTCTGGGCGCGCTTGCCGACTACGCCGGCAACAAGATCAAGTTCTTCTTGGGCTTCTTCCTCACGGGCCTGGTGCTCTGCCTGGCGCAGGCTATCCCAATGTCCGCCATGGCATTTTTGACCGTGTACGTGCTGTGCACCATCGGCCTTAACTCTTCTATGACGTTCTACGACGCCATGCTGCCCGACATTACCACCGACGAGCGCATGGACGCCGTGTCCAGCTCGGGCTATGCCTGGGGCTACATCGGTTCCACCGTGCCGTTCGTCATCTGCCTTGCGCTCATCATGGGTGGCCCCGCTCTTGGCGTCCCCACCATGCTGGCAACGCGTCTGTCGTTTATCATCACTGGTGCCTGGTGGCTCATCTTTACCCTGCCGCTCATTCGCACCTATAAGCAAAAGTACGGTCGCGAGCGCGGTCCCGAGGACACCATCGGCCACATCGTGGGCGGTGTGTTCTCCGAGGTCGGACACACCATGCGCGAGATCGCCCACAACAAGACCGTGCTGGTCTACATGATCGCGTTCTTCTTCTATATCGACGGTGTGCACACGGTCATTTCTATGGCCACCAGTTACGGATCGGCCTTGGGCATCGATTCGACGCAGCTGGTCCTGGCGCTGCTCGTCACGCAGTTTGTTGCTTTTCCGTCTGCCATCATTTACGGCAAGCTCGCCGGCCGCGTGGGCACGCTCAACATGATCTTGGTGGCAGTCGCCGCCTATATGGGCATCGTGCTCTTTGCCGCGTTCTTCCTCAAGACCGCCTTTGAATTCTGGGTGCTTGCCATTTTGGTCGGCCTGTTCCAGGGCGGCGTGCAGGCGCTCAGCCGTAGCTACTTTGGCCGCATTATTCCCAAGGAAAAGTCCAACGAGTACTACGGCTTCTTTGACATCTTCGGTCGCTATGCAAGCGTCATGGGCACTTTCCTAGTGTCGGTCGTCACCTCGCTGACCGGCAACCCGTCGCTGGGCGTCCTTTCCATTGGCGTGCTGCTGATCGTTGGCTTTATGCTGCTGGTCCGCCTGTCCCGCATGACTCGGGCGGCAGAGCATGCCGCATAGGAGCGAGCGGCTATTGTGCCTGTCCACGGTACTCTTTTGGGGTTATCCGCAATAAACATTGCGACTTGCGAGCAATGATTTGCCCAAGTGGGTATGATGGAATCAGCTAGGTCGCGGGGCGTCGCCTGTGTTTGGCGGCGTCCCGTTTTTGTGTTGCAGGGAGGGTAAGGCATGAACGCCACAGTCGTGATTCCAACGTATTGGGCGGGCGATGACGCTTGCGCAAACGCCCCTGGCACCTATGACCATTCGACGCGACTCAACGCCGACAATCCCGAACTCGACCGCTGCCTGGCCTCGCTTGAGCAGGTACGTGACATCCCGCGCATCATCCTTTTGGTGGTCTGTCCCGTTTCTGCCACAGCCGATGTGTCGCTGCGCGTGCGCGAGATTGTCGACGCGCATCCCACGCTCAAGGTCACCGTTGTCACCAACACCCAGGCCTCGCGCATTGCAGACCGGGTTGCTCAGATCGCGCCCAAGGGTTCGGGCGAGTGCGTGAGCCTGCGAGGCTACGGTGCCATCCGCAACATGGGGCTAGCCTGTGCCGCTGTGCTGGGGCATGACGCGGTTATCTTTTTGGATGACGATGAGACTGTCATCGACGCCGACTTTATGAAGCGCGCGACCTATGCGTTGGGGCAGCAGACGCGTCAGGGCTTGCCGATCTTGGTCAAGAGCGGCTATTTCTACGATCGCGACGGCTCGCCGCTGGCTCCCACGGACAAGGCGGGCATCTGCCATCGTTGGTGGACCAAGCGCATCGAGTTCAACCGTTGGATGAAAAAGGCGCTCTCGGGCACCCGCATCTCGCGCTCCAACTACGTGTGCGGCGGCCTGATGGCCCTGCACGCCCGCGCCTTTACGCGTGTGGCCTTTGACCCGTTTATCACCCGCGGCGAGGACTTGGATTACCTCTTTAACATGCGCATGTTTGGCTACGACGTGTGGTTCGATAATGAGTGGACCGTGCGCCATCTGCCTCCGGAGTCCGAAAAGCGCTCACCGCGCTTTATGCAGGATGTATACCGTTGGTACTACGAACGGGCCAAGTTGACATTCGCCGCGCATCAAAAGGAGCTCATTCCCGTTACGGCGGCATCACTCATGCCCTACCCGGGCCCGTGGATTTCGCGCGAGCTCGACGACCGCGTGCGCAAGACCGCTATGGTCCGCAGCGTGTTTACCCGCGAGCATGAGGGCTACCTGCGCATCTGGCGCCACGGTATTGACGAGGCCAAGACCTACGCGCGCCAAAACGCCGCAAGCTACCTGCGTTTCCAGAGCTTTTGGCCCAAGATCATGGACGGGCTTTGGCGTGACGCACAACTGATCAGTATCCTGGAGGGGGCCGAATGATCGACCGCCGCGCCCAGCGCGATAGTTCAATATCAATCTTTCGCATCATTGCCGTTGCCTGCGCCATTTGCGTGCTGGTGTACTTTATTTTTGCCTTGGTGACCGGTATCGAGCCGATCGCCACGGTGATTGCCTGCGCGCTGCTGTGCATCTTTCTGTGCATCTTTATCTTTTTGACGCTCAATCCCGATTCGGTGCGCTCCCAGTACACCGAGGAGACGCTCTCGGTGGCCTCGGCCATGCTCGAGGACATTAAGGGCGGTCTGACGCAGGAGTCGGCGCGTTTGGTGTGCCGGCGCATTTTGCCCGAGACGCGCGCCATGACGGTGGCCATCACCGACGAGGGCAACGTGTTGGCCTGCGCGGGCGAGTTTGAGGAAAAACTACTGCCAGATTCTCCCATCCACACGCTTGCCACACGCTACGTTATCGAACATGGCATCGTGCAGTCGTTCAACCGTATGGTGGATGTCGTGGGCTCGGATGGCTCGCACAACCAAGTCCCCGCCGGCATTATCGCCCCCATCAAGGTGGGCGATCGTACCGTCGGCACGCTCAAGTTCTACTACAAGACCCCCGCGCGCCGTCGACCGTACCCAGTACGCGCTTGCCTCGGGCTTTGCCGAGATCTTGTCCACGCAGCTCGCCATCCACGAGCTCGAGGTGCAAAAGGAACTCACGGCGCGCGCCGAGGTGCGTGCGCTGCAGGCGCAGATTAACCCACACTTCCTGTTCAACACGCTGAACACCATTGCATCGTTTACGCGCACCGACCCGCTGCGGGCCCGCGAACTGCTTCGTGAGTTCTCATCGTTCTATCGTGCCACGCTCGACAACTCGGGATCGCTTATTCCGGTCTCGCGCGAGGTTGCACAGACCAAGCGCTACCTTACCTTTGAGAAGGCCCGCTTTGGCGAGGACCGCGTGCTTGCGACGTTCGATGTGTCCGAGGACGTGGAAGATACGCTGGTGCCGGCGTTCGTGATCCAGCCGATTGTCGAGAACGCCGTACGTCATGGTATGGGCGATGACGACGCCCTGAGGATCGACGTGACCGTTCACCAAGACGGCGAGGATGCAATCTTGATTGCCGTGGCCGATAATGGCGTGGGCATGGATGAGGGTACCGCCGCCAGACTGTTTGACGAGCGCTCTGCCCGTCCCGACGCCAGCTCTCCCCAGGGTGGCGGCGCCGGTGTGGCCATGCACAATATTTCGGAGCGCATCCATCGCTTTTATGGGCCGCACTCCTATACGCGTGTCGAATCGGCGCCGGGCAAGGGCACCAAAGTGCTCCTTCATCTTGATTTGTCAGAGAGCATCTTTGACATTCAAGAGTAAAATAAAGGGCTACGGGCTCAACGTCATGCGACGGATGCCCGGCGTAGTTAGTTGACGAAAGGTTTTATCCCTATGCTGCGTGCGATGATTGTGGATGATGAGGCGCCGGCTCGCTCGGAGCTTCGCTTCCTGCTCGAGCAAACGGGCAAGATCGGCACGATCACGGAGGCGTCGAGCGTCCGCTCCGCCATCGAGATGCTTATGGAAAGTCGCGTGGATGTCGTGTTTCTCGATATCTCGATGCCCGGTGCCTCGGGCCTGCAACTTGCCGAGGCGCTGCATAAGCTCAAAAATCCGCCGGCGATCGTGTTTGTGACTGCGTATAGTGACCATGCGGTCGAGGCATTCGACGTGGATGCCGTCGATTATCTGATGAAGCCGGTCGAGGAAGCTCGCTTGGACCGCGCGATCGAGAAGGTCATGCAACGCGCCAAGCCGGTTACGGACAGCAAGGTGACCATCGAGCGTATCCCGGTGGAAAAGGGCGGCCGCAAGGTGCTCATTCCCGTGGACGACATTCGCTTTATCATGGCCAAGGACGATTACTCCTGCATCTATACCGTCGATGATCGCTTTTTGTCGACGACCTCGCTGGCGCAGTTTGAGGCCAAGCTCTGCGACTTTGGCTTCTTCCGTGTTCACCGCCGCTATATCGTCAACTTGGCGTGCGTTACGGACGTCGAGACGGTGCCCTCGGGCGCCATCCAGCTGGGCATAACGGGCGTCGACGAACGCGTGCCGGTTTCGCGCCGCCGCGTCGTGCCGCTCAAGAAGGCCTTGAGTCTCTAGCGCACTGGCCCCGCAGCCCTGTAGACCCATCGTCTGCGGAGCCGTGGGGCCTTTTTGTATGTATCTGCCGAATCGTTTTTGCGGAAGGGATCCCATGAACAGTGCAAGCGCCAAGCGTATCGACATCATCTCGGACACCCACGGCTATTTATCGCCTGCGCTCTTGGATGAGCTTGAGGGCGCAGACCTGATCATCCACGCCGGCGACCTCACGTCAGAGATGGACTACGAGCACCTGTGCACCATCGCCCCTGTACGGGCCGTATTGGGCAACAACGATTACTACCGCGACTACGGCCCCGATGTAGACCGTCTTGCGCTCTTTACCTACGAAGGCCTCAAATTTGCCGTAGCCCACTACCGCGAAGACCTTCCGGTGGGATCCGTAGACGTAGCCATCAACGGCCACACCCACGTAACCAAAGAAGCCCAGGTGGGCCGCTGCCTAGTCCTCAACCCGGGCAGCGCCAGCTACCCCAGAGGCACCCGAGGCCCCACCATGGCCAGAATGCTCGTTAAAGACGGCAAGATCCTAAGCACCAAGTTTATTGACTTGGAGTAACCGCAACAAAAACGGGGGATGCAGATGCGTCCCCCGTTTCCATTTGAGCCAAAGGCAGAGCTTCAGCAAGATCCTTAGACAAACCCCGCCGCGGAGAACGGGGCCGCCGAGCCGCGAAGCGGCGAGCAACAAGAACTGGTTGAAGAAAGTGACGGCAGGGAGGGTCTCCGGGGCTGGGGCGGGGGTTAAGTTTGTCGCGAGTTCCGCACGCAAAGGAAAGCACTTAATGTGCTTTCCGTCTTGCGCAGGACTGTAGAGCAGCAAACTTAACCCCCGCCCCCAGCCCCGGAGACCCTCCCGGAGGGACCGAAAAATTTTTTCAAAAAAGTTGTTGCGCGCCGGACAGACTTCTGTGTATACTAATCCCCGCAGCGCACGCGAGCGGAAACAAACGCGAACGCCTGCTTGGGGAGTTAGCTCAGTTTGGTTAGAGCGCCGGCCTGTCACGTCGGAGGTCGCGGGTTCGAGCCCCGTACTTCCCGCCAACGCAATTAAAGCCACGTCTTCGGACGTGGCTTTTTGCGTTTGATGCACTTTGTTTCGATAGAACGATCGCCCTGGCGCATCTTCGCCCAGAATCCCCGCCCCTTCGGGAACGCAAGTAAAATCTAATAAGCATATCTGTCTAAACAACAGCTTTGTTGCGCAACACCTGTTCAACGAAGCAGGGGGTTAGGTTATACTAAATTGCACTGTGGGCCGCATCTGATGCATTTCGCTCCAAGCGCGGCATTCAGTGGATATCCGATTTACCATTTGGATGTCCTGCGGTCATTTAGCGTCTCGACACAAGCTCGGCCCCGGAGCTCGTTCGAGCTGTTCGTATTCCTTGAAAGGGGAAAAATGGACATATCGAGGAAGACTGATTACGCCCTTCGTATGTTGGCGATGCTTGCCGAGGATCCGGAGCGTTTGCTTTCTGTTCGCACCGCTGCCGAAGAGGTCAATGTCCCGTATTCGTTTGCCCGCTCGATTCAGCACGGTTTGGTCCAGGCCGGTATTGTGGAGAGCCTGCGTGGCGTCCACGGTGGCATGCGTCTCAAGGTCAGTCCGGACGACGTTACCATTCGTCAGGTCGTCGAGGCCGTTCAGGGCCCTATGGTTATGAATGATTGCACCGCGCCCGATGGTGACTGTGCGCGCATGGGCACGTGCTGCTATCATCCCCTGTGGGCCGGAGCCCAGGCGTTGATGCGCGACTACCTCGATTCCGTTTCGCTCGGCGACATCGTCGCTCACCGCCAGTTCCCGGCCGTCGATCCCAAGTTCGCCGACCGCGAAGCGTTTCCCGAGTACGCCACCTGCGCGTGCGCTTACCGGGAGGAATAGCGCCGCATAAGGAGCATAGCCATGATTCAGGACCCCTTTCGTTCGATGATTCGTTCGGAAGGGGTCCTGCGTTATCGCGACCTTCCGTGGCGCCGCACACGCGATCCGTACATCATTTGGCTTTCTGAGGTCATGCTGCAGCAAACACAGGTGCCGCGTGTGGAGGCGCGCATGCCGGTGTGGCTCGATCGTTTTCCGACTGTGCAGGCGCTTGCCCAGGCCGCGCCTTCCGATGTTTTGGACGCTTGGCAGGGCATGGGCTACAACCGACGCGCTCTGGCGCTTCACGGGGCCGCTCAGCGCGTTGTAGAGGACTGGGACGGGGAGTTTCCGCGTGAGACGCGTGACTTGGTCGCTCTGCCTGGTATTGGCCCGGCAACGGCGCAGGGTATCCGTTCGTTTGCGTTTGATCTTCCGGGCGTGTATTTGGAGACCAATGTGCGCACGGTCTTTTTGCATCATTTCTTTCCCGATGTGCCGGCCGTTCCCGATCGCGAGCTGGTGCCGCTGATTCAGGCGGCCTGTCCGGCGGCCCCCGGTGCGTCGGCGGACGAGATCGCTCCCTTTGCCGTGCCGCTCGATGATGCCGACACGCCGCGCGCGTGGTATTACGCGTTGCTAGATTACGGCGCATATCTAAAAAAGACGTTGCCCAATCCGTCCAGGCGGTCGGCGGGCTATAGCCGTCAGTCCAAGTTTGAGGGCTCGCGTCGCCAAAAGCGCGCCCACAGTCGTGCGCATGCTGCTGGCGGCGCGCGATGGGCAGCCTGCGGGCATTACGGTTGATGAAGCTTGTTACAGGCGTTAACGAGATGGAGACGGCAGCCGGTCGCGGGTCCGGTCGAGTGCGACTTTGATCGCGGGCATTCTAGCTGACTTGGAGCGCGAGGGCTTTTGCCGAGCCGAGGACGATCGTTGGTTGAGTGTGTAGCCCGCTCAAAGTACTGAAGAACGGGATTGTAAGGTTTAAAGTTCTCGGCTTGAGGGCATCCTAAAGGCGAGGCCGCTACGAAGCCTACGGGCGGCATGCGTTGAAGGGAAGTACACCTATGGATTTTGAGAACTCCCAAACCAAGAAGAACCTCGAGACCGCTTTTGCCGGTGAGTCCCAGGCACACACCAAGTATCGCTACTATGCATCCAAGGCCAAGAAGGACGGCTACGTTCAGATCTCGAACATCTTTGCCGAGACCGCAGGCAACGAGTCCGAGCACGCCAAACTGTGGTTTAAGTATCTGCACGATGGCGCCGTCCCCGATACCCTGGACAATCTGCGCGATGCCGCCGCGGGTGAGAACTACGAGTGGACCACGATGTACGACGAGTTTGCCAAGACCGCCGAGGAAGAGGGCTTTGCCGAGATTGCCGCAAAGTTCCGTGGTGTCGCCGCCGTCGAGAAGGCTCACGAGGAGCGCTACAACAAGCTCGTCGAGCGCATTGAGTCGGGCGAGGTGTTTGAGCGCGAGGGCGTGAGGTGTGGAGTGCCTGAACTGCGGGCACCTGCACGTTGGTGCCGAGGCGCCCGAGGTGTGCCCGGTGTGCACCACCCGAAGGCGTACTTGAGGAGCAGGTGGTGAACTACTAGCGCTTGGCGC
>ENA-OQKJ01000182-OQKJ01000182.1-human-gut-metagenome-genome-assembly--contig:-NODE-182-length-15867-cov-3.885006_pt1 | contig 15867 bp, 15 predicted proteins | sample MGYA00242647_ERZ504795 | MGnify/ENA primary metagenome ERZ504795 (study PRJEB26092, sample SAMD00036398) | human gut metagenome | host: Homo sapiens | study: EMG produced TPA metagenomics assembly of...
CCTGCTATACTGGATGTGTCATGCCAGGGGAATCCATGGATCTGCGTCTGTGGGTGAGGTACAGTATGTCGCAGAACCAGCCGCTGACAGAAGAGCGCATCCGTTCACAGATGGAGAAGCTTGGAAATACAGAATATGAGTGGGAAAATCTGGAAATCCAGATGGATGAGAATATTTTATCCCGATGAAAATGCTGAATGAGGCGAGAAGAGAGGCACTGGAATCGCTGGAAAATGAATTGCTCAAACCATATAAGAGAGAAGAAAATAATGGGAAGAAACGCTTATCAGAGGATGCCGGAAGAAAAGCAGATTCGCCAAAGCAGAAAAATCTTCCGATTTATATTTCCTGTGAAGAAAAATCCACTGCACTGGCGTTATATAAAAGAGAGGGGATACATGGAATGTATCTGAACGCTGATGCCATGGAGGTCTGCCTGGATGACTGTGTAAGCAGAGGAATGGAGATGTATCTGTCTCTTCCGCATATTATGAGAGGTGAGATGCCCCGGGAGCTTCTTACCAGGATCAGAGAGTGGATGGACAGAGGAATGACAGGATTTCTGGTAAGAAATCTGGAGACTTTTGCAGTTCTGCGAAAGGCAGGTCTGGCTGAGAAATGTGTTCTGGATCACAGTATGTATACATGGAATGATGAAGCTGCTGATTTCTGGAAAGATCAGAAAGTCCTCAGAAATACGGTACCGCTTGAGCTGAACGAAGGGGAAATCCGCCACAGAGATAACCGGGACAGCGAGATGCTGATCTACGGATATCTGCCTCTTATGATATCGGCCCAGTGTGTGCATAAAAATCTTTACGGATGTAATCATAAGGAAGAAGGGGTAACTTTAAAAGACCGTTACGATAAAGAATTTACGGCGAAATGTATATGTAACCCATGGAAAACTGAGAATACAGATTTCTGTATACCCTGCTATAATATCATTTACAACAGTATCCCTTACGGCCTGTTGAAAGAGAAATCACAGATAGACAGACTTGGTGTCTCTTCCCTGAGACTTGCATTTACCATTGAGAAGCCTCAGGATGCGGTGAAGATATATGAAGAGTTCAGAGCTGTTTATCGTGATGGGAAGAATCCTCCGAAACGGGAATATACAAAGGGACATTTTAAAAGAGGAGCCGAGTAAGGCATATGATTAATGTAATTGTAGAATTATCCAAGTATGTGATCCTTACCCTGATGGTGATTTATACTTTTCACTGTTTCTATCTGGTGAAACAGCAGAGTGAGGAGGAGAGAAACGAATCGCTGCGCCAGCAGCTGATGCTTATCTTTTTTATGGATTTCACTGCGTTTCTGGTCATCTACCTGAAGACAGGTAAGTTTCAGGTCGTGTTGTTTTATATCGAAATGATGGCATTTTTTGCGGGAATCCAGATTTTGTACAGGATTTTTTATAAGAAAGCATCGATTTTACTGCTCAACAATATGTGCATGCTTCTCAGCGTAGGATTTATTATGCTGTGCAGGCTGGATGTTTCCACAGCTACCAGACAGCTGGTGATTGTGGCAGGCGTAAATGTGGTGGCATTGATCGTACCTGTCCTGATCAGGAAGATGAAATTTCTCAAGGACCTGACATGGGTTTATGCGGGAATCGGAATCGTTTTGCTGGCGGCGGTATTTGTGCTTGCAAAGACAAGCTATGGAGCAAAACTTTCCCTGATGGGAATCCAGCCTTCAGAGGCGATAAAGATTACATTTGTGTTCTTTATGGCGGCATTGCTGAGAAAAGGTGCTGATTTTTCAAAAGTGGTCCAGGCTACGGTAGTGGCGGGACTGCATGTGGGGATTCTTGTACTTTCCAGAGACCTTGGAAGTGCAGTGATCTTCTTTGTGGCATATCTTGTGATGATTTATGTGGCATCCAGAAATGTGGGATATCTGGCACTTGGTCTTGCAGGCGGATCTGCAGGGGCAGTTGTCGCATATCATCTGTTTGGCCATGTGCGTCAGAGAGTGACAGCCTGGAAGGATCCCATGGCGGTATATCAGAATGAAGGATACCAGATCGTCCAGTCACTGTTTGCCATTGGAACCGGCGGATGGTTTGGAATGGGATTGTGTCAGGGTTCGCCTGAGAAGATCCCTGTTGTCAAGAATGACTTTATATTCAGTGCAATCTGTGAGGAACTGGGTGGGATTTTTGCAATCTGCCTGATCCTGGTATGTATGAGTTTCTTTTTGATGATCGTAAATATTGCGCTTAAAATTAAGAAACCATTCTACAAACTGATCGCACTTGGACTTGGTACGGAATATGCATTTCAGGTATTTCTGACAATTGGCGGAGCAACGAAATTTATCCCTATGACAGGTGTAACTCTTCCTCTGGTCAGCTATGGAGGAAGTTCTGTCGCGTGTACAGTACTGATGCTGGCGATCATTCAGGGATTGTATATTTTGAGAGAAGATGAGGACGAAGAAATTGAGAGATATCGAAGAAAAGGAACGGCGCAGAGAGTTGAAGAAGCGCCAGAAGCGCAAAGCCCGGGAGATTTCTGAAAAGAGAAGGCCCCGTAACAGAGAGTATACACTGGTATCCTGCTTTTTTGTGCTGATCTTTGTCAGTATGATCGGATATCTGATCTACTTTAATTATGCAAAGAGCGATGATTTTATCAATAGTCCCTATAATACAAGGCAGGATACTTTTTCAGACAGGGTTGTAAGAGGTAAGATCATATCTGCAGATGGGCAGGTGCTTGCCCAGACCAATGTTTACGAAGACGGAACAGAGGAACGTACTTATCCCTATGCAAATATGTTCGCTCATGTAGTCGGATATGACACTAATGGAAAAAGCGGACTGGAATCAGAGGCGAACTTCCAACTTCTGACTTCTCATGAATTTTTCCTGAACCAGATGAAAAATGAGTTTAAGAATCAGAAAAATACGGGTGATTCTGTGAACACGACGTTAAACGCAGATCTTCAGTCAACTGCCTATAATGCACTTGGTGACAGGAGAGGGGCGGTTGTTGCCATAGAACCCTCTACAGGTAAGATTCTGGTGGAAATGAGCAGACCGGACTTTGACCCGAATACTATTTCCCAGAACTGGGACACACTGGTAAATGATTCCAATGACAGCAGTCTGTTGAACAGAGCTACAAACGGAGCCTATCCTCCGGGATCTACATTTAAGGTGGTAACTGCCCTGGACTATTTCAGAACCAAGGGCAGTCTGGAGGGATTTTCCTATCTCTGTGAGGGAAGTATTACCAGAGAAGATCACACGATCAGGTGCTATGGCGGAACTGTTCATGGACAGGAAGATTTTTACAGTGCTTTTGCCAATTCCTGTAACAGTGCATTTGCAGAGATCGGAACCATGCTCGGAGGCAGTTCTCTGAAAAAAACAGCCGAGGATCTTCTTTTTAATAAGAGTCTTCCGCTTTCTTCCTATAAAAAGAGTACTTTTACATTAAATGGAAAATCTTCTGTTGCAGAGGTTATGCAGACTGCCATCGGACAGGGTAATACGTTGGTATCACCTATGCATATGGCGCTGATTACCAGTGCGATCGCCAATGGCGGGGAGCTCATGAAGCCTTATCTCATTGATTCTGTTGTAAGTTCAGACGGAGAGACAGTGAAGACAACAGAGCCGGAGAGCTATAAACGTCTGATGACAACAAATGAGGCGAATATCCTTGGAAAGCTTATGAAAGGTGTTGTGGAAAACGGAACCGCATCGGCTCTGAACGGAAGAGGATATACAGTGGCAGGCAAGACCGGATCAGCGGAATTTGATGAGAATGGTTCCAGTCATTCCTGGTTTATCGGTTATTCCAACGTGGATGATCCGGATCTGGTAGTTGCGATCATTGTTGAGAATGGCGGTACCGGAAGTGAAGCAGCAGTGCCCATCGCAGAGCAGATATTTGATGCGTATTATTATGATAAGCAATAATAAATTCCATGTTGCAGGCAATCTGGAATGAATTTTGGCTACGTTACTGTGAACGGAGTGAACAGTAACTAATTAATCGGTAATATGTTATGAAATGATATTTATAGCTTGCGGGTTTGGAAAAAAAGAGATATACTATACTCAGTTTATAATACCACGCAAAACAGGAGGGATTGCATTATGATAGAAGCAACGAGCTGTGGCGGTGTGGTAATTCATCGGGGTAAGATTCTTACTTTGTATAAATCTTACAGGAACCGTTATGAGGGCTGGGTATTGCCGAAAGGAACAGTGGAACCAGGCGAAACGCATGAACAGACAGCATTGCGGGAAGTGATGGAAGAGGCTGGAGTGCGTGCGACCATTGTGAAATACATCGGAAAGAGCCAATATAACTTTACCGTTCCGGAGGACGTGGTTTTCAAAGAGGTACACTGGTATCTTATGACTGCGGATAATTATCATAGTAAGCCCCAGAGAGAGGAGTTTTTTGTAGATTCCGGATATTATAAATTTCATGAGATCTATCATCTGCTGAGGTTTTCAAACGAGAAGCAGATCGTAGAGCGTGCTTATCAGGAATATTTGGAGATGAGAAGCAATGGACTCTGGGGAAAACAGCATAAGTATTATTAACGAGAGAACAGGGCTGTGTTTTTTTGCAACGCAGCCCGGTTTAAATTTTGGAGAAAATGGAAATACTGTAACTGAAGTGTTATAGAAACGGGAGAGGGTGTAAGATGCTGAAATGGCAGGAGAATTTTCTTGCAGGGGAATCTGTAAAGAATCCTGAGAAGATAAAAAAGAAACTGAACAGCGGAAAACCGGTTCTGGGCATTTATCTCCTTACTCTGTCAGAGAATCCTGTGAATCTGATGGATATTATTCCTGCAGCAATGCTGATACAGAAGAGCTTTTATGGAATCTGTCCGAAGATCATAGGAATGGCGAAGGGCAAAGAGGAAGCCCTGGAGATGGTGCGAAGTCTGATCGATGAAATGTACAGGGAAACGGGAACTTTCGCAACAGCTGAATATATAGAAAACAGGTGAGAATATGTTACATATTTTATGGCTGATCCTTAAATTTATACTGATCATCCTGGGAATTCTGCTGGGCCTTCTTTTACTGGCAATTCTTCTTGTACTGTTCTGTCCTGTAAGATATAAGGCATCAGCTGTCAAGGCAGAAGGTGGCTGGAAACAGACAGAGGGAGAGGGTATCGTAAGCTGGCTGTTTCATGGGATTTCGCTGAGAGCGGAATGGAAAGATCAGCAGATGGAGATATCCTTTCATCTGTTTGGAATTCCCGTAGACAAGTTGTTGAAAAAACGGACAGGAGAAGAGGGCTGTAACAAAGAAATCCGGCGCAGAAAAGGTATCTGTATCCGGCACAGACGGAAACAGGGAAGAAGAGCATAAAAAATCAGTGGTTGATCACCCGAAATCGGAGAATATGGAGACTGAGGATCTGAAAACAGACAGAAATTCAGCTTCAGATACATCTGCTGATACAGAAAGGATCAGAAACAGTCAGATATCCGGACAGCAGGAACTGAATGCAGATGATACAGATCGGAATAGTCTAAAGAAGAGGCAGTTTTTTATAAAAAGGATCTATGACCGGATCCGAAATATATTTCAGTTGATTCGTACAAAACTGCAAAATATCCGCAGGACATTCGGGAAGATTAAGAAGAATGTGTCCTGGTGGAAGGCGTTTATAGAACATCCCAGAGTGACAGCTGCCAGAAAACTTGTATGGAAACATGGAAAATTTTTGCTTAAGCATATTTTTCCTACAAGGATAGAAGGGCAGGTTACTTTTTCTTTTGAAGATCCGGCGCTGACAGGTGCGGCACTTGCTGTACTTGGGATGACAATTCCATTTCACAAAAACTGTATACAGATTAATCCCCGTTTTGACAGTGAGAATTATCTGTATGGAAACATCAGGGCAAAAGGCAGGATCTACGGATTTGTTCCTGTGCGGGCAGCAGTGAGTATTTATTTCAATAAAAATATAAAATACGTTATAAAACGTTGGAAAACCAGGAGGGCATGACCATGGCAAATGAAAACAATTTTAAAGAAACCGTAAATTCATTATTCAAGGGAATGGACAGTTTTATTTCTGCGAAAACAGTGGTAGGAGAGGCAATCCATGTAGGCGATACGATCATTCTTCCTCTGATGGATGTATCTTTCGGTGTAGGTGCCGGTGCTTTTTCCGGAGAGAAGAAGGATAACGGTGGCGGCGGAATGGCAGGAAAGATGACTCCCTGTGCAGTGCTTGTGATCCAGAATGGAACAACAAAGCTGGTCAATGTGAAAAATCAGGATGGTCTCACCAAGATCCTTGATATGGTTCCGGATTTTGTAGACCGTTTTACCTCCGGAAAAGGTGATGAAGAATCTGTCGGCGAATCAGAAAAATAATTTTTGCATAGACTATAGCAAACCGATGAAAAAGGTGCAGAAGAATTGGAAAAGCTGTTCGGCTTTATGCTGTTTTTCATAGGGATTGGGATGATAATCGGGATGCTGATCGCAGAAAATGTGGTTCTGGTGGTTTCGGCCGGAGTTTTCCTGTTGTTGGGATATCATCTTTTCTGTCATTAATTTTACAGAAGATTGCGAATATCCCGTTTGACATATGAAATAAAAAAAGACTGTCAGCTCAGGCAGAATATTCGGTAAAGAATATCTGAACAGAGGGACAGTCTTTTTTGCAAAAAAAATACCCCTGTTGCAACAGGGGTAATGGTGTTATTATGCTCTTTCTACTTTACCGGATCTTAAGCAAGAAGTACATACATATGTCTTTCTAGCTCCACCCTCAGCAGTCTTGATTTTAACGGATTTTACGTTAGATTTCCACATTTTATTGGATCTTCTATGTGAATGACTTACATTATTTCCGAAATGAGCAGCTTTCTCACAGATTGCACATTTAGCCATGATAGCACCTCCTTGACGCTTTATTGTTACTGTCGTGCTGTGTGCATAGCGTCTGAACAGTAACCTTGTGTTCAACAGATTACATTGTAACAGATGAATTGTGCTTTTGCAAGCAAAAAAAGGAAAAAACTCAAAAATTATATTTCTTTTTCTGTGAAAAGAGGTTATAATACACTTACATACAATAATGAGCATTGGAGGTAACCATATGAATGGACGTATAGATTCCGGATTAGGTCAGATCATAATTGACACAGATGTAATCGCAACCTACGCAGGAAGCGTTGCTGTAGAATGTTTTGGTATCGTAGGCATGGCTGCAGTCAGTATGAAGGACGGACTGGTAAAGCTTCTTGGAAAGAACAGCCTGAAACATGGCATCAGCGTCAGAATTACAGAGGACAATAAAATCCGCCTGAATTTCCATGTTATTGTGGCATATGGCGTGAATATAAGTACAATTGCAGACAACCTTGTCAGCAATGTCAAATATAAAGTCGAGGCCTTTACAGGAATGGAGATCGATAAGATCGATATTTATGTAGAAGGCGTACGCGCAATTGATTAGGATAGAGGAGGAACTTGTGGTGAATAACAAAACCATAGATGCCAGAATACTTTCCAGGATGTTTCTTGCAGGAGCCAAGAATCTGGAAGCTAAAAAAGAATGGATCAACGAACTGAACGTATTTCCGGTACCGGATGGAGATACAGGAACCAATATGACAATGACGATCATGGCAGCAGCAGCAGAAGTAGGTTCTCTGGGAGAGCCTGACATGGAGTCACTGGCCAAGGCGATTTCTTCCGGTTCCCTGCGCGGTGCAAGAGGTAACTCAGGTGTTATTCTTTCTCAGCTTCTGCGTGGTTTTACCAGAAGTGTTAAGAACAGTAAGGAACTGGATGCCATTGACATCGCGGCAGCCATGGAGAAAGGTGTGGAGACTGCATATAAGGCAGTCATGAAACCGAAGGAAGGAACAATCCTTACTGTTGCAAGAGAGGCTGCTGCCAAGGCTGTAGAGCTTGCGGAGACAGCAGAGGATCTGGATACATTTTTCCAGAGCGTGATCGCTCATGCGGAGGAAACTCTGGCAAAGACACCGGAGATGCTGCCGGTTCTGAAAGAAGCAGGAGTAGTGGATTCCGGTGGACAGGGACTTCTGGAAGTATACCATGGTGCATATGATGGTTTCCTTGGCAAAGAGATTGATTATACACAGTTTGACAAGGCAAAAGGTCCTGCTGTGACTAAGATCGATGCACAGACAGAGGCTGATATTAAATTTGGTTATTGTACAGAGTTTATTATTCTTCTGAACCAGCCGATGTCCGAGGAGACAGAGCATGAATTTAAGAAATTCCTGATGTCCCTTGGTGATTCTATTGTGCTTGTTGCAGATGACGAGATCGTGAAGGTTCATGTTCATACCAATCATCCCGGACAGGCTATTGAGAAAGCTCTTACCTTTGGTGCACTTTCACGTATGAAGATCGACAATATGCGTGAGGAGCATCAGGAGAAGCTTATAAAGGATGCCGAGAAAATGGCGAAAGAGCAGGCAGAACAGGAAGAAAAAGAAGAAGCAGCACAGCCGCCGAAGGAAGTTGGCTTTATTTCCGTATCTGTGGGAAAGGGAATGACAGAGATCTTTAAGGAATTGGGTGTGGATTACCTGATCGAGGGCGGTCAGACGATGAACCCGAGTACAGAGGATATGCTCAATGCCATTGCAAAAGTAAATGCAAAGACTATTTATATTTTCCCGAACAATAAGAATATTGTTCTTGCTGCAAAACCAGGCAAGGGATCTTACTGAGGATAAAGAGATCGTGGTTGTGCCGACTAAGACCATTCCGCAGGGAATTACTGCCATGATCAGTTATGTGCCCGAGAAGAACAGTGCGGAGAATATTGAGGCTATGCTTCAGGCAATCGAACATGTGAAGACCGGACAGATCACGTATGCTGTGCGTGATACAAGGATTGATGATAAGGAGATCCATGAGGGTGATATGATGGGTATCGGTGATCATGGAATCCTGGCTGTTGGCAAGGACCGCATGGAAGTTGCCAAGGAGACAGTTGCCCAGATGGTGGATGATGAGTCTGAGGTGATCAGTATTTATTATGGTGCTGATACTGAGGAGGCTGAAGCTGAGGAGTTGGCAACGGCTCTGGAGGAGGCTTATCCGGATTGTGATGTGGAACTGAATGCGGGTGGACAGCCGATTTATTATTATGTTATTTCTGTAGAGTAGGATAATAGAGTTTTTGAGAGAGATAAACGAATAGTTCATGTGATGAAAACGGGTATAGGCCATTGTTGAGGGTGGGTATATCCGTTTTCGTGTTATAAAAGGGGACGGCAGGCTGGGCGGATGATATAGTCCGTTTTTACTTGATTATAACCGAATAATTGCTCTGCTGGATAGCCGGATACTTGATTTGGTTAAATTTATATTTGTGATGGATTTTTTAGAAAGGAAAAGGAGATAGATGTCGATATCTTTGAGAACCCTTAAGGGCGTGGGGGAGAAAACGGAAAAGTTATTTGCGAAAATAGGAGTTACGGATATGGAATCTCTTCTGAGTTATTATCCACGTAATTATGATGCGTATGAGGAGCCTGTTGAGATCCGGTCTCTGGAAGAGGGAGCTGTTGTGGCGATTTCTGTGGCGGTTATAACGGGTGTGTATGTGAATCAGGTGCGGAATCTTCAGGTGATCACAACCACTGTGGCAGATCTTACGGGGAAAATTTCTGTTACGTGGTTTAATGCACCGTATCTGCGCTCTGCAGTCAGGAAAGGCAGCAGGTTTGTTCTGCGGGGGCGTGTCGTCAGGAAGCAGGGGAAGCTGCAGATGGAGCACCCTGAGATTTTTACGCCTGCGGCTTATGAGGAGATTCTGCACAGTCTTCAGCCGATTTATGGACTGACTGCGGGGCTTTCTAATAAGACGATCGTGAAGCTGATCCATCAGGTGCTTGATGAGCAGAAGCTTCAGGCAGAGTATCTGGCAGATGAGTATAAGGAGAGGTATCACCTGGCAGACAGGAATTTTGCGATTCCTGCGATTCATTTTCCCAAAAATATGCAGGAGCTGTTAGCTGCAAGGAGAAGGTTGGTGTTTGACGAGTTTCTTCTTTTTATTCTTGCTGTGCAGTCTTTGAAGGAGAAGACGGAGGAAGCACCGAATACGTTTCCCATGCATCCGGTATGGACGACAGAGCAGATTATTGAAAGTCTGCCCTATGATCTGACAAAGGCGCAGTTGAATGTGTGGCATGAGATTGAGAGGGATTTAAGCGGCCAGGCTCTGATGTCCAGACTGGTTCAGGGAGATGTAGGAAGTGGTAAGACGATCCTTGCGTTTCTTGCAATGATCATGACTGTGGAGAATGGATATCAGGCAGTGCTTATGGCACCTACGGAGGTTCTTGCAAGGCAGCATTTTCAGGCAATGGAGAAGTTGCTGCAGGAACAGAATATTGATTTTGGGCATCCGGTTTTGCTGACAGGATCAGATACCGCAAAGGAGAAAAGGGAAAAATATGTGCTGATCGCGTCAAAAGAGGCTAACCTGGTGATAGGAACGCATGCGCTGATTCAGGAAAAAGTGCAGTACAATAATCTTGGACTGGTTATTACAGATGAGCAGCATCGTTTTGGTGTGAAACAGAGGGAAGCACTGACTACTATGGGAAACCCGCCTAATGTGCTGGTGATGAGTGCTACACCGATTCCAAGGACGCTGGCGATCATTATATACGGGGATCTGGATATTTCAGTAATTGATGAACTTCCTGCGCAGAGACTTCCCATTAAAAATTGTGTGGTGGATACTTCTTATAGGCCGAAGGCTTATTCCTTTATGGAGAAGCAGATCCGTCAGGGACGGCAGGTTTATGTGATCTGTCCAATGGTGGAGGAGAGCGAAGGGATGGATGGGGAAAATGTGCTGGATTATACCCTGAAGCTTCGCAATGTTTTTTCGTCCGGATATAAAGATTGCTTCTCTTCATGGAAAGATGAAAGCGAAAGAGAAGAATGTGATCATGGAGGCTTTTGCCGCAGGGGAAATTCAGATCCTGGTATCTACTACTGTAGTTGAGGTAGGAGTGAATGTGCCTAATGCTACAGTGATGATGGTGGAGAATGCCGAGCGTTTCGGGCTGGCACAGCTTCATCAGCTTCGCGGGCGTGTCGGTAGAGGGGAATATCAGTCATATTGCATTTTTATGCAGGGAAATGGTGCAAAGGAAATTTCTAAACGTCTGCAGATCCTGAATAAATCCAACGATGGATTTTATATTGCAGGAGAGGATCTGAAGCTTCGCGGTCCTGGTGATCTTTTTGGAATCCGCCAGAGTGGTCTGCTGGAATTTAAACTGGGGGACATCTATCAGGATGCGGATATCCTGAAAGCTGCCAGTGAAACGGCTTCGGAGATTCTGTCCCTTGATGCGGATTTAAGCCTTCCGCAGAATGAGGAACTTCAGAGGAGACTTTCGGCATATATGAAGGAAGATCTGCAGAATCTAGGACTATAGAAAATGACGGATACAGAGTAAAAAATAATACTGTTCATGTTACTGTTCATAAGATGCCTAAATTATAAAAACAGAAAAACATTGCAAAAGCAGAAGATTCGTAGTATTCTATTTTCATAAAAGAATGTTACTGTTTATCATATTTTCGGTAACATAAGAATACCTGTAACTGTACAAAACTGAGCAGTTACGAATACTTATACCTTGTAAGGAGGCTAATCATATGGCAACAAAAGCAACTACAGCAGATCTCAACACATCCACTGCGAAGACAACCGAAGTTAAAGAGGCTCCTGCAAAGACAACTGCTGAAGAAGTAGCTGTAAATAAAGAAGCAAACAAGAAAGAAACTGCTGAAACAGAGACTGTAAAGAAAGAAACAACAGCAAAGAAACCGGCAGCAAGAAGAACAAGAAAGACTGCAGAAAAGAAATCAGCAGAAGCAGAGAAAGAAACAGCTAAAGCAGCAGACACTGTAGAAAAGAAACCGGCAGAAACAGAGAAAGAAGCCGAGAAAAAAGAGACAGCTAAAACAACAAAGACTGCTGCAAAACCAACAAAAACAACGAAAAGAACTACAAAGAAGGCTCCTGCTAAGACAGCTGAGAAACCGGCTGAAGAGACAGCTGCCGAGAAGAAGACAACAAGAAGAACCACTAAGAAAGAAGCAACAGCAGAAGTATATATTCAGTTCATGGGCAGAGAAGTATATACAAAAAATATTTTAAGTAATGTCAGAAGAATCTGGACAGACGAACTGGGTAAAAAGGAGAAAGATCTCAAAGATATTAAGATTTATATCAAACCTGAAGAGAACAAAGCATATTATGTAATTAACGGTGATATTACAGGTTCTGTGTGGATCTGACATATAAAAGATAAGAACAATTTCCAAATCTTATGGCAATCACATAAATCAATTACTTGAGAATGATCAGAATAATAAGTAATGAAGTAATCACAGACAGGTTTAATGACCTGTCAGGTTAAGACATTGAGAAACTCAGATGATAGCATAAATTCATCTGAGTTTTTTGTGCTTTCGGTTATAAAAAAATTGAGACATACCTGCTACTTGACAAAAATTATCAGTTAGTATAAGCTATCTGCATAAGGTTATTGAGAAAAATCGGTTATAGCAATGATAACCAAATACAAATACAAAAGGTGAGCGACTGAAAATGACATTAAAAGATTTGGAAATCGGAAAAAGTGCTGTGATCACGTCGGTTGGCGGCAAGGGTGCCCTGCGTCAGCATTTCCTGGATATGGGTATGATTCCGGGAGCTGAGGTCACAGTCGTGAAGTTTGCACCCATGGGAGATCCCATGGAATTACAGGTACATGGATATGAACTGACGTTAAGACTTGCGGAAGCAGAGCAGATAGAAATCGAACAGATCCCGAAGCGAAGCAGAAGTCACGCCGGAATAGAGGCTGTAAGCGACCTGGCACATCCGGGACTTGGAGAGGATGGAAAGTATCATTCCAGAGAAGATGAACATCCACTGCCTGAGGGAACTACACTGACGTACGCATTGGTGGGAAATCAGAACTGTGGAAAAACTACACTGTTTAACCAACTGACAGGTTCCAGTCAACATGTGGGAAACTTTCCAGGAGTAACGGTGGATCGTAAGACCGGTTCGATTAAAGGCCATCCGGATACAGAAATCACAGACCTTCCGGGAATTTATTCCATGTCCCCTTACAGCAGTGAGGAGATTGTCTCCAGAAATTTTGTCCTGGATGAGAAACCAAGTGCGATCATCAACATTGTGGATGCTACCAATATTGAGAGAAACCTGTATCTGACCATGCAGCTTCTGGAGATGGATATTCCTATGGTAGTTGCAATGAACATGATGGATGAAGTGCTGGGAAATCAGGGTTCTATAGATGTAAATAAGATGGAATCGCTGCTTGGAGTACCTGTAATCCCTATTTCCGCAGCAAAGAATGAAGGGGTTGATGAGCTGGTTGACCATGCGTTACATATAGCGAAATATCAGGAACATCCACTGCGTCAGGATTTCTGTGATAAGAGTGACCATGACGGTGCAGTACACCGCTGTATTCATGCGGTCATGCACCTGATTGAGGATCATGCGGCGCAGGCTGATATTCCTACCCGTTTTGCAGCAACCAAGGCAATCGAGGGAGATCCGCTGATTCTTGAGAAGCTGAAGCTGGACACAAATGAGACGGAGATGCTGGAGCATATCGTACAGCAGATGGAAACAGAGCGTCAGGTTGACAGAAGTGCTGCAATCGCAGATATGCGTTTTGACTTTATTGAGCGTTTGTGTGAACAGACAGTTGTAAAGCCTAAAGAAAGCAAAGAAAGAATCAGAAGTGAGAAAATTGATAAGATTCTTACAGGAAAATATACAGCGATTCCCTGTTTCATCGGAATCATGGTACTGGTATTTTATCTTACCTTTAATGTGATCGGAGCGTGGCTTCAGGGGCTTCTGGAGATTGGAATTGATAAGGTTTCTGCGCTGGTAGAAGCAGCACTGACAGCAGCAAATGTAAACAGTGCCATGCATAGCCTGGTCATTGACGGTATTTTTACAGGTGTGGGAAGTGTACTCAGTTTTCTGCCGATTATTGTAACCCTGTTTTTCTTTCTGTCTCTTATGGAAGACAGCGGATACGTTGCACGTGTTGCTTTTGTGATGGACAAACTTCTGCGTAAGATCGGCCTTTCCGGAAGAAGTATTGTACCAATGCTGATCGGATTCGGATGTACGGTTCCGGCTGTTATGGCCACACGTACACTTACAAGTGAGCGTGACAGAAAGATGACGATTTTGCTGACTCCATTTATGAGCTGTACTGCGAAGCTGCCGATTTATTCTTTCTTTGTAAGTGCTTTTTTCCCGAAGAAGGGCGGATTTATTATGGCAGGTCTTTACCTGCTTGGAATTTTGGTGGGAATCCTGGCGGCATTTTTGTATAACAGAACTCTTTTCAAGGGAGATCCCGTACCGTTTGTCATGGAACTTCCCAATTACCGGCTGCCGGGAGCAAGGAATGTAGGTCAGCTTTTGTGGGAAAAAGCAAAAGATTTCCTGCAGAGAGCGTTTTCTATTATCCTGCTTGCATCAATGATAATCTGGTTCCTGCAGAGCTTTGATCTGCATTTAAATCTTGTAAAAGATTCTGCAGACAGTATTCTGGCAATGGTGGCGGGAGTCCTGGCACCTATATTTAAACCGATCGGACTGGGAGACTGGAGAATCTGTACAGCTCTTATCAGCGGATTTATGGCAAAAGAGAGCGTGGTATCTACTCTGGAAGTACTTTTCGGTGGAAATATTGCCTCTGTACTGACTCCGTTGGCAGCAGCATCCCTGCTGGTATTCAGTTTGCTCTATACACCATGTGTGGCGGCTATCGCTTCGATCAAACGTGAAATGGGCAGCAAATGGGCTGTTGGTGTTGTGGTATGGCAGTGTGTGATTGCCTGGGTGGCTGCACTGATCGTACATCTGATAGGGATGATCTGATTTTATTAATTCGCTTTTATAGAAAAACCGATGGATTTGACTGTTTTCAGTCATCACCATCGGTTTTTTTCAGTTCCTCAACTGAGAGGCTTTTATCTGATTAGTACTGTCCGCCCTGGGAACCACTGGACATCTGTCTTTCCTGGGCTTCGATCATCTTTTTCATAATAATATCAGAACAACTTTCCCTGAATTTCCAGTTTGATGGGAGGTGATCTGATTTTCTAGCAGAAAATTAGATTACTATTTTTGATATGACAATCTCTTTATGGGTTTCATTATAGTACAGAAACCCTGAAAAAACTATAGAAATCTTATGAAATTGCTATAGTTTTTAAAAAGAGACAGAAAGAGACCAAAAGAGACAAAAAGAAAGAAGAGAAAAAAGAATCCTGTCAAGAAAAATACTACCCCCAAAATACAACCAAAAGAAAAAGACCACTGCTGAGGCGGGTGCTGCTCATTCTGGGAATTTTCGCAGCAATCTATTTTTGGCATGATGTCATGCCTGGCACCGAAGATACAAAAACGTAACGATTGATGACTTGGATTGGGAAAGAACCATTGACATTGAAGAGGTTGTAACTCACAATGAAAGTGACTGGTCGCTGCCCGATGATGCGAGGCTGCAATATACAAAAAGTGAAATTCAATCCTACAAAGACGTTCTAGACCATTACGAGACAGTTACAGAAACCAAAACACGCAGTGTCATAGACCACTACGAAGAGAAGAGTTCTTATGTTGATCTTGGGAAATGGATATTTTTGAGGAGCAAACGGAAAGCGTTCCGGTATATACTGAGGAAACCTACACCGAAGATGTAGAAAAACCAGTCTACCGGAAGGAGCCTGTGTATGCTACAAAATATTACTATGAAATAGACAAATGG
>ENA-OQKJ01000183-OQKJ01000183.1-human-gut-metagenome-genome-assembly--contig:-NODE-183-length-15841-cov-2.547028_pt1 | contig 15841 bp, 15 predicted proteins | sample MGYA00242647_ERZ504795 | MGnify/ENA primary metagenome ERZ504795 (study PRJEB26092, sample SAMD00036398) | human gut metagenome | host: Homo sapiens | study: EMG produced TPA metagenomics assembly of...
ATGCCATGAGCCCGCGCCTGCTGGACCTTGGCAACAAGATCATGATCGGCAAGGGCAAGCGGGACGATGCCGTAAAGGCGGCTGTGGTGCGCAACGGGGCTGTGTATCTGGCAGCGCTTGGCGGGGCCGGTGCGCTGATGGCAAAAAGCGTGCAGACGCTGGAAGTGATCGCATGGCCGGACTTGGGCTGTGAGGCGGTGCGCCGCCTGACCGTGCAGGATATGCCCCTGACCGTTGTGCTGGACGCCCACGGCGGCGATCTGTACGAGGCAGGCCCTGCGGCCTATCTGGCCACACGGTAAGGCCAAAACGCCGAGAATTGCACCCTTTGCACAAAACAGGGGTGGTGCAAAACCGGCAAAACAGCAGTTCTGTGCAGAAAAATATGGTTAGTTTAACAAAACTTGCTGCGAATTACTTGCATCAACCGCAAAAATGTGATATCCTTTAACATACGACAGAGGGTACACATCCCCTGTCGGAAAAATCCCCCAGAGGGAATGAGGCAGGAGGCCGGACAAACCATGCAGATCCACCAGTCCGCAGAAGATTATCTTGAAACGATCCTGATGCTGAGCCAGCGTATGGGCAAAGTGCGCTCCATTGACGTAGTCAATGAGTTGGGCTTTACCAAAGCCAGCGTGAGCATCGCCATGAAAAAGCTGCGGGAGAACGGCTATATCGCGGTGGACGGCGAAGGCAACCTGACCCTGCTGGAGCCCGGGCTGGAGATCGCTCAGCGCATTTACAGCCGCCACCAGCTGCTGACCCACTTCTTTGTGCAGCTGGGCGTGGACGAGCAGACCGCAGCCGAGGACGCCTGCAAGGCAGAGCACATCCTCAGCGAGCAGACGCTGGAAAAGATCCGCGAAAGCGCCCTGCGCAATGATGCCGCCCATCCGCAGGCAAAGTGATATGATTCCAAGAGACACCGGAACGCCGAAAGACGTTCCGGTGTCTTTTTTTGTATGAAATTTTCGGTTTGTGTTGCATATCTGTTACGGATTTGGTACAATAAATCTGTGCGGAAAAGGAACGTTGGAAGAACGGAAAAGGGTCGGGACGGCGCAAAGCCGCCCTAGGGTAAAGGAGAGCGTTGCGGCATGGATGCGATTGCCCATACTCAGGTCAGTGTGGTCTGTCTGGTCACGCTGGCGGTCTTGCTGCGGGCGCAGCAGAAAATGCGGGATAAAAGTCTGCCCGGGCGGCTGTTCACGGCGCTGCTGTGGTCTGCCGGGGCGCTGACGATCGTAGATCATGGCAGTGCGCTGGCGCAGCTGGGCGCGTGGCAGGATCTGGGCATCCCCCTGACCTACCGGCTGAACGCGGGGGGCAGTATTCTGTTTTATCTGCTGGCGGCGTGCTGCTGCCAGCTGGTGTTTTTGTATGTGGAGGCAGAGCTGGGGCGTACATGGATGGAGGACGGCCGCAGGCTGGCGCTCAGCGCCGCACCGGTGGCGCTGCTTTTGCTGGCACTGCTGACAACGCGGGACGAAAACGGCTTCTGCTATCTGGATGCAGAGGGGCTGCGGGGCAGCACCCTGTTCTGGGGGGCGAAGCTGGTGGGGCTTGCCTATCTGGCGGCGGCCTTTCTCCGCTGCAGCTGGACGCTGAGCAACTGGAAGCAGGAAACACCCAAAGAGGAACTGGAGACCCTGCTGCTGCTCGCGCTTGCGCCGGCGGCAGGCTTTTTGCTGCAAGGCTGGCTGCCCGGGCGCGGGCTGCTGTGCTGCGGCATTACGCTGGGGCTGGTGTGCGTGTATGTGCTGGTGTTGCAGACCAAGTTCACGGTGGACACCCTGACCGGCGTCAGCAACCGCATCGTGGCGCTGCGGTATCTGGAAAGCGAACTGCCCTACTACCGCCGTCACCCCAACCGCTCGCTGCACTTCCTCATGATGGACATGGATCACTTCAAGCACATCAACGATGAATACGGCCACCTGGAGGGCGATGCCGCGCTGGTGCTGCTGGCGGGCATTTTGAAAAAGGTGTGCGCCAACTATAACGGCGTGCTGGCGCGCTACGGCGGCGATGAATTTTGCATCGCCTGCGGCTGCAACAGCGTGGAGGTGCGCACCCTGATCGCCTCCATCCAGCGAGAGCTGGATGCCGCCAACGCCGCCTCCGGCAAGCCTTACCAGATCGAGATCAGCATCGGCTGCGCCCGCCTTGAGCCGGACATTGCCACCGTGCACGACCTGATCGATAAGGCCGATCAGGAGATGTACCACCTCAAGACCCGCAAGCGCGGCACAGCCCCCGCAGAAAAACAGGGCTGAACGGTTGTGAACTTACTATAACACGATAAATGCCGTTTGCCTTTACGGCCTTTCCCGTGAAAAATGCAATACCGGAGCGTCCGCAGACGCTCCGGTATTGCTCTATATAAAAATAATTTTTCCGCTGAAGATGGCCAAAGCAAAGCGGAGGCCATTCAAAATCGTCCCGCCCGCGCTTTCTAAACGTTTTTTACCCTTCTGCCCTTGCATCCCGGGGTGGAACGCGGTATTCTTATAGAATAGACCGGAACCGCGACAGCACAGGGGAGGGAGACTACATGGACGCACAGGAGATCCGCACATTGCTGGGCAAAAGCATCTTTGAGCGGGCGCAGAAGTACCGCAAGCGTATCCTGCAAAGCAGCTGCACCACCAACGAGGACGGGGTGCGGCACCTGACAGCGCTGGTGCAGGGCAGCGGGCCGGACTGCTATTATACGCAGGTCTGGCTGCGGGAAAACGGCAGCTTTGTCAGTGCCTCCTGCGACTGCCCCTATAACCAGAACGGCGACGGCACCTACTGCAAGCATATCGGTGCGCTGCTATTACAGGACGCGGAAAAGAACCCGCCTGCCCCGGAAAAAAAGCCGGAGAGCATCCCCGGGGTGCAGCGGGGCGTGGCAGGCTTGAGCACCGAGCCCCGCAAGGACAGTTACAGCGCCGGGCTGGATATGCTGTTCGGCCGCAAGTGGCGGGGCGAGGAGCCGGAAACCGACTATGAGGCCCAGTTGCTGCTGAAGCGCTACCAGCGGGAGGATGCGCAGCCCCAGCCCCAGAACGCCGCCCAGCGCACCGGCTTTGCTCTGCTGGAACCGGAGCTTACGCCGCACAATGGCCGTATCTGGCTGCGGCTGCGGGTCTCGGACGGCATCGGCGGGCGACAGTATCTGGTAAAAAGCATCCCGCAGTTTCTGGATGCGATCGAGCGGGGCGAAAGCGTCAGCTACGGGAAATCGCTGGCCTTTGTGCACCGGTGGGACGCCTTTGCCCCGGATGCGCAGCAATTGCTGCGGCTGCTGCGCCGTCAGGTGAGCGCCCGGCAGGCGTTTGAAGCCGAGGGCACCATGCGCTCCGGCTGGGAGAAAGGCCCGGCGGGCGGTCTGCCGCTGACCGGCGAGGGGCTGGATGCCCTTGTGGAGCTTTACGCTGCCGAGGGCGTTGTGGGCGGTTATACCCTTAAAGAGGGCCTGCCGGTCATCAGCCTGAAAGTGGAGCGCCGCAAGGGCGGCGTGCAGCTGAGCTGTACCCCGGCGCTCAGCGGGGTGCAGGGGCTGGACTATGCCTATCTGCTGGGCGAAAGCACCCTCTGGCGGATGCAGCGGGAGGAATGCCGCCGGGTTTTGCCGGTACTGGACACCTTTGGCGGGCGCAGTTTGTTCTTTACCAGCGCAGACGCCGCCGCCTTTTGCAGCTATGTGCTGCCGGAATTGGGCAACCGGGTCAACATCGTGGACCCCGACCGGCTGCTGCTGAACCAGATCCCGCTGGAACCGGTGGTGCAGTTTTATCTGGATGCCGACCGGGGGCTTACCGTCACGGCGTACCCGGTCTTTCTGTACGGAGAGGACAGGGTGGCCCCCGGCGAGCCGGTGCCGCCCGACCTTTTGCGGGATGCCCGCACCGAGAACCGGGCAAAGCGCCTGCTGGAAACCTATCTGGAACCCGAGACCGGCAAGCCGGGGCATTACAGCATTTCCGGGGAGGAGGCACTTTTCCAGCTGCTGGAAGAGGGCATTCCCGCCCTGCTGGCCATGGGCGAGGTGTACCAGACCGATGCTTTCCGCAACTTACAAGCCGCCCCGCCTAAAATTTCGGTAGGGGTATCGGTGCACGGCAGCGTGCTGGATCTGGAAGTGGACACCGGTGCCTTCCCGGTGGAGGAACTGCGGGAACTTTTGCAGTCCCTGCACCAGAAAAAACGCTACCACCGCCTGCGGGACGGCAGTCTGCTGCGGCTGGATGACAGTCTGGAAGGGCTGGACGAGCTGAACGACACGCTGGAGCTTTCCGGCGCAAAGCTGAAGGACGGCCACGCCGCTCTGCCGCTCTACCGCGCCCCCACGCTGGACTGGGCGCTTTCGGGGCAGAACGGTCTGCGGTTCGACCGGGACGATGCTTTCCGGCGCATCAGCCGCAGCTTCCACGCCGTGCGGGACAGCGAGTATACCCCGCCGCTCTCCCTGCAAAAGACCCTGCGCAAATACCAGCGGGATGGCTACCGCTGGCTGCGCACACTGGATGGCTACGGCATGGGCGGCATTCTGGCCGATGATATGGGTCTGGGCAAGACCGTGCAGGTGCTCAGCTACCTGCTGGCCATGAAGGAGGGCGGGCAGCAGCTGCCCAGCCTCATCGTCTGCCCGGCGTCGCTGGTGCTGAACTGGCAGGAGGAATGCCAGAAGTTCACCCCGCAGCTGCAAAGTGTTGCCATGGACGGCGATGCCGCCCACCGCGCTGCGCTGGTCGATGGGTGGGCACAGGCGGATCTCGTCATCACCAGCTACGACCTGCTGCGCCGGGACGAAAAACTGTATGCCGGGCAAAGCTTCTACGCCTGCATTCTGGACGAAGCGCAGGCCATCAAAAACCACACCACCCAGAAATACAAGGCGGTGTGCCGGGTGAACAGCCGGGTGCGCTTTGCCCTGACCGGCACCCCGGTGGAGAACCGCTTGGGCGAACTGTGGAGCATCTTCTCCTTTTTGATGCCCGGGTATCTGCCCCCCTACAAGACCTTCTGCGCCCGGTTTGAAAAGCCCATCGTGCAGGACGAGGATGCCAACGCCGTGCGGCGGCTGAACCAGTTCACCGGCCCCTTCATCCTGCGGCGCATGAAGTCCGAGGTGCTGCGGGAGCTGCCGCCCAAAACGGAGAATGTGCGCCGCGTTGAGTTGGAGACCGAGCAGCGCAAGCTGTATCTGGCAGCGGTGGTGGACGCCCGGGAAAAGCTGCGGGCGGCAAAGCCGGAGGACAAGATGACCGTGTTTGCCGTGCTGATGCGGCTGCGGGAGATCTGCTGCGATCCGCGCCTCGTAGCGGACAACTGGACCGGCAGCAGCGCCAAGCTGGAAGCCTGTCTGGAGCTTGTCACCGAGGCGGTGGCGGGCGGGCACCGCATTCTGCTGTTCAGTCAGTTCACCTCCATGCTGGAGCTGCTGGCAAAGCGGCTGGACGAAGCCGGGGTGAGCCACTTCACCCTGCAAGGCTCTACCCCGAAGCCGGTGCGTGCGGAGCAGGTGCGCCGGTTCAATCAGGGTGAGGCAGACGTCTTTCTCATTTCGCTGCGGGCGGGCGGCACGGGCCTCAACCTGACCGCCGCCGATATCGTCATCCACTACGACCCGTGGTGGAACCTTGCCGCGCAGAATCAGGCCACCGACCGCGCCTACCGCATCGGTCAGCGCAACCCGGTGCAGGTGTATCGGCTGATCGCGCAGGACACCATTGAGGAAAAGATCGTGGAGCTGCAACAGGCCAAGCAGTCGCTGGCCGACACCGTTACCGGTGGGGCAGACGGCGCGATTTTGTCCATGAACCCCGAACAGCTGCTGCAGCTGCTGGGAGAAGAAGCATAAAGGAGTGTATCCATCATGAAGGTTTGGGATCTGCATTGCGATACCCTGTACGAACTGCGCCGCGCCGAAAAGGCGGGCGCACCCAAAAGCTTTTTGCACAACGACCTGCATATCGACCTTGAAAAATTGCAGCAGGGGGATTATCTGCTGCAATGCTTTGCGGCCTATGTGGATCTGGCCGACCCCGCTCCCGGGGCCGACCCGCTGGTAAGCGTGCTGGAGGAGATCGACATCTTCAAGCGGCTCATGGCGGCTTACCGGAAAAGATCGCCCCGGTGTACACCGCTGCCGACCTTGAGCGCAACCGCGCCGAGGGCAAGTTCAGCGCCATGCTGACGGTGGAAGAGGGCGGCTGCTGCAAGGGCAGTCTGGGCGTGCTGCGGCGGCTGCAGGAGCTGGGCGTGCGCATGATGACCCTGACATGGAACTATCCCAACGAACTGGCAGCCCCCAACGCAAACCCCGGCGGGCCGCTGGTGGCCAATACCGAGACAGGCCTGACCGAGCGGGGCTTTGCCTTTTTGGAGGAGATGGAAAAGCTGCACATCACCGCAGACGTGAGCCACCTTTCCGATAAGGGCTTCTGGGACATTGCAAATCACAGCACCCGCCCCTTTGCGGCAAGCCATTCCAACTGCCGTGCCCTGTCGCCCCACAACCGCAACCTGACCGATGAGATGATCCGCGCACTGGCAGAAAAGGGCGGCATTGCAGGGCTGAACTACTGCGCTTCCTTTGTGGACGCAGACTCGGCACACCCGAAGCTCTGCCGCAGCACGGTGGAGCGGCTGGCAAAGCACGCGGCTCACTTCAAGCAGGTGGGCGGCATTGAGGTCATCAGCCTTGGCAGCGACTTTGACGGCATCGGCGGTCAGCATGAGTTGGAAACGGCGGCAGATATGCCGCTGCTGGCCGAGGCACTGCGCCGCGAGGGCTTTACCGAGGACGAGGTAGAGGCCATCTACTGGCGCAACGCATACCGCTTCTTTAAAAACAATCTGTAATATCAAGTCGAAAAATTGCAAAAATGCCCGGAGATGCCCTGCTGTGCGCGGGTATCCCGGGCTGTGTATTGCCCTGCGAGAGGAGGTTTTATATGGTCTGAGGCGCGCGTCCCCTGAAAAAGAACAAACGACTTGGAAAGATAAGAGGAATTATAACAATGGGTATCACGATCTCGCCGTGGATGATGGCGTTTCTCATGCTGATGACCGGCTTTGCAGGCTTTGTGGATTCGGCAGCCGGCGGCGGTGGGCTGATCAGTCTGCCTGCCTATCTGTTCGCCGGGCTGCCGCCCCACTACACCTATGCCACCAACAAGTTCAGCGCCGCCTGTGGCACTACCTTTGCCACGGCAAGCTTTTTCAAAAGCGGTGCCATGAACGTGAAGGTGGGTGTTCTTGCAGCCATCGGCAGCTTTGCGGGCAGTGCGCTGGGCGCGCACATCGTGCTGCTGCTCAGTGACGAGATGCTGCGCACCATGATGTTCATCATCCTGCCGGTGGCGGCGGTCATCATTCTGTGGCAGCGCAAGCTGCCGGACGAGAACCGGGACGACGGCACGCTGGATCTGAAAAAGATCCTGCTGGCGCTGGCCATCGGCCTTGGCATCGGCCTGTACGACGGCATTATGGGCCCGGGCACCGGCACCTTTGCCATCATTGCCTTTACCACCCTGATGGGCTTTGATTTGCGCACCGCCAACGGCAACGGCAAGGTGCTCAATCTGGCCAGTAACTACGCCAGTCTGTTCACCTACCTGATGAACGGTCTGGTGGTGTTCCACGTTGCCATCCCCTGCGCCATCAGCAACATTCTGGGCAACCTGCTGGGCTCCCATTTTGCCCTGAAAAAAGGTGCCCGCTTCATCCGCCCCATGATGCTGGTGGTGCTGGTTCTGCTGCTGGGCAAGCTGATCTCGGACGCGGTGCTGTAAGGGCAAGGCGGGACGATTTGGAATGGTCTCCGCTTTGCTCTGGCCATAATCAGCGGAAAGAATATTTTATTTGTAGTTCCGAAACGCCTGCGGGCGTTTCGGAACTACTTTTTCACGGGTAAAAATAAAGTCGGGCAGCCCGCGGGCTGTCCGACTTGTTTTTGCGAATAGGTTTTATTCCAGCACCAGCTCTTTATCAAAGAACGCGATGCCGAATGCGCCGGGGCCGGTGTGGGTGCCGATGACGCAGCCGATCTGGCGCACCAGCGGTGCGTCCAGATGCAGGTTGTCCTGCAGGTAGGTCAGCAGCGGCTGCAGCTCCCGGTGGTTGACGGTGTAGCCCAGCAGCGGGGTGTAGCCCGGGTGGATACCGCCCATCTCGTCGATCTTTTTGAACAGCGCCACATACACGCCGGGCAGACCGCGCGCCTTACCGGCCAGCGCCACCTTGCCCTCTATGACGGCGAGGATGGGCTTGATGCCCAGCATACCGCCTGCCACAGCTGCGGCGGCGGACAGTCTGCCGCCCTTGCGCAGATACTTCAGATCGTCCACGGCAGCTACCAGATGCAGGTGCTGCTTGGCCTTTTCCAGGTCAGCGGCGATCTGGGTGATCGTCTTGCCGGCGTCCCGCAGCTGCACAGCCAGCCGCACCAGCAAGGACTGCCCCAGACAGACGTTCTCGGTGTTCACGAACACCACATTATCCACGTTGGCAAGGTCGGCAGCAAGTCTGGCGCACTGACCGGTGCCGGACAGCTCATGGGACAGGAAGATGCCCACGACCTCGTCTCCGGCGGCAGCGGCGTCCAGATACAGCCGCTCGAACTGCTCCGGGCTGGGCTGGCTGGTGGTGGGCAGCTTGCGGCAGGCTGCCAGATGGGTATAGTATTCGCTGGGGGTCATGTCGATGCCGTCCCGCAGGACGGTGCCGTCCTCCAGCGTCACGTTCAGGGGGATCACGGTCACGCCCAGCTGCTGCGCCTCGGCGGGCAGGATATCGCAGGCGGAATCGGTGAGGATACGGATCATAATAATACCTCCGGTCTACCGGTAAAATACAGTATATACGACGCTTTCATCAAAAAGGTTGGAAATCATTATACCACCATTTAGGGCGATGTGTCAATGATTTGCATAAATTTGCCGCGACAGAACGCCCAAACCTTGCGCACCCGGCGGCAGATATGGTACTATAACCGGGAACGAATCATAGCAGGAGGAGACCGACCATGCACAAGCTGAACCCCCGCACCGCCGCGCTGCTTTCGGCCTTTGGCTGGGCGGTGGGGTATCTGCTGGCGGGCAAGGTGCTGGCGGTGCTGCTGCCCGTGCCGCCCGGCGGCGCGGCGCGTTTCTGCCGGGTCTGCCTGCTGGCTCCGCTGGCGGAGGAAGGGGTGTTCCGGGGCGCGGTGCAGCGCCGGGCGCAGCCGCTGGGCAGGGAACAGGCCATTCTTTTGCAGGCGGTGCTGTTTGCCTTGCAGCACGGCAGCGCTGCCGCCATGGCCTATGCGCTGGTGTGCGGGCTGGGTCTGGGGTGGCTGGCAGACCGCACCGGACAGCTCTGGCCGGGGATGCTGCTGCACAGTGCAAACAATCTGCTGGTGCTGGCGATGGGATGAGAGGATGGAATACATGACCGATTTTGAACTGATGGGTCTTGCGCTGGAAGAGGCCGCCAAAGCCGCTGCCTTGGGCGAGGTGCCGGTGGGCGCGGTGGTGGCGCGGCACGGCGAGGTGATCGCCACGGCGCACAACACCCGGGAGACCGAGAAAAACGCCCTGCACCACGCAGAGCTGCTGGCCATTGACGCTGCCTGCAAGGCGCTGGGCGGCTGGCGGCTATGGGAGTGCGAGCTGTTCGTCACCTTAGAGCCATGCCCTATGTGCGCGGGCGGCATCATCAACAGCCGTCTGCGCCGGGTGGTGTACGGCGCTGCCGATACCAAGGCCGGGTGCTGCGGCTCGGTGACCGACCTGTTTGCGCTGCCCTTCAACCACCACCCGGTGGTGGAAAAGGGGCTGCGGGAGGCCGAAGCGCAGCAGCTTTTGCAGGTGTTTTTTGCTTCCCTGCGGGAAAAGCGGGCAGGCAGACCCCGCTGGAAGCCCCCGGTGCCCGAAAACAGGGGAAAATAAGGAAAAATAGTGGGAACTGCGTAAAAAATTGCAGTTCCCACTTTCTTTTTGGGCTGGATTGTGGTATATTATTCAATGGAATCTTGTCGAAACCCATCGCAACTGCAGGCAGGCACGCCAAAGCACCGGACCTTTGCCGGACACACAAACGGAACGCTGCACTGTCTGGGGATGGGCACAGGGTTTTTCCGACTTGGGCACTGCGCCCGGCCGAGAATACCGAACAGGAGGGATACACTCTTGTACGAGGACGAGTTTGAACTGACCTTTCAGGTGCCGGAGGAAGAAAGCGCACCGGAGCCCCTTGCCGCACCGGCCGCAAAGCCGGCAGCGCCGGTGGAGCCGGTCGCGGACGAGCCTACCCGCATCATGACGCTGGGAAAAACGGCAGCGCCTGCGGTGGACGAACCCACCCGGGTGATCACGCTGGAAAAGCCCGCAGAGCCGCCTGCACCGGAGCAGTCCGAAGCGCCTGCGCCGCAGCCTGTAAAAGAGCGGCCTGCCCCTGCCGCACCCGCTGCGGCGCGCCGGGTGCTGATCTCCGGCGGCGACCGGGGCATCGGTGCTGCCGCTGCCCGCGCCTTTGCGGCAGCAGGGTATCAGGTGGCGGTGCTCTACCATCAGAACGCCGCCGCTGCCGCTGCGCTGGAACAGCAGCTGCCCGGATGCATCGCCATCCAGTGCGATGTAGCCAGCCGCGCCAGCTGTGAGCTGGCGTTCCACGCGGTAGAGCAGGCCATGGGCAAGGTGGATGTGCTGGTGTGCAACGCCGGCATCGCGCAGCAGAAGTTGTTTACCGACATCACTCCGGAGGAGTGGCAGCGGATGCTGGACGTGAACCTGAGCGGCGCGTTCCACCTGTGCCAGCTGGCACTGCCCGGCATGATCCGCCGCAAGCAGGGCCGCATTCTGACCGTGAGCAGTATGTGGGGCCAGACCGGCGGCAGCTGCGAGGTGCACTATTCCGCCGCGAAGGCCGGGCTCATCGGCCTGACCAAGGCACTGGCCAAGGAAGAGGGCCCCAGTGGCATTACGGTGAACTGCGTAGCGCCCGGGGTCATCGAGACTGACATGATGGCGGCTTTTACCGTCGAGGACAAGGCGGCGCTGGCCGAGGAGACCCCTGTGGGTCGGCTGGGCACCCCGGAAGAAGTTGCAAAGCTGCTGGTCTTTTTGGCCAGCGAGGATGCCGGATACATCACCGGACAGGTGTTTGGGGTGAACGGCGGCCTTGTGATCTGATGCACACGGCAATATTACAGGAAATTCCCCGGAGCGGGAAGGAGAGAAAAAATGGGCATGACTTTGAAGGAACTGTTGACTAAGGGCGAGGGCACCCTCTCTGCACAGGAGGCCAAGGCGTTGGCGGCACAATGCCGCATGGATGTAGACACCCTCTACACCCTGCTGGAGGAGCGCGGCATTAAGGTCTTGGAGGAAGAGAACGAGCCGAGTCTGGACGTGGACAGCATCATTGCTGAGGTGGAGAATGCCGAGAACAACAACGATGACATGGGCCTTGCCGATGAAAACGAAGAGGATGCCGAGGAGAACCCGGCAGACCTGAAGGCTGCCATGGATGAGCTGCTGGACGACCCGGTGAAGAACTACCTCAAGCAGATCGGTCAGATCCCGCTGCTGAGCGCCGAGCAGGAGGTGGAGCTGAGCCGCCGCATCCATGCCGGTGCCGAGGCTGCACATATTTTGCAGGCAGACCGCCAGAAGTACGGCGCACCGGAGTACATCAAGAAGAACAGCGCCCGCTTCTCCTTTGAGGAGGACGAGAACAGCCGCAGCTACACCGAGGATCTGGACGAGGACGGCGAAAAGTCTGCCGAGGATGCCGAGGAAAAGGCAGACGAGGAAAAGGCCATGGAGGCCGTGGAGAACGGCCCCCTGAGCGAGGAGCGCCGTCAGGAGCTGCTCAAGACCCGCCGCGATGGCCTGAACGCCCGCCGCAGCCTGAGCGAGGCAAACCTGCGTCTGGTGGTGTCCATCGCCAAGAAGCATGTCGGTCATAATCTGGCCTTCCTTGACCTCATTCAGGAGGGCAACATCGGCCTGATCAAGGCCGCCGAGAAGTTTGACTGCGACCGCGGCTTCCGCTTCTCTACCTACGCTACCTGGTGGATCCGTCAGGCCATCACCCGCGCCATCGCGGATCAGGCCCGTACCATCCGCATCCCGGTGCACATGGTGGAGACCATCAACCGGATGCGTCAGGCCACCAACCAGCTGGTGTACCAGAACGGCCACGAGCCCACCCCGGAAGAGCTGGCAAAGGCCATGGACATGAGCGTGGAGCGCGTGCGCGAGATTCAGCGCATGGCACAGGAGCCTGCAAGCCTGGAAAGCCCCGTGGGTGAGGAAGAGGATTCCTCTCTGGGCGATTTTTGTCGCGGGACGAAAAACGCCGAAGGGCACCCGGCAAGGCAGCCGACCGCGCCATGGTGGCACAGCAGATCAATCTGGCACTCAAGAGCCTGACCCCCCGCGAGGAAAAGGTCATCCGCCTGCGCTTTGGTCTGGACGATGGCCGTCCCCGCACGCTGGAAGAGGTCGGCCGCGACTTCGGCGTCACTCGTGAGCGTGTGCGCCAGATCGAAGCCAAGGCCATCCGCAAGCTGCATAGCCGCAAGTGCCTGACCCTGCTCAATGGTCTGATCGAGTAATAATATGTATTTTGGGATAGCAGAACACCCGCGTGGGTTCGGCTATCCCTTTTTCATGTGGTATAGAGGAGAAGTTGCAATTGCCGTTTCCCTCTACGACCCTCCCGTGAAAAAGGGGTTCTGAAAAGCCCGCAGGCTTTTCAGAACCCCAAATTAAAAATCATTTTTCCGCTGATGATGCGCAAAGTGCAACGACGACGACTGCCGCCAGCGGCGGAAACAGGGAGAAGTCGTTGGGGCAGCGGCCAGCAAGACGCAAGTGCCGCTCAAGGCACGATGCGGATGCTGGGTGCCGCAACCCGTTAGCGGAGCGCATTTCCAATCGTTTTTATCTCAGTACGAGCTCAGCCCAAGGCTTACGTCCAGCGCCTGATCCACCCGCTTCTGGTCGGCGGCGGTGATCTGTCCGGCGCGCTCCCGCAGGCGGTGTTTATCCAGCGTGCGGATCTGCTCCAGCAGCACCACGCTGTCCTTGGCAAGGCCGGTGTCTGCCGCCCGGATGTTGATGTGGGTGGGCAGGCGGGTCTTGTCCAGCCGGGATGTAATGGCCGCCGCGATCACAGTGGGGCTGTGCCGGTTGCCGATCTCGTTCTGTACGATCAGCACTGGGCGCACACCGCCCTGCTCCGAGCCCACCACCGGCGAAAGATCAGCGTAGAAAACTTCTCCTCTGTGTACCTCCATGGAATCTCCCTCCTGTTTGTCTGGAGGATGTGCCCCGCTATGTGATGCGTCCGGCGCATCCTGTCTGCTCTCAGTATGCGCAGGCGGGGTGCGGCTTATGCAGTGCGGGGGCGATATTCCATTGTATGCACAAGGGGTGGTCAGCTTTCCTCTTCCAGCGTGCAGAAGGCCAGCGCCATACCGCCCTCGTGGCTCAGGGAGAGCCGGGCCCGCAGCCGGTGCTGCGCCACCCATGCGGCGGTCTGCCCGCTGAAGCGGTAGGCCGGGGCACCGTTCTCCTGCCGGACGGCCTCGATCTCACATAGAGAAAAGGGTTCCCGCAGGCCGGTGCCCGCCGCTTTGAGAAAGGCCTCCTTGGCGGCAAAATCTGCGGCGGCGCTGGCAAGACGATGGGCGTTCAGCGGCGCAGGGGACGCCTCCAAAAGCCCCAGCGCCGCCTGCTCGGCCGGGCCGTACACCCGGCGTACAAAGGCCGCTGCGTGGGCAGAGGAAAGGCTTTTTTCCAGATGGGAAAGGCTGCACAGGTCGCAGCCGATGCCGTAAAGCATACAAAGGCTCCTTTCGCGGGCAGAATGCCGCCCGGACATCGTTCATCTTGCCGGAACATTGCTGGAAATTTTGTGCAGGATGTGCAAATCCAGCGTAATTATCTTGAAGTTTCGGCGCATTTCGTGTACAATGGGGCTAGTTTCAACCGAAGGGGGTGTATTGCGTGGGAGACGCAACCGCGATTTTCTCCATCCACGATAAAAAGGACTATGAGATCCACGAGATCGTACAACAGGTGTACGATGCTTTGAAGGAAAAGGGCTATAACCCGGTCAATCAGCTGGTGGGCTACATTTTGTCCGAAGACCCTACCTACATTACGACCTATAAGAATGCCCGTGCCATGATCCGCAAGGTGGATCGTGACGATCTGCTGCAGGCTATGCTGCGCAGCTACCTCAACGTGTAATACGGTCCTTTTCAGCCCCGCTGTCTTGCAAGACGGCGGGCTTTTTTTGCGCGTGGGACGATTGGGAATGGCCTCCGCGTTGCTCTGGCCATGTTCAGAGGAAAGATTATTTTAAATTTCGGGGTTCAGGAAAGTCTGCGGACTTTCCTGAACCCCATTTTCACGGGTGGGGTCGCAGGGAAAAGCCTCATTTATTATGGATAGGATGGTTTTGGAGACCATTTTAATCGTTTTCTACCAGCGGCAGGGTGAAGATCTGGTTCACCACCACCTCGTACTCCCACGGCTCCCGCAGCTTTTTCAGCTGCTTTTCCAGCTTTTCCGCCCCAGCAAAGCAGTGGATGAGGTAGAACCAATGCCCCTTCATCCGGCTGATGGCGCAGCCCGCGCTGCCGAACAGTTCGGTGTAGCCGTGGTACAAATCGGTCAGGTAGCCCCGCAGCTCTTCCTTGGTGGCGGGTGCACCGCCCCGCGCCCTGCGGAAGAGCGCCGGGTCTGCGATGAGCCCGCGCCCTACCATGATGCCGGACAGGGTGGGAAACTCCTCTTCCAGCGCGTGGAGCTGGGCGGCGGTGGTTATATCGCCGTTATAGCACACCGGCATGGTGCACCGGGGCAGCGCAGCCGCAAAGGCGGCGCGGTCGGCCTGCCCGCGGTACTGCTGCCGCATCACCCGGGGGTGGATGGTCAGCTCCGAGATGGGGTAGCGGCTATAAATTTCCAGAATGGCGGCAAACTCCTCCGGTTTCTCCACGCCCAGCCGGGTCTTGACCGAAACAGGCCCTTCAGCGTGGGAGAATACGCCGTCCAGAAAGGCGTCCACCTTGGCAAGGTCCCGCAGCATCCCGGAGCCCTTGCCCTTGGCAGTCACCGTCCCGGCGGGGCAGCCCAGATTCAGGTTCACCTCGGTATAGCCCAGCGCCCGCAGCTGCCCGATCATCCACGCAGCCAGCTCGCCGTCCTTCGCCAGCAATTGCGGGATGACCGGTGCACCGGGGTTTGCCTCCGGGGCAAGCTCTGCCATCTTCTTTTTAATGAGCACCCGGTTCTCCGGCGGGGAGATAAACGGCGCATAATAGCGGTCGGCAGCGCCTTGTGCGCCGAACCATTTCTGATGGGTCTGCCGCCAGACCCGGTCTGTGAACCCCTCCATGGGGGCAGCATAATAAAGCATGGGCGTTTCTCCAAACGATTTTTGTTACCGGTATTGTAGCATAAAATTGCGTGAGGGAAAAGGGGAGGGGACGGGGGATGTTCTCTTTTTGGCACCAAAAGAGAACCAGAAAAAGTGTGCGCTCTGCGGGGAAAGTTACTGCCTGCTTTCAGCGTGCAAAGACGCTCCGCTGGGCCAGAGGCAGGGAGGGGTGTTCCGACTCCCCCCTCCCTACCTCTGGACTCCACCCACCCCGCAACGGGTCAAGGGCTGCACGCCCTTGACAAACCTAAAGAAGAAGTCGAAGCAACAAAAAAGCTAGCGCTGCGCCAGTCGGCGCTATCGTCTTTAACGTCTTTTTTCGTCTTCTCCTATTTATACGCCCCTCAGTCGCTGCGCGACAGCCTCCCCAAGGGGGAGCGGGCACGCCGGCAGCGCCGCGCTT
>ENA-OQKJ01000184-OQKJ01000184.1-human-gut-metagenome-genome-assembly--contig:-NODE-184-length-15830-cov-3.186780_pt1 | contig 15830 bp, 16 predicted proteins | sample MGYA00242647_ERZ504795 | MGnify/ENA primary metagenome ERZ504795 (study PRJEB26092, sample SAMD00036398) | human gut metagenome | host: Homo sapiens | study: EMG produced TPA metagenomics assembly of...
GCGGATCTCATCGGTAATGGCTTTGGCGAGTTCCTCACAGTATGGTTCATCAGAATTTTCACAGAGCATTCCCGCAAGCTCTTCTCTGGAAATGGTATCCAGACGCCGGGCTGCACTGATGCCGGTTTCCTGATTCAGGCGCAGATCCAGAGGTCCGTCTGTTTTAAATGAGAAACCTCTTTTGGGATTATCAATCTGCATGGAGGAAACGCCGAGATCTGCCAGAATAAAGTCAAATCCTCCAACCTCTTTGGCAATCTCATCAATGGTGCAGAAGTTCTGAAGCTTTACTGTCAGCAGTTCTTCCCCGAATCCCTGCTCTGCCAGACGTTTCTTTGTTTTGGCGGATTCCTCAGGGTCTACATCTGTTGCATAAATATGGCCCTTGCCATTCAGACACTGAAGCATTGCTTTCGTATGGCCGCCATAGCCCAATGTGGCATCAAATCCTGTTTCGCCCGGCTGGATATTAAGAAAATCAAGGATTTCCTTAACCATAATGGAGATATGCATTCCCGCCGGGGTATTTCCTTTCTGAATCACGTGTTCAATGGTATCTTTATATTTCTCAGGCTGTAATTCCTTGTATTTCTCTTCGAATTTCTTCGGATATTTTCCTTTATAACGGACACGTCTTTTATGTGGTGTCTGGTTCTGGTTTTCCATAAAATCCCCTTTTTGTTTTTTATTCCTGTGTGATACCGGTTACTTCATAGCCGGCTTCTTTGATCACTTCGCGGATCTTATCCTCGTCCAGTTTCTCCGGAGCATGGATCACCGTGGTTCCTTTTTCATGGGAGGAAACTACATCTTCCACTCCAAATGCCTCTTTTACTGCCTTTGTCACATGTGCTTCACAATGTCCACACATCATTCCTGTTACGTTTACTGTGATTGTTGTCATTTCTTTGTTCTCCTTGTTTTCTTTTATATTTTCCTGATCTTTTGGATCATGAATTTCACTGTTGCAAAAGTCTGGATTCTCTGCCTTTAGACTTTTGTTTTCTGTTACGTTTTTCATTTCTGCATTAGCTGAAATATAATGGATTTCTTCCACATTCTGTTTTATTTTTTTGTCTCTGGAAGCATCATGTACCTTAAAGAGATTCAGTCTCAGTGCATTGGTTACCACACAGAAACTGGAAAGGCTCATGGCAGCTGCACCAAACATGGGGTTCAGTGTCCATCCGAAAATCGGAATCCATACACCGGCTGCCAGTGGAATACCGATCACATTGTAGAAGAATGCCCAGAAAAGATTCTCATGGATATTTCTCAATGTTGCCCGGCTTAAACGTATGGCAGCAGGTACATCACTGAGCCGGCTCTTCATTAATACCACATCTGCGGCATCAATGGCAACATCTGTTCCTGCACCGATTGCAATACCGATGTCTGCCCTGGTAAGTGCAGGGGCATCATTGATTCCGTCTCCTACCATGGCAACCTTTCCCTGTTCCTTCAGAGAACGGATCACACTTTCCTTGCCATCCGGAAGAACACCTGCAATTACATCGTCCACTCCTGCCTGTGCTCCGATCGCTTTTGCTGTGCGTTCATTATCACCGGTAAGCATTACTACCCGGATTCCCATGTTCTGCAGTTCTTTTATTGCCTGAGGACTGTCCTCTTTTATAACATCTGCCACTGCGATCATGCCGAGAAGCATCCCGCCTTTTGCAAAAAGAAGTGGTGTTTTTCCTTCTCCTGCAAGTTTTTCTGCCTGCTTCATCAGTTCCGGTGATACAGAGGTTTCATTGCTGATAAATTTCATATTTCCGCCTGTAAGCACATCACTGTTTAATGCTGCACGAAGACCGTTTCCAGGAAGAGCCTGAAAATCAGAAACCTTCTGCAAAACAATCTTTTTCTCTTCTGCTCTGGCAATAATAGCTTTCGCAAGAGGATGTTCACTCTTCTTCTCAAGCGCATAGGCATAACTTAAAAGTTCTTCCTCTGAGATTCCCTCTGCAGGGACCATATCTGTCACCTGCGGTTCACCCTTTGTGATAGTTCCTGTCTTATCTAATGCAACAATCTGGATCTTACCTGCTTCCTCCAGGGATACTGCTGTTTTAAACAGGATTCCATTTTTGGCCCCCATTCCGTTTCCCACCATGATGGCAACCGGTGTGGCAAGTCCAAGTGCACAGGGACAACTGATGACCAGAACAGAAATACCTCTGGCAAGTCGCATATCCGAACTCTTTTCCTGCCAGCAGCCAGACAATGGTGGTGACAACCGCGATACTGATAACTGCCGGAACAAAAACTCCGGAAACCCTGTCTGCGATTTTGGCAATAGGTGCTTTTGTTGCAGCCGCATCACTGACCATCTTAATAATCTGGGAAAGAGTGGTGTCCTCGCCTACCCGGGTTGCCTCACATCGGATAAACCCGGACTGGTTTACGGTTGCAGCAGAGACTGCATCTCCCGGATTCTTGTCAACAGGAATACTCTCCCCTGTAAGTGCAGCCTCATTGACAGCACTGTTTCCCTCAAGGACCACTCCGTCCACCGGAATGTTCTCACCGGGACGTACCACAAAAACATCACCTTTTCGCACCTGTTCAATGGGCACCGTAGCTTCCTGTCCGTCCCGGACAACAACTGCTGTCTTAGGTGCCAGCTTCATCAGACCTTTCAGCGCATCCGTTGTCTTTCCCTTAGATCGGGCTTCCAGCATTTTTCCAACTGTGATCAGGGTAAGAATCATGGCTGCAGATTCAAAATAGAACTCCATCATGTAATTCATAACTGCTGCCGAATCTCCGTCCACCTGTGCCCTTGTCATTGCAAAAAGTACATAAACACTCCACAAAAAGGATGCCATGGAGCCAAGTGCCACAAGGGTATCCATATTTGGTGCACGATGCCACAGACTCTTAAATCCGCTGATAAAAAATTTCTGGTTAATGACCATTATGATTCCGGCAAGAAGAAGCTGTATCAGTCCCATGGCAATATGATTATCATTAAACCATGCCGGAAGAGGCCAGCCCCACATCATATGTCCCATGGAAAAATATATCAGCACAAGCAGAAAGCCTACAGATGCGATCAGCCTTCGTTTCAGTGCCGGTGTTTCATGGTCTTCCAGTGCCTCCTCTGCCGCAGAAGCAGATATCTGTTCTCCGGATGCCCCCTTTAAGGATGCTCCATAACCTGCATCCTGTACTGCCTTGATGATCGCACCTGCACCGGCAGTTCCCTCTACTCCCATGGAGTTGGTCAGCAGACTGACCGAACAGGATGTCACCCCCGGAACCCTGGATACGGCCTTCTCCACTCTGCTGCTGCAGGCTGCACAGCTCATTCCGGTTACATTGTATTGTTCCATTTCTATTCCTCCTACGACTTGTTGTTCCTTACCTGATATCTACTGCTCTGTTGCTTTGCAGTTCCCGGATCTTTGTTCTGCTGTACTCTGATGCTATAACAGTCTGAACACAGCTTTCACTTCATCAGTTTCTGCAAAGTAGCCACCAGTTCATCGATCGTCTCATCCTTGCCCCCGCGGATATCTCTTGCCACACAGTTGCGGATATGGCTGGCAAGCAGTTCTTTGTTAAATGCGTTCACTGCTGCGTTGACTGCTGCGGACTGGATCAGGATATCGTTACAGTACGCATCATTCTCCAGCATACCGATAATCCCTCGAATTTGTCCTTCCACACGTTTAAGACGATTGATCAGCTTCTTTCTCTCCTCCTCAGAACGCATTGTATGTTTTGTGCAACAGGGACAGACTTTTTTCTCCTGTGTATCTGCCATATGGGAAATCCTCCTTCTGATTTTTATGTACTCTCGGAATCTTTTTGTACTTGATTTTATGAGAAGATTTTTTGTCAGATGTGCCCGAATTTTTGAGGCGTACGCGGTGCGTACGTTGATAAAATTCGGGTGCATCTGGCGAAAAATCAGCCATAAAAGCAAGTGCAATAAAGACTCCGAGAGTACATTTTTATAAATAAGCTCTGTTTTATATAAATTTCTGAAACATATAACGATTTCAAAATACCCTTACGGGGTATCTTTACAGTAGTCACTATATACCCTTATGGGGTATTTGTCAATACTGTTTTTTCATATCGGAAACAAGTGGTGTGTGAACAGTAACAAAGATTACCGTGAACAGAGTAAGCAACAGTAACACAAAAAAGAGCTCTCACAGAAAATAACCGCCGGTAATATTCTGCCGGTAATTATTTTTCGCGAAAGCTCAAAGACCTATACTCTATGCACTTTTCTTCTGACAAAATAAAAACAGGTGACCTGCATAATGATCGTCAGCATCCAGGATGCAGGATAGGAAATAAACAGAACAGCCAGTGATCTGTGATGCGGGAATATTCCAAATATCCATACGATCCTGGTTCCTACTGTTCCGATCACTGACAGGATCATTGGAACGCCGGAATGTCCCATTCCACGCAGGGCACCCGGAAATAGATCCATAATCCCGCAGAGAAAATAAGGTACGGTAGTGTAAGACAGGATTTCCAGTCCGCAGCGGATTACTTCCGGATCGGCAGTATAAATCTTAAGAATCTCAGAACCGAAGAAATATGCACCGCATCCAAGGGAAAAGGAGGTAACTACGGAAATAATAAGACAGTCGACCAGAACCTTATCCATACGTTTAAATTTATGCACACCATAGTTCTGACTGGTAAAGCTCATACATGCCTGTGTGACAGAGTTCACCGCCACATACAGAAAACCGAAAATATTATTGGCCGCCGTATACCCTGCCATGGCGGTCGATCCAAAGGAGTTAACCGAGGACTGAAGCAGAGCATTTGACAGATTAATGACTGTGCTCTGGATCCCGGCCGGAATCCCAACCTGGAAAATCTGTTTTAAGTAAACAGTATTGATCCTTAATTTTCCAAAATGAAGCTGGTAGCTGGTTTTCGATGTACGCAGACATCTGAGTACCAGAATGCAGGAAATTAACTGGGAGATCACAGTAGCAATGGCTACACCCGCCACATCCATATGAAACATGATCACGAGGATCAGATTCAGTACGGCATTTACAACACCGGAAATAACCAGAAAGATCAGTGGACGTTTCGTATCTCCTACAGCCCGCAGAATCGCAGCTCCATAATTATAAAGCATAAAAAACGGCATACCCAGAAAATAGATTTTCATATACAGTGCAGACTGTCCGATCACATCATCCGGGGTACCCATCAGTTCCAGAGCCCATCTGGAAAAAATCAGTCCCACAAATGCCATGACTATACCGCTTACCAGTGCAAGAGTTACAGCCGTATGAACGGTATCTGACATTTCCCGGTCTTTTCCTGCCGCATAGAACCGGGCAGCAAGTACATTCGCACCAAGTGAGATACCAATAAACAGATTGGTAAACACATTGATCAGTGCTGTGGTTGAGCCTACGGCTGCAAGTGCCTGACTTCCGCTAAATCTTCCCACCACTATGATATCCACAGCATTAAACATCAGCTGCAGGATTCCGGACAGCATCAGCGGCAGTGAAAAGGAAATCAGCTTGTCCATGATGGTTCCGTTACACATATCTATTTCGTATTTATTTTGTTTCACTTTTATCTTCCACCCTCTATATCCAAATTGATATGGGCTTCTGTAGAAGTCCTTTATATTACTGTTTGTAAACAGTTAGTATTTTTCAATGTTCTTATTCTGCAAGGCTTCCGAAATAATAGAATCCCTTACAGGTATCCAGTTTTACTTTCACATATTTACCGATCAGATCCTGACATCCCGGGAAATGGACCAGAAGGTTATATTCTGTTCTTCCTGTGAAGATGCCTTTCTCCCTGCTTTCTTCCTCTACAAGAATTTCCTGAACAGTTCCCTCAAAACGGGAAGAGGCTTTTCGCCCTTTCTCCTGAACCAGAGCAAGAAGACGGTCAAAACGGTCTTTTACCACATCCTCAGGCACCTGATTTTCCATTTTTGCAGCAGGTGTACCGCTTCTTTTGGAATAAATAAAGGTAAATGCAGAATCAAAATCGCATTTTTCCACAACATCCAGGGTATCCTGGAAATCCTCTTCCGTTTCTCCCGGAAAACCAACGATAATGTCTGTTGTCAGGGAAATATCCGGTACTGCCTTACGGATCTTGTCTACAAGCTCCAGATAGTTTTCTTTGTCATAACGGCGGTTCATGATCTTTAAGATTCGGCTGCTTCCGGACTGCATGGGAAGGTGGAGGTGATGGCACACTTTTTTTGCTCTCTGCCATTGTCCGGATCAGTTCATCAGACAGATCCTTCGGATGGGAAGTCATGAAACGGATTCTCTTTAATCCTTCAATTGCTTCCACCTGTTTCAGAAGCTGTGCAAAAGTAACCGGATGTTCCAGTGTCTTTCCATAGGAATTAACGTTCTGTCCCAGAAGCATAACTTCCGTTACACCGTCAGCCACCAGACCCTTGATCTCTTCTATGATCGCCTCCGGTTCGCGACTCTTCTCTCTTCCTCTTACATATGGTACAATACAGTAACTGCAGAAATTATTGCAGCCAAACATAATATTGACACCCGTTTTAAAGGAATATTTACGGTCAGAAGGCATACCCTCCACGATTTCATCAGATTCCTTCCAGACATCAATGATCTGTCCCTCCGTATTTAAGCTTCTGTAGAAAAGCTCCGGAAACTTATGGAAGTTATGGGTACCGAAAACCAGATCAACAAAAGAATATTCTTTGTGGATCTTCTCAATTACTTCCGGCTCCTGCATCATGCAGCCAAACAATATAATCTTCAGTTCAGGATTCTTTTTCTTAATACTTTTCAGATGGCCAAGATGACCGTAAATCTTCAGGTTTGCATTCTCCCGGACTGTGCAGGTGTTATAGATGACAACATCTGCATCTTCTTCTCTGGATACTTCTGTATAGCCCATACGTTTCACGATACCGGCCACTGTATCCGTCTGCAGGGAATTCATCTGGCAGCCTGCATTCTGGATAAAGAAAGCTGGCGCCTTTTCATATTTTTCCTTCACAAGCTCTGTACATTTATTGATATATTCTAACTGTATTTTACTTTCCTGTGTATTATTATTCACTATTGATTCCTCATCTTTCTGTTTACAACATTTCGGGGCACTCTTTTTATCATACAGAATCTATGGCTTTATGTCAAACGCTAATCTCTGTTTTTACATGTTTTTATTACTTTTTATTTTCAGAGACTGTTTTTCTTTGACTGTGTGACGGATTTATGCGTTTGCCAATATGCCGCTGTTTAAAGAATAAAGATATTCAAGTGGAATCAGACGCAGTTCTTCCATATCGTCCTTGCGGTATTCCGGAATCTCAATTGCCAGAGAGGGCTGACGGATCACTTCCGCATAAAAACTGTTCCGGAGATCCCATCTCAGGTTTTGCTCCGGCTTTTTTGACTCTCGCACCACCTGCAATCCCTTTTTCCAGACGATAGCCGGAACATTTCTGTAAATGCCTTGCCAGTCTGTAATTTTTCTGATTGTAAGCAAAGCCTTTCTCCTGTCTGCAGTAAACGATCTTCCCTCTGGAATAACTGAATGTAAGCAGGCCAAGGCTTGAATATTCCTGAAAAATGCTGATCAGGGCACGAGTCTCATTCTCGCTGGCTGGCTCCTGATTCACTCTTTTCCGCTGATAATAATTTGTCGGAAAATTTCTGCGCAGATCAATTCCCCTGGCATTACATTCATACTCTTCCACAGGCCTGTCCTGCATTTTCAGCATTTGTCTGTGGATGGGATTATGTATGGCACTATATCCATATTCACATATCTCATAGCTGTCAGGATTCAGTATGGGGATCATACAGATACGAACCTTATCCAGAAGTTTACGAACTTCATAATTTTCTCCGATGATCCAGTTGCTTTCATAGAATCTGCAGTAATCTTTTGCAATGGATAAAAGATATTCAGGGAGATTTCCGTCTCCGCTTTCCACTCCGCTCAGACAGATAATACAGGTATCACCCTTTCCAATCTCAAGCATGGGGATCATTCTGTCATCATGACTTCTTCCGATCACTCTGAACTGGACAAAATTTCCATATCTCTGTCCGAGTTCCCACAATGCGAAGTATATTTTTTCATAAGTTCCCATCTGTTCTGTTGACATACATTCTTTCCTCCTTTTTGGCAAATGTTCAGCAGCCTGGATCAGATTCCGGATTCTGACCTGTATGGACGGCTGAATGGCTGCCTTATTATTATATATATGAAAAGAGACAGGCCATAAGACCTGTCTCTTAAAAATAATTGGATTATATTTACATTTCTTTTTTACGTCTTCTTATCAGTACGTAACCACCTGCAAGAACAGAAGCTGCAGCAAGAGCCAGCATAGTTCCGACCGGTGATTCATCACCTGTGGATACTGCTGATTTCGCTGTTCCGTTTGTTCCGTCTGCATAGGTTGTCGGAGTTACATCTGTAGTTCCTCCATCTGTAGTTCCGTCGCCGGATCCGGTTCCGTCTCCGTTTGTTCCGTTTGCACCTGGTGTGGTAGTGGCCTGTGTCAGAGGAGCTGCCTTGAACTGATAGGGCAGAACTTCGGAAGCATCTGTTTCCTGCCAGTCATTTCCACTGTATACCTGTTTTGCATATTTAATGTAAATAGTATATGCTTTCTCGGCATCTGTATAAATACCGCTCTTGGCACCAATTTTCCAGGATGTGTTCCAGGTTGACGGGTTAGAAGACATACTCCATCCTACAGGTACCCATCTGACATCACCTTCTCCCGGATTATTGTTCTGTGTACCTGCACCGATTACCTTGAAGTCATAGAAAGTATTCGGATAGAACACAAGTGCTTTCTCAAATCCCTGTACAACACTCTCTTTTACATCGGGTACTACCGGAGTATGAGATGGTGTAGGTGTAACAGGACGTTCTTTTGAATCAGGCTGGAACATTACAGAGCCATAATTACTCTTATCCTTATCACTGATCACACATACATAAATATCAACATCATAGTCAGGAAGATCAGTAACTTTTGCTGTTACATTTGTATCAGCCTCAATAGGAGCACCTACTCTGGAAGTATCGATTGTCGGTGCTTTCTCACCACGTTTTACCCAGTCAATATAATAGGTACCTTTTACATTTGACTGGAACTTAATTTTAACAGTACCACTTCCTGACCATTTGCATTCTTTTCCTGTTACTTTCAGTTTTTCTTCTGCAGGAGTTGGTGTAGGGGATTGTTCTGTTGCACTGACTAAAGTTCCGTCTTCTCCGATTTTAAGGCTGGAATCTCCCTCATATGTAATCTGAGAAAGAACATCCGCCAGTTTCACATCAGTAACAGCGTCACCCAGCTTTACTACTGTTCTTCCGGCGTTAGCCTCCTGAACAGCAACACCAATGGCAGAACCTGTAACAGCACCGCTTACATTGATCACACCGTCTTTGGCAAGCACAAGGTTACTTGTAGCTTCAAAAGAATTTGTAACGGTATTTCCTGTAACACTTAAGGTTCCCTGAATATTTACAGTTCCTTCACTGTAAATTGCACCGCCGGCTGCAGCGGAGTTTGCTGTAATTGTGCCATTCTGAAGATATACATTTGCACCGGCTGCATTATTAATCGCACCACCATTTCCTGCCGTGCTGTTTGCTGTGATCGTACCTCCTAAAAGATATGCATTCGCACTGTTGTTGATTGCACTGCCATCTCCTGTTGTAGTATTACCTGTCAGAGTTGCTCCATCAGATAAAGCATAGTTACCACTTATCACTTCAACAATAGAACCAGTAACCCCTTCACCAGTTCCATCAACAATTAAAGTACTGTTAACAGCGCCTGTTGCCGCATCTTCTGCCGAACCTGCCATCTGAAGATTACCACCATTTACAGTAAACATGCTTCCGATAAATCCTGCCGCACGTTTAATAGTCGCATCTTCTGCTGCAACCAGCATAATATTTTTATTAGAAGGAACATCAACCGTAGCACTGATTTCAATATCACCTTTTACTTTGACGTACTTTGTCTCATCGGTCATATCTGCACTTTCAGGTACTGCCTCAAATGCTTCAGCAAGTGTTGAATAAGAATGTCCATCAACTATAATAGCAGATCCTGCCTCAGCAGCCTGCTCATCAGTTTCTTCAGCAGCCGGTGCCTCTGTAGGATCAGCTGTTGTTTCGGCAGGAGTTTCAGCCGGATTTTCCGGAGTCTCGGCTGGATCTTCGGCTGGTTCCTCAGGAGTTTCAGCCGGATCTTCAGAAGGTTCTTCTGTATCTGCAGAGTCAAGTTCACCTTCCAGTTCGCCTTCGGCTGATGTCTCAGCAGCAGTATCTGCTGCAAATGTGGCTGTCGGTGCCATTCCTACAGACAGGGCACCTGCCATTAATAATGCAAAAAGTTGTTTTTTCTCATTGTATGTCCTCCCATAGATGAGTTTTAGTTAAAATCACTACTGACACCATCCGATTTCTTATTCCCCACGAAGCAGTCAGTAATCCCAAATCTGAATTGAAGTATAGCACATCCCTCAGAAAAAATCAATGTGCCGTCTATGGGCGTACCTGTCCGTTTCCATAGATGATATATTTCGTTGTGGTCAGAGCCAGAAGTCCCATAGGTCCCCTCGCATGAAGCTTCTGTGTGCTGATACCGATCTCTGCCCCGAAACCGAATTCAAATCCATCTGTAAAACGTGTGGAGGCATTGACATAAACTGCCGCAGCATCCACTTCATCCAGAAACTTCTGTGCATGTTCATAATTATTGGTAATAATTGCCTCTGAATGTTTTGTATTATATTTATTGATGTGAGCGATCGCCTCTTCCACAGAAGAAACCACTTTAATAGAAAGAATATAATCCAGATATTCTTTGCCCCAGTCTTCTTCTGTTGCGTGTACAGCTCCCGGGATCAACGCATAAGCCGCTTCATCTGCGCGGATCTCCACATGTTTCTCCTGCAGACGCTTTGCAAGGACTGGAAGCAGGGCATCCTTTACATCTTTATGTACAAGAACAGATTCGCAGGCATTGCAGACGCCTACTCTCTGAGTCTTGGCATTCATGATAATGTCTGCTGCCATCTCAAGGTCTGCGGTTTCATCCACATAAATATGGCAGTTTCCAGTACCGGTCTCAATCACAGGGATGGTGCTCTGCTCCACTACGGCTTTGATCAGGCCTCTGCCGCCTCGCGGGATGAGTACATCCACATACTGGTTCATCTTCATGAATTCTGCTGCTGTCTCTCTGGATGTATCAGAAATCAGCTGGATCGCATCCTCTGTCACGCCCTGTTCATTCAGAGTTTCCCTGATACAGTTTACAATTGCCTCGTTGGAATGGATCGCATCACTTCCACCCTTTAGGATTACCACATTACCGGTCTTAAAGCAGAGTGCAAATGCATCCGCAGTTACATTCGGTCTTGCTTCATAGATAATTCCGATCACGCCAAGAGGTACTCTCTTCTGCCCGATCAGCAGTCCGTTTGGGCGTTTTTTCATCCCGGTTACTTCCCCGACAGGATCATCCAGGGCTGCAACCTGACGCAGGCCCTCTGCCATTCCTTCAATCCTGCTCTCTGTGAGAAGAAGCCTGTCGATCAGCCCCTCAGGCATATGATTCCTTTTTCCGGTTTCTACATCCAGCCTGTTGGCACTGAGCAGAGTCTGTGCGTCCTCTACCAGTTTGTCTGCTACTGCAAGAAGCACTTCATTTTTTTTGTTTGTAGAAAGATTTCTCATTTCTGTTTCAGCTGCCTTCGCATTCATGCCAAGGCGGTTCAGCATTTCATTCATGTTCAGTTCCCCTTTCAGTCAGTAAGATAGCATATCTCCTCTTCTGTTACTATGATCTGCGGACAGATATCAGTAGGTTCTGTGGGAACCTCCGGCAACATCTGAAAAGAAAATGCAATGGCAATTCTTTCAAGCTGCGGATGTTTTCAAGATAACGGTCATAGAAGCCACCACCGTATCCGACTCTGTGGTTTGCTCTGTCAAAAGCCACTCCCGGCATGATCATAAGAGCCTTTGACCAGTTGACGATCTCCCCCGATACAGGCTCAGGAATCCCAAAATATCCGGGTTCCAGCCGGGCCAAGTCTGTCAGCTTATAAAATACCATATCCTTTCCCACAACCTTGGGAACTGCAACCTCCTTGCCGGCCTTCCATGCTTCTTTTATAAGATACTCTGTGACAACTTCATGGTTGTAATCTGCATATACCAGAATGCGGTCCGCATTCTTAAATGCAGGAAGTGCGGTCACTTTGTCAGTGATCGTGCGGCTCATTATTTCTATCTGTTCATCTGTGCGCAGCTTTCTTTCTGCGAAAATCTTCTTTCTAATGTCTTTTTTTGATTCCATATCTTTCACCCAGATTAATGATTGTTCCGTCTTCCTGCTGAACATCCATATTGTCCAGCTGAGCGCGAAGGTTCATACGGACAGATGCAATATATTCCTTACGCAGCAGTTCTCTTTCTTTTTTCTCTTCTTCAGTAAGCCCTACACTTTTGGCTTTATGTGCAAGTGCATTAATGCGGTCTATTTTTTCAACTTCCATAGTTCTTCCTCCTGTTTTTTGTCTGCGGCAGTCTGTCTGTAAACACTGCCATTTACTTTGTGAATGTCATTTGGCACCGGTAAATTTCCGGTATTATAACAGTCTGTCAATAATATCGATCAGATAAACTTCTTCTTTGGACTGGCTTACAAACAGCGTACCGTACCTGCGTCCCTCTGTGATCTTATGGATAATATGGAAATCGGCTCCGTTTGCGATCACCATATCTACGCCTGCTGCAGAAGCGATCTGTGCTGCTGTCAGCTTAGTAGCCATTCCGCCGGTTCCTACCTTACTTCCGGGAAGTACCTTTTCCCATGTTAAGCAGATTATCATCCAGATTTTCTACCACATCAATGAATTTTGCGTCAGGATTAGTATTGGGATCATCTGTAAAAAGACCATCAATATCTGACAACAGGATCAGCAGATCTGCCCGTACAAGTGCGGCAACCATTGCAGACAATGTATCATTATCTCCGAATTTCTCCAGATTCTGAAGCTCATAGGTGGAAATGGAGTCATTCTCGTTTACAATGGGAATCACTCCCAGACTGAGCAGTTCATCGAAAGTATTCTGAGCATTCTTTCGGTTAACATTATTAACCATAGTATTTTTGGTCATAAGGATCTGAGCGGAAAGCTGATTATATTCAGAAAAAAGTTTCTGATAAATCATCATCAGTCTGGCCTGTCCTACTGCTGCACATGCCTGTTTTCCTTTCAGTTCTGTGGGTTTCTCATGCATTCCAAGAGCTGCCACACCTGTTGCTATAGCTCCTGAAGAAACCAGTATGACATCTTTTCCCTGATTGCGAAGGTCACTGAGCTCTCTTGCCAGCACTTCCAGTTTGCGAAGGTTCAGTCTTCCTGTCTCCGAATGAGTCAGGGAAGAAGAACCGATCTTAATTACAATACGTTTTTTATCTTTAAGTCGTTCCCGGTAATTCATCTTTTTGTTACTCCATATAAATATATTTTTGTAACTGTTCAGCAGCTTTACAGTTACGAGACAAAATCCATCAGAAATTGCCTGCAATAACAGAATTTGAAGATCAGCGTGTAATCCCAAGCTCCTCCAGGGCTTTCGCCTGTTTTGCCTCCATGACTGCCGCTTCCCCGGGAGTCATATGGTCATATCCCAGCAGATGCAGCATACTGTGTGCAACCAGAAAACAGAATTCTCTTGTCACACTGTGTCCGTATTCCTCTGCCTGCGCAAATACCTTGTCAACTGAGATCATGATATCTCCAAGAAGAAGTTCGTCTGTATCCAGATCAAAGTAAGATTCATCTTCCTCCACAATATCATATCCTGCCGGTGTCTCAAAAGGATCATAGGGAAGGATAAAACATCCGTAGGTCTTGCGATATCGCGAAACTCAGTATTAACTCTCTCAATCTCTTCGTTATCTGTAAGTACAAGATTCACCTGTGCATCATAGGGACATTTTTCCATTTCAAGAACCTTGTCAGCTACCTTTACTGCCAGTGTCTCATAGTCGATCCCCAGTTCACGCTCTGTCTCATAATCAATCTGCATGTTCATCGTTCATTTACCCCGTTTCTGCGTCTTGCCGGTCTTTCAGGTTTTTGTTTCTTCTCATAGGCATCATAAGCCTGTACGATCTGCTGTACCAGAGGATGACGGACAACATCCTTGCTGGTAAGCTGGCAGAAGCCAATGTCATCTATTTTTTTCAGTACTTTCATTGCCACGTCAAGTCCGGATGTAGTATCTCTTGGAAGATCTTTCTGTGAGGCATCTCCGGTGATGATAACCTTGGAACCAAATCCGATACGTGTCAGGAACATCTTCATCTGTGCCGGAGTAGTATTCTGTGCTTCATCGAGAATGATAAATGCATTATCCAGTGTACGTCCGCGCATATATGCAAGCGGTGCAACCTCGATCAGGCCGCGCTCCATATTTTTCGCAAAGCTGTCCGCTCCCATGATCTGATACAGTGCATCATAGAGTGGTCTCAGATAAGGATCTACCTTGCTCTGCAGATCCCCCGGAAGAAATCCCAGCTTCTCACCGGCCTCAATAGCAGGACGTGTCAGGATGATCCTGCTGACCTCCTCATTTCGGAAGGCTGTGACAGCCATTGCCATCGCCAGATAGGTTTTGCCGGTACCGGCAGGACCTACACCGAACACGATCATTTTTTTGCGTATCTGTTCTACATAATCTTTCTGCCCCAGTGTTTTGGGCTTGATAGGTCTGCCCTGTATGGTATTACAGATAAAATCTTTGTCTATTTCTGTGAGAACTTCGTTTCTCTGCTCCATTGCCAGAGAAAGAGCATAATTGACATTCTGTTTCGTGATCGTGTTGCCTCTTTTTGCAAGTACTGTCAGTTCTTCTATCAGTTTCTTCGCAGAAGCCGCACTCTGTTCATTGCCAAGTATCTTAAGGATTCCGTCTCTGGAAATCACTGTCACATTCAGTGTTCTCTCAATCAGCTTAAGATGCTCATCAAACTGGCCAAATACATTTGCTTCCAGTTCTGCGGGGACTTCTGTGTGTAATTCAATAATATTGCCAGCCATCCTGTGATGTCCTTTCCTGTTGATAAGTTAATAATGGATTATTGCCTCGTTTATGGACGATAATCAAAGTCCGGTTAAAACCAGATGCATCCATTGTAACACCTCCCTGCAACTTTTTAAATACAAATTTTTATGGAATTTTATGTTATCCGGCTTTTTTCGCCTGTCTGTTCGATGATAAGCAGGGTTCCTTCGGTAATGCACAGAGATTCTGTCAGCCTGGTAGTAATATGATTTTCACGGATCTTAATGCCATTTTGAAGCAGCTTCTTTTCATATTGATGAAATCTTCGCACAGCTTCCTTCTCGGCTTCTTTCCTGGTATAGGTTTCTTCTTTTACTGTATAATCAGTAGTTTCGGTCCATCCGATCCATACAGGAAGTATAAAATTTTCTGTGATACGCAGAGGAATTTCCTCTGTGATACGTTTCTGACCTGTATGTAATGTCGGATACAATCCCACGATACCAGTGCCCAACCGGAAGTACATTCTTTTTCTTTTTGCCGGCAGGGATTTCTGTACGGTATTTTAATGGAAATTCCTGATAATAGGAAATTTGTCTGGAAATAAAAATATCCGTCATCTGCATGAACGTATTCCTTTCGCAGGACTTCCTGACTGTCATTCATGATATGAAGTTCCCCGGATACCAGAAGTTCCCCTTTTTTGCAGGAATCCCCGGGCTTTTTTACCGGTATGCCCCTTCGGACGACTC
>ENA-OQKJ01000186-OQKJ01000186.1-human-gut-metagenome-genome-assembly--contig:-NODE-186-length-15753-cov-2.619544_pt1 | contig 15753 bp, 17 predicted proteins | sample MGYA00242647_ERZ504795 | MGnify/ENA primary metagenome ERZ504795 (study PRJEB26092, sample SAMD00036398) | human gut metagenome | host: Homo sapiens | study: EMG produced TPA metagenomics assembly of...
CAAGCTGCTCCTTCTGCTTGGCAAGGATGAAGTCCTGCTTTTCCAGATATTTGCGGTTGCCGTATTCTGCTTCTTCCTCCAATTCCAGCCCGTGCCGCTTGGCGATTTCAAACAGCATTTTCCGGCAGGCGGCATCAAAGGTGATTTTGCGGTTGTTGCGGCGGCTGAGGGGCTTGTCCGGGTCGGGCAGCTCGAAGCCCAGTGTTTCCAATGCCTTTTCCTGCTGGGGTGCCACCTCGCCGTACTTGTTCTCGCAGTCGAACACATGACGCTCATGGATGTGGGGTGTGCTTTCGTCCAGATGCAGTGCCCAGTCCAGCACATGAACATGGTCGCCATACTTGGCTTTGAACTCCTCGATGAACTCTGTGACGACGCTCAGCAAGTCCTCTGCCGAAGCGTGTTCGTCCAGCGTTCCTAGTTGGTAGATAGTCTCCTCCGGGCAGGTCTTGCGGCTGGACAGCAGGTCAGGAATGGAGCGATTACGCTCCGTGTGCCGAATCTTGGCATTGCGCTCGTTCTGACTTTCCACAAAATTGGAATAGCGGCTCTCGTAAAATTGTCGTTCTACCTCCGAGAAGGTCGCTGCCAGATCGTCCGGGTCTTGCGGATCGAGAGCCGAACGGAAGCCGTGGAAGCAGTCCCAGTAGATGTTGCCCTTGGCTCGTTCCGGGTCGATGTGCTCACTGTTGGAAAGATTGAAACTCCGGTCATTGTGCTTGGGGTTATAGGTGCCGTAGGTTCCGGCTCGTCCGTTGTGTCGTGTTAATTTCAGATAGACATCCCTCTTTTCCTGTATTTTTTGTGTACGGCCACTCGTGCGATCAAATCACAGGAGTGATACAATTCTTCTAAGCAACGGGTCTCGCATTTCAAGACCGTGTCTTGAAATCTTCTCTCGGAATCGAGAGGTAATCCTTTCGGAAAAGGATTTATGTGTTTGTTATACTGCAAAGAAAGTGGCCTACCGCTCCTTCCCTCAGTGGGAGATCATGGCGTTTGTCGCTTTCCGCTTAGAAGAGTTTGCTTTCGCTCTGCAAGAAAAGTATAACAGAGAAACTCATAGTCGAACAGGAACTGAGAGTTCCTAATTTTCGGTGAAAGTAGGAAGCATCGTTCCCATTTCTTGTTGCATCGCTATTCTTTCTTTGCGGAAAATCATTAAGATGCTGTATCTCTGCAATTGTCATAGCACCTGAAATCACTAAAGTCGTGGGCTTCGCAGGCCTATTATTGGCCCCTAGGTGAACCCGTTTTGATTACTTTTTCCTGATTTTGGTATAAGGTTTAGCGGAGGCTTCTTTCATTTCAACAGCTTGCCGGGAGAGTGCGCAGCAGCGGAGCTGCTGGATCTGCCGCCATTTTGCGCCAGATAATACCCAGTAGTATATGACGCACAGCATCATATCACTGGGCAAGGCTGCCGCCCTTGACCCGCGCAAAGAGCTGCGCTCTCTGCACTCTTGCTCCGGGCAAGCTGTCCTGAATGGACAGCTCGTCCGGAGCAATGTAACGAGAGCCGGAAACTGTTCCGGCTCCCCCATCGCAGATAGGCTTACAGTCCATCTGCGTCAATATGATATAGGTCTCCCATATTCGCCCTCGGCACCCTAGGAGTGGGGAATCGTCCGGCGGCGGATTCGCACCGCACCATTGGCATTTCAGCCACCCCGTCTTCGTTATGACCGGGCTGCGAATTACAGAAGTACCTTTTGTGAAGTACCGGACGATTGAACTATTCTGTTTTCAAGGAGCCGATTTTTATAGAGAATCTTCGGAATTTAGGGCTTCCGAAAAATTATCCCTCTAATTGGTAGCCGACGAGAAAGGCCAAAAAGTAGCCATTTCAACAAATTTCCATAAAAGCTGCGCGAATAGCACAAAAAGGCGGTCATCTGCACCCATGCAGACAGCCGCCTTTGGTTTTATGCCGTATTCTATTGGTCAATCTCTGAAGATCTTATCCAGTTCCCTTTCCATGGTGCCCGCCTTGGCAAATTCCAGCGTATCGGCCTGACGGATATGGTGGGCGGTGATGCCGTGACCCTTTGCAAAGCCCAGAATGTAACTGATGGCAATGCGGTAGATGATCTCGGTGGGCGCAAGGCCATAGACCTGCTTGGCAAAGATATGTTCCAGCCGGGCGTTATCGTCCGGGAAGGCTTGCCGCATCTTCTCGCTGCGGTAAAGGCGCTTGACGATTTCCGTAATGTACAGGCCGGACTTCATGTAGGGGTCCAGAAAGGTCTTTTCGGGGTCATCGAAGCAGCCGGGGTTTTCCTGCTCCAGCAAGTCCACCATCTTTTTCACCACCCATTTGGGGGTGAAGATCTGGTTGGTTTTCTGGGGCGGGATGTAATCGAAGATATCCTCGGTGCGGCTCTCGTCGAAGTAATCCGCCAGCTTGACCTTCAGGTTCAAGAACTCCTTCACCGAATCATCAAACACAACCGGGTCGAACAGATGACCCGCAAAGTGCTCCTGCTGCCCGGTGGCTTGGTTGAGGTAGGGGCCGCCGTCCCGCAAGAAGCGGAACTGTTCCAGCGTGATGCTGGTGACCTCCTGAAAGACCTTGTCCGGGATGATCTGGTCAAAGTTCGCCAGCGTCACGTTCTCGTCACCATACGCCATGAGGAAGGACGGGATGGTGCGGGAAAAGCCCCGCAGATGGTCACGGACGGTGTCCTCGTAGCCCTTTTTCTCCTGCTCCTTCTGGTTGGTCTCCACGGTGCGCACGATGGTCTGCTGCATTTCCTGCGCCGTCTGCTGGATGGTGGATTGCAGGTTTTCCATCAGGGCAGCGGTGCTCTGCTGCTGCTTTGCATCAAACTCCCGGTTGACCTGCTGGCGCTGCTGGGCTGTGGTGCAGCTTTGCAGCTGCTGGGTGCGCTTCTCTTCCAACTGGCTCTGGTCGATGCGGTAGTTGTCCACCACCTTGTTCACCGCCACGTCCATTTTTGCTTTGGCGGTGCTCTCAAACCGCTTCTGGTCGGACAGCTTCAGGTCCCGGCCATACTCCTGCTTTGCCTGCTCCACCATAGGAGCGATGGATCTCCTTGGTGATGCTCTTTTTCAGAGGTTCCAGATGCTCTTCTTTGGCAGGAGCCGGGGCATCTGTCAAGGTCTTGCAGGGCGGTGTCCAGTGCCGGGGTGCTCTCGTAAATTTTTTCCCCGAACACATCCGCTGCCTTGCCGATGACGTAACCCTCGTCCAAATCCGACCTCGCCCTTATCGTTCAGGGAGAGCTCTGCGCCGGTGTCCGGGGTGATCTGGATGGGCTTTGCCTTGGCCTCGCTGATGGGCTGGAAGTTTTGCAGGATGTCCAGCACCTCCTGCGGCGCACTGAACACATTGGAAATGTTCTGGAACAGGAAGTTGCTCTGGAAACCCATCCGCACCACTTCCTTGGACTTGATCTTCCGGGGGATGCTGAGGACTTTTTCTGCATCCAGCGGGATCATCTCCCCTTCCTCGTCCTCGCCGATGACCGGGAAGAAGTTGAGCAGATTCTGGATGTGCGCCTTGCGCTCCTCGGTGTCACCCTTGCCGCTGGCGGTGTCCTGTGAAAGGTCGTTGGCGAACCGCTCGTAGATCAGCAGGGTGCGGGCAGGGTCAAAATCGAACACATAGGCGTTCTCTTTGCGGCGGAAGGTGCCGTTTTCGTGGAAAAGGCAGGGGTTCTGGGCACGGAACGCCGCCTGCATATACAGCGCCGGGCTTTTCAGGTTGGAGAGCATCAGCACCGCCGACCACTCCGGGATGGTCACGCCGGTAGTCAGCTGCCCCACCGACAGGGTAATGGTCTTTTCGTGGTGGGCGATGGCGGCTTTTACCCGGTCAAAGCTCTTCTGGTTCTCGTCCGTGTCGTCCAGCTTGCCGTCACCGGCGGCTAGGATCACCTCATAGTCCCGGAACACCGGGTGCGCCTGCAGCTTTTTTGCCAGCGCTCTGGCGCTGTCCACCCTGTTCAGCAGCCAGAAGGTGTGCTTCAGTTCGGCCCGCAGCTCCGGGGTGGAAAACGGAAATTTGTTCTGGGTAGTCATGGCATCCAGAAAGCGGTCCACCTCGGCTTCGTGCTCAAAGCTGCCGCTGGGCTTTACCTTAAAGAACTCGTTCAGGTCAAAGGCAAATTCCTGCGTTTCGCCGTCGATCTCCACGCCCTGCCGGATCTCGTCTCGGATGATCTCGGACATCTGGTAGGTGTAGAGGTTGAGCATGGGGAGGTTTGCGTAGGGGTTCTGCTGCCCCGGTGCGCCCTGCCAGTTCCGCTTGGCGGCCTGCTCGTCGGCGTTAGGTCCAGTTTGAAAGATGGCATCCCCGGCAAACTTGTCGTTCGCCAGCGCCTTGAAGGGCGTGCCGGACAGGTGCAGCGTAAAGCGGCGGTGGATGCGGTCAAAGGCAAGGTCGGTCTTGTAGGTGTCCACGCCCTCGTGGGCTTCGTCGATGACCAGCACATCCCAGTTCAGCTCGGTCAGGTGGCGCAGCTTGTCGTACTCGCCGCCGAAATACCTCGAGCCTTTCATATCCTGCAGGCTGACGAACTCAATGCGCTTATACAGCTCCTCGCCCTGTGCGGCGGCATCCAGATAGCCCTGCTCGTCCAGCACATGGGGCTGCCCGGCAAGAGCATCCACATGGCTGACGAAGAGATAGCCGGACTCTCTGCCCAGAAAGCGCACATAATCGCTGTACCAGCTATTGGCAATGGCGGGGCGGTTGGTGACGATGAGCACCGTCTGTGCATCCACCTGTTTGCAGAAATCGTAGACGGAGAGGGTCTTGCCAAAGCGGGGCTTAGCGTTCCACAAAAACTCCCCGCCGGGGTGGCTCTGACAATAGGCTTTGGTCTGTGCCACGGCCTCTGCCTGCTCCTTCCGCAGGGTGTAGGGGATGGCGGCATCCAGTTTTACCCTGCCCCGGTTCATGCGGAAATCCTGAAAATACCGCCGGGACTGCTCCCCGTCCAGATGGAACCACTCGTTTTTGCGGTCGTTCTCCACGTTCAGCTTGCGGAGGTAGGCGTGGAAATCGTGGTCGGTGAACACCTCGCCGCTGCCGTCATCGTAGACGGCATTGCCCCGCCACTCCTCATGGTACAGCACATCGGCGGTGTGGGTCTGCTGTTTCAGGCGTTTGTCCACCGATTGCTCGGTGTAGCCGATCTTCGTCCAGCCGTTGTGCCGGGCAATTTCCGGGGTGGTATAGGCGTAGATCATGGGCACCACCTGCCGGGCAGTGCGCAGGGTTATGCCAGCCATTATGCCATCTCCTTTATCATTCCTTGAATATAGTTTACTTCTTCACTAGACAAACCATATTTTTCAAACAGTTGTTTGTCTGTCCATTTTCTTGTAAAATCCTGACAAGGAACAAATGCAAATGACGCTTTGCTTAACTGCTGCGTCATTGCAATTTGTAAGATAAGAAATCGAACAAATTGCGTCTTTAAGTAATCCATATAGTTGGTTGCTTCTTCTTTTGAATCAAATGCTCCTGCCACAAGATACGTTTCGGAACATATTTCTCCCGGCTTCAAAAGTTCCATCGTCGAAAGGACACGGTACTTTCCATCCTTGGCTGGTTGTCCTGCGTGTTCTGCCGTAAGACGAGAAATGATAATTTTCCATTGGTCAATCATTTCTGTTCCAACCCTTATTTCGGTTCTTTTATATGGGCCACGTCCTCCATTGTATCGTAGTATAACATCACCGGTTTTCATTGGCTTTGCTGTTGTTGCAAGTCCAAATGGTTTTCTGCTGGAAACCACTTTATCCAGTGTTAATTCTCCATCTTCTTTTACTTTTTTGACTATTTCGGATGCAACCGGATAACGAATAAATGTTTGAAACTCATTCAAATCTCTGTATGCTGTTGTAGCTTTTCCATTACGATAGTTTGTATACTTGCACTTACCGTTATATGCTTCTTTCCAGACAAAGTAGCAAACGCCACCTGCAACATCTACATTCGGAAAAACATCTAGCGAATTAGAATAATCAACCAATGTTGAAATATGTCTATCTCCTAGCATTTCCTCTCTGAACTTATCCAGTCCTTTACCGCCGGAGTACCATTTTGCAGGAATAATCAAGCAAATTGCGCCGGGATGTGTAGTCTTGATTGCTTCGATAAAACGATTATAGATAGGCGTTGCACTTACGCCGGCACCGCCATCACTTATCTGATACGGCGGGTTTCCGATGACATAATCAAACTTCATGCTGGTACTCCCTTCCTGAATGGTTTCAAAGTTCTGGGTCGTTCCATGGCTGCCCTTGCGCCAGTTTTTCACTTTACAGGATACCGTAGGCGGCTGCTCCTCCGCCGCCCCGAGCATGGAGAACAGGTCAAGCTGTTCTGCCTCCGGCTGAGGCTTTCCGCCGGGCACAGAGAGGTGCAAGCCGTCCATTTGCCACAGGTTCCAGCTGATGATGTTGGCGATAGGCTGTAACTCCTCTTTTGTGGGTTTGCGCTGCCAGCGGGCTTGCAGATGCTCTGCATAGGTCAACAGCAGGTTGACCCTCGCCAGCAGAAGGTTATCGCCCTGATACTCGTAGCCGTAGGTGGACTGCACCGCATGGGTGGCATATTTGCGCCACTCGTCCTCGGTAGCGGCGTTCTCGCTTACCACCCGCAGCTTGCGGTCCAGAATGCCAATGCGCCGGGCTACCGGGATCATCTCGCCGGTGGCGGCATCGTACCGGGACGCCAGAAAGGGGGCTTCGCCGCAGGTCACTTCCAAGCGGCGGCTCTGCACATACTGCACCCATGCCGGGGCTCTGCCCCCGCAAGCCGGGAACTGCACCGGCGTTTCCACCGTCTGCCAGCCTTGGGGCAGCTCCACCGTGAACTGCCCGGCGGTCTCTCCTGCCCCCAGCCCACCGAACCAGTCGGCATCCAGTGCGTTGTTCATCTTGTTGCAGACCCATGCGGGCGAGAATACTTCGCCTTTTTTGCGAGTGCGCTGCTGCTGGGTGTCGGTCTGCTTCATCATCCGGGGCAACACCACCTCGTAGTGGGTCAGCCCGAGCTGCTGGGTGGTGATCTGGGATTTATCCGTGACAGGTTCGTACATTACCGTTTGCAGCTCTTCCGGCGGGTCGGTGGCCCAGATGATGTTTTTACCGGTAGATTTATCTTTTAGTAGCGTATCCAGCACCGCCTGCACTTCCGGTGCGTGAAAGTCGATCAGTTGTTCCAACGGGGATTCCCTCGCTTTGCCTTAGCGTTGCGGCGGAAGTGTCAGTATTCTTATCACTTTCGCACTATTATGATAATAATATTATCACTTTTAAGCAAAACTGACAACGGGATTATCGGTTTTTGTCAAAAGCGACAATATTATTTATACTGATAGCAAAGAAAGGCAGGGATTAGGATGATTGGCGAACGGCTCGCGGAATTACGCAAATTAAACGGTGAAACGCAAGAAGATTTAGCAAAAGCATTTCATGTTTCAGTGCCTACCGTCCGCACATGGGAACGCGACAAAGCATCTCCCAGCCATGAAGTTTTGATTGCACTCTGCAAGCGTTATGGCACCTCTGCCGACTACCTACTGGGTCTGACCGACATCGACCCCTCCGACGAAGCCCGCAAGCAGCGCCAGCGCCTGACCGAAGAAGAACAGAACGAGATGCACCGCTATGAAGAATATCTGCTCTGGAAACGCAAAAAATAAGCCGCCCAGCGAGACCGTAAGGTCGCTGGGCGGCTTATTTGCCCTCTTGACAAATACGTAAAATACGTATACAATAAAACTGTAATCCTGAAAGAAAGGAGGGGCACCCGCCATGCCGATGACTCCCAAGCAAATGATTCGCTTGCTGGAGCAGAACGGCTTTGTTTTAGTCAGTGCAAATGGGTCACACTACAAGTACCATAACCCAACTACCAACAAAACCACTGTCGTTCCATTTCACGTAAAGGATCTGAAGCCCGGTACCGAGAAAAACATTCTCAAATTAGCCGGACTCAAAAAGTAAGAATATGATGATTGTAGACTTCATATTCTGAAACTGCGAAGCACTGCATAGACTATTCTACAATTTCCAACCAATAATGTAGGCCTGTTAAATGAAGGTACATTGATTGTTTGTTGAATTATAAAAGGTGAGGTCACATTATGAATGCTATTTTCTATCCCGCAATTTTTCACCCGGAAAAAAGCGGGTACTCTGTTGATATCCCCGATATTGAGGGCTGCTTCACCCAAGGCGATACCATGGACGAAGCCGTCCGCATGGCACAGGATGCCATCGGCCTTATGCTGGAAGATTGCAAAGTCTGCCCGGAGCCTTCTGTCCCTTCTGCACTCCATGTTGACCCGGAAGATTTTGTGGTGATGGTGCCTTTCGATATGGAAGAGTACGAAAAGCGGTACAGACCCGTAAAGAAAACCCTTTCCATTCCCGGCTGGCTCAACGATGCCGCCGAATCGGCACACATCAACTTTTCCGGCGTCCTTCAGGATGCGCTGAAAGAGAAACTCCATCTGGCATAAGTATAAGTACAACAACAGCCGCCCAACAGTTGACCGCTATGGTCTTGCTGGGCGGCTGTTTGCCGTCTATTATCCGTTAGTTCACGTTATCTTTTTTCTCCGGATTCAACTCTTTGCGAATTTCATCTAAACTCATATTTTTATATAGAATCATGTTTAATTTACTTTCTTGAATGTTTAAAAACATTGCTCTTGCCCAAAGCGCAGACTTATATTTCTTATAGTAGTCAGTAACATACTTATTGTCTGTGATATCTTTTTCTTTCCAGTTTTCAAAGAAATAGCACAAATTTATCGCACAATCTGCGGCTTTTGTTACTTTTCTAAAGCATTTCTGCGCATCTTCGCTATGATTCCCATGAATAATACGTTCCAATTGGACATATAGTCTGTTAATCGTCGTAATATGGCTTCTCATTTTTTCGACAATCATTACATCATTGCCAATTCGAGCGCCAGACCTTAATTTCTCATGATATATGCACTGATAGTGCGCTTTTCATCCACATATTCCACGCATTTTAAGCTATCCGCAGCGTCTCTAAGAATTCTGTAGCCATTTTGTAGCCACTGGCTACAACGCAACCTCCGCTAGCTGATTCACCTCAAAGCCACTCGGTACTACTGTAAATAAATGATACATAGAGGTTTGCAATATGGAAAAATACATTTACGATAACAGCAACTTTGGTATGAGCTACATGGAGAATACTATCTGCCGTGTCTGGTCATCCCAGAGGAAGAAGTACACACCATCGGTATCTGGGGCAGAAAGCACCAGCAGTACCTCAGAGAATACCGTCCTATTATCTACTCTGATCTGGTTCTCAGCGGCAAGCTGTACGGCTATCTCTCTGACATTGATACTCAGGCTCGAAATAAGCTCGACTTGCTTGTAACGCAGCTGGCAGAGAAAGAGGGAATCAACGAGTCTCTGAAAGCACAGAATCAGCTTGCATGGATCGGAGCCATGAACAACATCCGCAACCGTGCGGAGGAATTCATCAACGCAGAATTGATTTTCGCATAATTTAGCATCAGCCGGGCAGTGGTTAGCTGCTCGGCTGATATTTTGTTTCTACTTAACGATCTGCGCATACAATGCGTCGGTAATTTGACGCATTATTTCACTATTGATATCACGCATATTAGAATAGCGTGAAACATCAATATCTATTATATCTGAAGCCTGTAACGTGCTGTCAAGCCCAGGACACTCATGTTTGATTTTTTCTAAATAGTGCTCGCTCTTAAAAGCTACATATTGTTCTTTTTCTTGTGTGGAAAGCGGCCAAAATGCACATTTATAACTAAATCTTGAACGCAGTTCCGGTGGCAAAAATTCACCTATTCGTTCCTTAGGCATATTGGAAGTAAAAATTATGATGTATTTTTCTAAGTCATATTCACGTCCCAAAGAATCTGTGAATTTTCCTTCTTCAAGCAACTGTAAGAAAAAGTTATAAACAGCCTTACTTGCTTTTTCAAACTCATCTATAAGAATTACCTTGCTTCGGCTACGCATAAGCTTGTCGGGCAATTCACCTTTATTACTGCCTATATAACCTCGTGGGCTACCAATCAAACTGTTAAGAGCATCTTGAGCACTGTAATTGCCGAAATTGATTTTTATCATAGGTTCATCTGCGGCTAACTTTTGATGAAGCAATCTTGCGACTTCTGTTTTACCGATACCGGAAGCACCACATATCAATACGGAAAAAATCGGCTGTTGCCCAATCCGGTTAAACAGTCTATATTTCGTCAATTCCTCTTTCAGACGTTTTTTGAAAAGCTCATTTCCAAAAAGATTTTGATTTAGATAAGCCAAAACATTTTCAAAATCAGATTGATCAATATCAACGATATTTTGAATTGGGTCTTTTTCAATTTCAAGAAAATCCTCAAGGTCAAGAACTTCATCAATCTTATAATACAGTAAATCTCGTACTTGTTTGCTGTATTGGCGTTCAATGATAACATACAGTGCAACGGATTGCTCTTGTTGAATTATATTCAACAAGAGCTCAGCTGGAGCGATGAGAGCGTCTGCACGATCTTCATTATAAAACAAAGAAGATAAGTCAATAAAGACTGAAAGAGTACCTGGTGGAAGTTCAAATTTCGATTGATCCTTAGCAAAAAAAGACCAACTTAATATTTGTCCACCTGCTTCCTCAATCGCTTTAACTACACGCTCTCTGTTCTTTCTGTCATATTCGTAAATGCTTACTCTGTCCATGATATCACCTAAATATTGATGTCTTGAATAATGGCAATGACATCAATGTAATGAACTTTTCCTTGCGCAAGAGAAATATTTCGAATACCATTTTTATCTTCTTCTCGAACGCCATCCTCAATATCCATACCGCTATCTTGAATATCGTTTGTCTCCTGCTGGTTCTTCTTTCCACTATCATTCAGTGCCATCATACGATTGATTTTTCGTTCAACATCACGACGATCAAATTCTCCACGATAAATACCGAGCACTGTGACTTTACCAATCTCAATATCTGAAATACTGTACTGGCTTTCCATCTCATTTTCAGCGCTCATAGGGATTTTGAGCATCATATGCTCATTAGTACCGAATCTATGTGGAAGTTCACCACAAAGTACATATGCAGATCCCTTAAACATAACTTCCATAAGAGATGTGAAGTTCATATTACCAATTCCCTCAACAGGAACCTGATTTACCAAGCCACTCATCAGTGCTTTGGTAGCCATCACATCATCGGAATTTACAACGGTAAGGTAAACGTCCTTAATTTTCACCAAGTTACCAACCTTGCTATCATCTAAACGACGTACCTCTTTAGCTTTCTCATAAATGGGCTTAAGAATTGTCGATTTAGAACTTACCACTTTTACAGTATCTTCCACTCGATTAGACCTGTTATGAGATAAATTTCCATTCAGATCTATGCTTGGTAAATACTGTCCGATAACAGGAATTTTGGAAGCAGCACTCGTGGTAACATCGCCATCGCCAGCCATTGCTAATTCTGTATTCTTGATTCGAGTGATTTTTTTCTACTATTTGATTATCAAATAACATTGAAATTTCTGATGCTTTCTCGTTATTGATATAGTAGATATTAAACATATTCTTCAATTAGTTCCTCCTCGTAAGTGCTATATTTTTCCAAATACCTATTGGTATCTATTCCTGCGCACCTTTTTTGAGATTACAATCACGACAAAGCATTTGGCAGTTTTCTGGTGTGGTTTTATGTCTGCATAGCATGGTACTGCTCGTCGATCTCCTTTATGTTATAGTCCATCAGACCGGGAATCCCCATTTCGCCGCCGCATTCGTTGCAGAAAGCAGCCGTGATCTCAAAAGTATATTCCTTTTCCCGGATAGTCTGGTTGATTTTGATTTTCTTCAGGGTGTAGCTCGTTTCTCTGCGGCATTCTGTGCAGAAGTCTCTCTGGTTTTCCACAGCGGCACACTCCCTTCCGGTTTTACATTCTTTTTTATTATTGTATCCCTACCTTTGTTTTTCGTCAACAATAAAGCCGCTGACAGTCTGCCGCTCGCAGAATCCATCCGTGGGTTTCATGAGTCTTCAAACCCCCTAGACAAAAAAATCGGCACTCGCTTTTCCAGCGAGTGCCGATTTTGTTACCCTATAGTGCGCTTTGATTTTTGGCGTAAGTGGCGTAAGTTTGGCGTAAATCCGCTTTTGCGCGCTCCAAAAATCAAGGATTCATGCAGTTTTTTGGCAGCTATTAGTACATGCCGCCCATGTCACCGCCGGCAGGTGCGGCGGGAGCCGGGGGTTCCGGCAGGTCAGCCACGAGGCTCTCGGTGGTCAGCACCATCTCAGCGACGGAAGCTGCATTCTCCAGAGCGGAGCGAGTGACCTTGGTCGGGTCCACGATGCCAGCAGCGATCATATCCTCGACAAAGACCTCGTTCTGAGCATCGAAGCCGTAGTTGGGCTTGTTGGCAGAGATGATCTTGTCGATGATGACGCTGCCCTCCAAACCGGCGTTCTTGGCGATCTGGCGCAGAGGAGCCTCCAGAGCCTTCAGCACGATCTTGGCACCGGTGCGCTCGTCGCCCTCCAGTGTGTCGCACAGGGCGCGCACAGCGGGGATCGCATTGATAGGAGCGGTACCGCCGCCGGCTACAACACCCTCCTGCACAGCTGCCTTGGTAGCGTTCAGTGCATCCTCAATGCGCAGCTTCTTGTCCTTCATCTCAACTTCGGTAGCAGCACCGACCTTGATGACAGCCACGCCGCCGGCCAACTTAGCCAGACGCTCCTGCAGCTTCTCACGGTCAAAGTCGCTGGTAGCGGCCTCGATCTGGCTGCGGATCTGGGCAATGCGGGCTGCAATGGCGTCCTTATCGCCTGCGCCGCCCACGATGGTGGTGTTCTCCTTGGTCACCTTCACCTGACGGGCATGACCCAGCATCTGGACGGTTGCGTCCTTCAGCTCGTAGCCCAGATCAGAAGAGATCACGGTGCCGCCGGTCAGGGTAGCGATATCCTGCAGCATCTCCTTGCGGCGGTCGCCGAAGCCGGGAGCCTTAACAGCCACGACATTCAGGGTGCCGCGCAGACGGTTGACAATCAGGGTGGACAGCGCCTCGCCCTCGATATCCTCAGCCACGATCAGCAGCTTCATGCCGTTCTGCATCACCTGCTCCAGCAGGGGAACCAGATCCTGAATGACGCTGATCTTCTTATCGGTGATCAGGATAGCAGCGTTGTCCAGATCGGCCACCATCTTGTCGGTATCGGTGACCATATAGGGAGTCAGATAGCCGCGGTCAAACTGCATACCTTCCACGATCTCATTGTAGGTCTCGGCGGTGGTCTTATTCTCCTCGATGGTGATGACACCGTCGGAGGTGACCTTCTCCATAGCCTCGGCGATCAGGCGGCCGATCTCGGGGTCACCGGCAGAAATGGTGCCGACGCGGGCGATATCGTTGCTGTCCTTGACCTTCTGGCTGTGGGCCTTGATGGTCTCAACAGCCTTGGCAACAGCCTTGCTCATGCCGCGGCGGATATCCATGGGATTTGCGCCGGCGGTAACGTTCTTCATGCCCTCGTTGACCATGGCCTGTGCCAGCACGGTAGCAGTGGTGGTGCCATCGCCTGCGGCATCGTTGGTCTTGGTTGCGACTTCACGCACCAACTGTGCGCCCATGTTCTCGAACTCATCCTTCAGCTCGATCTCTTTTGCAATGGTCACGCCATCGTTGGTGATGACCGGTGCGCCGAACTTTTTGCCCAGCACCACGTTGCGGCCCTTGGGGCCGAGGGTAATCTTAACGGTGTTAGCCAGGGTATCAATACCGGCACACAGTGCCTTGCGGGCGTCCTCGCCCTGCTTGATCTGCTTTGCCATAATACATCGCTCCTTTATAATACAAGCTCAATTGAAAAGGGAAAATTCAGTTTCAGTCTTCCACAACAGCCAGAATATCACTCTGACGCACGATGGTGCACTCTTCGCCGTCCACCTTGACCTCAGTGCCAGAGTACTTGCTGGTGAGGACCTTATCGCCGACCTTGACGGTCATCTTGACTTCCTTGCCGTCCACGACACCGCCGGGGCCGACAGCCACTACCTGTGCCACCTGCGGCTTCTCTTTTGCGCTGCCGGTCAGGATCAAGCCGCCCTTGGTGGTCTCCTCAACCTCAACAGTCTTGATAACAACACGGTCTGCAAGAGGAATGATCTTCATAGTTCTTGCCCTCCTATAGAAAATATAATTTAAAACTTTGCTGCACCCGACAGGGTTCGTGTTCACCGCGCCGGGCTGTTTAGCACTCCTTTTCTCTGAGTGCTAAGTGTATTGTACTCATCTCAGGGGTAAAAATCAAGGGTTTTCTCAAAATTTGTTTGTTAAGAATTTATGACAACGCAAAAGCGCCCGGATATCGTACTTTTTCGTTGCGATACCCGGGCGCTTTTTCTCCTGTTTCAACCTGCTTTCGGCGTGAGCCATTCCTCCACCTTCTCGGTGCTGTACTCCACCATATCAGCGATCTCCTCAATGGAGTATCCCTTTCGGTACAATTTCTGTGCCATCATTCTGGCCTGTTCTTCCCGGCCTTCCGTATAGCTTTCCACTCTCAGGTCTTCCATCACTTTACACATTTCGCTCACTCCTTTCGGGTTTTCTTTCAGATAGCGTGTTCTCTCTGCCAGCAGTTCAAAATTCATTTCATCCGCGCTGGTGCAATTGAAATCGTGCATCAGCCTGCCGATCTCTGAATCATCCGGTATTCCCCATTCACATACAGGATATGGGCACCATCATTGAACGGGCGGTTCAGCGTCAGATTCATGTTCTGGATCGTATAGACCGCTCGCCAGCCTTGTAGTAATCATTTTCCGTGATGAAAATAACATAGGTATCCGGCAGTTCTTTATAATCCTGCTTTTCGTCCAGATTTTCCACATCCATCACACTGGAATGATATCTTGCCCGGTGCGGGTCTGCGCCATTGTCCGCGCGCTGGACCTCAATGTCATACTTCTTGCCCGCACTGTCGGTTGCATAGGCATCCAGACAGATTGAACGCGCACCGGTCACTCGCTTCATATCAGCCTGTGTCTCGCATTGTGTCAGAATCAGATCAGGCTTTCCGGTAATGATCCGAAGCACCAGCTCTGCCAGCGGAAGATTTTCCTTAAAGAGCCCTCGCATAAAGGTATCATCCATAGGGCGAAAGCTGCGCAGACGGTCAAGGTCTTCCTGATGCCGCTTTTCTTTTTTCTCTGCGTCCGACCAGTTCATAGCCCCATCCCTCCTGCTTTTTCCAAACGCCTTCTTACGGCTTCATCTTATCATAGAATTCTTCATAAATCAAGCGTATTTCTGTAAATTTTATACCGCGGCGTGTTTCGCCACAAACCGCTCATACGCCGGGGCGGGCAGGAGGATGCGGCCGCTCAGGGGGCGCAGAACAGCCTCCACCGCATCACAGGGGGCGCACTCGCCGTCGGCAGTGGCAACGATGGGGCCGCGGCCATCGGCGGGGCGCAGCGCCACCCGCCGGGCACGGCGGTAGAGGAAGTAGGGCTTTGCCTCCTCGGTGAGCTGGCCGTTCATAAAGTGCCGGCCGCTCTTGTACATTCCCAGCAGCTTGGCAATGGTCAGCCGCCCACCCTGCGGACGATCATCACGTCCAGCCAGCCGTCAGCGGGGTCGGCCTCGGGGGCGGCAAGGAAGCCGCCGCCATAGGCCCGGCCATTGCAGATGGCGCAC
>ENA-OQKJ01000187-OQKJ01000187.1-human-gut-metagenome-genome-assembly--contig:-NODE-187-length-15672-cov-3.009006_pt1 | contig 15672 bp, 17 predicted proteins | sample MGYA00242647_ERZ504795 | MGnify/ENA primary metagenome ERZ504795 (study PRJEB26092, sample SAMD00036398) | human gut metagenome | host: Homo sapiens | study: EMG produced TPA metagenomics assembly of...
GGGAGCCCCTTCCATGAATGCGGCGTGGCCGCCACGGTTGGATTAGACACTCACCATTGTCGGCCTAATCCGCGGTCTTTCATGCAGCAGGGGCTCTCAATGTTTTTATGTCCTGCTCATATCGTCTCTGCCGGCAGTTTGGGACACTCCTGGCTTAGTAGTCATTGGGGACGTTCTTAAACGACTAGTCAAATAAGAACGTCCCCAATGACTAGGTTGGGCACATTGCTTTGTGAGTTTATTCAATCTTCTTTAATAACAATTAAGTTGTTTACCTGCTTAAAGTTACTTATCATTTTTAAAAATAATGCTCGAAAAAGCGTCCGAGAAGTCGCGGGGCCCTTTTTGGTGCGTCGCCTGTCAAGCAATGTGGCAAGTTCTTGGCTAGATATTGGTCAGTTTTGGGGCAACCTTGCCAAAAGCTTGACGGATGCAGATTTAGACGTCGACGAATGAACACTTCGATTGCGATTCAAGCAAAATTCTGGGCTGATTCTCGATAATCGCTTCCAATCGTCCCTTGCCGCGTGCCGCCCTCGCGTACAATCTGCTCCGACATTCGCGCGCCGTCCGGCGCTTAAGAGGGGAGGGCCCCATGGCAAACGAGATTTGGACCATCAAGCGTTGTCTCGAGTGGACCAAGGAGTACCTGGCCGAGCGCGGCGAGGAGCACCCCCGTCTTTCTGCCGAGTGGCTGCTCTGCGCTGCCACGGGTTTGGCACGCATCGACTTATATATGCGCATGGACGAGACGCTTAACGCGGCTCAGCTCGAGACCATGCACGCGGCCGTTGTTCGTCGCGCTAAAGGTGAACCGCTGCAGTACATCACCGGCAGCACGCAGTTTCGCATGATCGACGTCACGTGCGCCCCCGGCGTGCTCATTCCGCGTCCCGAGACCGAGATGCTCGTCGAGGAAGTCCTCAATTATCTGGATGCCGAGGTGCTGAGCCTCGAGGCTGCTGCCCGTCAGCGTGTTGAACTGCCTTGGAACGATGAGGTCGAGGAGGCACGCAAGGCCGAGGCCGCGCTGGCAGACGAACGGGCGACCGCCGAGCGCCGTGCCGCTAACCTGACGGCTGCCGATGAGGCGGCGCTAGGCGGCGACGTACTGGGCAGCCGTGCCTATGCCGAGGAGCTGGCCGACCGCGAGGCCGAGGAAGCCGCCGCGCAGGCAGCAGAAGCCGAAGTCGCGGAAGCCGCCGAGTCCGAGCTCGACGAATACGGCATCGCCATCGAGGGTGCCGACCGGGAGACGGCTTCAGCTCAGGATGCCGCTTCGCCTGCCCCAGCCGAGCCCCGCATCGCCCGCGTTCTCGAGGTCGGCTGCGGCACGGGCTGCATCTCGCTCTCCCTTGCCTGGGAGCGCCGCGGCCACGTTACCTGCACCGCCACCGATATCGAGCCGCGCGCTATCGATCTGTCCACCAAAAACCGCGACGCGCTCGGTCTCACATCCGATGAGGTCGCCTTTAGCCTCACCAACCTGGTGAGTTCCATTCCCCGCGAAGAGTGGGGCACCTTTGATGTGCTTGTCTCCAATCCGCCCTACATTCCGACCGACGTCATGCGCTCACTGCCGCACGAGGTCAAGGACTTCGAGCCCGACCTGGCGCTTGAGGGCGGCGCCGACGGCCTCGATATCTTCCGCCGCCTGCTCAATGCGGCGCCTTACATGCTGCGCGCCGGCGGCCTGTTTGCCTGCGAGCTCTACGAGGGTGCCCTCGACGCCGCCGCCGAGCTCTGCCGCCAGGCGGGTCTCTCGGACGTGCGCATCGTCCGCGACCTCACCGATCGCCCCCGCATCGTCCGAGCCATCGTCACCGAGCCCAAACAGCGCCAGTAATATTCATTAACTGGTTAGCAAAAATTATAAAGTAGTTTATAATTAGGACGGCTGAAAGAGGTCGGCCCATGCAACCTCCTACCTTTCGGGAAATCATTGCCCTACTCAAGCACGATGGATTCGTGAAGGTCGCGCAAGTCGGTAGTCATGCTAAGTATGTTTCTGGTGACCGTGTTGTCACCGTGAACGGCTCTGGTGGTGATCGACCAAAGAAGGGCACGTGGGCAAGTATTCGTCGCCAAGCTGGATGGTAGTTGGAGGCAAAATGAGGCAGCGATTTACCTATGACTGCGTTCTCATAAAAGAAGACGACGGTTACTGCGCCAGCTTCCCGCAGATTCCCGGCGCCTTTGCCGATGGCGATACACGCGAAGAAGCGATTGCCCATGCCACCGAGGCGCTGATGGCGTTTTTGGCCGACGACCTCAACAACGGTTTGACTCCGGCAGGGTACGAACACTCGGCCGAGGTCGTGGCCCTTTCAGTCGAAATCGACCACGAGGACGCTCGGGAAGCGGCGTGCCGAACATTTAAAGACGCAGCGCTGGACCTCAAAGTCTCCGCTCCGCGGATTACCGCTCTGGTCAAAGCCGGAAAGCTCGATGTTGAACTCGTCGACGGCCGTCGGATGATAACGATAGACAGCATCGAGCGCTACGCCGCCCAAAGACGCCATGCCGGCAGGCCAAAGAAGTTCGTCGCAGTCCAATAACCCCCTCACTTTCACCGACTACTAGAGCCGCTCACCAAACCAACATGCGCTCTGGGCAAATAGGCTGAATGTTTCGTGCGAGAATGCCCCTCAGTAAACAAACTTTCACCAGAGCGTAAGGGGCTGGCATACACATGCAGACGGTCTATCGGGTATACGAGGGAACGCGCGAGCCGCATCGGCTCGCCGTCGAGCGCACGGCCGAGGTGCTCGGCCGCGGCGGCCTGGCCTTGATCCCGACCGAGACCGTCTACGGTGTCGCCGTGGCAGTCAACGCCTTCTCGGACGCCGTACCCCAAGATACAAGCGAATTCCCATCGTGGCCGCGCGATCCGCAGGCTGTCGTCAATGGCGCCGCGGTCCCTGCGCTCGGTACCGGCTACCGCCGCATCTTTACCCTCAAGCAGCGCAAGCTCACCCAAACGGTCGCCTGGCTGGTTGATAATGCCGAAGCACTCGACCGCTATGGCGTGGATATCCCCGAAGAGGCTCGCGTACTCGCGCGACGATGCTGGCCGGGAGCCCTGACTATCGTGGTCAAGGCGGCCCCCTGCGTGCCGACCTTTATGCGCGCCGCCGACGACACGGTGGCACTTCGCGCTTCGGCCTCGCCCGTGGTGCAAGCGCTCATCCGCGCCTGCGGCAGCCCTCTTGCCTGCACCAGCGCCAACACGCATGGCGCGCCCGCGCCGGCAAGTTTTGTCACGGTGGAGGAGCGCATCCTGGGAGGGGGTCGATGTTGCCGTCGACGCCGGCGAGACCCCGTGTCGCGACGCCTCGACCATCGTGTCGTTCCAGCACGGCGGGCTCCAGATCCTGCGCCAAGGCGCACTTCCCGCATCAGAGATCGAACGGGTCCTGTCCGACCCGATGCAATAGAAAGGTGTAAGCGATGTCGTTGAATCTGGGCAGCCTGGGCATGGAAGATGCCTCGTTTAACTTTGGCGGTTCCTACATCATGGCGCTCGACTGCGGCACCACCTCGGTACTTGCGGCCATCGTCGACGAGTACGGCTGCATCGTCGCGCAGGCACGTCGTAGCGTCAAAACCAGCTTCCCGCGTCCCGGTTGGATAGAGCAAGACCCCATGGAGGTGCTTGCCAGCCAGATCGGCGTGATGATGGAGGTCCAGTTTAAGAGCGGCATCCATTCTGACCGCATCGCCGCCATCGGTATCTCCAACCAGCGCGAGACCACGGTGGTGTGGGACCGCATAAGCGGCCAACCCATCTATAACGCCATCGTGTGGCAATGCCGTCGCACCGCACCTCTGATCGACGAGCTGGTCGAGCGGGGCGCAGAAGAGCTGGTGCGCTCCCGCACGGGACTCACGCTCGATCCGTATTTCTCGGCTTCCAAGGTGCAGTGGATCCTCGACAACGTCGACGGTGCGCGTGAGAGCGCGGCGGCGGGCGACCTCATGTTCGGCACCATCGATACCTGGCTCATCTACAACCTCACCGGCAGTCAGGTCTTTGCCACCGACTACACCAATGCCAGCCGCACGGCGCTCTTTAATATCCATACGCTCGATTGGGACGACGACCTGCTGGCGCTCTTTGACGTTCCACGTTCCATGATGCCCGAGGTTCGTTGGAGCTCGGGCGACTACGGCCGCGTCGCGAGCGACATCATGACCAACATGCCGCCCATCATGGGCGTGGCGGGCGATCAGCAGGCGTCGCTGTTCGGCCACTGCTGCTTCCATCCCGGCCAGACCAAAAACACCTATGGCACGGGTTGCTTTATGCTCATGAACACCGGCGACGAGGTCGTCGAATCCAAGAACGGTCTGGTCTCCACGATCGGTATCGCCGCGGACGGCAAGATCAGCTATGCACTCGAGGGCTCCATCTTTGCTGCCGGTTCCACCATGAACTGGCTGCGCAACAACATCGGCATCATCTCGAGTGTGAGCGAGTCGGCACAACTCGCCGCTTCGATCAACGACAATGAGGGCTGCTACTTCGTTCCCGCCTTTGCGGGTCTGGGCGCTCCCTGGTGGGACCCGCATGCCCGCGGTATCGTGTGCGGTCTGACCGGCGCCTCGAGCCGTGCGACCATCGTACGTGCCGCCTGCGAATCCATGGCATATCAGAGCTACGACGTGCTGCGCGCCATGGAGCAGGACGTGGGACTTTCGATTGAGCGCCTGTCCGTCGATGGCGGTGCCTCGCGCAACGAGTTCATCATGCAATTCCAGGCCGATCTGCTGGATATCCCCGTGTTGCAGTGCGAGACGGTGGAGACCACGGCGATCGGTGCCGCGTACTTGGCGGGCCTTGCCGTCGGCTATTGGGAGGACCTGGAGGAGCTGGAGCAAAACGCTCAGATCGTTAAGACCTTCCTTCCCCATATGTCCGCCGAGCGCCGTGAGAGCAATCTCGCTGGTTGGCGTGATGCCGTCAAGCGTTCGCTCAACACCGCTCAGTAGGGTTGCGACGAGCTGCTCGATACAACAAACCGTTAAACTTATGCACGGCGCGCGGCAACAACATCGCCATGCGCCTTGTCAGCAAGGCCATCTTCCGGCCGCAACGAAAGGGGCAATCAACCCATGACCGTCACCTACGATACGTCCCGTGTGACCCTTGTCGATCACCCGCTCGTCCAGCATAAGCTGTCGATTCTGCGCGACAAAAACACCGGCACCAACCAGTTCCGCCAGCTCGTGCGCGAACTCGCACTTTTTGACGGCTACGAGGCCATGCGCGACCTGCCCATGGAAGACGTCGAAGTCGAGACCCCCATCACCACCGCAACGTTTAAGCAGCTCGCCGGCAAAAAGCTCGCCATCGTTCCCATTCTGCGTGCGGGCCTTGGCATGGTCGATGGCATCCTCGACTTGGTACCCTCCGCTCGCGTGGGCCACATCGGTATGGAGCGCGACGAGGTTACCCACGAGCCGCATGAGTATTACTGCAAGATGCCCAAGGATATCGACCAGCGCATCTGCCTGGTCGTCGACCCCATGCTCGCCACGGGCGGTTCGGCCGAGATGGCCATCAGCTACCTGCGCGGGCGCGGTGTCAAGGACATCCGCATGCTGTGCATCGTCGCGGCCCCCGAGGGCCTCAAGTCGCTGACTGAGAAGGACCCCGATGTGCATATCTATACCTGCGCCATCGACGACCATCTCAACGAAGCTGCCTACATCGTTCCCGGCCTGGGCGACGCCGGCGACCGCATCTACGGCACGCTGTAATCTCTGGGCCATACCGGCTAACGTCGAAAATACGAAGAAATGGTGCGCGCGGGCGAGCAAAAGACGACCGCGCGCACTCCTGTTAACGGACGTTTTGCCCTGCAGGGTTCGAGAAAAACGTATTACCGTACCTGCGGCATAAAGAAGGTCTTAAGAAAACGAACAGGTGCGTATTAACCGATGCTTTTTCGGTTGTACTTTAGCGATTGGCTCGTACAATAGTCACCAATGTTTGGCGGGAACTGTCCTGTGAGGCGATAAAAAAGGAAAGTGAGGACGCCAGTGTTTCAGATAGCCGATCTGCTCGCTATCGTTGCAGGTGCCATCGCGGGCGCGATTGCCTTCCTTCCCTTTGTCTTTACGCTCAAGCCGGTTCTTGACGATAAGCAGAATGCGGACATGCTCAAGGGTATGGTGAGTCTCGCGGTCTCGGCAATCGCGTTGCTTGTCTTTACCTTGGTTGTGTTTGTGTTGTTCGGAGAGGCATTTCGCATGTTCCTCCTGGGCGAGGCGATCGGCTTCGTGGCCTTTATGGCCGCCTGCGCGGTTCGCGTCGCCAAGGCGCTGCGAGATCCTCATGAGGTCGAAAGGTAAGTCGTGGAAATTTTTGAAAAGCTGCCTGATGAGATTAATCATCTGGTCAGCGAGTTCAGCTCCACCCCTGTCGTGGGCGATCTGAGCTGCGGCATCACGCAGTACTCGTTTTGGCTGATCGTCTCCACGATCGTGCTCCTGATCGTCCTGGCCGTGTTCAAGAAGAAGCAGACCCTGGTTCCCAAGGGCTTCTTCGTCAACGGTTTCGAGTACATCATCGAGTACGTCGAGAACGATATCGGCAAGGGTGTCGTGGGTGAGAACTGGAAGAAGCACTTCCCGTTCCTGTGCTCGCTTTTCCTGTTCATCCTGATCAATAACATGATCGGCCTGATCCCGGGAATGAAGCCCGGCACCGGCGCAATCGGCTCCACCGCCGCACTCGCCATTTTCGCCTTCGTGTACTTCATCTACTACGGATGCAAGGCTCACGGCGTGATCGGCTACATCAAGAGCCTCGCCCCGCAGGGCGTGAGCTTCCCGATGAACGTGCTCGTGTGGGTCGTCGAGCTTTTCTCGACCTTCCTGCGCCTCATCACGCTTGCCGTCCGTCTGTTCTGCAACATGTTCGCAGGACACGTGGTCATGGGCTCGTTCGCCATCATGGCGAGCATGTTCATGCAGCCGCTGCTTCAGCAGGTTTCCGCGGCCCACGCCGTCGGCGCCCTGCCTTCGCTGGCCTGGCTTGCCATCCTCATCCTGATCTATGCGATCGAGCTTGTGGTCGGCGCCATCCAGGCTTACGTCTTCACGGTCCTTACCGCCGTGTATGTCTCCGAGGCAGAGGAGGTCGCGGAGGAGGAGTAGTCTTCCGTTCGTGCCTTAAAGGTAAGGCAATTCGTTAAACCGCCGGTGCCCGTACCCATGGAGCCCGGCAGTTATAAAAAGGTTATCCTGCGTGAAATAAGACACGCACGACAAAGGAGGAATCGTGGGAGTTATCGGTTACGGTCTCGGTGTTATCGGCGCTGGTCTTGCTATCGGCCTGTCTGCTCTGGGTGCTACGGGTGCTATGGCCCGTCAGCCTGAGGTCCAGGGCCGCGTGTTCACCGTCTTCATCATGGGCTCCGCTTTCGGCGAGGCTCTGGCTCTGATCGGCTTCGTTGTCGCGCTGATCGTTAAATAGCACGGAGCGTCAAGTATGAATCTTTCATCCCAGAAGAGCGCGATCGCACTCTCCGCGTCCGCGGCCGCGCTGCTCATGCCGGTTTCCGCGTTCGCCGAGGACGGCGCCGCCGGTGCGGACATCCTCATCCCTAAGATGGCGGAGTTCATCCCGGCGCTTATCGCCTTCCTGATTATCTGGATCGTGCTGGCCAAGGTCGCCCTGCCGGGCATCATGAAAACCATGGAGGAGCGCGGCAAGAAGATCGAGGAGAGCCTCGACGAGGCCGAGAAGACCAGGCAGGAGGCTATCGCCAAGCGCGCTGAGTCCGACTCGATCGTCACCGACGCCCGTCGTCAGGCTGCCGACATCGTTCTCGAGGCCCGTAAGGACGCCGAGTCCGAGCGTGCCCGTATCATCGAGGCTGCTCACAAGGAGGCCGAGGAGATCATCGCCAAGGCCCATACGACCGTCGAGGACGAGCGCAAGTCCATCTACGCCGGTGCCGCGAGCTCCATCGCCGACCTGTCCGTTGCCGTCGCCACCAAGATCGTGGGCGAGGCACTCGAGGACGATGCCGAGCAGAAGAAGCTCATCGAGCGCTACATCCAGGAAGCAGGTAGCCTGAATGCCGACTAGCCGCTATCAGGACAAGGTGCTCGAGACCTACGCGCGTTCCCTTTTGGAAGCCGCCAAGGCCGAGAACCATGTGTTCGAGGACCTCGAGATGGTCGAGCGTTTGGCTTCTGCCAGCCCCGAGATCATCGCCGTGCTCGGCACCATGTCCAAGCGCGACCAGCTCGACCTTCTTCCCAAGGTGGCAGCTGCCTTTAAGTATGTTGCCGAGGAAGACGAGGATGTAGTGGGCGTGACCGTCACCACGGCGATCCCGCTCGACGACGAGCTGCGTCAAACCATCACTAAGAAATGCGAGCAGGACTTCGGCCGCAAGGTATTCCTTATCGAGCAGGTCGACCCGTCTATCGTGGGCGGCCTGGTGCTCGAGGCCCGCGGCGAGCGTCGTGACATTTCCGTCAAGACGCAGCTGCGCATCGCGCAGGAGACCCTCGCAAACTCTGCTAATTCGTACGGAGGTGAAGCCTAATGTCCGAAACCCTCAATGCCCAGGATATCGCCAAGAAACTGCAGGAGCAGCTCACGAGCCTCTCCGCGACGGTCGATACGCATGAGGTTTCAACGGTCGACGAGGTAGGCGACGGCATCGCGCGCGTCTCCGGCCTCAAGAGCGCCATGGCAGGCGAGCTTCTGGAGTTCAAGAGCTCCGATACCGGTGAGACCGTCTTCGGCCTTGCCCAGAACCTTGACCGTGACGAGGTCGGCGCCGTTTCTGTTTGGTGCCGTCGACTCCATCAAGGAAGGCGACGAGTGCCGCACCACTGGCCGCATTATGGATATCCCCGTGAGCCGTGCCATGCTCGGCCGCGTCGTCAATCCGCTCGGCCAGCCCATCGACGGCCTGGGCGACATCGTCGCCACGCACCGTCGCCCCATCGAGTTCAAGGCTCCCGGCGTCATCGATCGTACCCCGGTGTGCGAGCCGGTTCAGACCGGTCTGCTCGCTATCGACTCCATGGTGCCTATTGGCCGCGGTCAGCGTGAGCTCATCATCGGCGACCGTAAGACCGGTAAGACCGCCATCGCCATCGACGCTATCCTCAACCAGCGCGGCAAGGGCATGGTCTGCATCTATGTCGCCATCGGCCAGAAGGCCTCCACGGTTGCCAACATCCGCGAGACCCTCGCTCAGCACGGTGCGCTCGACTACACCATCATCGTTTCGGCCACCGCTGCCGATTCCGCCCCTATGCAGTACATCGCGCCTATGGCCGGTGCCGCTATCGGCGAGTTCTTCATGTACAACGGCGAGGACGGTAAGCCCGCCAGCGAGACCAACCCCGGCGGCCACGTGCTCGTCATCTACGACGACCTGTCCAAGCAGGCTGTGGCCTACCGTCAGATGTCGCTGACGCTGCATCGTCCGCCCGGACGCGAGGCCTATCCTGGCGACATCTTCTACCTGCACTCTCGTCTGCTCGAGCGTGCCGTCAAGATGTCCAAGAAGAACGGTTACGGCTCCATGACGGCTCTTCCGATCATCGAGACCCAGGACGGCGACGTCTCGGCCTACATTCCGACCAACGTCATTTCCATTACCGATGGTCAGATCTACCTGCAGTCCGAGCTCTTCTTCCAGGGTCAGCGCCCGGCAGTCGACGTGGGCATCTCCGTGTCCCGCGTCGGTGGCGATGCGCAGACCAAGGCCATGAAGCAGGTCGCCGGCAACCTCCGTCTGGACCTCGCTTCGTACCAGGAGCTCGCCGGCTTCACGCAGTTCGGCTCCGACCTCGACGAGGCTACTCAGAAGCAGCTGACCCATGGTGCCCGCATGACCGAGCTCCTGAAGCAGCCGCGTTACAAGCCGTTTGAGGTTGGCGAGCAGATCGTTACGCTGTTCGCTGGCAACGAGGGCTTCCTGGATGACCTGGAGATCGCCGACGTGCTGCCTTTCCGTGCCGAGTTCATCGAGTACATGGACAATGGCTTTGGCTCACTGCTCGACAAGGTTCGCGCCAAGAAGATCGATGATGACACCAAGGCTGAGCTCTTGCGCGTCATCGGCGACTTCAAGCAGCAGTTTATGGCCAAGCACCATTCGGATGTTTCTGGATCAGAGGAGAACTAAGCCCTATGGCCAACCTTCGCGACATTAAGAAGCGAATCTCCTCGGTTACCACGACCAAGCAGATCACGCGCACGATGGAGATGGTCTCTACGGCCAAGATTCGTCGTGCCCTCGATCGCTCCAAGCAGGCCGAGCCCTATAAGGAGGCGCTGACCGACGTCATGTTGACGGTCGCCGGCGACGCCTCCTGTTCGGGCACCGATCCCATGCTGCAGAAGCATGAGAGCGTCAAGCATGGCCTGATTGTCGTTATTGCCTCGGACCGCGGCCTTGCCGGCGGTTTCAATACGACGGTGGAGCGCACGGCCGAAAAGCTCGCCGCTTCTTGGGCGAACGACGGCATCGAGTGCGAGATCATCGCGTGTGGGCGCAAACCGGCCACGTATTTCCGTGACCGCGCAAACGTCGTCATGCACTTTGAGGGCAACTCCTCTGAGCCCGATTTCAACCAGGCCCGCATGATCTCCTCTCATATCTGCGATGCGTATCGTGCCGGTGAGCTTGACCGTGTCGAGCTTGTCTACCACCACGCCAAGAACCGCGTGGATCAGGAGCTTCGCGTCGAGCATCTGTTGCCGCTCGACCCCGAGATGATCGCTATGGCCCACGGTCCGCGTAAGAACGAGACCGACGCCCCTAAGCGCATCTCGTCCACGTTCGAGTTCGTGCCCTCTCCCGAGCATGTTCTCGGCAAGCTTGTGCCGTCTTATATCCTGACGGTCATCTACCAGGCCCTGATCGATTCGGCGGCTGCCGAGCAGGGTGCACGCCGCAAGGCCATGCACTCCGCGACGGAAAACGCCACCGCGATCATCTCGACCCTTACCCGCACGTATAGTCGCGTGCGCCAGGCTTCGATCACGACCGAGATTAACGAGATCGTCGGCGGAGCCTCAGCATTGGAGGAACAGTAATGGCTAATAACACCGTACAGCTTGCGGTCGAGGAAGCCACCAAGAAGACGACTGCCGGTGATGGTCGCATCGTGCGAATCATCGGCCCTGTCGTCGACGTCAAGTTTGACGGTGCGGTGCCCCCGATCTACAACGCGCTCACGGTCGAGGCCGAGACCCCGATCGGTCATCTGAGCACGATCCTTGAGGTCGAGAGCCAGCTTCCGGGCGGCGTTGTCCGCACGGTCGCCATGTCCTCGACCGACGGCCTGCAGCGCGGCCTCATCGCCACCGATACCGGTGAGCCCATGAAGATGCCCGTTGGCCCCAAGACGCTCGGCCGCATTTGGAACGTCATGGGCAAGCCCGTCGACGGCAAACCCATGCCCGAGGTGGAGGAGTTCTACCCCATCCACCATGCAGCGCCCCGTTTCGACGAGCTCACCACCAAGACCGAGATCTTCGAGACCGGCATCAAGGCCGTCGACCTGCTCGAGCCCTACATCCGCGGCGGCAAGACAGGTCTGTTCGGCGGCGCCGGCGTCGGCAAGACCGTTCTGATCCAGGAGCTCATCAACAACCTCGCCCAGGAGCACGGCGGCACCTCGGTGTTCACCGGCGTCGGCGAGCGTACCCGCGAGGGCACCGACCTGTTCCTCGAGATGAGCGAGTCTGGCGTTATCGACAAGACCTGCTTGGTCTATGGTCAGATGAACGAGCCGCCCGGAGCGCGTCTGCGCATCGGTCTGGCCGGCCTTACCACCGCTGAGTATTTCCGTGATCGTGGTCAGGACGTTCTGCTGTTCATCGACAACATCTTCCGCTTCTCCCAGGCAGGTTCCGAGGTTTCCGCACTGCTGGGCCGTATGCCGTCCGCCGTTGGTTACCAGCCCACGCTGGCAACCGAGATGGGCGACCTCCAGGAGCGCATTACCTCGACCAAGACGGGCTCCATTACCTCCGTCCAGGCTGTCTACGTCCCCGCAGACGACCTGACCGACCCGGCGCCTGCCACGACGTTTACGCACCTCGATGCCACCACGGTTCTTTCGCGTAGCATTTCGTCGCTCGGCCTGTTCCCGGCTATCGACCCGCTCGCGTCTTCCTCCGACGCTCTCGATCCCTCGATCGTCGGCGAGGAGCACTACCGTGTCGCCGTCAAGGTCCAGGAGCTCCTGCAGGAGTACTCCGACCTTCAGGACATCATCGCCATTCTGGGTATGGACGAGCTGTCCGAGGAGCAGCGCCTTACGGTCAACCGTGCCCGTAAGATCCAGCAGTTCCTCTCGCAGTCCTTCCACGTCGCCGAGAAGTTCACCGGCAACCCCGGTGTCTACGTCCGCGTCGAGGATACCGTCCGCTCCTTCGCCGAGATTGTCGACGGCAAGGCCGATGACCTGCCCGAGCAGGCTTTCCGCTATGCTTCCACGATTGAGGACGTGCGCGAGCGCGCCCGCAAGATGGGGGAGAAGTAGGTTATGCGTATCCGCATCGTGTGCCCCGTGAGCTGCGCCTATGAGGGCGACGCTGCGTTTGTGTCGATTCCGTCCACGGATGGCGAGTTTGGCGTTCTGCCTGCTCACTCCAGCGAGATCTGCACGATCGACCGCGGTTACGTTCGCGTTTCCGATAAGGCCATGGGCACTGTCGACCACACGTTTGCCGTGGCCGGCGGCTATGCCCAGGTTGCGGACGATGTCGTGACCGTTCTCGCCGAGCGCGCTTGCGATTTGGCGACCGTCGATGCCGACAAGCTTAAAGCTGATATTCAAGGTTTTGAAGAGAAGCTGGGTAATTTGTCGGAGGATGATGCACGCCGCGCCTACCTCTATAATGAAATCGCATGGTGTAAGCTCAAGCTTGCCCAATAGTCAAACGATTTAGCGTTCGACCATTTGCGAACACATCATGCCCGGGATGGCCCAGCCACCCCGGGCATGCTTTTTGAAAGGGTAGACCTTGGATATTATCCGCGTTGAGGGTGGCCACGCCATCGGAGGCTCCGTGCCCGTTTCGGGCGCCAAGAACTCCGCGCTCAAACTCATGGCGGCAACGCTTCTGGCGCCGGGCAAGACGACGCTGCAGAACGTGCCCGATATTTCCGATGTCCACGTGATGGGCAAGGTGCTCAAAGGCATGGGCGCTACGATCGATGTTCTCGACGAGCACACGCTCGAGATTGATACCTCTCAGGTCGATTCATGGGAGGCCCCCTACGAGCTCGTTGCCAAGATGCGCGCTTCCACCGCCGTCATGGGACCCCTGCTGGGCCGCTTCCATCGCGCCAAAATTGCCATGCCGGGCGGCTGCAACCTGGGTGCTCGCAAGATCGATATGCACATTCTTGGTCTTGAGGCCCTGGGCGTTGAGTTCGATACCGCCCACGGTTACATCAACGCTAATGCGCCCCAAGGTCTGCGCGGTACCACCGTCACGCTCGAGTTCGCCAGCGTCGGTGCGACCGAGAACCTCATCATGGCCTCTGTGCGCGCACAGGGCACCACGGTTATCGACAATGCCGCCCGCGAGCCCGAGATCGTCGATCTCGCCAACATGCTCAACGAGATGGGCGCTAAGATTGTCGGCGCCGGTACGCCTGTCGTGACCATCGAGGGCGTGGAAGAGCTGCATCCTGTTACCCATCGCGTAGTGGGCGACCGAATCGAGGCTGGTACCTTTATCGTTGCCGGTGCGTTGATGGCCGACGATCGCGGTGTCGACGTCACGGGTTTTTGCCCCATTCACTTGGGCATGGTGCTCAAGAAGATGGAGCTCATGGGTATCGACTGCGAGCGCGTCGAGGATGGCGTCCATGTGAACCGTGCCGAGCGTATCAAGCCGGTCGACATCCAGACGCTTCCGTTCCCCGGCTTCCCGACGGACATGCAGGCACAGATTATGGTACTCTCCGCCCTTGCCGACGGCAGTTCCGTTATTACCGAGAACATCTTCGAGAATCGCTTTATGTTTGCCTCTGAGCTGGTGCGCATGGGTGCCGACATTCGTATCGAGAGTCATCATGCCATGATTCATGGCGTCAAGGGCTTCTCGGGCGCACAGGTTACCTCGCCCGATCTGCGTGGCGGAGCGGCCCTCGTCGTAGCGGGCTTGATCGCCGACGGGACGACCGAGGTTTCGGCCATCCATCACATCAAGCGCGGCTACGAGCAGTTTGTCGAAAAGCTGCAGGCGCTCGGCGCGCATGTCGAGCATGCTACCGTCCCCGATCCCGCCATCTACTAATACAGGTTGCCTATGTTTAATAAAAAGCCCCTCGCGGATACCACCGCCCGAAGACCCTCAACTGGTGCACAGGCCAAGATCTACAGTCGCGATAACGTGGCTCGCTATTCCGAGCGCGCTCGCCAACGTCGTCGTAGCCACACGATTCGTCACGTCGCGCTCATTGTCGTGCTTGGCGTGCTGCTGAGTGCCACTACCGCTGCCGGCCTGTGGTTTGCCACCATTATGGGCAAGCTCGGCGATTCTAATGTCATTACCGACAATCTGCGTCGGGTTCTGGTTGACACCGATGAGGCTAAGGATCCGTTCTACGTGCTGCTTCTTGGCACTGACGGCCGTCCGGGCGAGGATACGTATCGTGCCGACTCGATTATCCTGGCACGCATCGACCCCACGCAAAAGCAGGCGACGCTCATTTCCGTTCCGCGCGACACCAAGGTCGAGTACAAGGGTGAGACCATGAAGATCAACGCCTGCCATACCGTTGGCGGCGCCGAGGCCATGGTCGAGGCGGTCAACGAGCTGTGCGGTGTTCAGATTTCCCACTATGCCGAGGTCAGCTTCGACGGTATGCAGGCGCTGATTGATTCGGTTGGCGGTATCGACATTAACGCAACCGATGATGTTGACGACCCCGAGCACCTGGATATTAAGATTACCGCTGGCCAGCAGCATATGGACGGTGCCACCGCCCTTACCTATGCCCGCTGCCGCTACACCTATGCCGACGGCGATTACACGCGCATGCGCCACCAGCGTCAGGTGCTTGGCGCCCTTGCCAACCAGATTCTCAATAACTTCGATGCCACGAAGATCTTTGGCCTGGTTAATTCGCTGTCCGATATGCTCGTAACCGATATGAGCGTTCAGGATATCGTGGCTACGGTCAATGCCATGCGCGGTATGGATGTCGACGGTATCTACTCGGCCAACCTGCCCTCGTACGCCGACGACAGCACCATGATCGACGGTGTGAGCTACGTCTTTGTCTACGAGGACGAGCTCAAGGAAATGATGGGCGGCATGGGCATCAACTCCATCGAGGCACTGCGCGGCAACCGTCTCATGCTGCGCGGCATCGGCCTGACCGACCGTGAGCTGAACATCCTCGGCATCAAGCACGCAGGCGAATAAGCACAGGAGGTGCGCGAAAATGACAACTGTACAGGCAGGACTTACCTATTATAAACAACTAAACGAGCAGATCCGCGCAGCGCAGGACAGCGAGATCACGGTTGAGAACGTGATCGGCCAGCGCTACATCGGCTGCGGCTCCACCGACCGCAAGATCACCGTGCACGGCACGGCAGGCAACGGTCTCGGCCAGTATCTGAACGGCTCCACCATTGAGGTCTTCGGCAACGCGCAGG
>ENA-OQKJ01000190-OQKJ01000190.1-human-gut-metagenome-genome-assembly--contig:-NODE-190-length-15588-cov-2.284005_pt1 | contig 15588 bp, 10 predicted proteins | sample MGYA00242647_ERZ504795 | MGnify/ENA primary metagenome ERZ504795 (study PRJEB26092, sample SAMD00036398) | human gut metagenome | host: Homo sapiens | study: EMG produced TPA metagenomics assembly of...
GAGTCCTTCCGCGTTATGCTGAAGGAACTGCAGTCTCTGGGTATGGACGTGATCGTGCAGGATAAGGACGGCAACGAGATCGATATGCGCCAGAACTTCGACGACGAAGAGACCGGCTTTGATATGCGTGATGTTGCCGGTACCGAGACTGTGGTGCAGGAGAGCGAACTGACTGATTACAACATCAAGGACGCCGATGCAGGTTTCGATGATCCTTCTGTGCTGGAGGACGATAACTCCGGTGCCGAGGCTCCGGCTGCTTCTGACGAAGTAGATTTCTGATTTGGATACACAACACAGCCTTCCCCTTTGGCCGCGTGCTGCGGCAGGGGAGAAGCGCCTGTGATCCTATAACAGAAAAGCCGCCTGTATCATCGAAACAACTAGAGATTAAGAAAGGGTTCGTTTCATGGAAAACAACGTTTTCGATTCCATTAAAATCGGCCTTGCCTCCCCGGAGCAGATCCGCGCTTGGAGCTACGGCGAGGTCAAAAAGCCCGAAACCATCAACTACCGCACCCTGAAGCCGGAGCGTGACGGCCTGTACTGCGAGCGCATTTTTGGACCTACCAAGGACTGGGAGTGCCACTGCGGTAAGTACAAGCGCATCCGCTACAAGGGCAAGGTGTGTGATCGCTGCGGCGTCGAGGTCACCAAGGCCAAGGTCCGCCGTGAGCGTATGGGCCACATCGAGCTGGCCGCTCCTGTGAGCCACATCTGGTACTTCAAGGGCATCCCCAGCCGCATCGGCCTGATGCTGGACATCAGCCCCCGCCTGCTGGAAAAGGTGCTGTACTTTGCAAGCTATATCGTCACCGATCCCGGTCTGACCCCGCTGGATAAAAAGCAGCTGCTGACCGAGAAGGAATACCGCGAAATGTGCGAGCGCTACGGCGACGAGTTCGAGGCTGCCATGGGTGCCGAGGCTGTCCAGACCCTGCTGAAGGAGATCGATCTGGATCAGCTGAGCGCTGAGCTGACCGCCGAGGTGGAGAAGTCCTCCGGCCAGAAGCGCGTGCGCATCCTCAAGCGTCTGGAGGTTGTTGAGGCTTTCCGCATCTCCGGCAACCGTCCCGAGTGGATGGTCATGGACGTGCTGCCCGTGCTGCCGCCTGACCTGCGCCCCATGGTTCAGCTGGACGGCGGCCGCTTCGCCACCTCCGACCTGAACGATCTGTACCGCCGCGTCATCAACCGCAACAACCGTCTGCGCCGCCTGCTGGAGCTGGGCGCTCCCGACATCATCGTGCGCAACGAGAAGCGGATGCTGCAGGAGGCTGTGGACAGCCTGATCGACAACGGCCGCCGCGGCCGTCCGGTCACCGGCCCCAACAATCGTGCACTGAAGAGCCTTTCCGATCTGCTGAAGGGCAAGCAGGGCCGCTTCCGTCAGAACCTGCTGGGCAAGCGTGTTGACTACTCCGGCCGTTCCGTTATCGTCGTCGGCCCTGAGCTGAAGATGGATCAGTGCGGTCTGCCCAAGGAGATGGCTCTGGAGCTGTTCAAGCCCTTCGTGATGAAGGATCTGGTCGAGAAGGGTGTTGCCAACAACATCAAGTCTGCCCGTAAGATGGTCGAGCGTGCAAAGCCCGAGGTCTGGGACAGCCTGGAGACCGTGATCAAGGGCCACCCGGTCCTGCTGAACCGTGCACCTACCCTGCACCGTCTGGGCATTCAGGCCTTCAACCCTGTGCTGGTCGAGGGCCGTGCCATCAAGCTGCACCCCCTGGCATGTACCGCATTCAACGCCGACTTCGACGGTGACCAGATGGCAGTTCATCTGCCCCTGGGCGAGGATGCCTGCCGCGAGGCCAAGATGCTGATGCTGGCTTCCGGCAACCTGCTGAAGCCCTCTGACGGCGCACCTGTTACCGTTCCTACTCAGGATATGATCCTGGGCAGCTACTACCTGACCACTGTTCGTGAGAACGAAGAGGGCGCAGGCAAGGTGTTCCGCGATGAGAACGAGGCCCTGATGGCTTACGCTGAGCACATCGTCACCCTGCACGCACCCATCAAGGTGCGCCGCACCATGGTCATCGACGGCGTGGAGCGCACCGGTCTGGTGGATGCCACCGCCGGCCGCATCATCTTCAACAATCCTATTCCCCAGAACCTGGGCTATGTGGATCGTACCGATTCCGAGCACTGGCTGGAGTACGAGGTCAGCTTCCGCGTGACCAAAAAGACCCTGCCCGAGATCATCTCCCGCTGCATGACCCGCAATGGCACCCGCAAGTGTGCCAAGATGCTGGATGCCATCAAGGCACAGGGCTATAAGTACTCCACCCTGTCTGCTATCTCCGTGGCTGTGTGCGACGCTGTGATCCCGCCCCAGAAGCAGGAGCTGATCGCCGAGGCCGATAAGGAGATCGCCAAGGTCGGCAAGCTGTTCAACCGTGGTCTGATCTCGGATAACGAGCGTTACAACAAGACCATCGATATCTGGCAGAAGACCACCGATAAGGTCTCTAAGGCTCTGGCAGACAACCTGCCCAAGGACAACGAGATCTATATGATGGCAGACTCCGGTGCTCGTGGTTCTATGAACCAGATCAAGCAGCTGGCCGGTATGCGCGGCCTGCTGGCAAACACCGCCGGTAAGACCATCGAGATGCCCATTCGTGCGAACTACCGCGAAGGTCTGAATATCCTGGAATACTTCGTTTCCGCTCGTGGCGCTCGTAAGGGTCTGGCCGATACCGCTCTGCGTACCGCTGACTCCGGCTACCTGACCCGTCGAAATGGTTCGATGTACTCTCAGGAAGTCATCGTCCGCGAGATCGACTGCGGCACCACCGACGGCCTGTGGGTCTCCGAGATCCACGAGGGCAAGGAGAAGATCGAGAGCTTCCGTGAGCGTATCATCGGCCGTTATGCCGTGGGCGATGTCCTCGACCCCGTCACCGGCAAGGTCATCGTTCCCGAAGGCAAGATGATCGACCTCTACGATGCAAACGACATCGAGGCCGCAGGCATCACCAAGCTGAAGATCCGCAGCCTGCTGACCTGCCGCGCCAAGATCGGCGTCTGCGCACACTGCTACGGCAGCGATATGGCAAACGGTGAGCCCGTCCAGCTGGGCGAGTCCATCGGCGTCATCGCCGCAGAGTCCATCGGCGAGCCCGGTACTCAGCTGACCATGCGTACCTTCCATACCGGCGGTATCGCATCTGCCGAGGATATTACACAGGGTCTGCCCCGTGTTGAGGAGCTGTTCGAGAGCCGCCGTCCTAAGAGCATGGCCATCATGAGCGAGATCTCCGGTGTGGTCTCTCAGGACGACACCAAGAAGAACGTGGTCATCAAGGTCACCGGCAAGGACGAGAACGGTGCTGAGGAAGTCAAGAGCTACTCCATCCCGTTCACGCAGCATTCCCGCGTGATGCCCGGCGACCGTGTGGAGAAGGGCGACATCATCACCCGCGAGGGCGTGCTGTACCCGCAGGATATTCTGGCCATCAAGGGTCTGGAGGACGTGCAGAACTATCTGATCAACGAGGTCCAGAAGGTCTACCGTCTGCAGGGCGTTGAGATCAACGATAAGCATATCGAGGTCATCGTCCGTCAGATGTGCCGCAAGGTGCGCGTGACCGACTCCGGCTCCTCCAACCTGATCGGTGGTGCTCTGGCAAGCCGTCTGGAAGTGGAGAACATCAATGCAGATCTGCAGAAGCGCATTGATGCAGGCGAAGAGGGTCTGAAGCTGGTGGAGTACCAGCAGGTGCTGCTGGGCATCACTAAGGCTGCTCTGGCCAACGATTCCTTCCTGTCTGCTGCATCCTTCCAGGAGACCACCCGCGTGCTGACCGAGGCTGCCATCAAGGGCAAGGTCGACCCGCTGTCCGGTCTGAAGGAGAACGTCATCATCGGTAAGCTGATCCCCGCCGGTACCGGTCTGCCGGAGGTGCGTGAGGATCTGAAGAACCGTGAGGCTGAGCGCGATGCCGAGATCGCAGCCGAGCTGGCTGCCTCCGCACAGTAAGCGCGGCATCTGTCAGGATCTGATCCGTTAAACAAAACCGCTCCGTGGGCGAAAGCCTGCGGAGCGGCTTTTGCGTGCATAAAGCAGCGCAGCAGGGGAGGGAAAATGCATTTATTCTGCCAAAAACTGTCTGAAAGAAAAAATCTGGAATAAATACAAAAAAATTTGCAAAAACTGTTGACATCCGGCCGCAAAGCGGGTATTATATAACTGTTGCGCGTCCCTCATGGGGATAGTGTGGCAAAAAAGTCGGAAAATCTTCCGATGTTCATCATTAAGAAAGGAGAAACAAAATGCCTACTTTTAACCAGCTTGTACGCAAAGGCCGTGAGGTCCTGACTACCAAGAGCACCGCTCCCGCTCTGCAGAAGACTTATAACTCTCAGAAGAAGCAGTACTCTGATCTGAGCAGCCCCCAGAAGCGTGGTGTCTGCACTGCAGTTCGTACCATGACCCCCAAGAAGCCTAACTCTGCTCTGCGTAAGGTTGCTCGTGTCCGCCTCACGAATGGTATCGAGGTCACCTCTTACATTCCCGGTATCGGCCATAACCTGCAGGAGCACTCCGTCGTGCTGATCCGTGGCGGCCGTGTTAAGGACCTGCCCGGTGTGCGTTATCACATCATCCGTGGTACCCTGGATACTCAGGGTGTGGCAGGCCGTAATCAGGCCCGCTCCAAGTACGGCGCAAAGCGTCCTAAGGCCGGTGCTGCAAAGAAGTAATTGAGGACAACCGCCATAAACGGCTTTCCTTTATATAAATAACAAGTCCGCTTAAAAGCGGAGGGTAACGGTTTATGTAAGGTTAGCTCTTTGTGACACAACGGGAGTTTTTATTACTTTCGAGTACCGATGATATCATTCTGTGAAGGAGGGAAGAAAGATGCCTAGAAGAGGTAACATTGCTAAGCGCGATGTCTTAGCTGATCCTATTTACAATTCCAAGATGGTCACCCGTCTGGTCAACAGCGTGATGCTGGATGGCAAGAAGGGCGTCGCTCAGAAGATCGTTTATGAGGCATTCTCCATGATTCAGGAGAAGACCGGCAACGATCCTCTGGAGACTTTCGAGAAGGCGATGGAGAACATCATGCCCAGCCTCGAGTGCAAGACCCGCCGTGTGGGTGGCGCAAACTACCAGGTTCCCCTGGAAGTCAGCCCCGCTCGCCGCGAGACCCTGGGTCTGCGCTGGCTGACTGCTTACAGCCGCAGCCGTGGTGAGAAGACCATGGCACAGCGTCTGGCTGCTGAGATCATGGATGCTGCCAACAACACTGGTAACGCCGTGAAGAAGCGCGAGGATACCCATAAGATGGCCGAGGCCAACAAGGCTTTCGCTCATTTCCGTTATTGATCTGTTCTGTAGGAGGTTAATTTCATGGCTACACCCAGAGAAGTTTCTCTTCAGATGACGAGAAATATCGGCATTATGGCCCACATTGATGCTGGTAAGACGACTACCACCGAGCGTATTCTGTACTACACCGGCATCAACCACAAGATCGGCGAAGTCCACGATGGCGGTGCCACCATGGACTGGATGGTTCAGGAGCAGGAGCGTGGTATTACCATCACCTCCGCAGCAACCACCTGCTACTGGTCTCATTCTGAGACCCAGAAGGATCCGGTTGCGTTCAAGAAGAACCGTCACCGCATCAACATCATCGACACTCCGGGCCACGTGGACTTTACTGTTGAGGTCCAGCGTTCCCTGCGCGTCCTGGACGGTTCTGTGACCGTTCTGGCTGCTAAGGGCGGTGTCGAGCCTCAGTCTGAGACCGTCTGGCGTCAGGCTGATGAGTACAAAGTCCCCCGTATGGTGTACGTCAACAAGATGGACACCATGGGTGCTGACTTCTTCCGCTGCATCAAGATGCTGCACGATCGTCTGCACGCCAACGGCGTGGCCATCCAGCTGCCTATCGGTCAGGAGGATACCTTCCGCGGTATCGTTGACCTGGTCGATATGAACGCTGAGGTCTACTACGACGATATGGGCAACGATATGCGCACCGAGGAGATCCCCGAGGATATGCGCGAGCAGGCTGAGGAGTATCGCAACATCCTCGTTGAGGCTGTTGCTGAGAACGACGAGGCTCTGATGGAGAAGTACCTCGAGGGTGAGGAGATCACCCGTGAGGAACTGAAGGCTGCTATCCGCAAAGAGACCATTGCGAACACTCTGGTCCCCGTTGTCTGTGGTTCTTCCTACAAGAACCGCGGCGTGCAGAAGCTGCTGGACGCTATCGTTGACTATATGCCCGCACCTACCGATGTCGAGGACATCAAGGGTGTGAATCCTGAGACCGAAGAGCAGGAGACCCGTCCGTCTTCCGACGACGCTCCCTTCGCAGCTCTGGCCTTCAAGATCGCTACCGACCCCTTCGTTGGTAAGCTGGCATACTTCCGTGTCTACTCCGGTAAGGTTGAGGCAGGTACTACTGTCTACAACTCCGTGAAGGACAACAAGGAGCGTATGGGCCGCATCCTGCAGATGCACTCCAACCACCGCAAGGATATCGACTGCTGCTATGCAGGTGATATTGCTGCTGTTGTCGGTCTGAAGAACACCACCACTGGTGATACTCTGTGTGATGAGAATCATCCCATCATTCTGGAGTCCATGAAGTTCCCCGAGCCCGTTATCCGCGTTGCTATCGAGCCTAAGACCAAGGCTGGTAACGAGAAGATGGGCATCGCGCTGGCAAAGCTGGCCGAAGAGGATCCGACCTTCAAGACCTACACCGATGAAGAGACCGGCCAGACCATTATTGCTGGTATGGGCGAGCTGCACCTGGAGATCATCGTTGACCGTCTGCTGCGCGAGTTCAAGGTTGAGGCAAACGTGGGCGCACCCCAGGTTGCTTACCGTGAGACCATCCGCAAGGAGGCCAACCAGGAGACCAAGTACGCACGTCAGTCCGGTGGTAAGGGCCAGTACGGTCACGTTAAGATCAAGATCGAGCCCAACGAGCCCGGCAAGGGTTACGAGTTCGTCAACGCTATCGTTGGCGGCGCTATCCCGAAGGAATACATCCCTGCTATCGACAACGGTATTCAGGGTGCTATGAAGGCTGGCGTTCTGGCAGGCTATCCTGTTGTTGATGTTAAGGTCACCCTGTGGGATGGTTCTTATCATGAGGTCGACTCCTCTGAAATGGCCTTCTCCATCGCTGGCTCTATGGCATTCAAGGATGCTATGCGCAAGGCTGATCCTATCATCACCGAGCCCATCATGAAGGTTGCTGTTATCGTTCCTGATGAATATCTGGGCGATGTTATCGGTGACCTGAACGCTCGCCGTGGTCAGATCCAGGGCATGGAGGCTATGGCCGGTACCCAGCGTGTCAACGCATTTGTGCCTCTGGCTCAGATGTTCGGCTACGCTACCGACCTGCGTTCCAAGACTCAGGGTCGTGGCCAGTATGTTATGGAGCCCTCTCACTACGAGCCGGTTCCCAAGAACATTGCTGACCAGATCATTGCTGGCCGTACCAAGGGCTAAGCGCTGAAAAGCATAAGAATTTTGCCGGGGTAGTGTAACTCCGGCAAAATTTCCTGTAAAAGCACTTGATTTTACAGGGCAAATTTAGTAGAATAGCCTTGCAGTGCAATGTCTGCATTTTGCAGGGTTGTTGTAACCAATATCAAAACCTAAATTAAGGGAGGATATTCCAATGGCTGAAAAGGCAAAGTTCGACCGTTCTAAGCCGCATGTTAACATCGGCACCATCGGTCACGTTGACCACGGCAAGACCACTCTGACCGCTGCTATCACCAAGTACCTGGCTCTGAAGGGTGATGCAGAGTTCATGGACTACGCTAACATCGATAAGGCTCCTGAGGAGCGTGCTCGTGGTATCACGATCAACTCCGCTCACGTTGAGTACCAGACCGAGAAGCGTCACTACGCTCACGTTGACTGCCCGGGCCATGCTGACTACGTTAAGAACATGATCACTGGTGCTGCTCAGATGGACGGCGCTATTCTGGTCGTTGCTGCTACCGATGGTCCCATGCCCCAGACCCGTGAGCACATCCTGCTGGCTCGTCAGGTCGGCGTGCCCTATATCGTTGTGTTCATGAACAAGTGCGATATGGTCGACGACGAGGAGCTGCTGGATCTGGTCGAGATGGAGATCCGTGAGCTGCTGAGCGAGTACGACTTCCCGGGCGATGACACCCCGATCATTCGTGGTTCCGCTCTGAAGGCTCTGGAGGCTCCCAACGATCCTGAGGATCCCGCTTACGCTTGCATCAAGGAGCTGATGGACGCTGTTGACTCCTACATCCCCAACCCGGATCGTGAGGAGGACAAGCCCTTCCTGATGCCCATCGAGGATGTCATGACCATTTCTGGCCGTGGTACCGTTGCTACCGGTCGTGTTGAGCGTGGTATGGCCAAGGTTGGCGATGCTATGGAGATCGTCGGCATCAAGCCCGACCGTCTGAACACCACCATCACCGGTCTGGAGATGTTCCGTAAGTCTCTGGACTTCGCTGAGGCTGGCGATAACATCGGCGCTCTGCTGCGTGGTGTTGATCGTTCCCAGATCGAGCGTGGCCAGGTTCTGGCTAAGCCCGGTTCTGTGCACCCCCACAACGTCTTTGAGGCTCAGGTCTACGTCCTGACCAAGGACGAAGGCGGTCGTCACACTCCCTTCTTCTCCAACTATCGTCCTCAGTTCTACTTCCGTACCACTGACGTGACCGGCATCATCACCCTGCCCGAAGGCACCGAGATGTGTATGCCCGGCGATAACGTCATGATGCACGTTGAGCTGCTGACCCCCGTTGCTATGGAAGAGGGCCTGCGTTTCGCTATCCGTGAGGGTGGCCGTACCGTTGGTTCCGGCGTTGTTGGCAAGATCATTGAGTGATTTTGTCCTTGAACGTAAGTTCCAAGGCTAATTAGCAATTTATAAAGACCTTCCCGTTCCGGAGAGCGGGAAGGTCTTTTTGTTTGTTTATGGCAGCTACAAACGGCTTTGTTTCACAGCTCCTTTACCGGGTCAGGGTGTTATAGCAGTCTGCAAAGGCCTGCAGAAAGACGGTCACTTCCTCTTCTGTGGTAATGTGGCTCAGGCTGATGCGCCAGGAGGAAAGGGCGTTGCGCCGGTCTTGACTGACTGCAAGCACTGCGCGGGAAGGCAACCCATCGGACGAACAGGCGGATTTGACCGAGACGCATACCCCGCGTGTGTCCAACTCCCGCTGGAACACGGTACCCTTTACGCCCTGCACGCTCAGGTTCAGGATATGCGGCACAGCGTTTGCCGGGCTGTTGATGCGTACTTTTGGATAGCGGGAAAGCTCTGCGCGCAGCCGGTCGCTCAGGCTGCGCACAGTTGCGGCGCGGGCTGGCAGCTCCGCAGTAGCCTTTTCCAAAGCCAGCGCCAGCGAGCAGGCAAGGGCTACGGTAGGTGTGCCGCTGCGGTAGGGGGTAGTGCTCTCTCCGCCGTGGATGAGGGGCGGCAGTGCCAACCCCAGCCGCTTTACCAGCACACCGATGCCGTTGAGCCCGTAAAACTTATGGGCTGTCAGGCTCATGGTGTCCATGCCCTCAAACTGCACAGGAATTTTCCCCACAGCCTGCGTGGCGTCCACATGGAAATGGCAGTTGGGGTATGCCTTTAAAAGCTCTGCAATCTCTGCAATGGGCTGTACTACACCCAACTCGCTGTCCACAGCGGTCACAGCAACCAGAACGGTGTCCGGGCGCAGCCGCTGTTTCAGGTCAGCGAGGTCCACCGTGCCGTCCGGCAGGATGTCCAGCAGCTCCACCTCGTACCCCTGCTTTTGCAGCGCCTCCAGACTGCCGCTGACGGACGAATGCTCCAGCGGAGTAGAGAGGATGTGCCTGTCTGCTGCACCTCCCAGCGCTGCCAACCCCTTTACGGCAAGGTTGTTGGCTTCGCTTGCACCGGAGGTATAGATGATGCCCGCAGGCGGTGCGCCCAGACAGCGGGCAATGCTGCCGGTCGCCTCGTTTATAGCAGCCTTTGCGGTAGTGCCTGCCTGATGGTGGGCGTTGGCGTTGCCCGGGTAGCGCCGCTCAGCTTCGCAGAAGCATTGCAGCACCTCCTCGTCCACAGGGGTGTTGGCAGAGTAATCCAGATAGAGCATAAAGCCTCCTGTAATATCAACACATTATAATGGTAGGAAATAGAACAGGCTCTATTATAGGGCATTCCGTCCAAAAGCGCAACCCCCGCAGCCCACGGCGCAGTGTAACCGGCAAGAAAAAGCTGTCAACACCTTGCTGGAAAGCCCAAAATCTGCTATACTTAACAAAAAGGCCGCAGCGTTGCTGCTGCCTTGCCGGAGCGGTTCCGGTTGTTGGAAAGAACACAAAAAGAAGGGGAGGAGCACAATGTTCAAGCGTGAGCGACTGCATAGTGGTTTCTTTCCCATTTTTGTGTGGAGGTCTTGTTCCTGAAATTCAGAGGCACTGCTGTTTCAACGGCAATGCCTCTTTTTTTGGGAATAACAGGATAGGAGGTTTTCTATGAGCGAAAAGATCGATTACTCCAAGGGCGTATACGATGCCAAAAAGTTGGGCACCGGCAGAATGTTTATTCTGGGTGTGCAGCATATGTTTGCCATGTTTGGCGCAACGGTTCTGGTGCCGCTGCTCACCGGCCTGAGCGTTTCCACCACTCTGCTGTGTGCCGGTCTGGGCACGCTGCTGTTCCACCTCATCACCAAAAAGAGGTCCCGGCATTCCTCGGCTCCTCCTTTGCATATCTGGGCGGCTTCTCCATCGTGGCTCCCATGCTGGCTGATGCCGATGGCAACCTGACCGTTGCCAACACCAAGATGCTGCCCTATGCCTGCGCTGCCATTGCATTCTCGGGTTTGGTCTATCTGGTGGCCAGCCTGCTGATCTCCACCTTTGGCATCCGCCGCATCATGAAGTTCTTCCCGCCGGTGGTCACCGGCCCCATCATTATCTCCATCGGTCTGATCCTTGCTCCCTCTGCTATCACCAACTGCCAGTCCAACTGGCTGCTGGCCTTTGTGGCACTGGGCACTGTCATCGTGTGCAACATCTGGGGCAAGGGCATGGTCAAGATCCTGCCCATCCTCATCGGTGTGCTGGTCTCCTACGCAGTGGCACTGGTCACCGGCGCAGTGGATTTCCAGAAGATCTCCGAGGCCGCTTGGCTGGGCATCCCCCTGCACAAAGAGGCTATGGGTCTGTTTGCCATTGACGGCAGCCCGGAGTTCATCAGTGCGCTGTTCACCATTATCCCCATCGCACTGGCTACCATGATGGAGCACGTTGGCGACATCGCTGCCATCAGCGCCACCGTCGGCCACAACTACATCAATGACCCCGGCCTGAACCGCACCCTGATGGGCGATGGTCTGGCCACCACCATGGCTGGTCTGCTGGGCGGCCCCGCCAACACCACCTACGGCGAGAACACCGGCGTGCTGGCACTGAGCAAGATCTACGACCCGCTGGTCATCCGCATTGCCGCTGTGCTGGCTATCATCCTGAGCTTCAGCCCCAAGTTTGAGGCCGTCATCAACACCATCCCCACCGGCATCATCGGCGGTATCAGCTTTGTGCTGTACGGAATGATTTCCGCTATCGGTGTGCGCAACGTGGTGGAGAACCGCGTGGACTTCACCAACAGCCGCAACCTGATCGTTGCCGCCGTCATTCTGGTGTGCGCACTGGGCTTCAACTCTGTGGGCGGCGTTGGCTTTACCGTTGGCAGTGTCACCATCAACCTGTCCGGTCTGGCTGTGGCTGCGATTGCAGGCATTCTGCTCAACGCCATCCTGCCCGGCAATGACTACGAGTTTGACGCTACCGCCGGTTCTGATGCTGCTACCAGCGGCAACCTGCAGGTCTGATTCCGGTAATGCGTCCAGTTTTCCATAAGGAAATTTGGGCATCCTGCCAGATTTTGATAAATAGGAATAATTCTTAAAAATATACTTGACTAACTAGGAATTATTCGCTATAATAGAGCCATGGAAAGGGAAGTACACAAAGCCCCCTTCCATGGCTCTTTCTATACCCGGCAGCACGGCTGCCCAGCATAGAAGCAACAGGCGGGTGGTTTCCGTCCTGTATCATTTTTAACAGATCGAATGGAGGTAAATTCTTATGAAGAAATACGTTTGCACCGTTTGTGGCTATATCGCTGAGGGTGAGATCCCCGCTCAGTGCCCCGTTTGCAAGGCTCCCGCTTCCGCTTTTGTAGAGAAGACCGGCAACACCTACGTCACCGAGCATGTTGTTGGCATCGGCAAGGCAGAGGGCGTGCCGCAGGAGATCGTTGACGGTCTGCGCGCAAACTTCGAGGGCGAGTGCAGCGAGGTCGGCATGTATCTGGCTATGGCTCGCGTGGCAGAGCGTGAGGGCTACCCCGAGATCGCCGAGGCCTACAAGCGTTATGCTTACGAAGAGGCTGACCACGCATCCCGCTTTGCAGAGCTGCTGGGCGAGGTCGTGACCGACAGCACCAAGAAGAACCTGATGATGCGTGCCGAGGCCGAGTGCGGTGCCTGCGCCGGTAAGATGGATCTGGCCAAGAAGGCTAAGGCGCTGAATCTGGACGCCATCCACGATACCGTTCACGAGATGGCAAAGGATGAAGCCCGTCACGGCCGTGGCTTCGAGGGCCTGCTGAAGCGCTACTTCAACACCGAAGTCTGATAAGGATTCCCCGGTTATCTATTCTGCCCGCTGCAAGGATATTCCGCCTTGCAGCGGGCTTTTTGCATTCTAATTGCGGCAACGGCTTTTGGGGAAAAATGGAGCACCGGAGCGTCCGCAGACGCTCCGGTGCTCTAAAATAAAAAAGAATCTTTCCTCTGAAGATGCGCAAAGCGAACGCGGCGCGCATTCAAAATCGTCCCGCTACAAAAGAGGCAGCTGCGCAGATTTTTGCGCAGCTGCCTCTTGCATTTTGTGGTGGCTGATACCCTTTACTGGATACCGGTAACGGGGTAATCCTGTGCCTCCACGGCCTTTTTCAGCACCTCATCGTCCACCTCTGCGTTCAGGGTAACGATGGCAGTACCGGCTTCGTGGCTGACAACAGCCTCGTCCACCTGCGGCAGAGCCTCCAGCGCTTTCTTGACGCGGGCTTCACAGTGGGGGCACATCATGCCTTCTACGGTCAGGGTCTTTTTCATAGCGGTCTCCTCCTTTTGAGTTGTATCTTCCTCCGCTGCGGGCTGCACAAGGGCAGCGGGCAGGGCAGGGACGTGTTTGGGCGGGTGGTCACGCTTTGCGCTGTGCAGGTCAAACAGGTTCAGTCGCAAGGCGTTGCTCACCACGCAGAAGCTAGAAAGGCTCATGGCAGCTGCGCCGAACATGGGGTTCAGCGTCAGCCCCAAGGGAATGAACACACCGGCTGCCAGCGGGATACCGATGATGTTGTAGATAAACGCCCAGAACAGGTTTTCGTGGATGTTGCGCAGGGAAGCGCGGCTCAGCCGGATGGCGGCGGGCACGTCCGAAAGCTTGGAGTTCATCAGCACTACGTCCGCAGCGTCAATGGCTACGTCCGTGCCTGCGCCGATGGCAATGCCGGTGTCGGCGCGGGTCAGGGCAGGGGCGTCGTTGATGCCGTCACCTACCATGGCTACCTTACCGTACTTTTGCAGCTGCCGGATGACGGCCTCTTTGCCCTCCGGCAGTACCCCGGCAATCACCTCGTCCACACCGGCCTGCCGGCCAATGGCTTCGGCGGTGCGCTGGTTGTCGCCGGTCAGCATCACCACGCGGATGCCCATATTCCGCAGCTCCCGGATGGCCTGCGGGCTATCCTCCTTGATGGTATCAGCTACCGCGATAACGCCCAGCAGACGACCTGCGCCGCCAAAGAACAGGGGCGTCTTACCCTGCGCAGCCAGTGCGGCAGACTGCGTTTGCAGCGCAGCAGGGATAGCGACCTTTGTGCTAATAAATGCAGCGCTGCCGCCAAAGATCTCCTTACCCTCCAGCTTGGCGGTAAGGCCGTTGCCCGGCAGGGCAGTAAAATCGGTAACAGAGGGCAGCTCCAGCTGCTTTTCCTCCGCATAGGCCAGCACTGCCCGCGCCAGTGGGTGCTCACTGCGGCCCTCCAGCGCGGCTGCCAGCGTGAGCAGCTCGGTCTCGGTCACGCCCACAGCGGGCAGAAGGTCGGTGACGGTAGGCTCGCCGCAGGTGATGGTGCCGGTCTTGTCCAGCGCCACGATCTGGGTGCGGCCTGCGGCTTCCAGCGAGGCGGCAGTCTTGAAGAGGATGCCGTTTTTTGCGCCGAGGCCATTGCCCACCATAATAGCCACAGGTGTTGCAAGGCCCAGTGCGCAGGGGCAGCTGATGACCAGCACGGAGATGCCGCGGGCCAGCGCATAGCCCAGCTCATGGCCCAGCAGCAGCCAGACGATGGTGGTCACGACGGCAATGGAGATGACCGCCGGGACGAAGAAGCCCGACACGGTGTCGGCGATTTTGGCGATGGGAGCTTTGGTGGCGGCGGCATCGCTGACCATCTTGATGATCTGAGCCAGCGTGGTATCCTCGCCCACGCGGGTAGCCTCGCAGCGGAGGAAGCCCGACTGGTTGGTGGTGGCAGCGCTGACTTTGTCGCCGACGGCCTTGTCCACCGGGATGCTCTCGCCGGTCAGGGCGCTCTCGTTGACTGCACTGGTGCCTTCCAGCACCACGCCGTCCACCGGGATATTCTCGCCGGGGCGGACCACAAAGACGTCGCCCTTCTGCACGTCGGCGATGGCCACGGTCACTTCCGCGCCGTCCCGCACCAGCGTGGCGGTCTTGGGGGCCAGCTTCATCAGGCTCTTGAGGGCGTCGGTGGTCTTGCCCTTGGAGCGGGCTTCCAGCATCTTGCCCACCGTGATAAGGGTCAGGATCATGGCAGCAGACTCGAAGTAGAACTCCATCATATAGTGCATGACGAGCTCGTCGCTGCCGTCCACCTGAGCGCGGGTCATGGCGAAGAGGGCGTAAGTGCTCCACACGAAGCTTGCCATGGAGCCGAGGGCCACCAGCGTATCCATGTTGGGTGCGCCGTGGATGAGGCCCTTGAAGCCGTTGATGAAGAACTTCTGGTTGATGACCATGACGATGCCCGCCAGCAGCAGCTGGACAAGGCCCATGGCGACGTGGTTGCCATCGAACCAGTGGGGCAGGGGCCAGCCCCACATCATGTGGCCCATGGAGAAGTACATCAGCACCAGCAGGAAGCCCAGCGAGGCGATGAGGCGGCGCTTGAGCTTCGGTGTCTCGTGGTCAGCCAGTGCGTCGAGGTCGGCGCTGGCGTCCGAAGTCTTACTGGCAGAGGCATTCTTCGGGCTTGCGCCGTAGCCTGCCTCCTGCACAGCCGAGAGGATGGCGGCAGGGGAGGCTGTGCCTTCCACGCCCATGGAGTTTGTCAGAAGGCTCACCGAGCAGCTCGTGACGCCCGGCACCTTCTTCACGGCCTTTTCCACCCGGGCAGAGCAGGCCGCGCAGCTCATGCCCGTGACATTGTATTGTTCCATTGCGGATTCCTTTCCCTCTTATAGGATGCCCGGAACGGGGTCATTTCATGAGCCGGGGCAGCAGCTGCAGCAGTTCGTCCAGCTTCTGCGTCC
>ENA-OQKJ01000192-OQKJ01000192.1-human-gut-metagenome-genome-assembly--contig:-NODE-192-length-15519-cov-3.156380_pt1 | contig 15519 bp, 18 predicted proteins | sample MGYA00242647_ERZ504795 | MGnify/ENA primary metagenome ERZ504795 (study PRJEB26092, sample SAMD00036398) | human gut metagenome | host: Homo sapiens | study: EMG produced TPA metagenomics assembly of...
TAAAAAAACTGCTGTTCCTCACGATCACTGTAGAACAACAGTTTTTTTCATCATTTTTTATGTTCGGCGGATAATCCTGTTCAATTTCACAAAATCTATTACCGCCTGTTTTCCGATCTTACAGATTTTCTTCATGTTAATGGAATTCACCCCGCCCTGACGAGGTCTGAATGTGACAGGAAGAAATTTGATGCTGCATCCCTTCTTCTTATAAATAACAGCCAGAAGTACATTGGAAAGATTAAAGTCCTTCGGAATCAGATGTATGTACCGTGGCCATCGTCTCTGCTTTCATCAAACGGTACGGAGTGTTGGCATCTGTCAGATTTACCCCAAAACAGATACGGATAACTAGTTTCAGAGTTTTTGTTACAAAAACACGTGATATTCCATCCTGTCTGTCTTTTCTCCAACCGATGACCATATCATATTTCTGTCTTCGTTTCCAGAACGGTTCAAATTCTTCCGGCAGTGTCTGGCCGTCTGAATCTGTCTGGAAAATGTAATCTGCACCATTTTTGAGTGCATACTTATAGCCATAAAGCACAGTTGCACCATGACCGCCGTTTGGTTTTGTTATCGGAATCAGCAGAGGGCGTGTCTTTGTACACTGTTTCAGTTTTTCATATGTAGAATCTTTGCTCCCGTCATCAATGACAATCAGACGTGACTGACCGTTTCCGTTATGCTTCTCTATAACAGGATACCAGTCATTAATGACCTGTTCAATGTTATCCTGCTCATTGTATGCCGGGATAACAATGTATAACTTATCCATATTTCTCTCCTTTGGATGATTGATGGTATCCATTATAGCATACATATACATGAAATAATAATATTATTTCGAAAACGATGTACTATAGCTCTGCCAGTATTCCCAGTTCCCGCGCAAGGCGAAGCAGTTCCCTGTTTGCGGCATTCACTGTTCCGAAGTCTTTCAGAGGACAGATAACTTTCTGACATTTTTTTCATCAATTCTACAGCCTTATCATAAGATTCCTGTGAAATACTTTCGAAAGGTTTCTCTGTAATCACCTGGTCTGCAAGTGCACCGGCTACCTGACAGTCTACATCATTCGTGTGAAGCACTCCTGCCGCAAACGGAATTCCCTGTCTCTGCAGTTTTCGATAATACGGAATTCCGCTTCCATTACCGCCAATTACAAACACCTGAGTTCACCTCTGGGCGGATCCATCTCCACACATCCAAAAGCAGCATTATAGCTTCCTCTGGTAATTCCATACAACTTCCGAATATACTCAGAAGTAAAGATTTCTTCCGGAGCACCGTATTTTTCTATATATTCTCCATGTACACAGATAACTTTATCAGATATTTTCTGTGCAAGATCCAACTCATGCAGCGACATGATCACTGTAAGCTGATGATCCAGCACCATCTGTTTCAAAATGGTAAGAAGTTCCAGCTTATGACGGATATCCAGAAAAGAAGTCGGCTCATCCAGTACAATGATCTCCGGCTCCTGACAGATAGCCCGGGCAAGAAGGATTCGTTGTCTCTGACCATCGCTGATGGCTGTAAAATCCCTGTCTTTTAAATCCCATGCATGGACGGTTTCCATTGATTTCTTTACCTTTGTCTTATCCTCTGCGGAGAGTATTCCCAAAGTTCCTGTATAAGGATAACGCCCTGTGGCTACAATGTCTTCGCAGGTCATCAGTTCCGGACGCATACGCTCTGTGAGCACGACTGCCAGTTTCTGAGAGACCTCTTTATTGGTCATCTTTGCCATTTTTTCTTTATCCAGATAAACAGTACCGCTGATCGTGGCAAGCTGTCTGGTGATGCTTTTAAGAATAGTGGATTTTCCGGCACCGTTAGGACCGATGAGAGTGAGGATTTCTCCCTTTTTCAGCTGAATATTGATTTCTCTGATAAGAGGTTTTCCGTCATATCCCACAGTCAGCTGATCCGTACGGAAAAATACTGTTCCTGCCGGTCTGCTTTGTTATTTTCTGTTTCCTTTATTACATCTGCTATTTTCTCTGACATATTTTTTCCTGTTTTCCTTTTTATGCTGCATCTTATAGTAATCTGCCCGGATAGCGTATTCTGCTCCTGCTTTTTATATCAATTTCTCTTCTGTCTGCGGATCATGATATAGATTACAACCGGTGCGCCAAACACTGCTGTTACGGAACTGATACTGAGTTCTGTAGGTGCAAATACGGTTCTGGCGATCAGATCACAGAAAAGACAGAATACTGCCCCTCCCAGAAAACAGGCCGGGATCACAAGGAGCGGTCTGGCTGTTTTCAGCAGGCTTTTTACAATGTGAGGCACTGCAATGCCAACAAAAGAAATTGGTCCTGCAAAAGCTGTCACACAGGCAGACAGAATACTGGATAAGAGAATCAGTCCTATGCGGAACAGCTTGATATTCACTCCCATATTCTGGGCATAAACTTCACCCAGCTGGTAGGCACCGATAGGTTTGGACATAAAGAACACGATCACCATTGTGAGCAGAACTACTGTTGTCATTACCTTCACATTACCCCAGGACATTCCTGAAAAGCTTCCCAGTGACCAGTTGTGAAGATTGACGATATTGGAGTCATCCGCAAATGTAACTACGAAATCTGTAACTGCAGAACAGATGTAACCGATCATGACACCGCTGATAACCAGCATGGACATGTTGTGGACTTTTTTGGCAACCAGCAGGACAAATCCCATGGAAATCATAGAACCGATAAACGCTGCAATGATCATGGCTGCAGAACCCATGGAAATAGATCTGCTCAGAAAATAAATCATCAGAAGTGCAACTACCAGCTTGGCTCCTGAAGAAATTCCAAGTACAAAGGGACCTGCAATAGGGTTATTAAAAAATGTCTGAAGAAGAAATCCGGATACAGAAAGTGCTCCTCCAAGAATGATCACTGACAGAATCCTGGGAAGACGGATTTCCCATATTATATTGTAAGCAGTCGCATCTCCTTGATGTCTGAAAATAATATTCAGAATCTCACCCACTGAAAGATGAATGCTTCCGGCATTTACATTCCAGACAAATAAAATCACCAGAAACACCGCCAGTATAAAAAATGCTATCCAGTATCTGGCTGTACGTTTTTTGTCATCCATATTTTTTGTTCCTTTTGTTTTTATATTTCCTGCTTTTGGCAGTTCTGCAGAATCCCGCAAACATATTTCAGTGCCATTCGTAAATAACTATACCAATCGCATAGGATGCGGATTCGAGTGTGCCGAAAAGTTACAAATATCATTTTAACTTATGCATATATGCAAGTTCATCCAGCGAATCATCATCTGTAGTAAGAATTGTATGAATATCTTCAATCATAGTTCCAAGCTCAGTGGTTTCCTGGAAAAGATTTTTCCCCGTACACCACACATTTCCATCCTTCACTGCCTTAAAATCTGCCAGAAGATTACTTTTTGCCAGCAGTTCATCAATAGTAGAAAGTTCACCGTCGATAGTACTGTTATAGATGATATAGTCCGCATCTTTTGCTTTGGCATAAAATTCTTCCATCTGCATATTCATGGTAGACAAAGCGTTATCACTTTCTCCTGTATCTTCGGGAACATATTTGCCGCCTGCAAGCTCGATCATGTTTGAAACATAATCACCATTTTTTTCGCACATTGACAGCACCTGTGGAATTAATATAAAGAATGCTACTGTTTACCTGTATCTTTATCATCAGAGGTCAGAACTTTGTCAAGCTTGTCTGTCTGCTCCTTAAATGCCTTCTCAGCTACATCTTCCTTTCCGAGAAGCACAGCATAGAGTTTCATCCATTCAGTTCTTCCCAGAGGATGGCTCTCATAACTGGAACGTTCTACCATTACCGGGATACCAAACTGTTCCAGTTTCTCTTCCACCTCCGGATTATGGTGGATCATAGTTGATTCAATGGCAAGACCACAGCCTTCATTCAGGATCAGTTCATAATCCGGTGCATTGTACTTGCCTGCATAAATCATTTTTCCGGATTCCATGGCATCTTTTGCTTCCTGGATATACCATCCATTCTCCTGAGTTCCTGAAAGACGAATGCTGTCAATACCGTCAATTGCGCGGAAAAGATCCATAGCAGAGGTTGCTACCAGATAGATGTTGTTCAGCGGTTGTTGAATAACTGTGATATCTTTTTCAAGCCCCTTTGGAGCCTTTTTTCCCTCTGGAACTACAAGAAACTGTCCTTCCTGATTGATAGTGATCAGAGCATAGCCATCATTGTAATAGTCTACGCTGAATTCTTCTGCGTAGGAAAGTTCCATACTGTGATCATAGGTAAGTCCCGGGATATCCACAGGAGTTTTTGCATTGTCTTTATCTGCTGCGTATGCTGTACAGACAGTGCATATACAGATAATAAATAATGCAACTGATATAAAACCGATAAATATTGTTTTTGCTGTTTCTTTATTATGTTTTCATCTTCATAATTGTTTCTTTGTTTGTATATGATTATTTTGCTGTTTTTTCTGCTTCTTTGGCAGTTGTGGAATCAAAATTTAAGGTGTACGTCAATCTCGTGAGGCTCACTCATTGCTACTGTATCTGCTGTTACCTCCATCTCTGCATCAAATACGCTGACAGGGATTTCAAAAGTGGAGTTTCCATCTTTATTAACCGGCTCATATTTCTCACCATCCACAAGCATATAATCATAGTTCGGACTGCTCCATACGATAGTTGCTGTAGCTTTATCGCCTTCTACCTTAATGGCAGCAGGAGAATCAATGGTTGCTCTTCCTGAACCGCCTGTAAGAGTTACATCCATGGTATAGTCGCCATCTTCAAGATTCAGATCTGCCAGAGTCTTACCTTCACTTGTCTTGCTGTCTTTCGCATCTTTGTCTGTGTCATCTGCTTTGGAATCTGCATCTTTATTTTCTTTATCATCTTTTTTTGCATCTGTATCATCGGATTTTACAGGATTTTTGACACTTACCTTATGGTCATACCATTTTCCTTTTGTTCCGATCAAAGCTACATCGAATTCTTCATCAATTGCGGGTACCGGGATATCAAATCCATATACTTCCTCACTCATTCCATCGCTGTATGTAACAGTATCTGTGGTTGGTTCAAGAATCTCTGCCCCGTCTTTCTGTGCATCTTCTGCCTTTCCCACAAAAAGATTTACAATTTTCTTTGAAGCAAGGCTTACATGGATAGTCATCTTGCCATCCTTTACTGTAAGGGTTCCTTTTCCGTCGTTTGTTTCATTTACATGGAACATTCCGCTGTCTGTATCAAATTCTGCTGTGTAGGTGCCATCCTCTAATGTATCACCCTTGGATGCATCTGTTTCTTTATTATCTGTATTTTCTGAATCAGCATCTTTTGCAGTGGTTTCTTCTTTATCAGTGGTTTCTTCTGTTGCCGTATCAGTATCTGTCTTTGCAGCAACCGGGCTTGTACCGATCAGAGTAGCTGAAATAGTAAGTGCTGACATTAATAATGTAAATGAACGTTTCTTCATGATTATTTCTTCTCCCTTATCTTCATATTTTTTATAGTTTTTTCTATCGTGCTGTTCAACCCATCTGCTGCAGAGCAACAGGCTTTTGAACAGGTGATGGCAAATATATTATAGTAATTCCAGAAAATAATGCAATTAAGACAGTTCCTCTGGATCTTTCTCAGATGTGCGCACGTTACTGTGAACGGAATGAACAGAAACGTGCGAACTGTTTGCAGTATTTTATGGAATTGCTATGACTTCTTTTTTTCTTATCATATAATATATCTGCCCGGAAACTTTTGCAAGTCCTCCGGGCAGTTTATCTTGTTTGAACAATATTTTTTATTCAGCATCAGCCTCTGCAGTATCAGCTGTTGTCTCAGCTGCGTCATCTGCCTGTGCATCGTCTGCACTGTCATCTGCTGCTTCGGCATCAGTATCTTCTGCCGCTGCATCGTCAGATGCTCCAAGAGAATCAATTGCTGCTTTTGTATGAGCCACATACAGATCTTCTACTGCTGCAATTCTTCCAAGACCTGCGATCTGGCAGTCAACACTGTCGAAATCACCGGATGCTTCAAACTGAGATTTCCAGGAATCTGCATCATCACCGGCCATATCATTGTTAGCGTGGTCTCCGGCAACGACCATCAGAGGACGAAGGATCACATTCTTGAATCCTGCTTCTTTTACTTTCTCGATAACCTTGTCACATGCTGTGTCTTCCGGTTCTCCCTCTACAGTTCCGATGAAAGCGTTTGTGAATCCAAGATCATCCATCTGTGTCTGCATCTGGTCATAGGTTACATTAGCTGTATGGGATGTACCATGTCCCATGAATACAAATGCTGTGCCTGCATCTGCTGCTGCTTTCATATCATCAAATCCAGCTTCCTTGCAAGCTTCATCTGTGATTGCCTGAGCAACTGCTTTCTTGTCATCATTGATCACTGTAGCGTCATCACCAACTTCACCGAGCATTGGCTCTGCAATTGCAACAGATTCAAATTTGTCTTTGTATCCATCAATTGCCTCTGTCATTTCATCATATTCTGCACCATGCATCAGATGTGTCGGCTGTACAACAAGATTCTTAACACCGTTAGCTACTGCACGGTCAAGAGCCTGCTGCATATTATCGATTACTTCATCATCTCTTGCCTGTACATGGTTGATGATGATCTGTGCTGTAAATGCACGTCTTACTGACCAGTCCGGATATGCTTTTGCAAGGGCATCCTCGATTCCTTTGATATCCTCTGCACGGCTGTCGTTGAAGGATGTACCAAAACTTACTACAAGAAGTTCATTCTCACCAATCTCATCCTGGTTACGAGGATCATCTTTGGAAGCATCACCTGTGTCACGTCCAAAGTATTCAGGGCTTGCTTCTTCACCTGTTACCAGTTCTTTCTGAGCATCTGTAAGTTTGTCCCATGCTTCTTTTGCTGCTTTGCAGTCTTCGTCAGTTGTGTCTGTTCTTTCCTGAACATAAATCTTATCGATCAGGGCACCAACTTCGTCTGCGGCTTTCTGATCATCATCAGAAGCTTCTGTTGTATCATCAGATGCTTCCTCTGTATCTGCTGCATCTGCATCGTCTGCAGCTGCTTCTGTGTCATCTGCAGCCTCTTCTGTTGCTGCATCATCAGATGCAAAAGCAACTGTACCTGTTGCTGCTGTCATGGAACAGGTCATGGATACTGCCAGTAATAAGGCTAACATGGATTTTCTTTTCATTTCGTTTTTCCTCTTTTATTTCTCGTATTTCCGGACAATTGTATGCACAAAAAAGGCAGCTGCATATTCTGCAGCTACCGCCTTCCCATAAATACATGGTTTATATGTACCAGATATATCTGTAATTTCCGATTCTGTCTGATTCATTTAATAAAAGAGCTATGTATCGTTATGAGAATACAGGTTCTGTATACCGCAGACCTTAAATTCTACGCCAAGGCAGTTCTCCTGACTTCGATCATCGCTGTTTCTCCCTTCCCGGTTTCCCAGTGGTTTCTGAAAAGCAGCTCCCATACACAGTGACGGTATCGCTCCGGATTCTCACCGGATTCTCTTTTGCGCATCAAGTACGATGCAACCTTTGCGTTATAACATTGCACATATTCAATTCGGATATTCTTTTTTTATCACATTTTACCAAAAATGTCAATACAATTCGTGTATATTTTCCTTTAATGTTTGGCATTAGTGTTACTGTTCACTCCGTTCACAGTAACGTAGCCAAAATTCATTCCAGATTGCCTGCGGCAATGGAATTTTGGCTTGTATGTATATTATCGCGTTATTCATCACACTTCTGTCAGGGCTTTGAAAAAACAGGTTCTGTTTCCGGTATGGCAGGCTGCACCGATCTGCTCTACTTTAGCAAGGATCGTATCATTGTCACAATCCAGTGTAAGGGATTTTACAAACTGGAGATGTCCGGATGTGAGTCCCTTCGTCCAGAGTTCATTGCGGCTTCTGCTCCAGTAAGTCATTTTACCTGTTTCAAGAGTGGTATTAAATGCTTCTTCATTCATATACGCCAGCATCAGTACTTCGTTTGTCTGATAATCCTGAGCTATGACAGGTACCATTCCATCACTGTTTAATTTAAAATCAGACCATGCGATGCTGCTTTTTAAATTCACTGTATTTTCCATTTTCTGTCTCCATATAATTTTGTTGATTGATATTTTCGTAAATCTTCAGAATTTACAGACTGCCCTTGGTAGACAGAACATCTGTGATCCTTGGATCATAGGATGTGGCTGCGTCCAGTGCTTTGGCAAAACTTTTGAACATTGCTTCTGCTACATGGTGATTATTCCCACCTGCCAGAACCTTGATATGAAGATTCATGCCACAGGCATAGGAAATGGCATAGAAAAATTCTTTCACCATTTCTGTGGACATGTCACCAATCCTGTCTGTGGTAAACTCTGCATCCCATACAAAGTAAGGTCTTCCGGACAGATCGATCGCACAGAGCACCAGGGATTCATCCATAGGAAGGATGCAGCTTCCATAGCGCTTAATCCCCTTTTTGTCACCAATTGCTTCTTTTAATGCTGTTCCCAGAACAATTCCTGTATCCTCAATGGTGTGATGATCATCCACCTGAAGATCTCCATGGACTCTGACACTGAGGTCAAAAAGTCCATGACGGGTAAATCCATCCAGCATATGGTCAAAAAATCCCACACCTGTCTCAATATCAGAGTATCCGGTTCCATCCAGATTTATTTTTAATTTGATTTCTGTTTCTTTTGTATTTCTTTCTGCTGAGGCTTCTCTTGCCATGGTTAAGTCCTCTCTGTCTTACTTATTTTCAAACACTCTGAATCCATGTTTTTCTGTGCAAACTACAGTTTACATTATAGCAGATTTCAGATTCAAAGCCTTACCATTATTCGTTATCTTCATCCCCAAAACGAACTGCAATAGAATTTGCATGTGCAGTAAGCTGCTCAGAAGTTGCAAACTGGATGATATCTTTGTGGATGTTACGCAGCGCAGATTTTGAGTAATATACAATACTTGATTTCTTGATAAAATCATCTACGGAAAGGGCTGAGAAGAATTTGGCAGTTCCGTTTGTAGGAAGCACATGGTTCGGACCTGCAAAATAATCTCCCAGTGGCTCGGAGCTGTACTCTCCGATAAAGATCGCACCTGCATTCTTCACTTTCATCATATCTTCAAAAGGATTGGCTGTCACGATTTCCATATGTTCCGGAGCGATTTCATTGGCCGCCTCAATCGCTTCGTCCATATCCTCTGCAATCAGAATGTAGCCAAAGTTATCAAGAGATTTCTGAATGATTTCTTTTCTGGAAAGAACCTCCACGAAACCTTTTACTTCTTCATCTACTTTCTTCGCAAATTCCTCACTTGTAGTGATCAGGATAGCACATGCCAGTTCATCATGCTCTGCCTGGGAAAGAAGGTCTGCTGCCACAAAATGCGGATTAGCTGTCTCATCTGCAAGAACAAGGATCTCACTCGGTCCTGCAATGGAGTCAATGCTTACATAGCCATATACTGCTTTCTTTGCAAGAGCTACGAAAATGTTTCCGGGACCTACGATCTTGTCTACCTTCGGAATACTCTCTGTTCCGAAAGCAAGGGCACCGATTGCCTGTGCACCACCCACCTTATAAATCTCATCTGCTCCTGCTTCTTTGGCTGCTACCAGTGTGGAAGCGCATACTTTGCCATCCTTTCCGGGCGGTGTTGTCATAACAATATGCGGGACTCCTGCCACTTTCGCAGGTACAATATTCATCAGTACAGAAGACGGATAAACTGCTTTTCCACCGGGTACATAAACACCCACACGATTTAACGGTGTTACTTTCTGTCCAAGCATAGTTCCATCTGTTGTGCTTGTAAACCAGCTGTTCTGGATCTGTTTTTCATGATACTGACGGATATTGACCAGAGCTTTGCGGATCACTCCAAGAAGTGCAGGATCAATCTGCGCATAAGCCTCTTCAATTTCTGCATCTGTGACGCGGATAGTCTCTTTTGTCACATCAGCTTTGTCAAATTCTTTTGTATAGGCAAAAAGGGCTGCGTCCCCTTCATTTTTACTTTATCAAGGATCTGAGCTACTGTGGATTCAAATTTTCCATAGTTATTCGGGCTTCTTTTCAGCAGATTCTCAAGAATATCCTTTGTTGATTCTTTTGTTAATTTTACTGTACGCATCTTTACATCTCCTCCTGAAGAACTCTTCTTAAGTCTTCAATAAGTTTACGGATTCTCTCATTTTCCATCTTCATGCTCACCTGATTGACTACCATTCTGGCAGACAGCGGGCAGACCTCTTCCAGCACCTTCAGTCCGTTTTCCTTCAGTGTACTTCCGGTCTCCACAATATCTACGATCACTTCAGACAGACCAACGATGGGTGCCAGTTCAATGGAACCGTTTAATTTGATCAAATCTACTGTCTGGTGTTTTCTGTTAAAAAAGTAATCCTTGGCAATATTTGGATATTTAGTCGCCACACGGATCAGCTGGTTATTCTCCAGAACTTCTCTGGCACTCTCCGGTCCACAGACACACATCTTACATTTTCCAAATCCAAGATCCATCACTTCATAAAGCTTACGGCCTTCCTCCAGGATCGTATCTTTTCCCACAATTCCGATATCTGCCGCACCATACTCTACATAGGTAGGAACATCCGGCCCTTTTGCAAGGAAGAATTTCATCTTCAGTTCTTCATTGGTAAAGATCAGTTTACGGGAATCTTTATCTTTCATCTCTTCGCAGGTGATTCCTGCTTTCTCAAACATCTCCATTGTTTTGTTGGCAAGTCTGCCTTTTGTCAGGGCAACTGTCAGGTATCTCATGGCTTATCTGGCCTCCTTTTTCAAACGTAATGCCACACATCTACCCTCTGCACGAAGTTTCTGTGCCTCTTTAATGGCTTCTGTACGGTTCTGTGGCTCGTATTCGATCACTTCCGGCTTCTCTTCTTTCTCAGAGATCAGTTTCTGGCTGGAAAGTGCAAGAAGAAGGTTATCTACTTCAAGGGCAAATCCGATAGATGCCGCAGGTTTGCCAAAGTGTTTCATCAGTCCGTTGTAACGGCCACCCTTGATCATAGGCTCTCCGGTTCCGTAAGTGTATGCCTGGAAAATGATACCTGTATAGTACTGATATTTACTGAGCATTCCAAAATCGAAAGAGATATACTTTTCATATCCGTAATTTTTCATAATCTCATAGATTTCTTCCAGTCTGGAAACCGCCTCCAGTGCGCAGGCGTTATTTGTCAGACTTCTGGCTTTCTTTAAGACTTCTTCCGAACCGAACATCTGTGGGATTTCAATAAATGCTTTCTGCATACTGTCTTTGAGTTTCTGTTCCTCTACAAACTCTTCTACTCCGAAAGAATTTTTCTGTGAGATCAAAACACGAAGGCGTTCCTCTGCTTCCGGACCGAGTTCGGCTTCTTTTAACAGAGATTTGAAGTAATCTACCTGTCCGACACTGACCTGAAATTCAGTAAGACCTGCTGCCAGAAGGCATTCCACCGTCATGGCAAGAAGTTCTGCATCTGCATCTGCGGATTCATCACCGATCCGTTCTACTCCCATCTGTGTGGTTTCTTTGAGATGTCCTCTGTAGCTGGTGTTGTTGATAAAGGTGTTTCCTGTGTAGCAGAGGCTTACAGGTTCTTTGTCCGGGGAAAAGTAGGTTGCGCAGGCTCTGGATACAGACGGGGTGAAGTCAGGTCTGAGTACCAGGGTGTTGCCTTCTCTGTCAAAGAATTTGTAGAGTTCTTTGGAGGGGATGGTTCCTACTTCACGGCTGAACACTTCGAAATATTCGAATGTGGGGGTTTCTATGTCTTCATAGCCATACTGGTGGAAGACGCGATGGATTTTCTCCTGTACCTTTCTTTTCTGGCTGCATTCGCCGTTGTAGATGTCTCTTACACCTTCAGGGGTGTGGAAAATACGCTGCATGGGTGGTCCTCCTCTTGGTTATGTTGTAATTCTTTTTGTTATTATTTTATATTTTGCTTTAGTGCGGTAACGTGCTACCAAAGCAATGTGTAACTAGATAGAATTATAATAGGTTTTCAAATAAATGTCAAGTACAGTTAATGTTATTATATTGTTGTTTTTGTCTATTCGTTATGTGTATTCAAAGGGACGCTCAGAAACATATTGTATTTGAGGTGCGGTTTCGGTATCTAAGAGCTTCTAAGTCTTCGGAAAATCTGCTAAAACCATGAGAAGAAAAGCCCGGAATTACTCGCTGTCGCTCAGACAAGGGGCTTTTCTTCTCATAACGCAGATTTCCTGAAAACTAAGAATCTCTAAGACACCTGCAAATGCACCTCAAATACAATATGTTTCCGAGCTGGTTTTCGCAATGCGGAAGATTATGATGGCTATAGCAAGTCTATTAACTAATACAGCGAATATTAAGTAACTGCTATATTGACTTGTCTGATTTTTCATCTGCGGCGTTGTCGTCAATCGCCGTAGCCACCGCTACGCCTCATTCCTCCGCCTTGCAGCTGAAGAAATCATCCTGCGTCAATATAGCAGAAACTTAATTTTCGCTGTACTAGTTAAAAAAGATTTTTGACCACAACACAGCCCCATGATATAATTTTCAAAACAGTAAAAAAGGTGGGGGACAGGATGAATTTAAAAAATGTGAATCATCAGAAACGATCATTCACATGGTCTATGGAAAAACCGTCTGCAAAGGATTATTTTCTGACGGTATTTATATTTGTGGTATGCACTTTAATTGGTCTGTTGTTTCAGAAACTGAATTTTACGGATACGAATATTGTAACCATATATATTCTGGGGGTTTTGCTTACTTCGATTGTGACAGATGGCTATCTTTGCAGTGTGGCAGGCTCTTTCTTAAGTGTATTTTTATTTTGTTTTTTTCTGACAGAACCAAGGATGTCTTTCAAAACCTATGCGGTGGGTTATCCGGTGACATTTTTCATAATGCTTATTTCATCCGTACTTACGGGAGCACTTGCAGCAAAGCTGAAAACACATGCAAAGCTGTCTACACAGCTTGCCTTTCGTGCACAGATTCTGTTCGATACAGACCGTCTGCTGCAAAAGGCAAAAGGAGAAACAGAGATTCTTGATGTCACCTGTACACAGCTTCTCCGTTTATTAAACCGCAATATTACAGCATATGTAGTAGAAAATGGAACTTTATCAGAGGGAAAGCTTTTCTCCGGGGAAAAAGAGGACACAGAAGATTTTTTGATACCAGAAGAGCAGCAGATAGCCAAATGGGTCTGTGAAAACAGACAGCATGCCGGTGCGTCCACACACCATTTTCCTCAGGCTAAATGTTTATATCTGGCAATCCGGAGCGGGGATAATGTTTACGGCGTGATCGGGATACCATTGCAAAAAGAAACACTGGACACTTTTGAATACAGCATCCTGTTGTCTGTAATAAATGAATGTGCGCTTGCAATGGAAAATGCGAAAAATGCATTGGAAAAAGAAAAAAATAGCAGTTATGGCCAAAAATGAACAGCTGCGGGCAGATCTTCTTCGGGCGATTTCGCATGATCTTCGTACGCCGCTTTGCTCCATTTCCGGTAATGCAGATATGCTGCTTGGCAATAGTGACCGTCTGGACGAAGCTACCAAACATCAGATTTATAGCGATATCTATGATGATTCTGAATGGCTGATCGGAGTTGTGGAGAATTTGCTTTCCATTACCAGACTGAATGACGGAAGACTGAAATTTAAATTTACAGACCAGCTTCTGGATGAGGTGATTGCAGAATCCCTGAGGCATATCAGCCGGAAACATGATGATTATAAAATTGTGACAGACTGTGAAGAACTTGTTCTTGCACGTATGGATGTACGTCTTATTATGCAGGTTCTGGTAAATTTAGTTGACAATGCAATAAAATATACACCGCCGGGTTCTGTGATCTGCATTCGGGGAACGAAAACAGATGGGAAAGCGCAGATAAGTGTGGAAGATAATGGCCCGGGAATTCCGGAAGAAATGAAGTCACATATTTTTGAGATGTTTTATACAGGGAAAACAACAGTTGCGGATAGTCAACGAAGTCTGGGACTTGGACTGGCACTTTGCCGCTCTATTATAGAAGCACATGAAGGAACCCTGGTTCTGACAGATAATAATCCTCATGGATGCAATTTTACTTTTACTTTACCCTTAAGCGAGGTGACATTAAATGAATAAGACATTAATTCTGGTGGTTGAGGATGACAGACCCATACGGAACCTGATCGTTACCACATTAAAAACACATGACTATAAATATCTGGCTGCAGAAAATGGAGCTTCAGCCATTTTGGAGGCTTCATCACACAATCCGGATATCGTTCTTCTGGATCTGGGCCTTCCTGATATGGAAGGAGTAGAGGTAATAAAGAAAATCCGTACCTGGTCGAATATGCCTATCATCGTGATCAGTGCCAGAAGTGAAGATATGGACAAAATAGAGGCACTGGATGCGGGTGCAGATGATTATATCACAAAACCATTTTCAGTAGAAGAATTACTTGCGCGTATCCGTGTCAGTCAAAGGCGGCTTGCCATAACGCAGGCAGGAAAACAGCCGGAAACCTCTGTTTTTGAAAATGGAGGATTAAAGATAGATTACACGGCTGGCTGCACATTCCTGAAGGACAGAGAACTGCATCTGACGCCCATTGAGTATAAGTTGCTCTGCCTTTTATCCCGTAATGTTGGAAAAGTATTGACACATACATATATTACTCAGCAGATCTGGGGACGCTGCGCGGAAAACGATGTTGCTTCTCTCAGGGTTTTTATGGCAACACTGCGGAAAAAAACTAGGAGACCTGAAAAAAAACGGTAGTACAATATATCCAGACGCACATAGGAATTGGATATCGCATGCTCAGAATCGAGAAACCTGAGCAGGAAACCAAAAAAGATAGCATTAATCCTCAAACGATAATATAATCATCTCATATGATGACAGTTTTTTTCTATAGTAAAGATCACAGAAAAGGACGGAAACAGACGATGAAGATCATGGGGATTGATATCGGCACAACAACAGTCAGTGTCGTAATGACAGATACAGAAACGGGAAAGCTGCTTGCAAAGGAAACAGTGGAGCATAATTCTTTTCTGCGGAGCAGTAAGCCGGAACAGAAGCTGCAGGATCCGGAACGGATCTATGAAATCGTCCGGGAGCTTCTTATAAAGCAGCAGAAGGAGAATGGTTTGCCAGATGGAATAGGGTTTACAGGGCAGATGCATGGAATGCTGTATGTGGATGCTTCCGGCAAGGCAGTGAGTCCTCTCTATACCTGGCAGGATGGAAGCGGAGAGATTCCGCTGGAAAACGGAAAAACCTGTGCAGAGCTTTTTGCAGGAAGTAGGTGCGGCGGCGTCCGGATATGGTGTTAGTGACACATTTTTATCTTCAGAAGAAAGATCAGATCCCGAAGGATGCTGTAAGGATGACGACGATCAGTGATTATATTGCTATGCGGCTGTGTGAAAATACTGTCC